>Ga0209212_1007723_pt1 | contig 11773 bp, 14 predicted proteins | sample RifGroC2_FD_183996 | JGI IMG/M metagenome (GOLD analysis project Ga0209212, IMG submission 183996) | Groundwater microbial communities from Rifle, Colorado, USA - Groundwater C2 (SPAdes) (version 2) | ecosystem: Environmental > Aquatic > Deep subsurface > Groundwater | place: Rifle, Colorado...
CCCGCTTCCAGCCGAGATGCATCAACCTTTCAACCCCATTAGAAAAGGATTTTCTAACGGGGTAAATCACCTTCAAACTTGTCCCTGCAAGTATTAAGCAGGGATCGGTATCTGTGGCTTCGTTGAAGCTTGGCATGATTATTTGAATGCCTCAAAGCCTTTCAGATAATCGTCATAATCTATCGGAGATTCAACGCCGAATTCGGACAATAAGTCTATTGTCTCGCTTATTGAGAGTTCTAACTTTTCAGACAAAGCACTCAATGACAGCTTGCCATCCCTGTAAAATTTGAGCATCAGAAATTCCCACCCATAATCTATAAGCTCTCTTGCAACTGCGGACTTATCCTTATGCCCCATTTTGGATAGTTCGTTGATTCTCTTTATTTCCCTGTCTTTCAGCCTTAAACTTATTACCGACATTATTTGCCTCCTTTCAGCCTTTTTGCGGCATCATTTATTATTCTTTTGTTATATCGTCCATACAAAGATAATTTTTCGAGCTTTACAATTGCCATCTCTTTGCCAATTTTCCCATCTTCTGCAATGTTTATTAAAAAGTGGATTGCTGTTGTGAATTTAATATTTAGTATCTTGCATGCCTTTATAGTCGGCAAATCATCCACAGCAAGAGGCAATTGCTTTTTCAACGCGATAGTAAGCGCTTCAGCCTCGCCGGCGTGAATTCTGAAATCCCTGCACAGCATGCTAACAGCTTCTTTATTTGCTGCAATCACTTCAATTTTCCGATTACCGATAAGAGCAGAAATTAATTTAGCATCAAGGGTATCTTTGCGGGTGCATTCAGCCCTTACCGTTTTTGGAATTATTATTTGAATATCTTCGGAAATAACCCCTAATAGTTCGGACTTTGCCAGTAATATCAATGTAGAAGAATCAAAAACTATTTTCATGTGTTTACAATATACTACAAGTGTAGTTGGTAAATCAACCCTCTTTTTCCTAAACACCGTTTTGTGTTAGGATTTAAGAAACCCCCGCTGATAAATAAAATTATCTCTCCCCGCTTCCAGCCGAGTTGCATCAGCCTTTCAACAACCTTCAAACTTGTCCCTGCAAGTATTAAGCAGGGATACGTATCCGTCGCTTCGTTTGTTCCTGTATAGTAAATTATAAAATCCCCCTCACACCTTGCAATCCCAACCCCTTTATCCTTCACCGTCCCTGCTGAACCTCTCCCTCAGCCCTTCTATCTTCCTCATCCGGTGGGCTATGCCAGCCTTTCTGACATCTCACGCCAGACCTAACTTTTCCATCAGCCTTTCGAGCCTTTTATCAACCCTTGCCCTCTTTGCCAGCTTACGCAATCTTTTTAAATCATACTCGGCTTCGACTAAAAGCTTTGATGCATCTGCGATGTCTTGAAAGCTGCCCGCCTTCAGCTTAAGCGCTATCAAGCCTTCCGGCCTGACCAGAGGAATGGAGATGCCCTTCAACACCTCAACCACCATGCCTTCTTTAACTATCTCCGCTTCCCATTTCCTGATTGCAAATATTATATCAACAGGAACCCCTTCTTTTGATATGGCCTTTATGCAGAATTTTATATCATCTTCCGGTCCGCCTATTTCGAGGCTTCCTTTAAAACCTGATGTTAAGAGATTCTTCAGGACTTCTTTAATTGTGGAGCGGTTAGTAACAGATAAATCCGCCAGTATATCTATGTCCTTTGTTGCCCGTGGCGCAATCCATCCGCCGACAGCCAACCCGCCTATAAGGGCATACGCTTTGACGTCTCCGGTATGTCCAAGAATTCTGATTATCTCTTTGAGGGTCTTTTCCATACGAGTTCTTCCGAAAGCCGGATGGACTCTTTAAGTCTCTCGGCTACTGTTTTCCGGGTAACAGACTTTAGCAGCGGATCAATCCTTACTCCTTTTCCGTTAGGAAACAATTCATCATAGATGCTCATAATCTCATCAAAACCTAAAACCTTACTTTTTCTCATATCTACACCTTATCTTAATTTAAGCAATAATCCGTAAAATAGCGATTAAAAACCTCGCTATTTTACAAACCTGCGATTTGCCTGCCATACTTCGTTATCGGCGCATTTTTGCTCCTCACCGTATTAGTGATTATACGCCTCGTCGCAAAAATGGCCTCTGCCTCGTCTGGCAGGCAACTTGCAGGTTTCCTCAAAAATCAAAGTCTATTTTTGGGAATAATGGGAATACTTTACTTCCTTAACCCCTTGCAACCCCAACCCCTTTGCCCTTCACCGTCCCTGCTGAACCTCTCCCTCAGCCCTTCTATCTCCTCATCCGGCGGGCATAAAAATGGGGACATAAAAATTGGGACAGATTTATTTTCCCCCGCTTCCAGCCAAGTTGCTGAAGTCTTTCAATAACCTTCAAATTTATCCCCAAAAAAATGCATTCAAAGGTGAATGAAATTTTCTTGAAATACCGCAACCATAAAGGTTGCGCCTACCTTTCACGCATTATTTGGGTTTATTTGTCTTTCCCCATCATCTGCCCCCTCGCCTCTTGCATGACTTTGACATCTATCTCTTTATAGCCTTTTTTTACGGCATAGTCATTGACAATTTGTATTACTATCCCTTTTGCAAAAGGGGGAATCTTTTCAAGCAAATCCAACGCCTCTTTTGTCCATGCTATGTTGCTTTGTCCCCTCACCCCATCCCTCTCCCGCAAGGGTAGAGGGGGAACGAATTCCCTCCCTGAAATCAACACATTGCACTTTGCAAGCCTGAAACAATTTTCAGTATTGCTGCCTATGTCCAGTTCAGGCGCTGCATGAACGCCGACCCTTCCCATTACAAGCAAATCAGGGGTTTCTCTTTCAACATATTTTAAAATCTCTTCAAATGCCTTGCCTGTTAAGAGTTCGGTCTTTATTTCAAAACCATCATCCTTTGCAATTGCCTTTGCAGTGTCCAGATGGTCTTGATAGATTTTTGCCAGTCCTTTGTCTATGATTTCTTCATGGAGTCTTTCCTGCTCCTTGAACTTAAAGATTTTACCTGCCTCATCTGATAAGACGCCTGCAATGTTTTTAAATGCTGAATAGTGAAAATTCGGGTCAAATGCTGCAACACAGGTTACTTCAGAACTAAAGAACCGCGCCATTGCAATAGCAGACTTTAGTCCCCCAAATGAATTCGGACTGCCGTCAATACATGCAACTATCTTTTTCGGGATGTGGTTATTTTTTACAATAAGGCAGTCTGTTTTTATTCGTCTTGCAACCCTTTCGCAAACGCTTCCTATCTGTGTCTTTTTAACCTCGCCAAGCCCTAAAAAACCAATTATAACAAGGTCATAATCACTTGTCTGAACATCCTTGACAATCTCAAGATAGTTTTTGCCTTCCAGCATTTTTCTGCTGCACGAAACATTTGCCTCTTTGCACCTGTTTTCAAAAACATCAAGATATGAATCAGATATTATCTGCAAACCCTTTGTTATCAGGTCATCGTGAACATCCCTCTGCTTTTGCAATTCCTTCTCATCCTGATATTTTGGCGGCAGACCGCTCTCCATCTGCCTGAACCTGTTATCATGCAGCCTCGCTGCATAAACATGACTCCCTGTAATATGGCTGCCAAAGTCTTTTGTCAGTGATATAGCCAGGTCTATGCAGTAATTGGAATATTTTGAATTATCTAACGGTAAAAAGATATTTTTATACACAAATCCTAATCCCCATAGCCGACTGCCCATTGCCTGTTGCCTGTCTTTTTCTGACTTAAGACCTTTCTCAAAAACTCTCCTGTATATGATTCAGGGACAAGCGTTACATCTTCAGGTGTCCCATGAGCAATAATTCTGCCTCCTTCATCTCCGCCTTCAGGACCAAGGTCTATTATATAGTCTGCGGTCTTCAATACATCCAGATTATGTTCAATGATTACTATTGTATTACCGTTCTCTTTAAGTCTGTACAAGACATCAAGGAGTTTCTGTGTATCAGCAAAATGGAGTCCTGTTGTAGGTTCGTCCAGTATATAGATTGTCCTGCCTGTTGCCCTTTTCGATAGTTCCTTTGCGAGTTTTATCCTCTGAGCCTCGCCGCCCGACAGAGTCGTTGCAGGCTGTCCGAGTCTTATATATCCAAGACCTACATCAAAAAGGGTCTGGAGTTTTTCCCTGACAGGCGGGATATTTTCAAAGAATTTAAGCGCCTCTGTAACTGTCATGTCAAGGATTTCTGATATGTTTTTGCCCTTGTATTTTATATCAAGAGTTTCCCTGCTGTATCGCTTTCCGCCGCACACTTCACAGGTAACATGCACATCCGGTAAAAAGTGCATCTCGACCTTTATTACACCGTCGCCTTCACATGCCTCGCACCTTCCTCCTTTTACATTAAAACTGAACCGCCCTGCTTTATATCCCCTCATCTTCGCATCAGGGAGTTGTGCGAATAAATCCCTTATAGGTGTAAACAACCCTGTATATGTTGCAGGGTTTGAGCGGGGCGTCCTGCCTATCGGAGACTGGTCTATATCAATAACCTTGTCTATAAATTCAAGCCCGTAAACAGCATCAACCTCGCCGGCACGTTCCTTTGAATGGTAAAGCCTCTGTGCAAGCACCCTGTAAAGTGTATCAATAACAAGAGTGCTTTTCCCTGAGCCGGAGACACCTGTTATGCAGGTGATAAGTCCAACAGGTATTTTGACAGTAATGTTTTTCAGATTATTAGCCTTTGCACCTTTTACAGTTATAAATCTTCCGTCTGGTTTTGTCCTTTTAAATGGCACTGGTATCTCCAATTCTCTGCTCAAATATCTCCCTGTAAGAGAGGCATGATTCTCCATGATTTCAAGGGGAGTACCCTGCGCAACAACCCTACCCCCTTCTTCACCTGCACCCGGTCCCATATCTATTACATAATCTGAACTCTTGATGGTTTCTTCATCATGCTCAACAACAAGGACAGTATTACCTATATCACGAAGCCTTTTTAATGCATCCAGAAGCCTTTTATTGTCTCTCTGGTGCAGTCCAATAGACGGCTCATCGAGTATATAAAGCACCCCAACAAGGCTTGACCCTATCTGTGTCGCAAGTCTAATCCTCTGCCCTTCACCGCCTGAAAGTGTTGCAGAGGGTCTGTCAAGGGTAAGGTAATCCAATCCCACATTGGTAAGAAAACCAAGCCGTTCCTCAATCTCTTTTAAGACCATCCTTGCAATCTCTGCCTCTGCCCTGCCAAGACAGTTCTTAAGTTCTTTGAAAAATTTCAGAGCCTCTTTTATTGAGAATCCTGTAACATCATTTATTGCCCGACTGTTTATCCTGACAAAAAGGGATTCTTTTTTAAGCCGTGAGCCATTGCATGCAGGACATGGCTGTGTATTCATATACTGCGATAAATCTTCTCTGATGTCGTAAGAATCTGTCTCCTGATATCGTCTCTCAAGGTTTTTAAGCACGCCTTCAAAAGGTCTTTTATAGTAGTGCCTCCTGTTCCCCTTTTCGTAAAAAAAATCTATCTCCTCATTGCCAGAACCGCACAGCAGCACATCCTGAACATTTTTAGGGAAATCTTTAAACGGAGTATATATGTTAAACTTATAGTGCCTTGAGATTGCATCGAGCATCTGGTGGAAATATATGGACGACTTCCGTTCCCACGGCACAATTGCACCTTCTCTCAGAGAGAGTTCTTTATTTGGAACAACCAGGTCAGGGTCAAAGTATAATTTGCCTCCGAGCCCATTGCATTCAGGACATGCACCATGAGGGCTGTTGAATGAAAACATCGCAGGGGTGAGTTCAGGATAACTTATACCACAGTCAACGCAAGCTAGTTTTTCATTGAATAACACTTCCTGCGACTTCTTCGCCTGCTCTGCAGCACCGCCCTGAACCATCTCTACCTTTGCAATCCCGCCTGATAACTTCACTGCAACTTCAAATGAGTCAGCAAGCCTTTTCTCAATCCCCTCTTTTATTACAAGCCTGTCTATTACCACTTCTATATTGTGCTTTTTCTTTTTATCAAGGACAATCTCTTCATCAAGGTCTTTCATCATATTGTCTATCCTGACCTTTGTGTAGCCTTCCTTCCTTAACTGCTCAAGTTCCTTTTTATATTCACCCTTCCTCCCTCTTACAATAGGGGACAAAAGGATAATCTTTAAGCCGGGAGTGAGTTCCATTACCCTGTCAACCATCTGCTGGATAGTCTGGGCTGTGATTTCTTTTCCGCATTTGTAACAATTTGGTTTGCCAATCCGTGCAAATAAAAGTCTTAAATAGTCGTAAATCTCTGTAATAGTGCCAATTGTCGAACGGGGATTTTTAGATGTGGTTTTCTGTTCAATAGAGATGGCGGGCGAAAGTCCTTCTATTGACTCAACATCCGGTTTATCCATCTGCTCAAGAAACTGCCTTGCATAAGCAGATAAACTTTCCACATACCGTCTCTGCCCCTCTGCATAAATCGTATCAAACGCAAGAGATGACTTGCCCGAACCGCTCACACCTGTAATAACAACAAGTTTATTCCGCGGTATCTCGAGGTTAATATTTTTAAGGTTGTGCTCTCTGGCGCCTTTTATCAGGATTTTGTCCATAAAAGTGTATTATATTACACCTGTTAAGATATTTGTTCAAGTTTTTAAAAATTAAACTTGAACACATTTCAATTCTCATATAGAATTCATGGTATGAAGAAAACAACGTCCGAACACATAACCATTGCCCTGCCAAAAGGAAGGGTATTGAAAGAGGCGATAAGCCTTTTTAAAAAAATCGGCATAAAACCAAAAGGTGTACTAACTGACAGCCGTAAACTTATCTTTGAAGATAAAGATGCGAATGCCCAGTTTATGATTATCAGGGCGCAGGATGTGCCAACATATGTAGAATATGGTGCTGCTGATATGGGAATAGTAGGTAAGGATGTACTGCTCGAACAGCAAAGGGATATCTATGAGCCCCTTGACTTAGGCATAGGCTTTTGCAGGATGGTTGTGGCAGAACCAAAGAAACTTCGCAGGATAGATAATCCGCAGCACTGGACGCGCATACGGGTTGCAACAAAATATCCTAATATCACCATGAAATATTTTTTAAGCAAAGGCATACAGGTTGAGATTATAAAACTCTATGGCTCAATTGAACTAGCGCCGATACTCGGACTTTCTGAAAGGATTGTTGACCTTGTTTCAACGGGCGAGACATTAAGAAAAAACGGGCTTGTTGAAGTTGAAGAAATCATGAAGGTTACTAGCAAACTTATAGTGAACAGGGCAGCCCTTAAAACAAAACCAAATAGGATAAAAGAGATAATAGAAAGGCTGCAAATGGCATTGACACAGAAATAAATCAACTGCCTGCAAGCGCCTCTTTCACAACATCGCTTACCATTTTACCATCTGCCTTTCCAGAAAGTTTCGGCATAACCTCTTTCATAAGACGACCCATATCCTTTATACTGATTGCATTTATATCCTTTGCAATCTTGCTGACAATTTCTTTTACCTCTTCTCTGGAAAATTGAGGGGGCATGAAGGACTTAAGGATAACAAGTTCCTTTTCTTCCTTCTGAACAAGGTCTTCACGCCCCCCTTTCTTAAACTGTTCAATGGAATCAAGCCCCTGCTTTATCATGCTGGAGACAACCTGAATGACCTCTTCATCCTTCAAACCCTCATCCCTTTTCTTGAGTTCTATCTCTTTATTCTTTACTGCAGACAGGATAAACCTCAAGGTCTCAAGCCTTGCCTTATCCTGAGACCTCACAGCCTGATTCATCTGATTTACCAAATCTTCTTTAACAGACATCCTAAAACTCTCTCTTTCTAAACCTAATCCGCTTTGCTGCCCTTTTCCGTGCTGCTATTGCCTTCTTTTTCCTTTTTACACTCGGCTTCTCGTAATGTTCTCTCTTCTTTATTTCGGAAAGTATCCCTGCCTTCTCGCACTGCTTCTTGAACCTCTTCAGGGCATTCTCAAAAGATTCATTGTCCTTTATCTTAATGCCAGGCATTCATTCTTCACCCCCTCCGTATTTTAGATATAACAACCATAAACTCATTAGCACGTTAAACGTGCCTTACTGCATTTACCCGCCCTTCTTTAACTCAGCAAGTACAAGTTTTACAACCGATTTTAATGTCTCAAACACACCCGTCCCTAAACTTGCAACCGCATCAAAATCTGGCACACCACTTATATTCAGCAAACCCCTTAATTCTTCGACAGACGCTACCTCAGGTAGATCTCTCTTATTATACTGTATAACATAAGGCACTCTCGCAAGGTCATAGCCTTGCTCGTTTAAATTCGTCTTCATATTGTCAAGACTTTCCATATTGGCGTCCACCCTCTCTATCTGCGAATCTGCAACAAAAACAATGCCGTCAACTCCCTTTAAAATAAGTTTCCTGCTGGCGTCATAAAATATCTGTCCGGGTACAGTATAGAGATGAAACCTTGTCTTGAAACCCTTTATCTCTCCGAGAGACAGGGGGAGGAAGTCAAAGAACAACGTCCTCTCTGTCTCAGTTGCGAGTGATATCATCTTCCCTTTCAGTTCAGGTTTTGTCTTCTTGTAGATATAATTCAGATTAGTGGTCTTGCCGCACAGACCCGGACCGTAATATACAATCTTGCAATTTATCTCTCTTACTGAATAATTTATAAATGACATACTTTTAAAAGAGTTTAGGAGTTTAAGAGTTTAGGAGTAAATACAAAAACTCCTTAACTCCTCAACTTTTTCTAATGAAACAGTTTATCTATATCTTCGTCTGTTATTTCCCGTAAAAGCGCTTCTGCAGAACCGCTGCTTCTCGCAGCCTCACCCATCAGTTTCTGAAAGATTGCAGTCAATTCTTCTGTTGCCTTTTTAACCCTGAGTCTAACGAGACCCAAAGATGACCTGCTGTCAAACAGCACAACAAGTATAACCCTTTCAGCAATTATAGAAAGGTGGAGGTTATCCTTTTCACCCTCGTGGAACAGGATTGAAAATTCCTTTTCACCCAAAAGTTTTGCTATGCCGCTTGTTGCAGCGATATTGCCTGCTGTAAGTGATGCAAGCGATACTGTATCAATATTTTCTGTCTCACCGCTTGCAGAAATCAAATGCCCATCCTTATCAACAATGAAAACAACCTTTGCATTCGCCTCTTTGACAAGTTTGTCCAGAACAGATATTATCTGCCTGAATTCGGCTTCAAAGACCGTTAAAGGACTCTCGGCAGGCATATGCTAACTCCTAACTCCTGTTTAATAAGTTATAGTATGGAACTTCAAACTAAACTTGTTTCCCATCTAGTGAAAGAAGCCTTTCCCATTCGTTATCAACACGATCCTGAAATTTCTCTATCATCCACTTATTTTCAGGCTTTAATATGTGTTTGAACCTTCCCTGTATCTTAATCCACTCTATGACAGGCTTCTTTTCTTTTGGTTTATAATTCACCTTTAAAATACCATTCTCAACTTCATAAAGCGGCCAGAAGCATGTATCGACCGCCAGTTTTGCAGATTCTATTGACTCCTCAGGTTTTGTATACCAGCCAAGCGGGCACGGCGATATAACATTCAAAAATGTCGGGCCGTTCGTTGACAATGCCTTCTGCGCCTTATTGTTCAGGTCTTTCCAGTGATGCGGTGATGCCTGTGCTGCATACGGGACATTATGGGCAATAACTATCTTCGTAAGGTCTTTTCTGAATTCCTGCTTGCCCTGTATTACATCACCAGCAGGTGATGTGGTTGTGTTCGCACCGAACGGTGTTGAACTTGACCTCTGGATACCTGTGTTCATATATGCGCCGTTATCATAACAGACATAGAGGAATGAATGTCCCCTCTCAAGGGCGCCTGATAATGCCTGAAGACCTATGTCATATGTGCCGCCGTCTCCGCCGAATGCCACAAACTTTATATCTTTGTTAACAGGAAGTTTATTCCGCTTTTTTAACGCCCTGTATGCTGTCTCAACACCGCTGATGGTTGCCGCTGCATTTTCAAAGGCGCTGTGTATCCACGGCGTCCTCCATGATGTATACGGGTATATGCTTGTACCCACCTCAAGACACCCTGTTGCTGTTGTAACTACAACAGGACAGTCTGTTGACCTCAATATAAGCCTTACTATCGGCGGGATACCGCAGCCTGAACATAGTCTGTGTCCACCTGAAAAAAGTTCCTTTTTCCCTGTGAGTTCCTTTAGTGTTGCCATATTTTACCCCTTTCACCTTACTCTCTTACAGCAAATAAAGCACGGTTGAAACCGTGCCTACGATTTTTACTCTCTTACAGAGCAATGCAGGCACGAATTTATTCGTGCAAATAAAGCACGGTTGAAACCGTGCCTACGATTTTTACTCTCTTACAGTTATATAGTCAAACAGTTTGTCAACTTTCCCTGTATCCTTTATTCTTAAAAGTTCTTCAAATACTGCGAGTGCATCATGAACTCCATAATCCCTGCCGCCCAAACCAAAAACCCTGCCTATTATCTTTGGTCTTTTGTCAAATTCATATAAACCTGACCTTATCTCTGTAAATAAAGGTCCGCCGAATGAACTGTATGAATCAGCCCGGTCAAGAACAGCAACAGCCTTTATATTCTTAAGCGCCTCTCCTATTTCAAGATATGGAAACGGTCTGAAAACCCTCGGTTTTATGAGCCCTGCTTTAGCACCCCGCTTTCTCATCTCATCAACAGCGACCTTACTCGTCCCGGCAGCAGAACTCAATATCACCATTGCCACCTCTGCATCATCCATCCTGTATTTCTCCATAAGTCCATAAGACCTTCCTGAAACCTTTTCAAATGCCTTCCCTACATCTGTTATCACATCCTTTGCAAGTTTCATTGCCTCTGACTGTTGCCGTCTTGCCTCTATATATGAATCTGGAAGCGCCACAGCGCCATATGTTGCAGGGTGTTCAACATCAAGGAGTGACGGCTGATTCGGCTTGTATTCGCCTACAAACCCCTTTACCTTATCGTTGTCTATAAGACAAAGGTTTTCTATAGAATGGCTTGTTATAAAACCGTCAAGACAGACCATAACTGGAAGCAGGACATCTTCATGCTCTGCAATCCTTACAGCCTGAATAATATTATCGTATGCCTCCTGTACAGTCTCTGAATAAAGTTGTATCCATCCTGAATCCCTTGCACCCATTGAATCAGAATGGTCACAGTGGATATTTAACGGTGCGGACAATGCCCTGTTTACGCAAGCCATAACAATAGGAAGCCTCATGCCTGCGGCGATGTAAAGCATCTCCCACATGAGTGCCAGTCCTTGTGAAGATGTTGCTGTCATAACCCTTGCACCTGCTGCTGCAGCGCCTATACATGCACTCATTGCAGAATGTTCGCTCTCAACAGTCACCAGTTCTGTATCAACCGCTCCGTCTGCAACATAACTTGAAAACTCCTCCATTACAGTTGTTGATGGCGTTATTGGATATGCGGCAACCACATCAGGGTTTATCTGTTTCATTGCATAAGCAACTGCGCTGTTCCCTGTGAGTCCTACATTGCATTTATGTTTTGTCTCTACTGCCATCTATTTTGCCTCCTTCTCTTCTTCCTCTAAAACCATTGTGATTGCCTTAACCTTGTCAGGACATTCCATTGCACATATACCGCACCCTTTACAGTGCTCAAGGTCAAAACCAACCATCTTGCCATTTTCAACTATAACAGCAGAATCAGGACAATACACCCAGCAAAACATACAGTCTATACATTTTGCCCTGTCAAGTGTTGGTTGTAACTTACGCCATCCGCCTGTAGAATA
>Ga0209212_1007724_pt1 | contig 11773 bp, 10 predicted proteins | sample RifGroC2_FD_183996 | JGI IMG/M metagenome (GOLD analysis project Ga0209212, IMG submission 183996) | Groundwater microbial communities from Rifle, Colorado, USA - Groundwater C2 (SPAdes) (version 2) | ecosystem: Environmental > Aquatic > Deep subsurface > Groundwater | place: Rifle, Colorado...
GCCCGCGCCCCATGGACCGGCTGGTCTGCGGCGACGTGGGGTATGGCAAGACCGAGGTCGCCATGCGCGCCGCCTTCAAGGCGGCCATGGACGGCAAGCAGGTGGCCATCCTGGTCCCCACCACGGTGCTGGCCCAGCAGCACGCCGAGAGCTTCCAGGGGAGGCTCAAGGATTACCCGGTGCGGGTCGAGATGCTGTCGCGCTTCCGCACCCCGCTGCAGCAGAAGGAGATCCTGGCCGGGGTGAAGAGGGGGGAGGTGGACATCGTCATCGGCACCCACCGCCTGCTGCAAAAGGACGTGGTGTTCAAGGACCTGGGGCTTCTGATCGTCGACGAGGAGCAGCGCTTCGGGGTGGCGCACAAGGAGAGGCTCAAGCAGTTCCGGGCCGTGGTCGACATCCTGACCCTGACCGCGACCCCGATCCCGCGCACCCTGTACATGTCGCTCATGGGGATCAGGGACCTCTCCATCATCGACACCCCGCCGGTGGACCGGCTCGCCATCAAGACCTTCGTATCGCGCGCCTCGGACGAACTGATCCGGGAGGCGGTGCTGAGGGAACTCAGGCGCGGCGGCCAGATCTTCTTCGTGCACAACCGGGTGCAGTCCATAGGGGCCATGGAGGAGGAGCTGAAAAGGATCGTGCCCGAGGCACGCATCGTGGTGGGGCACGGCCAGATGCCCGAGAAGGATCTGGAGCGGGTCATGCTCTCCTTCATGCACGGCGAGGCCAACCTTTTGCTTTGCACCACCATCATCGAGAGCGGCCTGGACATCCCAACCGCCAACACGCTGATCGTGAACCGGGCCGACACCTTCGGCCTGTCCCAACTCTACCAGTTGCGCGGCCGGGTGGGGCGCTCCAAGACCCGCGCCTACGCCTATCTCCTGATCCCCGGGGAAGGTTCCATCTCCCCGGACGCCCGGGAGCGGCTCAAGATCATCCAGGAGCTGACCGAGCTGGGGGCGGGCTTTCGCATCGCCACCCACGACCTGGAGATCCGCGGGGCCGGCGACCTCCTGGGGGCGCGCCAGTCCGGCGACATCGTGGCGGTGGGGTACGAGCTTTACGCCGAGCTTCTGGACGAGGCGGTGCGCACCCTGAAGGGGGAGGCGCTCCCCGAGCGGGTCGAGCCGGAGATCAAGCTCAAGGTGCCGGCCTTCATCCCCGAGGATTACGTCCCCAACCCGAACCAGCGCCTCATGATCTACAAAAAGCTGACCCAGCCGGCGGACGAGGCGGAGATCGACGACATCCGGGCCGAGCTGGTGGACCGCTTCGGCGCGCTCCCCATGGCGGCCATCTACCTCCTGGAGGTGATGCGCATCCGGGTGCTGCTGAAAAAGCTCCTGGTCAAGGAGATCGAGCTGGCGGGGAGCGACCTGGTGCTCTGGTTCCACGAGCGCACCCCGGTTTCCCCGGACTCGATCACCGCTTTACTGCGCAAGGAAAAGGGGAAATACCGCTTCACGCCGGAGTTCCGCCTCTACGCGCGCCTCACCGACAGCTCCTTCGACGGGGTGCTGGCGGAGGCCAGAAATCTCTTGAAATGCCTGGTTTGATATGCTAGCGTTCCGCGATTGGAAGATACTTACCCATTAAAAAGGAGTTCACCGTGCATTTAAGAAAAACTGCCGCGCTGCTCGCGCTGACGCTGGCTCTGGGCGTCACCGGCTGCAAGCAGGAGGCGACCGAGGCCAAGAAGGAAGGGAGCAAAGGCGGCGTTGTGCTCGCCGAGGTGAACGGCGTCACCATCACGGATGCCGATTTCTACAAGGAGCAGGAGAGCCTTCCCCCCTATCTGAAGCCGATGACTGAGACCCCTGAGGGGAAAAGGGAGATGCTGGACACCATGATGGTGCGCGAGCTGATCCTGCAGCAGGCCAAGAAGGACGGCATCGACAAGAGCGCGGCGGTGGAGGCCAAGCTCGAGGACCTGAAAAAGCGGGTGGTCGTCGAGGCCTTCCTGAAGAAGAAGGTCGAGGAATCGGCCAACATCAGCGACGCCGACCTGCAGGAGTTCTACAACAAGAACAAGGACAAGTTCGTAAGCGGCGAGCAGATCAGGGCGAGCCACATCCTGGTGAAGACCGAGGCCGAAGCCAAGGAGGTCCAGAAAAAGCTCAAGGAAGGGGCGAGCTTCGAGGAGCTGGCCAAGAAGCACTCCATCGACGGCGCCGCTCCCAAGGGGGGAGACTTGGGTTGGTTCGGCAAGGGGGCCATGCTCCCCGAGTTCGAGAAGGTCGCCTTCAGCCTCAAGGAGGGTGAGACCTCCGGGATCGTGACCACCAAGTTCGGCTACCATATCGTCAAGCAGACCGGCAAGCGTCCCGCCGGCCCGCGCAGCTTCGAAGAGGTGAAGGACCAGATCAAGGAGGCGATGACCCCCGAGAGACAGCAGGAGACCTTCAAGAAGCTCAAGGAAGAGCTGAAGAAAGACGCCAAGATGAACATCAAGGAAGACGCCCTCAAGGGGCTGAAGAGCCAGGCCCCGGCACAGGGAGCCCAGCCTGCGGAGCCGCAGAAGCCCTAAAGGCTGCTAAAGGCGAGCAAGCGATCAAACTGGCGGCCGGGCGAGAACGTCCGGCCGCTTTTTGCAACCAAAGACCCGAACATCGAGAGAACCCATGGCAAAGATCATCACCGGCTTCATGCTGCTGGCCCTTTTGGCGCTGCACCCCAATTCCTCACCCGCCGCACAGCTCATCGGCGGCATCGCGGCCATCGTGAACGAGGAGCCGATCACCACAGTGGAGCTGGACAAGGAAGTGCAGCTGATGCAGAAGGAGCTGGAGAAGCTCCCCCCCTCCGAGAGGAGCTCGCTCAGGAGTGTCGCCTTGAACCGCCTGGTGGACAAGAAGCTGATCGATCAGAAGATCCGCGAGTTGGACATCAGGGTCTCCGACGAGGAGGTGCGGCTCGCCATCGAGGACGTGAAGAAGCAGAACAACATCAGCCAGGAGGCGCTGGAGCAGGCGCTGGCCGGGCAGGGGATGAGCTTCGAGCAGTACAAAAGGCAGCTCAAGGAGCAGTTGGAGCGCATCAGGCTCATGAGCCAGGAGGTACGCTCCAAAGTCCAGGTGGGAGAGCGGGAGATCCGCGAGTTCTACGAGGCCAACCGCGCCAGGTACGGGGCGGAGGAAGAGTTCCGGGCCAGGCACATCTTCTTCAAGGTGGAAAAGAAGGGGGGCGCCGAGGAGCTGGCCAAGGCTGAGAAGGTCGCCGCGGAGGTGCTCAAGGAAGCGCGCGCCGGCAAGGACTTCGCAGAGCTGGCGCGGCAGTACTCCACCGATCCGGCGGCCGCCCGGGACGGAGGCGATCTGGGCACCTTCAAGAGGGACGACATGGTGCCCGAGATCGGCAACACCGTGGCCGCGCTGAAGCCCGGCGAGGTGAGCGACCTGGTGTTGAGCCCGGCCGGTCTGCACATCATCAAGCTGGAGGAAAGGAAGCCCGGGAAAGGGAGGCCTTTCGAAGAGGTGAAGGACGAGATCGAGGAACAGCTCTACAAGAAGAAGGCGGACGAGCGTTTCGCGCAGTGGGTCAAGGACCTGCGCACTTCGGCCGCCATCGAGATCAGGTGATAAAACTGTGAATGGTGAATGGTGAATGGTGAAAGGTGAAAGGGAAAACCCCGCGCCTCACCATTCACCATTCACCATTCACCATTCACCATTCACCATTCACCATTCACCATTCACCATTCACCATTCACCATTCACCATTCACGCCTCTACAGCCCCTCTTCGGCAAGCTCCTCTATCAGCTCCTTCTGGCGTGCGCTCAGCTTCTCCGGCACCTCGACGTGGATCTTGACGTACATGTCGCCGCGCACCTTATGCCCCATCTGGGGGAAGCCCAGCCCCTTCAGCCGCACCTTGGTGCCGGACTGGATGCCGGCAGGGATTCTGATGCGCTTGGCCCCCTCCATGGTCGGCACGTCGATCGCCCCCCCCAAGACCGCCTGCGAGAAGCGGACCTCGTGAGAGAGCACGATGTCGTCCCCCTCGCGCTGGAACAGCGGGTCGGGCCCCACGTTCACGGTGAGGAACAGGTCCCCCCCCGGTCCTCCCATGCGTCCCGCACCGCCGCGACCGGCCACCCTAAGCTTGGCGCCGCTCTCGATGCCGGCGGGGATCTTGACCGACAGCTCCTCGCGCACGCCGTCGCGCATGAAGGCGATCCGCTTCTCGGCTCCGTCGTAGGCGTCCCGGAAGGTGACCTGGATCTCCATGGAGAAATCCTCCCCCTTGGCCGCCATCCGGCCCGGGCCGCCGCCGCGCTGGCGCCGCATGGCGTCACCGAAGATGCGCGAGAAGATGTCGTCGGTGCCGAACCCCTGCCCCCTGAACATGTCGTCGACGTTGAACCCCCTGAAGATGTCCTCCTGGGAGTAGCGCTGGTGAAAGTTATTGGACCCGAACCGGTCGAACTCCTCCTTCTTCTTGGGATCCGACAGCACCGCGTAGGCCTCGTTGATCTCCTTGAAGCGCTCCTCGGCCTGCTTGTCCCCCTGGTTCTTGTCCGGGTGGTACTTGACCGCTAGCTTCCGGTAGGCCTTCTTTATTTCGTCAACCGAGGCGCCCTTCTTGACACCCAGCACCTCGTAGTAATCTCTCTGCGCCATAATAAAAATCCTTTCATGCCTGCATTAACGTTTTCATGAATGTAATCGGTGTGCGGGCGCTTGTCAACCGTTGTCGACCGTTGTAAACCTTGACAAGCCGGGGCCTGACGGCTTATATACAAGCGGACATTAATCCAGACCCAGGACACAAGGAGCTGCCAGATGAAGCAATACGACGTCATCGTGATCGGTGCTGGAATCAGCGGTCTGAGCCTTGCCAGCTACGCCGCCCAGGCGGGACTGAGCACGCTCGTCATAGAGAAGAGCGGCCGGGCCGGCGGCTGTTTCCATTCGCACCGCTTCCAGGGCGAGGCGGCGGGCTTCTGGCTGGAACTGGGAGCCCACACCTGCTACAACTCCTACGGGGGATTGATCGGGATCATGGAGCAGTACGGCCTGATGGGAAGCATCCTGCCCCGGGAGAAGGTTTCCTTCAAGATGCTGGTGGGCAACGAGATCAAGAGCATCACCTCCCAGCTCTCCTTCCCGGAGCTGATCGGCTCCGCCTGGCGCATGTTCACCCTGAAGAAGGAAGGGGAGAGCGTCGCCTCCTATTACGGGCGCATCGTCGGGCGCAGCAACTACGAGCGGGTCTTCGCCCCCGCCTTCAACGCCGTGATCTCCCAGCGGGCCAACGACTTCCCGGCCGACATGCTGTTCAACAAGCGTCCCAGGAGAAAGGACGTGATCAAGAGCTTCACCCTGCAGGGCGGGCTCGCCAGCGTCACCGACAAGATTGCCGGGATTCCGGGGGTGACCCTTAAGACCGGGGCCGAGATTGCCCGGATCGCCAAGAGCGGCGAGAAGTTCGTGGTGGAGCTTGCCGACGGCAGCGGCTTCGAGGGGACCCGGCTGGTTCTGGCCACTCCGCCTCCCGAGGCGTCCAGGCTCGCCGCCGAGATCGCCCCCGAGCTCTCCCGTGTGCTGGGGCAGATCAAGGTCGAGACCATCGAAAGCGTCGGTGTCGCGATGGCCAAGGACAAGGTCAAGCTTCCCCCTCTGGCCGGCATCATCGCAACCAACGACGACTTCTACTCCGCCGTATCCCGGGACACCGTGCCCCACCCCGGCTATCGGGGCTTCAGTTTCCATTTCAAGTCCGGGCGGCTCACCTTCGAGGCCAAGCTCAAGCGGGTCGCCGAAGTGCTGAAGGTGCGGCAGGAAGACCTGCAGCAAGCAGTGCAGCGCGAGAGCCGGCTGCCGTCGCCGGTGGTGGGCCACGGCGCGCTGGTGGCGGAGATCGACCGGAGCATCGCCTCCGGCAAGCTCTTTGTCACCGGCAATTACTTCGCCGGCATGGCGGTGGAGGACTGCATCGTCCGCTCGAAGAAAGAGTTTCAGAGGCTGTCCGGCGGAGTGTGAGTTGAGCAGCTGTTGTAGAAAAAGCCGCAACATCTATCCCTTCCCCCTGAGCGGGGGAAGGGAGCAGGTTTCCCCTGAAGTATCGCCTTTCAAAAGCACCTCTGCAGCCGGACAAATTTTCTCCCTGTGATAAAATGCCAGCTTTGGCGACCGAGTAGGATATACCAACCGCGACGATAGGCTCAGGGCAGTTTTGGGTCTGTGGGGGAGGGTGGCATGTCTGGTGGTGACGGGTTAATCCCCGAGCATGGCGGGTACCGCAAGCTTAAGAGTTTCCAGATCGCGCAGCTAGTCTACGACGTCACAGTGCGTTTCTGTGACCGGTATATCAGCAAGAGGAGCCGTACCCACGATCAGATGGTGCAGGCGGCGCGCAGCGGCGTGCAGAATATAGCCGAGGGGAGCAAGGCCTCCGGCACTTCGAAGAAGACCGAGCTGAAGCTGACCAATGTGGCCCGGGCCAGTCTTGAAGAGCTGCGCCTGGATTATGAGGACTTCCTGCGGCACAGGGGGCTGCCGCAATGGGAGAGAGGCGACCAACGCCGGGCGCTGTTAATAGCCAGGCGCTGCAAAAGCGCCGATGAGGTGGCCGCCTGGGTGGTGGAAATAAGCGCGGGTGGACCTAATGGACTTGGACCTAATGGACCTAATGGACCTAATGGACCTAATGGACCTAATGGACCTAATGGACCTAATGGACCCGGTGGACCTTGTGGACGGTCGATCAAAACCTCGTCCACTGGGTCCACTGGGTCCACTGGGTCCACTGGGTCCACTGGGTCCACCTACGCTGAGCTAGCCGCCAACGCCGTCCTCACCCTCATTGCAGTAGCCTGTTCCCTGCTTGAACGACAACTGACCGCGCAAGCAGCGGCTTTTGAAAAAGAAGGCGGCTTCACCGAGCGCCTTTACCGCACTCGCAACCAGTTCCGAAGAACCTCCTGAGACAGCAGCGCCGGGGCTTCTCTTTCAGCGCCAGCAAAACCAGGCACCTCCAGCAACTGCAGTGTACAGCAGCACCCCAGTCGGGCTGGATAGCGCCACCTTCAAATCCTGCCCCGAAGGAATGGAGCTGTAGCTGAAGAGATAGATCACGAGGTACATGAGCAGGGTGTGCGGCAGGTCCCGGGGAAACCAGCTCCCCCAGCCCAGATAGAGGTAGTAGGCGACGAGATTCAGCGCAAGCGGCGCTAAAGCCGAGGGGAGCGCGGAAATGGGACCGGGACGGCTGATGGTCACCGACCCCAGCCGCCAGCGTCCCCCACCCTCGCGACGCGGAATGACGCTGAAACCGACCGGCCTTCCCCCCGTCACTGCGGCTACCAGCAGATGGGACAGCTCGTGAAGCAGTGTGCCGGGAAGCGCCCAGCAGATCTGCCAGAAAGCCCCAACCCTCCCTACCCTCCCCTGCAGCACGGCCAGAAGTATCACCAGCAGCACCCCGGCAAAATGGTGCCACTGCTGCTCTCCCCCGAAACTAACTGCCTGCATGATACCGTTCATCCAACCTCCCCCAGCGCCCTGCGCAGCATAACCCGATTCCAGCCCGGTGACAACAGCCCAGATCACCCTCCCGGTTGCCCTCCTCCCTCCACTCTGCTATGGTTTAGTACTTCATGAGGAAGCAGCCACTCCTCGACCGCTTCTTCATGAGCAACTCGGACACGGCAGCGACCAACAAGGAGAGAAGACATGTTTCTGGAAGGACACCCAGCACCGAATTTCAGCCTGCAAGGGAGCGACGGCAAGGTGCACTCGCTCAAGGATTACGCCGGCAGGCTCCTCATCCTCTTCTTTTACCCCAGGGACAACACCCCCGGATGCACCGCGGAGGCTGTCGGCTTCGCCAAGCTGCAGCCGCTCTTCGAGCAGTTGGGCGCCGTGCTGGTGGGGGTCAGCAAGGACCCGCTGAAGTCCCACGCCAAATTCATCGCCGACTTCAAGCTCCCCTTCACGCTGCTCTCCGACACCGATGCGGCCGTCATGTCCGCCTACGGCGCCTACGGGGAGAAGGTCTCCTACGGCAAGACGACCGTCGGCAGCATCCGCTCCACCGTGGTGATCTCCCCGGACGGAGTCGTGATCAAGCACTGGCCCAAGATCCCCAAGGCCTCGGAGCACCCGGACAAGGTGCTCGATTTCTTCAAGATGCTGGCCCGCGGGAGATAGGAAGAGTAGAGCTTCAAAAGTTGCCGTTATGCGATCCGCCGCCTTAAGTCCCCTCCCCCGGAGGGGGAGGGCTAGGGAGGGGGAACAGCCGCACCAGCAGGAGTCCCCCCTCCCGCCTGCGGGCAGAAGCGCCCTTCGGCGCGCAGGCCCGACCTCCCCCCTCCGGGGGGAGGAGAGTTCTAGAAGTAGAGAGTAGTTTTTCAGACGCCGGCGCGCGGCGACTGGCTCAATCCAGGAAGGTGGTGCGACATGACTGATCGCGAGATGATCGACAGCTTTTTCTGCGCCGCGCTGGCTGCGGTCGACCCTTTCCTGGCGCTGACGCCTCACCTGGTAAAGGTCCGGGAGCTCTACCAATCCGGCAAGGTAGAGCGGCTGGTGGTTGCCGGCTTCGGCAAGGCCGGGGTCCCCATGGCATTGGCCAGCGAGGAGATGCTGGGCACGGCCATCAGCTGCGGCCTGGTGATCGTGCCGCACGACGCCACGGCGGCCCGGCTTCCCAGCCGCATCGAGCTGGCCCGGGGCGCCCACCCCTTCCCCGACCGGGACGGCGTCGCCGCCAGCAGGCGCATCGCGGAACTGGCCCGTGCCGCCGACCAGAAAACCCTGCTGCTACTGCTTGTTTCCGGAGGGGGCTCTGCGCTTTTGACCTCTCCAGCCCAGGGGATCACCCTGGAGCAGAAACAGGAGACTTCACGCATTTTGATGCAGGCGGGCGCCGACATTCATGAGCTCAACACGGTGCGCAAGCACCTCTCGGAGCTCAAAGGGGGCAGGCTGGCAGCACTGGCCCATCCGGCGCGCCTGATCACCCTGGCCATCTCGGACGTCCCGGGGGACCGCCCGGACGTGATCGCCTCGGGCCCTGCCTACCCCGATCCCACCAGCTTCCGGGACGCCCTGGCCGTCCTGGCGCGACTGGGAGTCTCGGGGCAGGTGCCAGCGCCGGTCCGGGAGCACCTGGAGCGGGGCGCGGCCGGCGAACTGCCGGAGACCCCCAAGCCGGGCGATCCCATCTTTGCCTCGGTCACTACGGTGATCGCGGCGCGCAACCAGGATGCGGTCGAGGCCGCCGCACACGCCGCGCGTAACAAGGGTGTTAAAGTGCTGATACTGGAGCAGCCGGTATGCGGCGAGGCGCGCCAGGCGGGGCAGGCTCTTGCGGAAATGGCGCTCAGGGAAAGGGAAAAGCTCGCTCCGGACGAGCGGCTCTGTCTGCTGTGCGGGGGTGAAACAACGGTTCGGGTGACCGGTAAGGGTAAAGGAGGGCGCAATCAGGAACTGGCCCTGGCCTTCGCCAGAGCCATCGAGGGGGAACCGGGAATCACCTTCCTCTCGGCCGGAACCGACGGCATCGACGGCCCGACCGATGCGGCAGGCGGGGTGGTGGACGGCGGGACTACTACCCGGGCCAGGAACGCGGGGCTCGACCCGGACCGGTTTTTGGCCGACAACGATGCCTATACCCTCCTCGATGCCTGCGGAGGGCTGCTAAAGACCGGACCTACCGGCACCAATGTCATGGACCTGCAGATCGCACTCTTGTCGGGCCGACCCCTTTCCCCTGATCAGTCGACGTAGTTGTAGTTGCTCTCCACGTCCAGGATCTTCAACAGCGTCTCGGGGGTGTCGGGATATTCAGGGAGACGCTCCTCCACTTCCGCGTTTTTGGGAGGTTCCCAGAGCACGACCCAGCGCCCGTCGCGCTGCACCTTGGACGCCCTGCCGCCGGAGCGGCTTTCGATGGTGCGCCACATCTCGTCCTGATCGATCAGTTCGTAGCCGCCGATCTCGGAGCCGTAGTTCAGGTTCGCCAGGAAGCGCGACACCAAGTCGAAATCTATCCAATCCTCTTCCTTGCGCCACCACTTGATGAATACACGCTCGGGGTGCGCCTCTCTATCCCTCTCGATCCGTTTGATCAGCTCGTTTCCCTGCATGACGACCTCCTCAGGCCGGCCCAGTGGCCTGACCCGCGCTGACTGCACCGAAGAACCAATTAGTACCCGCTGCACACACTTTAATTTTAAGCAATACCCCTAATAATGCAATCACTTCTATAGCAGAGAAAGCGCTAGTAACTCATGAGCTTTCTAGTCTGGGATCAGGACGATTTTCCCCAGGGTGCTGGTTTCCATCACCTCGTGGTGCGCCAGGGGCGCGTCAGCCAGCGGCAGTTCCCGGCTCACCACGGGGCGCAGGGTGCCGTTCTCCAGCCCGGCCACGAAGGCTGCGTGCATGCTCCCCAGTTCCCGCTCCGACGCGCTGAACAGGGTCATGCCGATGATGACCCCCTCCCGGCTCATGGCGTCGCGCGGATCGATCTCCACCCTGCCGCGGCTTCCCACGATCACGACGCGTCCTCCCTGGGCCAGCGCCCCGAGATCATCTCCCAGGTTGACGTTGGCCAGCATCTCCAGGATGACGTCCACTCCCGCTCCGCAGGTCAGTCCCGCGGTCTGGGCCAGGTGACCGGCCTGGTGGTGGTCCAGCACCGCGTGGGCTCCCTCCCTGAGCACCAGTTCCCGCCCCTTGTCGGTACCGACCGTCGCGATCACCCTGAGTCCGGCGGCACGCGCCAACTGCAGCGCAGCGATGCCGACTCCCCCGCTGGCCCCGTGCACCAGCACGGTTTCGCCGCCGACGGCACGCGCCTTCTGGAACAGGGCCCGGTAGGCCGCCCCGTAAGGGACCCCGATGGCCGCACCCTGCCCATAAGAGATCCCCTTGGGGAGCGGGTGGGTCTGCGCCTCAGTGCAGAGCACTTTTTCGGCGTAGGTCCCGGTCAAGGACCAGGCCACGTAGACCCGATCCCCCACCTTTCGGTGCGCCACTCGCGGCCCTACCGACTCTATCACACCTGCGCCGTCCAGCCCCGGCGTGTAAGGCAGGTGCGCCGCCTGGGCGTACTGTCCGGAACGTATATAGGTATCCACCGGGTTCACCCCGGCCGCATGCAACCGCACCAGCACCTGTCCCTCACCCGGCACCGGATCGGCAACCTCCTCGATCCTCATGACCTCCGGTCCCCCGAATCTGCCGACAATTATCGCTTTCATAGTTGCCTCCCGTTAGCTTGATTATCTCACCTGCCAAATCCGTGGGACCAGCGGAAAAAGGTAGAGTATAGCATCAAGATTAACATCCTCAAACCAACTCCAACGGTTTTGACCATCTCTGGCACTCGCCCGGCTCGCGTAACATGAGCGGCTGCAGGCCGCGTCCTCAATGAGTTTTTTTTCAAGCTGAACGGTTGTATTTCCCGCGATTCACGCTACATGTTTCTTAATAACCGACAATTGCGAGGCTTCCACATGAGAACCATTCTTTCGCTTTTGCTGTGCACCGCAATCGGCATCTGCTGCTATCCTGGCCACTGCGCGGCGGCGGAAGCCTCCTGGGACTCGGTGGGGATAAGAGGTGGCCTGAGCACCGACAACAAGGACCACCACCTGCGCGAGATGGAGGCCTTTGCCGCCTACCGGCTCCCCTGGGAACTGCGGGCCCGCTCGGGATGGGGTATCGGGACCCAGATCCAGGTCACGGCAGGTTTTCTGAACAGCGCCGGCGAGTACGGTTTCATTGGCTCGCTGGGCCCCGCCCTTATCCTGG
>Ga0209212_1007725_pt1 | contig 11773 bp, 13 predicted proteins | sample RifGroC2_FD_183996 | JGI IMG/M metagenome (GOLD analysis project Ga0209212, IMG submission 183996) | Groundwater microbial communities from Rifle, Colorado, USA - Groundwater C2 (SPAdes) (version 2) | ecosystem: Environmental > Aquatic > Deep subsurface > Groundwater | place: Rifle, Colorado...
CACCCGGGCCACCAGCTCCCTGGGACTGAAGGGCTTGGTCAGATAGTCATCCGCGCCCATCTCCAGGCCGACTATGCGGTCCGCCTCGCCGGCTTTGGCGGTGAGCATGAGAATCGGGATTTGACTCGTTTCAATCCGCTCCCGCAGGTTTCTGCACAACTCGAGTCCCGAGAGTCCCGGCAGCATTAAATCCAGAACGATCAGGTGGGGTTTTTCTCTCTGTACTAATTTGAGCGCTTTCTCTCCATCCTCCGCCTCGATGACCTTGAAGCGCTCCTGGGCGAGGTTATAGTGGACGAGCTTGCGGATATCGGGCTCGTCTTCGACTACCAAGATTTTTTGCCCGGACATGGGTGCTCTGGAACTTAAATCGATTGCGGGATCTCTTTCAAATGACGGATGCTTTTCCCCTTGACCATGAAGATGACCATCTCGGCAATGTTGGTGGCGTGGTCGGCGATCCGTTCGAGATATTTCGAGACAAAGCCGATTTTCATGGCGCGATTGATCGTATGCGGGTCTTCGATCATGAAGCTGATAGTCTCACGGAAAATCTGGCCGTTGAGATCGTCCACCTCCTGGTCGTCTTTACAAACCTTGAGCGCCAGGTCCGTATCCTCGCGGACGAACGCGTCCAAACTCTCCCGAATCATCCGCTCGGCGGTTCGCGCCATGCGCGGGATGTCGATATAGGGCTTAAGCTGGGGTTCCAGGTTTAATTCCAGTGCCCGCTCGCAGATATTGACTGCCATGTCGCCGATGCGCTCCAGGTCGGTGGTTATTTTCAGTCCTGTCGTTATAAATCGAAGATCCTTTCCAGCAGGCTGGTGCAAGGCCAGGAGGCGGATGCAGAGATCATCGATCTCGACATCCATGCGGTTGACCTCGTGATCTCTCTCGATGATCGTTTCGGCCAATTTGGAGTCTCGATCCACTAAGGAGCTCACCGCCTTCTGGATCTGATCCTCCACCAGGCCCCCCATATAGAGAATATCGTCGCGCAGCTTCTTGAGCTCTTCCTCGTATTTCTTGTCCGTGTGCTCAAATGGCATTGTGATTCCCCATTACCCGAATCTCCCGGTGATATAGTCTTCCGTCTGGCGTTTCTCGGGGGTGGTAAAGATCTTGTCTGTCGTGCCGAATTCTATCAGTTCACCGAGATAGAAGAAAGCCGTATAGTCCGATACCCGGGCGGCCTGCTGCATGTTGTGCGTGACAATGACGATGGTGATGTTCTCTTTAAGTTCATGGATCAACTCTTCGATCTTAGCCGTAGCAATGGGGTCTAGGGCCGAGCAAGGCTCATCCATAAGCAAAACTTCGGGATCGACTGCCAGCGCCCGCGCGATGCAGAGACGCTGCTGCTGTCCACCGGAGAGACTGGTCCCGGGTTTGTGGAGATCGGCCCTGACCTCCTCCCACAACGCCGCCATTTTTAAGCTCTTTTCGACTTTATCTTCGATGATTCTCCGGTCGCGGTTCCCGTTCAGTTTAAAACCTGCAGCCGCATTGTCGTAAATGGACATGGTAGGGAAAGGGTTGGGTTTCTGGAAAACCATGCCGACTCTGCGCCGGACCTCTACCGGATCAACTCCGGGTCCATAAAGATCTTCGCCATCGAGCAGGACTTTGCCTTCCACTCTAGCGCCGGGTGTCACCTCATGCATCCGGTTAAGGCAACGGATGAAAGTCGACTTGCCACACCCCGAGGGACCGATAATGGCAGTGACTTTCCTTGTTTTAATGGAGAGGGTGACGTTGTTGACGGCGAGCGATTTTTCGTAATACGCCCTTAACGCAGCAACGCGCAGTCGTGTTTCCTCCGGCGCAATTTCAGGCTGATTTCCCGGAAGGTGGACGTCGGCGTCCCTCTTCCTCTCTTCGACCATGGGGCTTTCTTTATTCATTCGACTTGCCCCGTAAAAATGCCCGGGTAAGAACGCTGGTGACTAAAACCACCATCAGCAGCACAAAGGAGGCGGCCCACGCTTTCCTGTGCCAGTCGTCATAGGGGCCGGTGGCATAGGTGTAAATAAGCAACGGCACGGTCGCCATCGGCTTGCCCGGATTGAGGTTCCAGAACGGATTGCCAAAGGCCGTGAATAGCATGGGAGCCGCTTCTCCCAATGCTCTGGCGACCGCCAGAACGACCCCGGTCAACAGGCCTCGTGACGAGACCGGCAAGACGACCCAGAGAATCGTCCGCCACTTCGGAACGCCGAGAGCGAGAGAGGCCTCGCGCAGGGAGGTGGGAACGAGCCGAAAGGCTTCGTGACCGGTGATCAAGATAATGGGGATCATGATAAAGGCGTAGGCAACAGAGCCGGATAAGCCTGAAAAGCTGCCCAAAGTTTGCACAACCAGGGCATAGGCGAAGAGGCCAACTACTATGGACGGAACGCCGGTCAACACCTCAGCTAGAAATCGCACAAACCTTCCAAGCCGAACGTTAGGAAATTCATTGACAAAGATCGCGGCGCCCAAACCAATCGGAAGGGCCATTAGGGTCGCCACCCCCACAATGATCGCGCTCCCTACCAGGGCATTGGCTATCCCTCCGCCGGTTTCGCCCGCAGGGAGTGGAAGAGCTGTGAGAAATTCCCAGTTGATGTAGGAAGCTCCCTGGTAGAGCACGTAGCCCAAGATCATGAACAGAACGGACACGGTCACGCCGGTGCAAAGGAGCATTCCGATCCAAGCCAGCCATTCTATAGCTTTGCGATAAAGATAATGTTTTCTCGAACTGCCAGTCCCGTGCACAGTGTTACCGGTCATAGACTCACTCCAATATCGCGATTCTGCCCTTTGAGAGGCGCCAGAGCAGGAGTTGAGCAAGCAAACTGATGACAATCGTGATACCGAACAGAACAAGCCCGACATAGACCAGAGAGGAAACGTAAAGGCTATAAGTCGCCTCGGCAAACTCGCTCGCGATCTGGCTGGCCATACTGTGCACGGGGTCGAACAGGGAATGAATAAGATCGAAGGAATTACCCCCTACCATTGTTACCGCCATCGTCTCGCCAACGGCTCGACCCAGGCCCAGGATCACTGCGCCAAGGAGACCCGTGCGAGCATATGGGAGAGCCACTTTCCAGATCGCTTCCCATTTCGTCGCGCCCAGAGCCAGCATCCCTTCGATCTGCGTTCGCGGCACCATCAGCAGGATATCCCGGGAAATGGCAGCGATGATAGGAGTAATCATGATAGCCAGGATCACGCTGCCGGAAAGCACGCCTACACCGTAGACTGCAGGGCCGTCGAAAAGGGGAAACCACCCGAAGTTGGCTTTAAGCCATACCTGGATCACTCGGATCACTGGGACCATGACAAAGATCCCCCAGAGCCCAAAGATGATGCTGGGGATGGCGGCCAGCAACTCTATGGGGTAGGAGAGTACAGGGCGAAGCCACTTGGGAGTATAAAAGGAAATGAAGATCGCGGAGCCGATGCTGATCGGAACTGCCAGGATGAGCGCGATCGACGCCTTGACGAGCGTGCCGATGATGGTCGGGAGCGTCCCAAACTGTCGCGCCACAGGGTCCCAGGTTGTACCGACAAGAAACTTAAGGCCGAATTGCCTCATGGCTTCCCAAGAGCCCCTGAAAAGATCCGCCACCAACAGGAGCACGAGGAATATCACACAAAATGCAAGACCTCGTGTTAATGCGTAGAAGAGTCGATCTCCCAAGTTAATCACCTGAGCTTCGCCACGCGCTAGCTTATCAGAAGTTCTTATTAAGAGTTTACCTAAAGGCCTCCCGACCACTTGTGGCTCGCCCTGCATCTCATTTCTCCACATGCCGGATGATAAAGCAAGCGGCGCTTTCTTCGGGCCGTCAACCTTAGCGCCCGATAAAAAATGGCGCCTGTCTATTTCAAGACAGGACGGCCGCTCACGTTGATCCTCTTCACCAGACTTTCCGTCTTCTTCATGGCTGAGCCTTTAAGCGTGGCATACTCCAGAGGAAGGGCGTATTGCTGGCCTTCATGGATCATCCACCAGGCGAGTCTCGCCACCGCGTCCGCCTTGGCCTCATCCTTCTGATTCTCATAGACCAGCAGCCAGGTAAAGCCGGTAATCGGATAGGCCTTTGGGTTGGGGCTGTCGGTGACCATGACCTCCATGTGATCCGGGAGGTCGGGCTGGTCGGCTGCCAAAGCCGCACCTTCCAGACTGGGTTCAAGGTATCTGCCTGCCTTATTCCGTAGCTGCGCCCAGGGAATGTTGTTTTGCTTGGCGTAGGCCAACTCCACGTAGCCGATCGCTCCGGGAATCTGCTTGACCGAATTGGCCACCCCCTCATTTCCCTTGCCTCCGACGTCCCCAGGCCAGTTAACCGAGGTGGCGAAACCAACTTTATCCTTCCATTCCTGGCTCACCTTGGACAGGTAGTTGGTGAAGATGAAGGTCGTGCCCGAGCCATCGGAACGATGCACGACCGCAATCGCCAGGTCGGGGAGCTTGACAGCGGGGTTCAAAGCCTTGATGCGGGTGTCGTTCCAGTTATTGATTGTTTTGAGATAGATGCCGGCCAAGACTTCAGTGGTCAGCTTTAGTTGTCCGCTCCTGACGCCAGGGAGATTCTGCACAACGGCCACTGCGCCGGAAACAGTCGGGATGTGAAGAACCGGGCCCCCTTTGGCCTGAGATTTCTGTTTATCGTCCATGATCCCGTCAGACCCGCCAAAATCCACCGTCAATTCTTGCAACTGTCGGATCCCGCCTCCCGACCCGATGGACTGGTAATTGACCTTGACGTTGCACAGCTTGTTATACTCTGAGAACATCTTCGAATAGAGCGGGTAGGGAAAGGTGGCGCCAGCCCCGGTCATTTCCTTCACCCCTTTGCTCGGACAGGCGGCCAACGCCATGGTTCCGCTGAGCAGCAGCGCGGCAACCGCGGTAACTATTGGAAATCCTTTTATTTTCATTTTGTTCATCTCCTTTTAAGGTTATTGTAATCTCGAATTGTTACAAATACGTTACAAAAGTATGAAGCCTCCCTTAACAATCAACGGCAAGGCGCCCGGCAACGTACTATCAGTACTATCATTTTTCACCTCCTGAATATGATTTGTCTCTTCTTGTAACTTTGACGCAGAAAATAGCTCCCGTTTTTGACGGGAAGATGAAGCTAAAGTTAAGAAGCGGTGAAAAGTAACGGCCGCCAGATAACAATCTCTTAACTTTCTGTTCATGGGTTCTTCATTTATCTGCGATATCTTAGGTCCGATTCGTATGGGTAGGACCATTGTCACCGGGGATGTTCACGGCTGCTACTTTGAGCTCACCGCTCTATTGGACGAGATCGGCGTCCGCCAGGACGACCGATTGGTCTTCGTGGGCGATCTAATAACCAAGGGGCCGGCGAGTCGTGAAGTCCTTGAGTTTGTCCGAAAGAGAAAGAACTGCGAATCAGTGCTCGGCAATCACGAATACCTCCTGCTGCAGCACTACCGCGGGGAAGACGTTGAGTTAGAGTCGCCACACCGTGATTTCATCGCTGAGATGGGCAAAGACTTCGGTGACTTGATGGAATGGGTTTCGCAGTTGCCCCTTTATCTCGATCTGGGTGACCACGTGGTCGTTCATGCGGGAATCCGCCCTGGCCGTCCGTTGGAAAGGCAGACACTCGACGACCTAACCCAACTGCGAACTTTGAATGGCACTGCTCCCGGGAGCCGCAGGGGAACTCCTTGGTTTGAGCGGTACCGGGGAGAGAAAATCGTCATCTTCGGTCACTGGGTCTTTGACGCTCCTCTTCTTCGAGACAATGCCATCGGGATAGACACCGGATGCGTCTACGGCGGTCGGCTGACGGCCGTAGTCCTGCCTGCGGGTCATCTGGTGAGCGTGCCGGCGCTTAAGGCATACGCCGCAAAGAAAAGAAAGGATAGACTCCATGTCCACGAGAATGAAGATGTATGGCAAGCACCGGTTCTCAGGCCGCCTCTTTATCGTCGAGGGGATTGACGGCTCCGGCAAGAGCACCCAACTATCCCTGCTCCACAAATGGCTGGAGTCGGAAGGTTACGTTGCCTCTTTTAGTGAATGGAACTCCTCGCCGCTGGTCCGGGATGTGACCCGGCGGGGAAAGAAAAAGGAGATGTTGACCCCGATGACTTTCAGCCTGATTCATGCCACCGACTTTGCCGACCGCACGGAGCACTACATTGTGCCTCCTCTTAAGGCCGGCGCGGTTGTCCTTGCGGACCGTTATATCTACACCGCTTTTGCCCGGGATGTGGCCCGGGGAGTGCATCCTGAATGGGTCCGGGGACTCTACGGCTTTGCCGTAAAGCCTACGGTGGCTTTTTATTTTCGCGTTCCTTTAGACGTGGCCATGAAAAGAATTTTGGGCGGCCGGGATGCACTCAAGTTCTACGAGGCGGGCATGGATTTGGGGCTGAGCGATGACATCGAGGAGAGCTTTCGGATTTTTCAAGGCCGCATCATCGAGGAGTACGAGAAGATGGTGGATGAATTCGGGCTGGTGGCGATCGACGCGACCCTCTCCATAGAAGAACAGCAATCCCAGATGCGCCAGATTGTCACTGAAGCTTTGACTGGCACGAAGAAAGCGAGAATCAGAAAATGGCTCGATTTGACTTCTTTGGCGAAGGGCTCCCGGGAATAGACCTCGAAGAGCTCAAAGGAAAGCTCATCGTGCTCGAGGGCACCGACGGAGTGGGGCGCTCCACCCACACCGGGCTGCTGAAACAGTGGCTGGAAAACAACGGCCATGCGGTGCTGGATACCGGCATGGCCCGCTCAGCCCTTGCTGGCAAAGCTATCCGTCAGGCCAAGGAAGGCCATACCATGGGAAGCATCACTATGAGCCTCTTTTATGCAACGGACTTTGCGGACCGGCTGGAGAACGAGATGATCCCAGCGCTCAGGGCCGGATTCATTGTTTTGACCGACCGCTATATCTTTTCTCTCATGGCCCGGGCGATAGTCCGGGGCGCGGATCCTGAATGGATCAAGGATGTTTATGGATTTGCTCTCCGGCCTGACGCGGTTTTTTATCTTCGCGTCAATGTTGATGATTTGGTGACGAGGGTCATTCAGACCACGGGATTCGACTACTGGGAGGCCGGTATGGATCTCCACCTGGGCGAAGACATGTACGATAGCTTCCTGGAATATCAGCGGAGGCTGCTTAAGGAGTTTGACAGTATGGCGGAGACCTATGGGTTTGCGGTGATCGATGCTTCGCGTTCCATTGAGGAGGTCTTTGACGATCTTAAGAGTCGCGTCTCCGGCTTGCTAGGACCGGCTCCCGATCCCGCTTCAGGCAAAGTCGCAGGATGTTTCTATGAAACATATAGATAGACCTCCTCGGTAACTAATCCTCTTTTAATCTGCTGCTCTTTTGGATGAGGGTCTGCACATTGAAAACTTCATCCATCAATTTCGCTTTTTCCCTTGCCGCCTCCAATTCCGCTTTCAGGTCCGAAGCGCCGGAAACTTTGAGGGAGACGGTCTTGGACTGCGTCAGGGCGCATTTCAGCTCCTTGACTCTCGCTTCGTGTCTTCGGTCGAGGCCGTCGGCGATGCGCAGCAGAGCGCTCAGCTTACGGAGCACCTTCTGCTGGTCAGGGGAGAGTTGACCGAATGGGAGATGCTTAGGGGTCGGATGGGCCTTGCGATGATAGCGGGCGATATTCGCGATAAGGTCCAAATCTACCTTTGTGAAGGCATTCGGCCCGGAACTCTTGATCAGATAGTAGGAGTGCTTGTGGTGCTTGGGGTAGCCAATGAAAAGGCCGATGTCGTGGAGCATGGCGGCTGCATGGAGGATGTTGGCATATTTTTCGGGCATCCCATGGAGCTCTTGGAGTTGGTAGAAGAGAGTCAGGGCCAGGTGGCTCACGTGATAGGCGTGGGGTGCGTCGAAATGATACTTTTCTCCGACCTGCTCTAGAGACTCCGCGCGCCCTCCCTCTTCGGTCCAGGGAGCCTCATAATCGGGGTAGTGATTTCTCAGCAAGCAGGTCATCAGGCCGTCGCGCAGCCCGCGATTAGAAACAAAGAGGTAGTCCAGCCCCAGGTGGGCCATGAACTCCTCCAGGACCACCCCCCCGGCGATGATGATATCGGCCCGCTTTGGATCCCCGGCGATCAGGGAAGAGCGCTGGGGGAGGGTCTGCGTCGTCAGCAGATCGAGGAGTCCTCTGAGGCGGGACCGTTTGAGGGCATATAGAGAGCTGACCCGGGGCTCTCCGGTCAGACGGGCATCTGTATCCGCCAATGCGGTGATCGTGCCCCCGCTGCCGAAGGCCATAGTGAATTTTTCGCTCCCGATCCTGCGCACCATCGGCTTGAATTTCTGCCTGGCAAACCCGCGTATCTCTTTGAGTTCCTTTTCTGCCGGTGGGTCGCTGTTAATGAAGTTCTCGGTCAGACGGACAGCCCCCAAGGGCAAGCTAAATAGGCAGAAGGTGTTGGTCCGGTTCGCCAGCGCAACCTCCACGCTTCCTCCGCCAATGTCCATAAAAAGTCCGAGCGGGATGTCGAAACGAAGACCGCTCATGATCCCAAGGCTGATGAGCTTTGCCTCTTTCTCTTCTGAAATAATCTCGAGAGGAACTCCCGTGCCCTGGGCCTTGACGACGAAGGACGAGCTGTCGGAGGCTTCCCTGAGAGCGCTGGTCGCGACAGCAGTAAAGCCGCACGCCTGATATCGGTCAGCGGACGCTTTGAAATCGCGTAGAGCCTCTAACGCAGGCTCGATGGAACCTCTGTTCAACTTGCCCGTTTGGAAAACCTTGTGCCCGAGCCGAATGGGTTGCCGATCCTGCTCCAGGATCCGGTAAGTTCCTGGCTGTTCCACGCAGGCCAATTGGAAGCGCAGGGCGTTGCTACCAACGTCCACGACCGCAAAGTATTCTGCCATCCGTCTGAAGCATAGCATAAAAAGAACCCTAAATGATTGGGAGGAGGTTGCAGAAAGGTTAAGTTTTTATGAATTTTAGGCTAAGATCTTCGCTTAATTATGGTATATGCTTATCTCTGTTGTTACGGTTGTGGTCATGCTTTGGTCCCAATTCCTATGGTTGATTTTCTAATAGACGGAAAACAGACTCTGAAGGATGGAGAGTGCGATCAATATAATGATCACGATCTCAAGGAGCTCCATCCTCCGCGCGCTGACGATATTCAGGGCGGTGCTCATGAGGTCTCCCCAAGGGGAGGAAGACCTCGGCGCAACTTGAGTTAAAAAGAGAGCACGGCATCCAGTTGTAGACGGGACTGCGTGGGGTTGTGAAAGCCTGCGAACTGGTCACTGGACAGGCAAAATCTCGGTGTCGGTTGAGGACTTAGATTCGGGTTGTCCCTGTAATTTCCGGCCGGCGGCAGAGTGAGGCTGGTGCAGCAACTGCGCCAGCCTTCTTTCCATCGGTGAATAGATAATGGCCAGGGTGCGGAGTAGCCCGAGAACCAGCGCTAAAAAAGCCAGTGCCGCGAGTTGCAGCGGAGGGCTTTGATGTTGGTAGAGTCCGATCATGACCTCTCTCAGGATAAAAACCAGAGTGGCATCGACGATGAAGGTGAGCTTGAGACGGTGTTCCCGAAAATAGTCGATGAGGCTCTTGAAGAGCTCCAGGATGATGAAGAAGGTGAGGAGGCTGGTTACCGTAAAGCTAAAGGCCTCCTCGAGATCATTTCCGGTCATGATTTTCCAGACTTCCCAGAAAAGTCGAAAGAGCCCTATCCCCAAGATAAGCACGACGAAGAAGATCAAGAACTTAAAGAACAGATCCATGACCCGGTTGAAGAAAGTCAAGGCCTCAAAGTTCTCCCAAAGCTGGCTTAGGGTTCCGTTTTTCATCTTCATCGGGATTTTTTCATTACGCTTCAGAACCTCGCAGGACTCCTCCGACAATAGGCATTTGCCAGCCGCGCCAAGGGCGCACGATTTGCGGCGGGCACACTGATAGAACAGGGCAGGGAGCCCGTATGCTTACCGCTTCAGAGATGCTGCGGGAAAGGAGCCGGCCCACCCTTCCCCGCTTCCTTTTTGCCATGACGATGAGGTCGGCCTCTTCCTGGCAGGCTGCAGTAACAATCTCATTGGCGATCTTTCCCAGGCCGATTTTCGGTTTCCATTTGAGCCCGCAAGTCTCATTGCCGAAGCGGGCATGGATATAGTGGCTCACTTTTAAGGCTGCCTCGCGGAACAGTTGGTCGACCGTGAATCCCGGAACACAATTCCTTCCAAGGAGGGCATCAACTTCGCAAGGAGAGGTGAGCAGCCGGTAGGGGAAAGAGGTTACATGGAAGAGGACCAGCTCGGCGCGGTTCTCCCGAGCTAGGGAGATGGCGTAGGCGATCCCAACTTTGGCATTGCCGGAAAGGTCGGTAGGGCAAAGAATCTTTTCGATGATCATAGAAACCTCCCGTTAATCTTCTTAGACCTGTGAGCTTAGTAGGATTCTCTCAACAAGGGGCACTCCTCTGCCGCGCCAAGGGCGTATAACCTGAGGGGGACATATCGAGAGGACCGGACATGGGGCCTGGCGAGTTACTCTGTCCGTAACACTTCCCAGGAAGAATCGCTTTAAGGTTCCGTGGGGGCGGGGCGACATCACGATGAGATCAACCTCTTCCTCCCGTGCCATATCAACAATCTTTTCGACCACATCACCTAATATAACTTTCCGTCTAACGGTGGGTACTCTGCGAATGTCTTCCTTGTGTTTTTCAAGGAACCGATTTAGGTCCAAAGTGGCCTCCTGGACTACCCTGTCGACCGCCCAAGTGGGGGCGCTTGAGCTAACAAATACCATCTCGTCGGAGTAAGGCTCCCAGGCCTGAAACTCGTTGGCCACGTGCAGGATCATCAGTTCGGCCTTGCTCTCTTCGGCAACGGAAAGGGCATAACCCAAACCCCTTCGGGAATTTTCTGAGAGGTCAGTAGGCGCTAATATTTTTTTGAGTTGCTTCATAAATCCTCCTATTTATTCTTTTCTTTAAACAAGGGCAGTCTAAATGTTTCTTGTTAGCTCACGATGACGCGGAAGTGATCTTTCGGTTAAGAGCCTCGCTGACGGCGCTAGGACCTTTTTCGAAGGCCCAGTTGATACGGCTGATGCATCCTCTCAGGGACGGGAATGAGAAGATCGCATCTCTGGATCGTCTTGTTGATATCAAAGCAAAAGACCATTTTCGGCTCATTCTTTCCTGCGGGACTGAAGATGGCTAATTGCGCACTGGAGCCTTCCACACCGACCCATTCCTCGCAGCGGTAGCCGAGTTCCTTAAATCTCTCTTCCACCAGATTGTCCATCGTGCCCGGACCGCTTCCCTGGATTCTCAGTTGAATCCAATACAGGGGAGAGACTCCGACGAACCCCTCGAGGTCTGTTAGTCTCGTTCTCTCGTGCACTAGGACCCGGATGGGCTTCTCCGGGTTGTTCGTAAGCAAGGCGTCATAGAGAAGAACCTTGAGGAGTCTTTCGAGACTGCTGTCCTGCCACAGGATCAGGGGAAGACTGGGCGGGATCACGACAAAAACAGTGGGTTTGATTCCCATGCGGTTCTGACTGAACTTCACGACGATTCCCTCGACGAGTTCTCCCAGATCTATTTGTTCCATGTCGCCCCCTTTTGTTGAGGTGAGAATGACTTTACCTAGAGCACTATCCGGGCGAGATTAAGAACGCGTAATGGGAAAATGAAATCCACGTTAAATCGGCATTCTTCTTGTGGCCTTTTGCCCTGAGGTCGTCCTGCGCAGAGATGAAACGGAGAGCGAGAGGGGTT
>Ga0209212_1007727_pt1 | contig 11772 bp, 13 predicted proteins | sample RifGroC2_FD_183996 | JGI IMG/M metagenome (GOLD analysis project Ga0209212, IMG submission 183996) | Groundwater microbial communities from Rifle, Colorado, USA - Groundwater C2 (SPAdes) (version 2) | ecosystem: Environmental > Aquatic > Deep subsurface > Groundwater | place: Rifle, Colorado...
GGCACCCGTGAGAAAGCGAACATATTCCCGCGTAACCCGCGAGGCCACAGAGCTGCTTGGCAAGCTCATCCGCCTGGGGCGCAAAGAACGCAAGATGACCGAGAGCGAGTTGGCGGGACGGGCGGGAATCTCCCGGGCAACGCTGCAAAAGATCGAGCGCGGGGACCTGAGGTGCGAGGTCGGTCTCTTTTTCGAGGTCGCCACTCTGGTCGGGGTGAAGCTGTTCGAGGCGGATAACTCTGCGACCGTCGCGCTGCACCTGGGCCGCATCAACGACAAGCTGGCCCTGCTGCCGCAAAGCGTGCGCACCTCCGCCGCGGCACGCCGCAAGTGCATCCCTTGAGGAACTGGCGGAAGCCGCTGAGCGGGTCGAGCAGGAGAGTATATCGCCATGCGCCTGGCGGCACTGGCCGGTCTGGATGTGGCGCCGGTGTCGCTGCAGAGCGCCGCCGGCAAAGATGTGCTGCTGGTCGAGCGCTTTGACCGCGTCGTCACTGCCCAGGGGTGGCAGCGCAAGCTCATGGTCTCGGCCCTGACCCTGCTGCAGCTCGATGAAATGATGGCCCGCTATGCCAGTTACAGGGATCTGGCCGAGCTGGTCCGGAGCAAATTCAACAAAGCGCCGGAGAGTCTGCGCGAGCTTTTTTCCCGCATCGTCTTCAACGTCCTGGTCGGCAATACCGACGACCACGCGCGCAATCATGCCGCTTTCTGGGATGGAGAGAGGCTGGCGCTGACGCCGGCCTACGACATCTGCCCGCAGCCTCGCCATGGGCGCACCGCCTCTCAGGCGATGCTGATCGGCGCTGATGATCGTTCGAGCCGGATCGCCACCTGTATCGCGGCGGCGGCGTATTTTCTCCTTTCGGAGCAGGAGGCCGTGGCGATTGTCGAGAAACAGATCATCTGCCTGACCGAGCATTGGACCACGATCTGCGACGAGGCCGCTTTAAGTGAGGTCGAGGGGAATCTGCTGTGGGGAAATCAATTCTTGAACCCCTATATTTTCGAGGATCTCCCCGCGGGAAAGCTGCAGAAACTGGCCCAGCTGAGGTGACAACCAGTCTTCGTTCCAGCTGCGCTTGCGCTTAAGGCTTGGCTGGCGTGGCGAGGAGATCGCGGATGACCTCGCCGGCCATGGTCAGGCCGAAAAGGGGGGGGATGTAGGACGAACTGCCGAGGATGAGGCGGCGGTGCCGGCAGCCCCAGACCTGCTCCTCGCGGTTGGGGCAGATGCAATTGTCGGCGCAGCCGCCGCTGGCGGTCGGCGGGCGGAACTCCTCGGTTGAATAAACCGCCTTGATCCCCCCTTTGACCCCGCGCCGGCGCAACTCCTTGCGCATGATGCGGGCGAGGCGGCAGCCGTGGGTGGCAAAGAGATCGTCGACGGCGATGAGCCGGGGGTCGAGCTTGTTCGCCGCTCCCATGGAGGCAATGACCGGCTGCCCGCGCTCGGCACAACTCTGCAGGAGATGCAACTTGGCGGTGATGTGGTCGATGCAGTCGAGGACGTAGTCGTAGCCGTCACCGAGGAGCTCGGCCGAGTTCTCGGCGCTGTAGAAGGCGCGGTGGCCGATGATGGCGCAGGCCGGGTTGATCGCCCGGCAGCGCTCGGTCATGACCGTTGACTTGGCCTGGCCGATGGTGCCGTCGAGGGCGTGGACCTGGCGGTTGACGTTGGTCAGGCAGATGTCGTCGAAGTCGACCAGGGTGAGGCGGCCGACGCCGCCGCGGACCAGGGCCTCGACGGCATAGCTGCCGACCCCGCCCAGGCCGAAGACGGCGACGGAAGCGCCGGCGAGACGGGCGAGGCCGTCGGGGCCGACGAGGAGTTCGAGGCGGTTGAAGCGTTGTTCTTCCATGAGCTGTCTATGCCGGACCGCCGCGCGGTCCGTCCTCCTCTTATGCGTGCGCTGGTCCCTGTTTATACGCCATTCCCCGGTAAATTTCCAGCGGCGTCCCGCTCGCGCCAAACCATACCAGATTTTTCCTGTTGACAATCTTTTTTTCGTTCTTTATCATCTGACTCAACATTCGGCGGAAGATTGCCGACCAAGCAGCGTCTTTATCCAGAGTGGCAGAGGGACAGGCCCGATGAAGCCACAGCAACCGATCCGCCAGCGCGGATGACAGGTGCTAATTCCTGCTCCGGGAAACCGGGGGAAGATGGGGACGGTGCTTCGCAGGAATGCGGCGCTCTCTCCTCTCGCATCCTTTGAAGCCCCGACTCATCTATAATTGAGCCGGGGCTTTTTGCTGCCCCGCAGCAACCAGAAAGGGGATGACACCATGAGCCAGACCGCACCGCAGTACGCCCTCGCAACCCGTCTCGTCCAGCTCGGCGTCGGCCGCGACGCCCAGACCGGCGCCATCAGCTTCCCCATCTACCCCAGCGCCACCTACCGCCACCCCGGCGTCGGCGAAAGCACCGGCTACGACTACACCCGCAGCGGCAACCCGACCCGGCAGCTCCTCGAAGAGGGGCTCGCCCTCCTCGAAGGGGGGAGCCGCGGTCTCGCCTTCGCCTCGGGGATGGCGGCCCTCACCACCCTCTTTCTCCACTTCGCCAGCGGCGACCACATCATCCTCTCCGAGGATCTCTACGGCGGCACCTATCGCCTCGCCGACCAGATCTTCGCCAAGCTCGGCCTCAGTGCAACTTACGTCGACACCAGCCAAACCGAGGCTGTCGCCGCGGCGATCACCCCGCAGACCCGGGCGCTCCTCATCGAGACCCCGGGGAATCCCCTCCTCGGCGTCGCCGACATCGCCGCACTGGCCGCCCTCTGTCGCAGCCACAACCTCCTCTTCATCGTCGACAACACCTTTCTCACTCCGATCCTGCAGCGCCCCCTCGCCCTCGGCGCCGATGTGGTGGTACACTCGGCGACCAAGTACCTCGGCGGCCACAACGACCTCTGTTCCGGGGTGCTGGTGGCGAAGGACGCCGCTTTGGGCGAGCGCCTCTATTTCCTGCAGAATGCCACCGGCGCCATTCTGCCGCCGCAGGACTGCTGGCTGCTGGTGCGCAGCCTCAAGACCCTGAGTCTGCGCATGGAGCGCCACTGCGCCAACGCTCTCATCGTCGCGCGCTGGCTCAAGAACCACCCCCGGGTGACGGCGGTCTACTATCCCGGGCTGGAAGACCATCCCGGGCACGAACTCTCAAAGCGGCAGAGCAGCGGTTTCGGCGGCATGCTCTCCTTCCGCGTCGGCTCGCCGGAACTGGCGCGGCAGGTGCTGAAAAAACTGCGGCTGATCTCCTTTGCCGAGAGCCTCGGCGGGGTCGAATCCCTCATGACCCTGCCGGCGGTCCAGACCCACGCCGACATCCCCAAAGCCGAACGCGAGCGCCTCGGCATCTGCGAGAGCCTGCTGCGCTTCTCCGTCGGCATCGAGCAGGTCGAGGATCTCTTGGCCGATCTGGATCAAGCGCTTTCTTAAAGCAATCAGACTGGACATCATCTGACTGATCGGACCGATCCGACTGATCCGTCGGACAAACCTAAAGGACCCCATTATGAGCAAAAAAACCTACCGTCCCGCCACCCTCCTCGTCCATCAGGGACGCGACCGCGACCCGGCCACCGGGGCGGCCAACATCCCGGTCTATCTCGCCTCGACCTACCACCACCCGGGGGGCAAGTCGGGAGACCACGACTACGTCCGCAGCGGAAATCCGAGCCGCGACCAGGTCGAAGAGGCCATTGCCCTTCTCGAAGGCGGGGTGCGCGGCTTTGCCTATGCCTCGGGGATGGCGGCCATCGGCAGCGCCCTGTCGCTCCTCAAGAGTGGCGACCATCTCATCGCCCCGGAGGATCTCTACGGCGGTTCCTGGCGCTACCTCTCCCAGGTTTTGCCGCAACTCGGCATCAGCGCCACCTTCGTCGACCAGACCGATCTCGCTGCCATCGCCGCGGCGATCCGGCCGGAGACGACGGCGATCTTCATCGAGACACCGAGCAACCCCCTCTTCAAAATCGTCGACCTGCGCGGTGTCGCCGCCCTGGCCAAAGAGCGGGGACTCCTCACTTTTCTCGACAACACCTTCATGACCCCGCTGTTGCAGCGACCCCTCGATCTCGGCATCGACGTCGCCATTCACAGCGCCACCAAGTTTCTCGGCGGTCATTCCGACCTCCTCGCCGGTCTCGTCACCACCGCCGACCCGGCCCTGGCCAAACGCCTCAAGTTTTTCCAGAACGCCTTTGGCGCCGTCCTCTCCCCCTTCGATTCTTTCCTTCTGGCGCGGGGGATCAAGACCCTCAAGCTGCGTCTCGACGCCGCCCAGACCAGCGCCGGCCTCCTCGCCACCCGCCTGCGCAGCCACCCGGCGGTGGCCCGGGTCTACTACCCCGGCCTCCCCGACTTTCCCGGCCGCACCCTCCATTTCAGTCAGGCCAGCGGCGCCGGCGCCGTCCTCTCCTTCGAACTCAAGGAGCAAAGCAAGATCGCCCCGCTCCTGCAGCAGGTGCAACTGCCGATCATCGCCCCGAGCCTCGGCGGGGTCGAGACGATTCTGACCCACTGCTGGAGCATGTCCCACGCCGCCATCCCGGCCGAGACCAAGCTCAGTCTCGGTATCCGCGAGACGTTGCTGCGTATCTCCGTCGGCATCGAGGATCCCGAGGATATCTGGGAGGATCTGGTCGCGGGGCTCGGTTGAAATGTGGTCTGCAAGACAGAGGCGTCTCCCCCTTCTTCCTTGACCTTGTCGGGTTAAAACGGGTAAATTGTCCCGGTCGCGGCACTGGGTTTGAACCTGACGACGAGTCCGCGGCAATTCCAGGAATGAGGGACGCGAATGAAAAAATGGATCTACATCATATTGATCACAGGGGGGTTGTATTACCTATATGCCAACCGTCCGTTACGGGAGACGCACCAGGCGACCCTTTACTTCGCCGCCACTGGAGAAGTGGCCAACGAGGAGACCATGGCTCTGGAGCATTGGCAAAAGCTGCGTTTCCGCAATTTTCTCGTCGCCACCACTCTCAGTGACATGGATCAATTCAATCTTGTCTCTTACGGTTTTCTCAATCGCGTGACCATCGTCGACAAGGATTGGACAAAACGGGCACTGGGATTGCTCCCCCCCCTCGACCGGAGTCCGCATTGACTTCAGTCCTGCCGCTGCGGAACTGTCAGTTTGGTGTAAAGGTAAGTAAACATTGATGCCAGTGAGGTAATGGACCATGGCTGAACTGCAGGGGAGCAAGACCGAGAAGAACCTCAAGGACGCCTTTGCCGGCGAATCCCAGGCCAACCGCAAATATCTCGCTTTCGCAAAGAAGGCCGAACAAGAGGGGCATCTGCTGGTGGCCAAGCTCTTTCGCGCTGCCGCTGAAGCCGAAACGGTCCATGCCCACGCCCACTTGCGCGCCCTCGGCGGTATCGGCAGCACCGCCGACAATCTCAAGGAAGCTATCGGTGGCGAGACCCACGAATTCACCAGCATGTATCCGGAAATGATCAAGGCGGCGACGAACGAAGGTTTTGACGCGGCGCTGCAGAGTTTCACCTCGCCAATACCGTCGAGAAGATCCATACCGGACTTTACCAGCAGGCTCTGGCCGCCCTCGGCAAGAATGCCGCCATTGACTACTTTATCTGCCAGATCTGCGGCAACACCATCGGGGGGGCCCCCGCTGGTCCCTGCGAGGTCTGCGGTGCCGGCCAATCTGCTTTCCGCAAGGTCGCCTGAACAGCTTTCCCGGCAGCAGGCGGGCCTTTGCCGCCGCCTGCTGCCTCCCTCCTGTGTGCATTAATCTCGCCCAATATCCTTGTTGACTTTTAAACGCGAAAAGGTTTAAGTACGGGTCATTTCCCATCGTAGCCCGAGGTGGGCACATCTGGCGAAAGGATTTCCCCCGCATGAGCTTGACCCAGCCCAAAGTCGTCCCCCCTCTTGCCGGTGCTTTTCCGGTGCTGCTGGTGGAGAGTAACCGCCTGCTGCGCCAGGTCACCCACGATCTCATCGCGACCGCCGGCTATCGCGTCCTCACCGCCACCACTGCTGCGGAAGCCCTGGCGATCCTCGAACGAGAAGCAATCCAGATCGTCATCACCGATGCCAACATCCCCGACATGGACGGGGTCGAACTCTGCCGGCGGATTCGCGGCCGGGCAGCGACCAACTATACTTACCTCATCCTCATTACCGGGCGCGGCAGCCATGAAGAGATGATCGCCGGGCTCGAGGCCGGCGCCGACGAATACCTGGTCAAACCCCTCAACGCGGCGGAAGTCTCCGCCCGGCTCAAGATCGCCCGCCGCATCCTCGATCTCGAATGGAACCTGCGCAAGAGCCTGGCCGAGATTTCGCGCCTCTCCCTGCGCGACCCCCTGACCGAAATGTTCAACCGGCGCTTCATGATCGAGCGGCTGCCGCAAGAGATCAAGCGCGCCTATCGCTACCAGCGTCCCCTGTCGCTGGTCATGCTCGATCTCGACCATTTCAAGCGCATCAACGACGATTACGGCCATCCCGCCGGCGACCGCGTCCTCTGCAGCTGCGCCCAGGCCTTAAGCGGCGCGGTGCGCGACGATCTCGACTGGGTGGTGCGCTACGGCGGCGAGGAATTCGTCATCGTTCTCCCCGAAACTGACCATGCCGGGGCGATGGTCGTCGCCGACCGCATGCGTGAGCGGGTCGCCGCCCATATCATCCCGGCGGCCGGGGGAGGGGTCCATGTCACCGCCAGTCTCGGTGTCGCCACCTTAAGCAGTTTCGGCCGGGGCCGGCGCTGTAGCGTCGAGGTCCTTCTCGAAGGAGCCGATCGCTGTCTCTATCAGGCCAAGGGAGAAGGTCGCAACCGGGTGCGGGGGATGGAAATCTAGCGAGCTACTCATACTTGCCGGGCAAAATGCCAACGGCCGGAGCGCAGTGACTGCGCTCCGGCCGTTGTTCGTTTGCGGGGAAGGATGCGGCGGGATTACATCATCAGAATCTTTTCCCGACAGATAAGCATCTCGAAGGCGAAGGAGGCCTTGACCAGCATCCTTTGCACCTCGGTGACGCGGGAAGAAAGATCCATGCCGCGCCCTTCGAGGTAGAGGATATCGACCACGCGGCCGACGATGACCAGCGGCATGATCAGGGCCGAGTCGGGTTTCATGCCACCCAAACCTTCGACCAGCCGGGCATTCAACGGGGTTTCGGCGAGGGGGCCGAGGTAATAGCTCTTCCCCTCGGTCACGGTCTTGAGGGCCGACGCCCGGGCAAAGGGGATGTGAACGAGATCGAAGCCGCCGAGTTCATGACCGTCCCGGTAGGCCCGCCAACCCGAGGCGACATCGCCGCGGACGACGAAGAGGGCGGCACAGGAGAATTCCCGGGCAAAGTAGTCGAGGAGGAGGGCGGCGATCTCGTCGCGGTCCTCGACCCGGGCCATTGCCTTGGAGATATCGTCGACGGCATAGCGTTCGACCCGCTCGGCCAGGGTCCCTTCCTCGACGATTTCGACATCTTCCAGCTCAACGGGGGGGGGCGGCGGCGGTGCCGGCGCGGCCTCGGGTGCCGGCTCGGGAGCAGGTGCGGGGGCGGCTTCGACGAGCGGAGCGGGTGGTGCCGGCACCGCCTGGGCGGCGGCCGCCGGTTTCGGCTCCGGTTTCGGCTCCGCTGCCGGCGTGACCGTTTGCGTCGGCGCAGCCGGTTCGCTGTGCAGGCGGTCGATGATCTTTTGAAAGCGCGGGGAGATCTGCATCTGGTAGTACTGGCCGAGGGCCTGGATCAGGCGGAACTCGGGGGTGATCTGGGGTCTGACCAGATAGCCGGTGATGAAAGCGATGTCGTCAAGGGCGGCCAGATCGGCGGGATCGGCCATGGCCAGACTGAGCCGCTTCTTGTCGAGGCCCAAGGGGATGGCCTTGTATTTGAGGGCCAGCTCCCGCGGCAGCAGGGCGATGACCTCGGCGGGAATGGCGAGGAGCTTGTCCGGGGCGACGTAGGGGACACTGAGCTTGCGGCTGAGAAAGCGGGCGAGATCGTCTTCGTGGAGGAAGCCGAGTTCGACCAGGTTGGTGCCGATCTTGCCGCCGTAAAAAACGCGGTGCTGCAGGGCGTCGTCCATCTGCCGGGGGGTGAGCATGCCGGCCTGCATGAGCATGTCGAGGAGGGTAATAGCCATCACATTTCTCCTTGGCCCCTAAGGATGCAACAGCGGGGCGGTCAGCGGGAAGAGTCTGGGCAAGAACGTGGGCAAGGTGGCGGGCTTAAAACCACTCTTCCTTCTTGACGGGGGCGTTGCCGATCTTGACGATCTCGCCGTCGATGATGCGAAAGATATCGCCGGTGGCCTTGACCGCCCACTCATCCCCTTCTTCGGGGGGATTGGGGAATTCACGGCAACCAAGATAGACATCCTCGTTGCCGAGCATCCCCCACCATTCGAGATTGCCGGTCTGCCATAATTTGGTCTTGAGAAAAAATGCCATAGAGAATCCCCTGTGAATTTATGTTGGCGGGGAGCCATCATACTTGAGGCGGAGGCTGCGGTCAACGGCGGCGCGGCTGAGGCTTGTGAAGAGAGGGGCATCTGGCCTATAATGCCGCACCAAATCAGGGAAAGGTTTTTTCATGCGTTTCGTCAAGATGCACGGTGCCGGCAACGACTACGTTTACATCGACGGGTTTTCCACCCCCGTCGCCGATCCCGCGGCTCTGGCGGTGGCGGTGAGCGACCGCCATTTCGGCATCGGCTCCGATGGCCTCATCCTCATCCTCCCCTCGAGCGTCGCCGATGTGCGCATGCGCATGTTCAACAGTGACGGCAGCGAGGCGGAGATGTGCGGCAACGGCGTGCGCTGCGTCGCCAAATATGCCTACGATCACGGTCTGGTCAAGGGACGGGAGATTACCGTCGAAACCGGGGCCGGGATCAAGGCGCTGCAACTCTTCACCAATAGCGTCGACAAGGTCGAGGGGGTGCGGGTCAATATGGGCCCGCCGCGCCTGAGCCGGGGGGAGATTCCCATGACCGGCGCGCCGGCGGAGTCGGTGGTGAACGAGGAGCTGGCCATTCTCGATCGCACCTTCACCATCACCTGCGTCTCCATGGGCAATCCCCATTGTGTCATCTTCGTCGAGAGTGTCGCCGACTTCCCGGTAGAGAAATACGGCCCCCGCATCGAAACCCATCCCCTCTTTCCCCGCCGTACCAACGTCGAGTTCGTCGAGGTCGTCTCCCGCCGTGAAGTGCGCCAGCGGACCTGGGAGCGCGGGGCCGGCGAAACCCTCGCCTGCGGTACCGGCGCCTCGGCCGTCGTCGTCGCCGGCGTCCTCACCGGCCGCACCGAGCGGACACTGCGCAATGTCCTTCTCGGCGGCCCCCTGGAGATGGAGTGGATCGAGAATGGCCCGGTCTTCATGACCGGCCCGGCGGTGCAGGTCTTTGCCGGGGATTACGACCCGCAATGAACTATCTCCTTTTCGATCTCGACAACACCCTCTACGACCCGGCGCGCGATCTCTTCTCCCTCATCGATGTGCGCATCAACCGCTACATGCGCGAGATCGTCGGCATCGCTCCGGGAGAGGTCGACGGCCTGCGCCGCCAGTACTGGCAGGCCTATGGGGTGACGCTGCAGGGGCTGATCCGCCACTACGGCATCGATCCCGAAGATTATCTCACCTATGTCCACGACGTCGATGTCGCCGAACGCCTCGACCCCGACCAGCGCCTGCGTGACGTTCTCGCCACCCTGCCGCAGCGCAAGGCGGTCTTCACCAACGGCTCCAGCGGCCATGCCGAACGGGTCCTGAATGCCCTGGGGATTCGCGACCAGTTCGAGACGATTTTCGATATCCGCACCGCCAACTACCTGCCCAAACCGTATGCCGAACCGTATCGGGCGATCCTCGCTCAGCTCGAGCTGACCGCCGCCCGCTGCGTCATGGTCGAAGACCATGTCCCCAACCTGCGCACGGCCAAGGAACTCGGCATGACCACGGTTCTGGTCGGGGGGGCGGCGGCGGGGGAGGAAGCCTTTGTCGATGCCCGCATCGGCAGTGTCCGCGACATCGCCAGCGCCCTCGATGCTCTCGCCGGAAGGAGTTTCTGACAGTGTCTCCCCTGCTTCTCGGTGTCCATGTCTCCATCGCCGGCTCCATCGACAAGGCGGTGGCGCGGGCGGCTGCTCTCGGCTGCACCGCCATGCAGATCTTTACCAAGAATGCCAGCCAGTGGCGGGCCAAGGCCATCGCCGCCGACGAGGCGCAGGCGTTTCACCGCGCCCTGGCGGCCAGCGACATCCGCGCCGTCATCGCCCACGACAGTTACCTCATCAATCTCGCCGCCGCGCCGGGGGAGAACCGCGACAAGTCCCTCGCCGCCTTTCGTGACGAGATGGAGCGTTGCGCCCTCCTCGGCATTCCCGATCTGGTCATGCACCCTGGCGCCCATCTCGGCGACGGCGCCGCCACCGGCATCGGTCGGGTGGCGGAAGCCTTCCGTTCCCTCTTCGCCGACGCTCCGGAGGGAGTGCGGGTGCTGCTGGAGAACACCGCCGGCCAGGGGAGCTACCTCGGCAGCTCCTTCGCCGAACTCGCCGCCATCATGGAACAGGTCCCCAACGGAAACTTCGGCGTCTGCTTCGACACCTGTCACGCCTACGCTGCCGGCTACGACATCGCCGATGCCGCCGGCTGTCAGCGGGTCCTCGAAGAGTTCGACCGCACCATCGGCCTGCAGCACCTGCGCGCCTTCCACTTCAACGACAGCAAGAAGGGGCTGGCCAGTCACGTCGACCGCCACGAAGGGATCGGCAGCGGCACCCTCGGCCCCGAGGTCTTCCGCACCCTCCTGCGTGACGAGCGTTTTGCCAAGGTCCCGAAGATTCTCGAGACACCGAAAGGGGAGGACGACGCCCTCGACCGGGCCAATCTCGCCCTTCTGCGCCAGCTTGCCGGCGAGGCGGCATGAAGGCGGTGCTGCAGCGGGTGCGCGAGGCGCAAGTTCGGGTTGATGGCGCCGTCGTCGGCGCCATCGGCCCCGGAATTCTCCTCCTCCTCGGGGTCGAAAAGGGGGACGCGGAGGCCGACGCCGACTGGCTGCTGCGCAAGACGGCGGAACTACGGATTTTCTCCGATGAGGCCGGCAAGATGAACCTCTCGTTGCAGGATGTCGCCGGGGGTCTGCTGGTCGTTTCCCAGTTCACCCTCGCCGGCAATTGTGCCAAGGGCCGCCGCCCCTCCTTCGATTCCGCCGCCCCCCCCGACGAGGGGCGCCGCCTTTATGAATTTTTCGTCGCCCGAGCGCGGGCGCAGGGACTGCCGGTCGCCACCGGCATCTTTCAGGCCGACATGCAGGTGGCCCTGGTCAACGACGGGCCGGTCACCTTTCTTCTCGATAGTCGCAAGGGGGCATGATGAAGTTTGAAGAGTACGAACAGGAAGGGCGGGGGCGCTCGGCGAAAAAACGTGCCGCCAAGGGGATTGAAGAACTGGCCGAGGCGCTGGCCGAGCTCCCCGACGCGGCCTGGAAGAAGGCCCCCCTCGACGACGATGTGCGCGAAGCCCTCGCCGTCGCCCGGCGCATTCCCGCCTCCGGCGCCCGCAAGCGCCAGATCAGTCATGCCGCCAGCCTGATGCGGCGGCTGCCGGAAGAGACCGCCACCGTCGCCGCCTACCTCGATGGCCTCGGTCGCGAACGCCGGGACGAGCGGGCGCAGCTCCATCGCCTCGAAACGCTGCGCGAGCGCCTTTGCACCCCGGCCACCGCCGCCACCACCTTGGCCGAAGTCGAGCGCGACTTCCCCGGCCTCGATCGCGCC
>Ga0209212_1007729_pt1 | contig 11771 bp, 10 predicted proteins | sample RifGroC2_FD_183996 | JGI IMG/M metagenome (GOLD analysis project Ga0209212, IMG submission 183996) | Groundwater microbial communities from Rifle, Colorado, USA - Groundwater C2 (SPAdes) (version 2) | ecosystem: Environmental > Aquatic > Deep subsurface > Groundwater | place: Rifle, Colorado...
AGGTCCGTCTTCACGTGCGTACCCTGGATAAACCCAGCGCTCGCTACACCACCTACCACCATCGACAACCCCAACACCAACGCACCTATCAATCCCTTCCCTTTCATCGCTTCTCCTTTACCTCCTAGTTACTAAAAGTAAATAACTAAACTAAGTAAAATAAAACTACTTAGATACATGTGGACAAGTACCTGATTTTGTACAAATAACTTCAAGAGGTACACCACAGGTTTCGCAATCACCGGCTTTTTCAACTTGCGGTGCATACCTTCCTTTTATAGTGGTGAACCCTTTACCCGTTTCTGGGGATTCCTTTCCACACTTTGGACATTTAAATAATGTCCTTGCCCAAATCTTTTTACTTGTAATATCATCACCACACTCATCACAAGCGCCAGGTGCAGGCAAACAAACACCATACTTCTTGCAGTTGGTATTAACACAACTATATGCTATTTTCTGGCATGCCCAGCAGGTTGGTAAATCAGTATGTGTTTTATCTCCTGCTGCTTGATGTTTAGCAAAATCCCAGATATAGCCAATTTCTGAGCACTCGTTAAACTCTCTAACATCTTTACATGCATCGCACCAGAAAGCCTCCAAAATCTGCCTCTTGTCACAAGGTTTATCCCATGCTGCAAAAACGGATTGAGCTAAAAAAGCAAATACACTAAAAACACCAACTACTCCCAAAATACTCTTCTTCATAACCATATTCACCCCCTTTCATAACTATTAGTAAAATTTAACAATTTAAAGACACACTCCTAATTAGAAAGCTAAATGACCGAAGCACAATTTGTACCAAAATATTCCCTACACCATAATTTCACTTAACATAACTCTATAAAAGCATATTACAGAAAATTAATTTCATAATTAATAGATAGTAGTTGTAATTAGTGCTGGCTGATATTTGCCACAACTAATTAACTAAACCATATTTTTGTAACCTGTATCGAAAAGTTCCTCTTGTTAATCCTAACAATTTAGCTGCTTTTGTTTTATTGTTTTTGCTTTTTTCGAGCGCTTGCGTAACTAATTGTTTTTCTAAGGCATCCAACGACAGTCCATTTGGTGGAATATCAAATTGAAGAAGAGTCGCGACCTGATTGTGTCTTTCTTTTTCAACGATATAAGAGCTCTTTACTATAGAAACAGGTAGATGTTCGGCTGTTATAACATTCCCTTTACATAGTATTACAGCACGCTCAATGATATTTTGTAATTCTCTAACGTTGCCTTCCCATTTATGCAACATAAATATTTTTTCAACTTCTTTCCCCAATGTAATTGGTGCTTTTCCCATTTTAGTTGAAAACTTTTTTAGGAAATGCCTACTTAGTGGTAAGATATCTTCTATTCTTTCCCTTAAAGGTGGTAACGTTATAGGAAATACGCTGATTCTATAGTATAAATCTTCTCTAAACTTTCCTGCTTTAACCAAATCTTCGAGATTTTTATTGGTAGCACAAATAATTCTAACATCTACTTTTATTGTTTCAGTGCCACCTAAACGCTCCAACTCTTTTGCCTCAACAACACGCAACACCTTCGCTTGAATACCAGCACTCATTTCTGATATTTCGTCCAAGAAAAAAGTCCCGCCTGCCGCCAATTCAAAACGTCCTTTTTTTGTTTTTTCTGCACCGGTGAATGCACCCTTTTCATAACCAAAGAGTTCGCTTTCCAATAAATTTTCCGGTATCGCAGCACAATTCAGTACGATAAGTGGTCCACCTGCCCTGTTACTGTTATAGTGTATTGCACGTGCAATTAATTCTTTTCCAGTTCCGCTTTCGCCTGTTATCAATACAGTCGAATCTGTTTTGGACACATCGCCAACTAACCTTAAAGCATCGCATACTTGTGGAGAATTACCAATAATATTTTCAAAATTGTACTGTGATTCAAGGGCTTGACGTAGATATTTGTTTTCAATTGTCAAAGAGCTTATTTTCAAGGCTCTTTTTACGGCTAGTTTAAGAATGTCATTTTCGAAGGGTGTAGTAAGATAATCAAAGACACCCTCTTTCATGACATCTATTGCAGATTCAACTGAGCCATATGCGGTAAGAACAATTACAGGAAGATCTGGCGACTTATTTTTGATTGCTTTCAGAAAGTCTAATCTTCCAACCTCAGGTACTTTTAGGTCTGTTATGAGAAGATGAAAACGTTCTTTGTCAAGACAATCTAAAGTTGTTACACAATTGCTTGTTGTAACAACTTTAGTATCTTTCATTTCATCAAATACCATAGCAAGCACTCTTCGCATGCGTTCTTCATCATCTGCAATTAAAACCCTGTAAGTCATGTTATTTTGTAAACCAAAAGCACTAATAGTACTTTCTCTAAATAATTTCAGACTTTACAGCAACAAATTGCTTGCTAGGATTATTTCAATAAGATAAATCAAATAGCCCAAACGAGAAGTGCTGAAAACATCAGGCCAACCATGATTAGCCCTGTGATCAAAATTGGAACTGCAAATAGCCTGGTCAGAAAACTTACAAACAAGGAAGGTGGAGCAATTTTAAGATTATCCAATTGCCGTTGACGTTCAAGCCTTTTATACTGGTTTAAACGCTCGTGTTTGAACTCTTCCTCAGTTATTCTGCCTGTAAAAATCGCTTCGTCAACAGGCATTTTTTCCGGAAGTAAATGAGTATGGAAAAAATGAATTGTGAAGATAAAACCTGCTGCAAGAATAGCTTCATATCTGTGAATAATTAAGGCTATACTAGGAAGATCGATTATGCCAGCTACCGAAACTGGAATAATCTTAGTGAATTGCACCGGGAACCATAATATTAACCCTGTGAGTGCCATTACAAGAGTTCCCCACATTAGAGATAAATACTCAAATTTCTCCCAATATATCCAGCAATCAAAATTAGGACGCTTCCCGATACCGAGGAACCATTTGATGTCTCCAATTATATCAAAGACATCTCTTGGTTGAATAAGGAGTGAATTCGGCCCCCAGAAAAACCCTTTTTTCTTTTGCACTGATATACTATAAAAGAGATATACAAAGTGTATAAATGCAGCAAAAAAAGTGATAATGGCGCAAATACGATGAATATAACCGGCAGTTGGATACCCGCCAAATAACTCGTAAAGCCATCTTGCCCAGCCATAGCCTCTAAAAGCTAAAGGCATACCTGTTAAAACAAGACCAAAAAAACTGATAATTATCAAAAAATGACAAAATCTATGAAAAAGGCGAAACCTCATGTAATTAGTGTTGCTCTTCATCACCATGCTCCTTTCTCCTGTATTCATCTCGAACTACTGCAAACCAACTTAGTAAGGAATGGAGTCCGAAGGCAGAAAACGTAAACGCCAATATCCCCACATACATCACAAATACAATACACAAAATTGTCTGTGGGTTTTTAATGACTTTTTTAAGATTTCCCGGATTACTTCGGGCATTTTTTACAGCAGCAAGTAAGGTTTTGTAATATTTAATATTTTTAATCTGTGGATGCTCAACGTGCTTGACAAAACTTGCATTTGCATTTGCATGGCAGCTACCACATGTTTCTAAAATTCTTTCTTTCCCTACTTTTGATTCAGGATCGGATGAATTCAATATTTTATGCTTACCGTGACAATCAAAGCACACAGGCACATCAGTTATCGTGTGACCTAACGTTGCGACTTGACCATGCGCATTATTTTTGTAACTATTCAGATAATCCTGATGACAAGAACCGCAAGCATCAATCGTTAACTTTCTGTGAAGAGGATCAGTTCCCCTTGGAACGTCTCTGGGAGATTTTTCTCCCATAGGAGTATAGTGATATGATAAACCAGAATGACAGTCCTTACAAGTTAGCACATCCTTGTTATTCTCCCGCATCAACTTAACATGGGTACTTTGCAGATAATCTTCAGCAGGATCATCATGACAAAAGGTAATACAATCCACTGGTTTTAAATTTGGCTTGTGACCCTCAGTCACATCCTTTCCATCTAAATCCTGGTGACAGTCGATACAGAAAAAGTCTTCACCACCATGCGCTGACGCCTTAAAGGCAGCCTCGTCGATTAACATAGGAGACACTTTAATTTCGCCCGTTACAGGGTCTATTTTTGCCTTTTCTGTAACCTTTAATTTATCAAGTTTTGTATGACACTCAATACACGGGCCATTATCGCCTGCAAATAACATTACAGGCGATAATATAACGATGGTCACACACACTACTAAAAATGCTGGTATTTCAAGTTTTTTGAAGCCTGATATTACTTCTGTCATCAAGCTTTTTATTGGTTTATAAACCATCTACGGAATCCTCCTCAGCTATAACTCTTAGGCTTAAAGAGTTATTCCTTTTTCTTTGGTTTTAATGGCGTATTAAGAATTTCATCCTTTGGCAATAAGGCTGCCCATTTTTTCTTATCATCAGCAGACATCTTTTTTATTACATCATCAACTTCATCATTGTCGCGGTGATCGTCTTTCTTAAAGCAGTCTTTATAATCCATAACTTTATCTGTTTTTGGGCATTTATTCTTGTCATCTTTGCTTTCCCAATGACATTTCAGGCACTGCTCCTTTACCGTTGCAGGACCATTGATTCCGGCAACAATAAGACCAGCGTCGTATTGTACTTTTCTTGCGGTAAGCGGGTCTTTCTTTAACAACCCTTTAAATGCATCTTTACCCTTGCCTTCGTAGTTTTCTTTTAACTTTTTATACTCTGAACCTGCGCCATGACAGGCCTCGCATTGCACGTTAGGTAAATATTTTTTACCAGCCTCTGCGATTTTCTCACCATAGGCAGTCGCATGGCATTTTAAACAATCTGGATTTTCCGCATCTGGCGTTCCTTTTAACCTCTTTTCCCAAGTATTGGAATGTAATCTTTCCTTATATTCTTCCCCCTCAAGACAACCCTTACCCATGTGACATTTACAGCCACTATTGCCTGTATATTCTGCGCCAATAGATATATTAGAAGTTAAAAACCCTAATGAATAAACAGAAACTACAATACCTCCCAACAAATAACTCATCATTCTACCACCGAACATTTAAAATCTCCTTTCCCGTATCATGAAATAAAGAACAAATACAAAACAATCTGTTTTACGTCAAAAACATCTTATATTTACAATCCTTATTTATTTTATTATAAAATATTACGTATCGTAAATTGAACACAGTAAATATTCTAACTGTTTGATAATTGAGAATGTTTTGTGGCAAAATTTAAGAGCACATAAATTAGCATGCTTTTTAAATAGTGTCAAGAAAAAATTCTTTTACCCGTTTAGATTAATGTTAGTTTTTCGATAGAAGATTTTCTACAAAATTGGTGTTAATATTACCATTCGCAAATTGAGGATGTGTTATCAAGTCCAAAGCTAATGGGATGGTCGTTTTAATACCCTCAATGACATATTCACTTAATGCCCTTCTCATGCAAGCAATCGCTTCTTCCCTTGTTCTTTGGTAAACTATTAACTTGGATATTAATGAATCATAATATGGGGGCATTTCATACCCGGCATGCACATGTGAATCAACCCTTACTCCCCTTCCACCCGGGTGATAGTATGTTGTAATCTTTCCAGGTTGAGGCCTAAACCCATTGTAAGGATCTTCTGCATAAACTCGGCATTCTATAGCCACACCCTGATTATGAATTTTTTTCTGTTTTACATTCAATCTTTCCCCATAGGCAATCATTATTTGCTGCTTAACCAAATCGATACCAGTCACCATTTCTGTAACAGGATGCTCAACCTGCAGGCGAGTATTTACTTCTATAAAATAAAAATTACCCAACTTATCCACCAAAAACTCAACAGTACCCGCATTTGTATAATTTACTGCCTTTGCAAGCTTGATTGCGGCCTTACATATTTCTTCTCGCAGGCGCTCAGATATGTGAGGAGAAGGTGACTCTTCGATAAGCTTTTGATGCCTGCGCTGCAAGGTACAGTCCCTTTCCCCCAAGTGAATAATATTGCCGTAATTATCGCCAAATATTTGAACCTCGACATGGCGCGTATCTTCAATGTACTTTTCTATATAGATAGAAGAGTCTTTAAATGCAGCCTCTGCCTCACGCTGTGCAATTGCCAGTGAATTTACAAGACTTATATCATTGTGCGCTACACGCATTCCTCGCCCACCGCCACCAGAAGAAGCCTTGATAATTACTGGATATCCAATCTTGTGTGCAATATCAAGTGCTTGTTGCTGACTTTTTATAACAGATTCACTACCAGGAACTACCGGGACTTTATGAGCAATGGCAATTCTTCGTGCCTCAGTTTTATTTCCGAGTTTTTTCAGTACTTCTGATCTGGGGCCTATGAATACTATATTAGAAGATTCGCAAACCTCTGCAAAGTGACCTACCTCTGACAAAAAACCATATCCTGGATGAATTGCTTCAATATCCGTTATCTCTGCCGCGCTAATTATACTGGGAATATTCAAATAACTGCTCTCGGCATCGGCAGGACCAACACATACGGTGATGTCTGCTTGTTTTAAGTACGCTGCATTTTCATCAGCCTTTGAACATATTGCAACTGTTTCTATCCCCATTTCGCGACAAGCTCTGATAATTCTTAATGCAATCTCACCTCTATTTGCGATCATTATCCTGGAAAACATAGTTCGAATATCCGCTATTTATTACGCTCCGTATACAAAATCCAATCAATTCTCTTTTGTCGTGGGTCTAACACGAAATAGTGGTTGACCGTATTCTATAGCCTCACCATCACTCACAATAATTTCAACAATTTCACCTACGGTTTCAGCTTTCACTTCATTCATTATTTTCATTGCTTCAATTATACAGACAACAGTCTCTTCATTTACAAAATCTCCCACATTAACACATGGGTCAGCGCCAGGAGAGCTAGCCCTGTAAAATGTTCCTACCATAGGTGAAATGATTTCTACAAAATTTTCACTTTCCTTTGATAGTGCATGAGGCGGGAGTTCCTGCTCTAATTTGGAAGGGTGGGTTGAAGGGGTCGTCATTGGTGAGATTGTATGCGTATATCCAATCTCACTTTTTTTGAGTCTTATTTTATTTGCATCCTCATGGATTTCAATCTCAGATAAGTCGTTTTCATTCATAATCGAAATCAATTGCTTTACCTTGTCTATAATGCTCATTACCGTTTCCTTTGTGGAGTTTTCTATTTAATTATGAAACAGGAAAGCCAACAAAACAATCAATATTTATTGAATAAAGAGGGTATATCCCTGTTAAGTATGAATGTAGCAAAAAAGAAAAAGGATTGGATCAAAATGATGGGTTACACTGAATAGTTTTTTCAATGGTTATCTGTGATTTTTACAAAGAGATTCTAATGGTTTAATTTTATGTTACTATTTCTGTTAATCTTTTAGGCACATGACTTAAAACATTACATCCTTGAGGAGTTACTAATACAATATCCTCTATTCTAATACCTCCCCACCCTGGAATATAAACACCTGGTTCTATTGTAAATACCATACCCGCTTCTAATATTTCTTCGCTTCTCGCATTAATAGTGGGACATTCATGAACCGCAAGTCCGACGCCGTGTCCTAACCCATGCCCAAAGTACTTTCCAAACCCTTTTTTTGTTATATAATTCCTTGCGGCGTGGTCAACATCTTTTGACATTCGCCCTGGTTTTACACTATCAATGGCGAAACATTGTGCATCCAATACAATCTGGTATATCTTTTTAAATTTCGGGGATATTCTATCTATGAAACTAATTCTTGTCAAGTCGGAATTATAAAACTGAAAACTGGCACCCCAGTCTATTAAGATTGCATCGTTAGATTGTATTTTTCTATTTGTTGCATGTGCATGTGGCTGTGAAGCACGTGCACCTGCTGCGCAAATTATTTCAAAAGAACTTTTCTCTCCACCCTGCTTTCTTATTTCAAACTCTAAAATATCCGCTAAATTCTTTTCAGTTAACCCTGCTTTTATTTTTTTTCTAATGTTACTATATGCCTTTTCGGCAATATCGATAGCTGTCTGTATTATTTTTATTTCTTCCTGTGTTTTTCGCTTTCTATACTTTTCAATAATTCCTTGAGTAGGTATAAAACGAATCCCTTTTACATTATTTTTTATTTCACTGTATTGATTAAATGTCACATATAAAGACTCTATATATAGCTTTTTAATATTAAGCTGCTTTAATTTTTTACAAATTGTCTTTATTAAAGAGACTTTTCTTTCTATTATCCTGATCCATGGAACATCGCGTTGCGCTTGTTCTAAATACCTAAAGTCAGTAAATAAATAATCATTCTTTTGTGTAATTAAAAGAATGCTTTCAGAACCGGTGAATCCCGTAACATAACGGATATTTATTTCATTCGTAATTAAAAAGGCATCTACTTTATCTTCTTTTAATTTTTCCTTTAGTTTGTCTAAACAATACATAGCATTGCAGATGGCCTATCTTTTCTCTTTCTTAATTCTTTCCATTAACTTCTCAATGGACAACTTAAATTGTTTATCGTTTTCTATTTGTTCGTTCACCTTTTTTATGGCAAACATTACGGTAGAATGTTTCTTGCTGCTAAAGTAATTTCCAATTTGTTGATAAGACCAATTAAGGAGTGTTTTTATCAAATACATACACACTTGACGCGGAAATGCTATAGATTTTGTTTTTTTATTCGAGTGAAGGTCAGTACGCGATATGTTGAAATAAGTAAGCACTGATTCTTCAATCTCATTGATTTTAATAATCTTTCCTTCATTACAGAAAAACTCACTCAGGACTTCATTTGCCAATTGGAGGTCTATCTTCTTCTCATTGAATTTTGCATGGGCAGACAGTGTTATCAGTGCGCTTTCAACCTCTCTCACATTATCATTAAATTTTTCTGCAATGAATTCCAATACATCTTCAGGGAAACATACGTCAAATTTTGCCGCTTTCGATCGCAAAATTAAAAGTCTCGTAGCGTACTCGGGTTTATCTATTTTGATAACCATACCCGACATAAATCGACTTGCAAGGTTTTCTTTTAACTGGCCTATCATTTTAGGATGCGCATCACTCGCCAATATGATCTTTTTGGATAATTCATACAGGGCATTAAAGGTATGCAAAAATTCTTCTTGCGTACTTTGCTTGTTAGAAAGAAAATGGACATCATCTATGAGAAACATGTCGGCATTTCTAAACTTTTGCCTAAATGCTTCGATTTTTCCTTTTTGTAACGAATAAATAAATTCATTTGTCCACTTTTCAGCCGACATATATATTGTATTTACATTTTGTTCTTCTTTAGCCTTATTCAAAACCCCTTGGAGAATATGGGTTTTCCCAACACCAACAGTACCATGAATAAAAAGAGGATTAAACGCAGGATATTTGTCTTTAATCATCTCGAGGGCTGCTGTATAAGCAAGCCTGTTGTTAGGACCGACCACAAATTCTTCTAACTTTAAAATTCTATTTACCTGTGAATGGTTTTTGCTGCTATCGGCTTTTTTTTCAGTTAAAGGAAGGGTATTTATTATTGAAATATTTTCTCCTTCACCGCTTTTCATGATAGAAAATCTAATATCAAGATCTTTATTGTTTACTAAGTTACCAATCCCTTCTCTCAATATATTTGTAAAATTTTCCTGTAACCACACCTGAGTAAAAATATTCGGAACTATAATATTCGCATAATTATCATTGAAAGATTCAAGGCGGGTGTTTTTGAACCATAAATTGAATCGTAAAGGACCTACCCTTTCTCGAATATTTTGAAGAACGTCGTCCCAGACTTTAGAATAAGATTCCATATTCCCCTTACTATATTACTTGAGAATAAAATTGAATTGGAAATGAATGAAAAACTATTTTTGAAGGAGGGCGATATTAACAGAACAATTTCTGTGTGTCAAAACAAAAAGAAGTTCTCATTACTAGAATTTTTTTGGCATGTAAAAAAGAAGTACGTAACAGTTCAATCAATAACGTAATTAAAAAAATTTACTGACTTCTGATGGTCGAGAAATAAATCTCTAAAAAATTTATTTACCATTTTCATTTTTCATTAAAAGAAACGTTATGTTTGTAATTGTATAATAGATTAAAACTTAGAAATAGGCAATTCCACTCTGTTCATAAATTGTTCACAATTAAAAAACAAAATCTCAATCACCTTTATTTTGATTTGTTTTCGATAGGGAATTAAATTGTTGATAAATTGTGGATTATTGGTCAATGATTGAAAATATATTTATCTTTAAGCTGTTGATAGTGGAATACATATTGCAATACTTATTTATTCTTGTTTGAAATATCAGAATGTTAATAACTAATATCGGCTGCTAATAAATTTATTTTTTGTAAAAAAAACGTTGATACTTTAAACAGTATTTCGAACGAAAAATTATAGTGGAAATCCGGATCCGCTTCTTGTGTGGTGAATTTCTGATAGACATTCACCATGAGAATGGAAAAGAAGAGAGAAAAGGGATGTGTTCTCGTTATGTATTCTGTATTTCAATAGTTCGTTTATGAGAACTTATTTCACATTTTTCTTCAACTCTGAAATGTAAGCAGGTAGCTGCTTATACAGATACTTCTTCTTGCGAGGCTTTCTTTCCGATATGACGTAACCTGCAAGTATAGGCATGGCTATCGTAGCATCGCTATAAATTACCACGTGATTTTTTACTTCTTCACTGCGTATCTTACCCCATGATATTGCCTCGGTTGGCGTTGCCCCTGAAAGTCCACCCCATTGAGGTGCATCGGTGGTGATTTGGATAAAGTAATCATGTCCACCTTTATTAATATCCAATATCTGTGCCAGCGTGGGCTGTGTCTGCATGTAGAAATTTTTAGGAGAACCACCACCTATACTGATTACACCATTCTTTTTACTGTTGAAAACAATGGCAGTGGATTGAAGGACATCGAGGTCTGTATCAATGATCAAATTTTTACCCTGAAGCTTGAGATAAGACAGGTTCATTCCGATAGACGAATCGCCGGGTGAAGAGACAAATATGGGTATATGGTGTTTCGCTGCCTGAGCCACAAAACTCAAGCGAGGTGACGGAGTATCTGTAAGAACAGCCTTGCCTAAAATGTAGTGAAAATCGGCTGTGGAAATTGGTTCAGTTGTGGATATTTTTCTGGCCACGTCCTGGATGAATTTATCTGTTTTAAGCAATAACTCATCTGTAATAAAGATATCGTAAATGCGTTCAATGCCTGCCTCATAAAGTTCTGAATCATCTACTCTAAACTCTCCCTGGTGTATAGGCAAATTCAATGCAAAATGAAGATCGTGATAGAGATTTGCCCCCGTTGAAATGATGAAATCTACAAAACCGTTCTCTATTAGAGAAATGAGTATGCCTCCCATGCCCGTGGGAGTCATGGCACCAGAAAGGGTTAAGCCGACAGTGGCATTATCGTCAAGCATGTGGCAATACAACTTGCATGCCTCTGCCAATCGTCCTGCATTAAAAGCCCCTGCTCGACTATATTCATTCACAAGGTCTGTAACCTTCATACCCTTTTTTATAATCTGTGGAGAAATCCTTGGTTTACAGAGGAACTTATGCTGCAACTGGCATTGTTTAGATTTTTTTGACATGGATATTTGTTTTTTCCTTATTATTTATGAGTAGTGAGAAGATGCATCTCTGTAGCATTCTTATAAAAATTGTAAATAACGAGGTGAGAGTATATAAAACTATTACAACTCAGTCAATGAAAAAGGACAAAGTTTCAGATAGGGTCAAAGACTATAT
>Ga0209212_1007730_pt1 | contig 11769 bp, 8 predicted proteins | sample RifGroC2_FD_183996 | JGI IMG/M metagenome (GOLD analysis project Ga0209212, IMG submission 183996) | Groundwater microbial communities from Rifle, Colorado, USA - Groundwater C2 (SPAdes) (version 2) | ecosystem: Environmental > Aquatic > Deep subsurface > Groundwater | place: Rifle, Colorado...
TCTCATCTCTGGATGTAAAAAAGAAATAACCAAGTATTACAGATGGGCTGTCTTTTAATGCCAATGCCAATCTTGAATCATTATCAGTAGTCCTTTCCACTGTCTCAATTACAGATATTACATCTCTCCCTTTATTCTTAAGCCTTCCCTTTAAATCCCTTATAGCGTTTATACCTGAGCTCTCATCAGGCTCTGCAAATACTATATCAAAGGCGACAACCTTTGCGCCGTAATCGTTCAATTTTTCTATAAGCTCTGCAATCCTCGTCCTTTTCCATGGCCAGCGTCCAAATTTATCAAGACTCTTCTCGTCTATGGCAATTATGACAACTTCACCAACAGGTTCAACCCTCCCTCTGGAGAGAAAATGGAGGTCAAAGGCTTTAAGCTCCATCATGTGAAAAAAGGGGATGCCTATGCCATAGATAACAACGGAAAGGATTGTGATGAGAATGCCTATTTTGTAACCGGTGGGTTTAAAGACTGCGGTAGTCATGGGCTCAATTATAGCACATTTTACCCCTCTTTTTTATTAGTGGCGGCTGGTGCTCCTGCTGGTTCAATCTTGCAAATTGAATCCTGTATTAAATACGGGGCTGCAAAAAATAAATTGTAGAAACAGATTTTTAAACCTTCAGCCTTGAGCTTTCAGCTTTCGTGAGACTGCTGAACTATTGAATCTTACGGATTGTATGATTATAGGTATCAGCTACGAATAGGTTTGTCCCGTCTGTTGTTATACTGCCAGGATAATTAAATTTTGCTGATGTGCCTGTGGCATCAGTTGAGCCATAGACACCAGCACTGCCTGCAATAGTTGTAACAGCGGCAGTAGATATTACAATCTTACGGATTGTATGATTATCCATATCAGTTACAAACAGATTTGTCCCATCTGTGGTTATGCCACAAGGAGAACCAGAACTAAACCTTGCTGCTGAGCCTGTGCCATCTGTTGAGCCGTAGGCGCCAGCAGAGCCTGCTATTGTTGTAACAACACCAGTAGATATTACAATCTTACGGATTGTACTATTACCCATATCAGCAACAAATAGATTTGTCCCATCTGTGGTTATACCATGAGGAGAATTAAACAATGCCGCTGTGCCTGTGCCGTCTGTTGAGCCATAGACACCAGCACTGCCGGCAATTGTTGTAACAACGCCAGTAGATATTACAATCTTACGGATTGTATGATTATAGGTATCAGCTACGAATAGGTTTGTCCCATCTGTGGTTATACCATAGGGATAATTAAATCTTGCTGATGTGCCTGTGCCGTCTGTTGAGCCATAGACACCAGCACTGCCGGCAATTGTTGTAACAACGCCAGTAGATATTACAATCTTACGGATTGTATGATTATAGGTATCAGCTACGAATAGGTTTGTCCCATCTGTGGTTATACCATAGGGATAATTAAATCTTGCTGATGTGCCTGTGCCGTCTGTTGAGCCATAGACACCAGCACTGCCGGCAATTGTTGTAACAACGCCAGTAGATATTACAATCTTGCGGATAGTGTGGTTACTTGAATCAGCTATAAATAGGTTTGTCCCATCTGTGGTTATACTATAAGGATACTTAAATCTTGCAGATGTGCCTGTGGCATCAGTTGAGCCAGTAGTGCCAGCAGAGCCGGCAAAGGTAGTAACCGCAGCATTGGCGCTTGTAAGATTTAAAGCAGTGCTCTGGATAGAGCCTCCCATTAGTGATGATGGGAGACGGTCCAGTGCACTGACTTCAGCAGCAGAAAGAGCGACATTGTATAGACGAATGCGAGCTACTGACCCGGCAGAGGCTTCGCCGGAAACAACAAGGTCATCCCGGAAGAAGCGTAAGATGTTATTGGTGTCAATCAAAGCATCATCAGACGAGTCAACAAATGAAAACTGCTGTGTGCTATTCACATATCCAACCACATTTTTTGAAGAGTCGCGGGTGAGGACTACCTGAACAAAAGAGTTTGCAGTAATGGGAGTACCTGAGCCAATTGCAATGTTATAAAAATTCAGATTGCCATTGTAATTATACAGTCCCTTATCGCTACCTTGGTTCTTGAAGTCCAAAATTCGGCAATAGCCACTAATATTAGTAAAAGAAAATAAAACCACCACTGAGTAAGTGCTATTTGAAATAATATCAGTTGTCGGGGAAAGTGATAACCCATTGCCTTGGGTAAAGTTCAGGACAGTGCGTGTAATACTGTCCACTGTAGTAGTCCCAAAAGTATTGCTACCTAAGTTGATTAACACAGGGGCTGTTCCTACAGAACTTGCGAGTGTGTTCTGGAACTGATAGTCAGCTTTAAGTGTGGTAACAGTCGCTGAGCCTGTTGTAAAGCTCCATGTATAGTTTGCCGCCATTGCATTCCCTGCACTATCCTTTACTCCTGTTGTGAGCGTAGCTGTGTATGTGGTGCTGTATGAAAGATTGCTTGATGGTGTAAATGTGGCTGTTGTGCCAGAGTAGGTTACTGTACCTGTAGCACCACCTACTGTAAATGTAGCAGTTGTAATTGTAGAGGTATCTATTGTTTCACTGAATGTAGCAGTAATTGATGTGTTGATTGCAATTCCTGTAGCGCCACTTGCAGGACTTGTGGATGAAACTGTCGGCGCTGTGGTATCGGGTGCTGAGCCTGTTGTAAACTGCCATGTATAGTTTGCCGCCATTGCATTCCCTGCACTATCCTTTACTCCTGTTGTGAGCGTAGCTGTGTATGTGGTGCTGTATGAAAGATTGCTTGATGGTGTAAATGTGGCTGTTGTGCCAGAGTAGGTTACTGTACCTGTAGCACCACCTACTGTAAATGTAGCAGTTGTAATTGTAGAGGTATCTATTGTTTCACTGAATGTAGCAGTAATTGATGTGTTGATTGCAATTCCTGTAGCGCCACTTGCAGGACTTGTGGATGAAACTGTCGGCGCTGTGGTATCGGGTGCTGAGCCTGTTGTAAAGCTCCATGTGTAATCAGATGTTATATTATTCCCTGCGTAATCCTCTGCATCTGTGGTAATCGTTGCCGTATAGGTTGTGCTGTATGAGAGATTACTTGATGGTGTAAATGTGGCTGTTGTGTCAGAGTAGGTTACTGTGCCTGAAATAGCATTATCACTGCTGTCCTTCAGTGTAAATGTATCTGTTGTAATCATAGATGAATACATTATTTCGGAGAATGCGGCTGTTATGGCTGTATTAATTGCAGCTCCTGCTGCATTGTTTGCAGGGCTTACCGATGAGACAGTCGGCGATATCTCGTCAAGAGGATATAGTGTTACAGGAAGCCATACTTCTTCGCCTTCTGTAAGGTCACGGACAGTAATCCCGGAATATGTCAAAGTTGTTCCATTGTAGGCATCTGCCTGAAATACCCTGTTCTGACCTGCCGGGACTAAAAGCACAAGCTCGGAGCCATCAAGAGGAATATCGCCTTTCACCGTGTCCATTTTAGCGTCCTGAGATGTAACTGTTATGGTTATTTTGGTAATGCCAGGCGGTATAGTCTTAAACATACCTGCCTTAAGCTGTGCATCGGTGGGCTTGTCGTTAAGCTTCATAACGATTTTTGCATGTCCTGAATACCCGGAAGTTAAGCTTCCATCTCCACTGCCACAGGCAGAAAATAAGACAAGCAGGCAGCAGGCAGTAAGGAGTAGGCAGTAATAGAACACAGACCTGTTTGCGTGTAGTATAAAGACAGATGACGCAGATTTAACGGATTTCCGCTGATTAATAAAATCTGTATTTTCCATAAAGAACAAAAACCTAATTTTAGAGCATATACAGGATAAAATAAAATTTAATCCTGTTTATCTTGTTACGCCTGTCTAAATGCCTTTATAATTTCCCTTCTCCCTATCTCCTCCCAAATGTAATATCCATATGAACACTGGCTGGCTTCAAAGTCTCGGGAACTGTCTCGGTAACAGGTAATAGTGTAGCCGTATCAGTTATTGTGTCGGTTGTCGTATTTGTTGCTGCTATTATTTCTGTTACGGCAGCAATATCTGCCGGCGGTGTATAACCAAATGCCTCACCACCCGCAGCAGGTGTGCCTAATTCTACTGCACCTACAGTAAGGTCAACACCAGAAGTCTCTACAGATGATGACTTATCAATAACCGATGTGTTTCCAGCCGAAGCCGCTTCTCCTCCTCCACCCTCAACCGATGGAGGTGCTTCTTCACCTGCTGGTCTCTCTCCTTCTCCTTTCGCCTCAACTTTTGCTGATTTATCCTCTACAGATTTTTCTTCCTTTACCTCTCCTGCTTCTGTCTTTGCCTCTTTTACTTCGGCTTTATCTTCTTCTGTCTTCTTTTCTTCTGCCCCCTTTTCTTCTTTCTTCTCAGCTACCTTTTCCTCACCTTTTGCCTCTTTTTTATCCTCTTTCTTATCTTCTTTCTTAGTTTCTGCTTTTGCTTCTTTCATTTGGGTTTTTTCTTCTTTGGGCTTTTGTCCTTCTTCTTTCTTTTCCTTTGGTTTCTCTGCTGGTGCTGTATCCTTTGTGTGTTGTGCCATCTCTATATTTGATGCTGGCCTTGGCGGTAAGGGAGGGGCATCTATTTTTATAAATGTGATTTGTCCTGCATTTACATTTACAACCTGTTCAGGCATATTTGGATTGGCTACAAAACCCTGACCTTCCCTGAAGATGACTCCTGTTATACCCTTATCATAGAATACAAAGAAATCTGTCCCCTTTACTCCTGCTATTGCTGTTGGTGTGTTGACATTAAAGGTTGAGGCGCCTATTGCTACAGGGATTATGCCCTTTGTCTTTGATACCACTGCTCTTACTTTGCCTCTGAACAGACCTAATGCCCCTTTGTTTCTGCTGTTATCAGGATTGAATGTGTATTCGTCTATCTTCAAGCGGGTTTTGGGCGCTATTCTTACTGTTGTGTCATCCTTGAATGTAATCTCAGTCTTTCCATCACTTTTTGTCCTGACTATATCCCCCATTGATACATTGTCATTTGCTTTGACAGGGACAGCCCTTGTATCACCTTCCTTAAGTATGTCAACCCTCCCTTCTACCTTTGAGAAAAAGCCAACTGTGTCGGCATAGGTTAAGGTTGAGATTAAGGTAAAGACTAAGGAAAGAATAGAAATCCGATAGAACGCAGATAACGAAGATTTAACTGGTTTTCGCTGATTAATAAAATTTGTCATCTTCATAAATACCTACATATTTAATTCTCTTAAAACCTTCCCTCCACTCCCATAGTTACCATATTCTTGTTATAGCCATAAACTGATATATTTGAATCTGTGCGGATATAGGCATATTGGAGCTGAATATCTATGTCATTATATATGGTATATGAAAGCATCGTATTAAATGTATATGTAGTATCTGTCCTCTTTTTTAAAAATGTTGTATGGGTGTTGTCAAAACTCTGTGAATACCCCTCCCCGCCAATATTTAATTTTAACTCTGCTGCTCCCTCTTTGAAAATAAGAGGGATAAACAGCGGATAGAGGAGATTCAGTCCTGCCCTGTTGCCATTGTATTTCCAGTTTTTCCCTTTAGTATCTTCTCTGTCATATTCATATCTTGCATTTATAAATCCTTTGTTCTCAGCCAGGAGATAAAACCATGAAACGCCAATATTGGCATCATTTCCTTCCCTGTCTTCATCAGCATTTGCAGGGGCTTTTACATATTTTTTATCCTGATATTTTAATGAGCCAGTGGCAAACTGAGTTTTACTAATAAAAAATGTATAGGTTGGTGAGAGGGTAATTGTTTTTAGGTAATCAATATTGGCAACACGGGTTAGGTTATAGCTTGTAAGAAGACTTATTGAACTGCCTGTAAAGTTGTAATTGGGGACAAGGGCAACAGAATGGCTCTGGACATCATAATTCTTTAGTCTTCCATGCATGTTTTGATATAGGGAATATTGTGCCTTTAACCCATAAGGGGCTTTCAGTTTTGGGATATATTCTGCCCTTAGGTTAGCTATACCTGCAATGTCAGACTCCCCTGATATGCCTGCTGATGCTGTTACATCGCTTGGTTTCAATATAACATTATCATCCTGCTGATATTGAATGCCTGCTGTAAATCTATATGGTCTTTCTTTTTTAATCCTTTTTGTTATTGCCTCTATATACTGGTTTGCAAACTGGGCAATGTCTGCATTTGGGTCGCGGATTACAATCTCCTTTAAGATATCCCTTGCCTCGGTTAAGTTTCCTTCCTGCATGTTTGCCATTGCGATTTGGTAGTCTGCAGAGGTGGTAAGTTTTTCATCCATGGATTTTGCCTTTTTAAAGAATTCTATTGCCTCTGGAAAAGCAATATAAAACCTTCTGCCGCTTAAAGGACCTTCTTCTACTATTATAGTCCCGTCGTCATTTTTGGTAAATGAATAGTTTTTTCCTTTGTATATGATGGCATTGTCTTCTATCACTACATCTGATTCTCTCCCAAGTTTTAGTAATACCAGCCCTTTCAGAAATGTGGTCTGTGGCGTCCCCATACCCTGATTCTCGGCAATCTCAAGCTCTTTTAATGCATCTTCTGTCTCTGATAGCTGATATAGAACATCGGCAAGTTCAACAACTGCCTCTTTGACCCTTGGTTCAAGGCTCAATGCGTCCTTAAGGTTATTCTTTGCCTCTTTATAATCCTGAATCTTTTTATAGGCAATACCGAGGTAGTATGCTGCTATTGAAGAGGTAGGGTCTAATTCCCTCGCCTTTTTAAAATCTTCTATTGCCTCTTCGTAATTTTCTTCTTTAAGATCGGCAATACCCTGTTTGAGATGGGATGATTGAGTTTGAGAAAATGCTTGATGGGAAATTGATAAAATAATAAAAATTAGAAATACGGAGAACAAGTAAAATTGAATCCGCATGAACATTACATTTTCCTTTTGCTCAACATACTTGTGCTATTCTATCTCACAGATTATAATAAATCAAGCTTATTTTAGGTTTTTGTCCCTCCCACTACGATTTTTGGTATCCTTATTGTTGGCTGGGCATCGGAGACAGGGGCGCCCTGACCGTCTTTACCGCATGTCCCTATGCTAAAACCGAGGTCATTTCCAACCATATCTATCTCTTTTAATACCTCTGGTCCATTTCCTGTCAGTGTTGCACCCCGGACAGGCTGTTTGATTTTACCATCATCAATAAGATAGCCCTCACTCACCTCAAATACAAAATCCCCGTTGACTATATTTACCTCTCCACCACCCATCTTTTTTACAAAGAGTCCTTTTTTTACGGATTTCACGATTTCGGCAGAATCCATTTTACCGGGGGCAATAAATGTATTTGTCATCCTCGGTATTGGGCGGTATTTATAAGACATTCTCCTCCCGTTTCCAGTTGAAGATTTTCCACCCTTCATTGCGCTTAATCTGTCATACATAAATTGTTTAAGTATCCCGTCCTCCACAAGGACTGTCCTCTGCGATGGAGTCCCTTCATCATCAAATCTGAAAGAACCCCTCTTCGCAGGAAGGGTAGAGTCGTCTATTACTGTAACAAGAGGAGAGGCAATTTTTTCTCCCAGTTTTTTTGAATAGACAGACAACCCCTGTTGAATAAAATCCCCCTCAAGTCCATGTCCTATTGCCTCATGTATCATTGTCCCTCCTGCCTCATTTGAGAGGACAACGGCCATCTCTCCTGCTGGAGCCTTCTCAGCTTCAAGCATCATAATTGCCCTATTTGCCGCCGCCCTTGCCACCTTATCAGGAGACTCGTCATCAAAAAGTTCAAAACCCATAAACCCGCCTGCAGACTCATATCCCGTCTGGATTGTTGTCCCATCCGATACAATTACATGCATAACAAATACAATACCGCATCTATCATCTTCCGCCTGTTCTCCTTTAGAGTTTGCTATCATTACCTTCCTTCTCCCATCCTGATACATGACCTTTACCTGCCTTACCCTCTTATCAAATCTTCTTCCTGTTTCATTAGCAATCTTCACCTTTTCAATCTTCTTACCTGCAGCAACATCCTCAACATCTTTCAAGATTGGGAAATCAATATGAGGTCTCCTCACAGTCATATCCAATACAGTCTCTTTATTCCCCTTCGCGGCACTCCTGATCCTTTTTGCGAGAGTAAGGAGAGAATCTTCATTAATATCATTTGTATATGCATAGGCAGTCTTTTTATCATATATCAATCTCAAACCCGCCCCAATGTCCCTGCCGCTTATCACCTGCTCAATCTTATTATCCTCACAGACTATACTGGTGGATGCCGAATCTTCTATAAACAACTCTGCCAGCTCCCCCCCATTTGCCAATGTTTCTTTCAATATCTTTTTTATAACTGATTGTTCAATCATTTCGGCTCCTCTATTATCTCTAATTGAATCTCTTTCTTTAATTCATCTAAAATCTTCTTTACATCTGCAACAAAATATGGTGATGCAAGAATCTCAACAAGCGACTCCCATCTGTCTATAGTTCTTATAACAGCCAGATTATCATAAGATTCAAAGATGCCGTTTAGATAAACAATATCTTCTCTCCTTACTTTAATTACAATTCTATAAACATCATAGTAATTTATTACATCCGATTTGTCCGTAATGAGATTTTTTTTCATATTTTTATAACTATATCTCACTAAAAACTGCCATGTCAAGCCAACAACAAAGACCTGATTAACCACGAAGCCTACGAAAAATTATAAAACAGAACGTGATTTATAATTTCCTATACAGTAAAATAACTTGACACTTTAGCTATTAGGATGTTATTTTTTAGATTATGGCAAGGTCAAAAAGCAAGCATAAAAGGATACAGCATAAAAACAGATTAAGGGCAAAAAAGAGGGCAGAAAAAAGAAAAAAAACAAGAAAGGTTTCACAGGTGAAACCCCCTGCGCCTGCCGTTAGTTAATTTTAAAATATCTTTTACTGCATTCCACTTACCCCTCTTAAAGGACAGGTCTTCCAAAATTGCAGAAATTGACTACCTTTGTTATGGAAATTTTTTCTCCTAATAAAATCAACAGGCAGACTTCAAGACTAATATATGCATGGTTATTCTTTGCTGTCTCAACTCTTATATTTGCGGGTATATTTGCCTTTCTCCTTGCAATATCAAGGACACCGTTTGTACAGGGTATCCTCCCTGTAAAAGACTATCTTCATACAGCACTTGTAACCCATGTTGTCCTCTCTGTTGTAATATGGTTTCTGGCATTTGAAGGCGTCTTATGGATATTGACAGGCACAATCTTTTCAAAAGGAGATTTATTCAGCATTCCATTATCATGGATTGGATTTTGTCTTTCCTCTGGAGGGACAATAATAATAATAATATCAGGTATCAGGGCATGGGGTGAACCTCTCCTCGCAAATTATATCCCTGTATTAACCCATCCTGCCTTTTATACGGGATTAATCATGTTCGCATCAGGAATCTTTTTGACAATAATCAATAGTCTCCTATCAATCTATAAAAATCTTACAAACAACAGAAACGAGAGCCGCTCTTTTATAACTTTCATAATGGGTCTTACAGGATTGGTGGTTCTTATAGCATTCTCCTGTTTTATTCTTGCCCACCTTTTTCTGCCGTCTGATCTTAATATCAATACATATTTCGAAAAACTATTCTGGGGAGGGGGACATATACTCCAGTTCTCAAATACATTTGGAATGATATGTGCGTGGATACTTTTATCCCAGATTATCCTGAATAAATCGCCTATGCCTGACCGACCTGCAAAGCTATTTTTATTAATCTCTTTCGGATTTACAATCCCTGCCCCTCTATTCTATTTTTCCTTTGATGCAATAGGAATGGAATTGAGAGACTGGTTCACCCGTCTGATGCAGTTTGGGATGGGTCCACCTGCAGGTGCCTTTGCAATTGCTGTCATTATTGCAATAAAATCTTTCAAAGCAGAGATAAAGAAACTGCCTTGGGACAAGCCTGGTTTTTCTGCACTCATTTTTTCCATTATTCTATTTTCAACAGGCGGAATCTTATCCCTGCTGATAAGGGGGATTGATGTCAAAATACCATCCCATTATCATGGAGTTATAGGAGGTGTTACACTCTCTTTCATGGGATTGTCCTATTATATACTCCCCTTGCTAAATAGAGATATTCCCGATACCAAGATGGCAAAGATTCAGCCTTATCTATACGGCATAGGACAGATGCTTTTTATACTTGGAATGTTCTGGGCTGGAACCCACGGTGTGCCAAGGAAGACATACGGCGAGGCACAAAAACTTGATGACTTTGTTAAACTTGCAGGGATGGGTATAATGGGATTTGGGGGTCTTATTGCTATCTTAGGCGGCGCTACATTTGTGCTTAATATACTGATTCCCTTGTTAAAAAGAACAAAAACATAATTTCCTATTTTTCTGAGTATCTCCCCACCTTTACCTTTGCTGGGCGGAGAAGCTTCTCTTTTATCTTATATCCGCACTCCAATTCCTCTATCACAATGTTGTCCTTCTCTCTTTCATCCACCTCCACCACCTCAACTGCCTCTTCATCCGAAGGATTAAATGCCTTGCCGGGTGCATCTATCTTTTCAACACCACAATTCTTAAGCTGATTTATAAATGATACCTGAATCATCTTTATTCCCTGAAAAAGGGATTCAAAATCTCTGCTATTTTCTGCTGCAAAAACCGCTCTGTTAAGATTATCCACAACAGGAAGAAGGTTTAAAATAAACTCCGCATTTGCCACATCAGCCCTTTTTTGGTAGCTTGCCTCCATCCTTTTCCTGAAATCATCATTTTCAGCCATCTTCTGCTTATATGCGGCAATATATTCTTTTAATTTTCTTTCACTCTCCTCTGCCTGATTTTTAAGCTGCTCAACATAGGTAGGAAGCCTCTCTTCAGGCTTAACTCCCTCTTCACCCTCCTCCTTCTCTACCCAGAATCTTTTATCCCTTACAGTAAAATGAGGGGCTTCCTGTTCTTTAGCCTCTCTTTTTTTAATCTCTTCTCTATCAACCGTTGTTATTTCTTCCTTCATTCCGAATTTCTCCTGTCAGCAAATCAAATCTGTATTATCTACTCTACATCTACCTTTATCATCTTTGGTTTTGCCTTCTCTTCCTTTGGCATAATAATCTCCAAAACACCATCCTTGAATTTTGCCTTCACCTTATCCTGCTGGACTGTGCCTGGAAGTGTGAATACCCTTTGAAATGCCCCGTAAGACCGTTCTATCCTGTGATAGTTCTCTTCCTTCACATCCTTTTCAAATTTTCGCTCTCCCTTTAAAGTGAGGGCATTATCCTTCACCTCTACAGTTATATCCTTCTGCTCAAGCCCCGGCAGTTCAGCCTTAAGAACTATATCGTTCTGGGTTTCATAGATATCTACCGCAGGCGCCCAAACACCTTTTACTAAACCCTCTTCCACTGCCCTGTCGCGAAAAAATGTATCCTCAAAAAGTTTATTCATCCTGTCATGGATTGAAAGCAAATCCTTAAATGGTTCCCATTTTACCAATGCCATAATTAACACCTCCCTTAAAATCAGTGTCAGTGTAAGTTTACAGTGTCAGTGAAAGGAATTCGTTTTTTTGCTGACACTTACACTAATAACTGACATTATTTTTTAACTTCCTCAAACTCCGTATCAACTACATTCTCTTCGCCCTTTGGCTTCTCAGCAGTTGGACCGGCACCGCCCTTTCCATCCCCTGCCTGCTTATACATCGCCTCAGCTATCTTATGAGATGCCTTTGTAAGCCTGTCAATAGCATCCTTAAGCTTATCTGCATCACCACTGTCAAGAAC
>Ga0209212_1007731_pt1 | contig 11769 bp, 10 predicted proteins | sample RifGroC2_FD_183996 | JGI IMG/M metagenome (GOLD analysis project Ga0209212, IMG submission 183996) | Groundwater microbial communities from Rifle, Colorado, USA - Groundwater C2 (SPAdes) (version 2) | ecosystem: Environmental > Aquatic > Deep subsurface > Groundwater | place: Rifle, Colorado...
AATGAACACCAGACAATGAGCTTAAGATTTATAATGGCTAATGTAAATCTGGATGCTTTTGCCAGATGGCTGGAAGAAATTGACCCTGATAGCAGCGTTACATCAATTGATTATCATAATTATGAATCAATTTTGCTGTCTACAGCGCATACATGGGACAATCTGGGATGGAAATTAAGACCTTATTTCAGTTTTGCTGTTAGAGAAGGCGTTTTGAAAGAAGAAGATGCCGCTTATTTTCAGGTATTTTCTATACCGGGACAAAAAAATTCTATAGCTTTTAATTGCCCAAGAATTTCTTCTGACAAAGAGCTTGATCCTCTTAATGCTGAAGATGTTTCTTATGCTTATAAACAGGGCAGAAAACAAATTAGAAGACTTGCTGAATTTTGTAAAAAATATCTGTCAGGATTTGAAGAAGCTTATGTGAGCCAAATTGCTCCACAGCTTGGAGTTAGAGATTCCAGAAGAATAAACGGCTTGTATAAATTAACAGAAGAAGATATTTTGAATGCTAAAAAATTTGATAATAAGGTTGCAAAATCTAATTACCCTGTAGATGTTCATGCCAAAGAAAAAGGCAAAAACGAATTAAAACATCTTCCTCCTGATCAATATTATGAAATTCCATTGGAATCGCTTATACCGGAAAACATAGAAAATCTTTTAGTTGTAGGAAGATGCATCTCTACGACATTTAAGGCGCAGGCTTCTATCAGGATTCAGCCAAATTGCTGGTCAATGGGTGAATATGCAGGCAAATACGTTGCTGATAAAATAAAATCTTAGATATTATTTTTAGTTGTCATATATTAAAATATATTAATAAAATTTGAATAGCTGAAAGCTTTAACCACATTGGTTTTTAAAAAAATTAATGTGGTTTTGTATTATTTTTAGTAAATTTTTTGTCTTTATAATTTTTTATATTAATAGGAAGGAATAAATTTTGGGAATGGGATTTAGTACAACAGCAATAAATATAAAAAATGAACCTGTAACTATTTCGCAAAATAGGGACAATATTAAGGCATGTTTAAAAGAAGATAAAATAAAATTGTTTAATGCTGCTAATACCTCGGAAAAACAAGATTTATCAAATAATAAAAAATTCGATATTAGTGAAGCGGGAAAGAATTTTTGGACAGGAATTAAAAAGCCTTTTAACGACGTTATAAAATATGCTAAAGAGCATCCGGCTCAGGCAGTAATTATAGGTGGTTCTTGTATTGGATTAACGGCACTTTCTCTTGCATTTCCGATTGCAGGATATGCTTTAACAGCATTAGGATGTTATTTTATAGCAAATCCTCTAATAAAAGGCGTTAAAAAAGTTGCAAATGCACAAAATGGAGATGATAAAGAAAAAGCATTTACTGATTTTGGTGAATCTGCAAGTTATGTAGCGCTTACTTTTGGAACTAATGCTTTAGGTAAAGTAATTCCGCATTCGGATGTAAGTAAAGCAACTCAAGTAATACATAAAAGCAGTAGCCATATGATAAGATTATGGAGCAACGCAACAGATGTTGCATCACTAGGACCAAGATCTTCTGATTTAGGGTTAATCAGCACAAAATTTTTAAATTTAACAAAAAATATTTTACGTTCCGGTGAAGTTTCTTACGAAACAGGCAAATAACTCTATTTTGATATTTTTATAAATACCTTCTATCAAAAAATATATATTTTAAAAATGGCTCAAATCTTTTAAATATAGGGGCTTTACTTTTATAAATAAATTCATAGTCATCTAATTTGCCTTGAGAAATTTTCTCAATTTGAGTTTCTGCAAGATTTGTAAAATCTTCTTCAAGAAACTGGGTAAATTCTTTTTTGTTTGAGACGCCATTCTCAATTATTATAGGCTCTCCAATTTCTGCAAAAATCTCCGGTCTTACTTCCCTTACATAGGTATATCTGATTGAAACCGGAAATAAGTTTACTCCTCCAACTTTATGACTTATATAAGACAATCCGCTTTCAAATTTTATGGGTCGGTAATCGGGAGGCATAACCCTTCCCTGTGGGAAAATCCATACCATATTTTTAGAGTCTTTTAAAAGGTTAACAGCATAATTAATTGATTTTAAAGCTTCTAATGGTGATTCTTTTTCTACGGAAAATCCGCCTATTTTTGACAATAACGGCAGTTTATATAATTCCTGTATCATCATATGAAAATTAGCATTAAACACTTTTCTGCATATATAATATGCAACCTGACCATCATGAAAACAACTGTGATTGCCATAAAAAAGACTTGCATAATTAGGATTTGCAAGGTTTAAATTTTCTTTATTTTTGATTCTTACAGAAGAAAAAGTATGTTCAATCAGCCAATAAACCCATGGTTCAATTAATTTCGACCAGAACCGATCTTTATTTGCGGGAATCATTGGCTTATCGTGCGATTCTGCATTATTAAAATTTTCAGTTGCATTAGCAACAGTTGTCCTATTAACTTTCATGATTCCTTAAAAACCCAAAAATTTGTTAAACATTTTATTTCTATTTTTTACATTTTTTTTATTTTAAGCATTCCCTGTCTGTATAATATTGATGACAAATTTACTAATATTAAAATTTATGATATTTTAAGTTTATAAATTTAATTGTGAGGTACGGCATGTCGCATATTCATATACCTGATGGAATTTTGCCTTTGTGGCTGTGGGTTTTAGGTTATATTTTAATCGGAATTTGTTTTATATTTGGAGCTTTTTATATAAAGAAATTCCAAAAACAGTCTAAATTCCCTTTGATAAGTATAATGGCGGCATTGATGATTTTAACAATGTCTGTTCCCATACCGTTTCCTGTCCCTTATCATATTAATCTGGCAGTATTAGCGGGGATTATTTTAGGTCCGATTCTTTCACTTTTTGCAATATTAACTTCAAATTTGCTTCTGGCTTTTACGGCGCATGGCGGAATTACAGTAGTGGGTTTAAATACACTGGTGATAAGCATAGAATCTTTGGTCGGGTATTTAATATTTAATTTTTTCTACAAAAAAACCGATAAAATATTCTTTTCAGCTTTCACGGCAACGTTTTTAGCTTTAATTATTTCTACATTTCTCGCAATAGGCATAGTTTATGCGGGAACGCATAATTTCAGTTCTCTTTCTCATCATAATTGTTGTAATAAAGAAGAACATCAAGAAAAAATAAGCATTCACAATGAAAAACACGTTGAAAGCGAACTAATTGAACATCATGAGCATCAAGACACCGAAGAAAAGTTTAATATAAAAAGATTTTTTGCGCTTATGTTTATGTTCGGCTTTATCGGCTGGATTTTAGAAGCATCTTTAACAGGTTTTATCGTAAGCTATATAAAAAAAGTAAAACCGGATATATTAAATTTATGAGGGAAAAAATATAAAACAATGAAAATAGCTGATTTAGATTATTATGCAACTTTTGGGAATAGTTTTCTTCATAAAATTCCTGCTAAATATAAATTAATAGACGCAGCAATAATATTATCGGCGGTGTTTTACGCTAAAAACGTGTATAGCCTTGCCATTATGTACTTTTTGTTAATGACATATCTTGTTTTTTCAGGTCTGCCGCGTCGGAACTTTTTAAAAGTATCTCTTTATCCGTTAATTTTTACCGCAATGTTTCTTTTTTCCATGGAAAATTTAACATATTTAACAGCTTTTAAAGTGATATTGAGGGTTTTATGTATTTCTACGACTTTTATATTTTTGATATTTACAACTCCGTATATACAAATATTTAAGGCTTTAAGCGTTTTTTTGCCGGATATAATGATAAATATCTTATTCAATACATATAGGGCACTCTTTATAATCAATAATACGCTTGATAATCTTTTAACAACAGTGCGATTAAGAGGAGGAATAAGTATTTCCAGACCTGTTCATTCTCTTAAAACTATAGGTAACCTCGTTGGCTTTTTTGTTATAAAATCAATAGAGACAAGCGAAAAAATGTATGAAGGGTTAAAATTAAGAGGCTATTCGGATAAAGTCTTTTTCTCAAGGGATTAAAAATGGAAAAAATCATAAAAATCAGCTGTTTTGAGCATGTATATCCTGATAAAACAAAGATTGAGCTTTGCGGAATAGAATTTATAGTCTGTAAAGGCGAGAAGGTTGCTATACTGGGACCGAGCGGCGGAGGGAAAACTACTTTAATCAAACATATTCTTGGTTTATTGACTCCTTCTCGCGGAGAAATAAGAGTTTTCGGGGTAGATCCTTATAAAGAATACGATAAAATAAAGCAAAAAATAGGTGTAGTCCTTCAAAATGTTGATGAACAGCTAATTGGTCCTACTGTTTTAGAAGATGTAATGTTTTCTCCTCTTAATTATGGATATTCGCAAGAAGAATCAAAGGAAATGGCGTTGAAAATTATAGAACAGTTTGGGATATCTGATTTGAAGGATAAAATAATACATTACCTTTCAGGAGGTGAAAAACGAAAAGTGGCTCTTGCAGGCGCGCTTGTTCTTAATCCCGAATTATTAGTGCTTGATGAGCCTTTTTCGGGTCTGGACATAAGATCGGAAAAAGAATTTATTAAACTAATCAATAAAATTTGTGAAGAAATGCGGATAAGTGTTGTAATTTCTACTCATAATGTGGAATTAGTTTCGGAATTCGCTGATACTATGTATTTAATATCTTATAAAAACAGATTATCCACCAAGGGGAGTCCCAGAGAAATTCTATATATGGATGAGGAGCTTAAAAACTACAATCTGGAAGAGCCAACTATTGTAAAACTTTTTAATTCGCTGAAAAAGACAGGTTTTAGTTTTGAAACAAATCCCATTAACGTAGAAGAAGCAATAGCAGCTTTAAAAAAGTAGATTTAATGCGCAAAATTACTGAGGCGACCGTAGCGAGCCTAAAAACAAACTTAGCCCCATCCCTATTAGGGAGGGGGTATGGGGGTGGGTGTTAAAAAATTACTTCAATATTTTATTAATAAAATTCCTGATTTTCATAATATTTTTCTTTGTCTGGAAAGTTGTTATATTGAATAAAATTTCTTCATAATTGCAAAACCAGCTTTTGTAAGGCTCTGACCCTCTACCAAAATCAAATTTCTCAACATTTTCCGAGAAAACATTCGAAATTATGTCATATAAAAGCACTTTTCCGGGGGAAATTTGTTTGTAATTTATGTCATAAGTCGGCATACTTGACCAGAATTTTTTGGCGGAATCCATAAATCCGAAGTGATATGCAACTGTTTTATCTGATTTTTCCAGAGATAATCTTGATAAAACGGCAAAATCTGTATTCAAAACCAAATCCTGTAAGAAATTGGCTATCTTAGGTTTTCTGACAAACAATCCCCCGCCCCATCTTGCTTTATGAAACTCTATAAACTCTTCCACATATTCTTTTTTTCTATCTGCTTGATACTCGAATTTTAATCCCTCGCCAAAAAGCTTAACAGCATTGTTTTTGCACCTTACGTTATCATCTTTTTGTTTTCTGCGAAGCGGGAGTGAAAAGTCTGAAGCGGAGCTTTGCTTCGCTGGAAGACTAGAACTCGTTCTTTTTATTATAACAGGCTTTGTTTCAAGCACATGGGAAACCTGCCTGATTCCTCGCTGTGAAAACCTTTTAATTATTGTTTTTCCAAATTCTGATTCGCTGCTTACGTATCTAAAATTAACATCCAGTTTATTGCGTTGTATATAATCAACTAATTCATCAATATTTTCAGGTTTTTCGTATAAAATATTAAATTCATCGTACAAATCAGGTTTTGTGCCTATAAGCGTCAGCCTTCCTCCCCTAGTATAAAAAGGCGCTAAAAGCTTAAGGTCATTGTTTTTCCAGAGTGTAATAATGTATAATTTTTGTTTTTTACCAAAGTGTTTAAACCAGATATTGCACCATTCATAAGATAAATTATAATTTGCGCCTTTATTATAAAGATTTTTCCAGCTTTGTACGAGAATTTCATTGTCAAAACTGTGAAATACTTTAAATCCGTCAGTAACAGTTATATTTTTTTCATAAATTTCCTGCATATTTACCACATTTTAAATTATTATTGTTTTATACACCCACCCCCTGCCTCCTCCCTCGAGTGGGGGGTGGATTTAAGAAGGGGCTGCGTCCCTTAACTCTGCTTTTTCTTTTTATTTATAGTTTTTAATTATATCATAGACGTTCTTTGGTATATAATTAAAATGATTTTAGTTGTAGCGGGATGTAGCACAGCTTGGTAGCGCGCTTCGTTCGGGACGAAGAGGTCGCAGGTTTGAATCCTGTCATCCCGATTTTTTAAGAGAAAACTAAAAATAATGTTCAATATTAATGAAATACGAAAAAATTTCCCTGTAACTAAAAACCTGATTTATTTGGATCATGCAGCCGTATCCCCGCTTCATAACGGCTCTAAAATAGTGCTTGAAGCTTACACAGAACATTTTTTGAACCAAGGCATCAGAAACTATGACTACTGGTACGAAAAAACAGAACAAATCAGGGAAAACTTCGCAAAATTTATAAAAGCTGACAAATTAGAAATCGCTTTCATAAAAAGCACTTCTGCGGGATTATCAATGCTGGCAAACGGAATTAATTTTCAGGAAGGCGAAAATGTCATTATTCCTGATATTGAATTTCCTTCTAATATCTATCCATGGCTTAATTTGCAGCGAAAAGGCGTAAATGTAAAATTTTTAAAATGTGAACAGGGAATATTAGACTTAAACAAACTTGAAAGCTTAATAGATGAAAAAACACGGGTGGTTTCTGTCAGTTGGGTGCAATTTACTAACGGGTATAAGGTTGATCTGGCTAAAATTTCCAAAATCTGCCGCAACAAATCAAATCAATACGAGAAAAAAATTTATTTTTGTGTTGATGCAATACAAGGTTTAGGTGCTTTAGAACTGGATATAAGTAAATTTAATATAGATTTTCTGGCGGCTGACGGGCATAAATGGTTTCTAGCAGCAGAAGGGGCAGGGTTTTTATATTGCAATAAAAATATTCTTGATGATATTCAGCCTGCAACTGTAGGCTGGAAAAGCGTAATTAATCCTCTTGATTTTACCAATATACATTTTGATCTGGAAAAATCTGCCAAGAAATTTGAAGAAGGCAGTATGAATTTAGCAGGAATCTTAACACTGGGAGCAAGTTTAGAACTTTTTAACAAATATGGTATTAATAATATAGAAAATAGAATTTTAAATCTTTCAAAATATGCATTTAAGCTTTTGCAAGAAAAAAATATTGAATTAATTACTAAAAATGAAGATTTTTGCAGATCAGGAATAATTTCTTTTAAAACAAAAAATATTAATGCTGATTATGAAAAACTTTTAAAGCTGAATGTACAATTTTCTAAACGTGGAGAATCTTTGAGAATATCTCCTCATTTTTATAATACTAAACAAGAAATTGAATACTTTGTTGATAATTTGTAATTAGTAATGATTTTTATAATAGCTATAAATGTTATACAAATTAATTATTGAGCAAATTATATTGTTATTAGAATGTGTCAATTTAAACAATTGTTAACCATTTATTAATAATTATTGATTTTTATGTTTATTTGAGAGATAAAAATATGTATACAATAAAACATTGTGTATATAATTATTTATAAATCAATTTATATATTGTAAAGGTTTAATATAGCTAAATAGCTTGAATTTTTTATTAATGAATGAGGTGAAGATGACGGAGACAAAAACCCCAAAAAGAGGACCAAGTAAAAAACCCGGTTTTAGGCAAGAGCTACGGGTAACTCCGTTAGTTGAAAATGTATTTAATAATTTAAAAAATAAGTATGATTTAAAAAATAATTCAGAAGCCCTGCATAAAATCGCAGAAATTTATTTTTCAAATTTAGACTATCAAGAAAATAATTAAAATTTTAAAAAGAGTTTGTTAAATTTAACAGGCTCTATCTTTAATTTATGTGATAAAATAGCTTAGGGTATGGACTTAAAAATAAAAGATTTAACGGTCTGAAATGATAAAAACCATAAGAATTAAAGACTTTGTTCTTATTGATGAGCTAAAAGTAAGCTTTGATAAAGGCTTAAACATACTAACAGGTGAAACAGGTTCTGGAAAAAGTGTAATTATTGACGCAATTGATCTTGCTTTTGGAGCCAGAGCTTCAAAAGACCAGATAAGAACGGGCGAAAATAAAGCCTTAATTGAATTGTATGTTCAAATTAATGCAAATTTCCCCGTAGATATGCTTGAAGAAAACGGAATAGATATTGATGATGAAAAAATTCTTATAATCTCAAGAGAAATCACCCAAAACGCAACACGATCAAGAATAAACGGTGTACTTGTTTCTCAAAATTTTGTCCAAGCATTAAGAAATCATCTTGTTGATATTCACAGTCAGCACGAAACTTACAACTACATACAGCCTAAAACGCATATCGACCTTCTTGACGGATATGGACGAAGTGAACATAAAGAGCTTCTCAGCAAATACAAAGATATTTTCTCTGAATACAAATCAAGACAAAAAGAACTTGAAATTGCGCAGTCTCTTATTCTGACAGGAAGACAAAAAATTGATTTTCTGAAATTTCAAATTGAAGAAATTTCAAATGCTAAAGTAGAAAATATAAACGAATTTGATGAATTAATGCATGAAAGATCAATTTTACTTAATTCCGAAGAGCTAAAAACAATAACTTATTCAGGATATGAGCTTCTGTATAATCAGGATAGCAGTTTGATTGATGTTTTAAATTCTCTCAAAATTAAACTTATTAAAGCAGCTGAATTTGATGAAAACCTGTCAAAACTTGCAGAAATTATTGATTCAAGTTCAATTAATCTTAAAGAAGTTGCAAATGAATTAAGAGATTATTCTGAAAATCTGGAAATCAGCCCTGCAAGACTTTATCAAGTCGAAGAAAGAATAGAAACGCTGGATAAATTAAAAAGGAAATATGGTCCTGAACTTTCTAATGTTTTAAATAATTTAGAGAAATTTGAGCTGGAGCTTTCTGAAATTAACTTTAACGACGAAAAAATACAGGAATTATCAAAAAAAGTAGTTGAATTAAAAAATGAAACAGAAATTTTATCAGAAAAATTGTCTGTTTCAAGAAAAAATCTTGCCAAAACTCTTTCCGATCTTATTCAAAGTAAGCTTGTAAAGTTGGAAATGCCAAAAGTTAACTTTGAAATCAGTATTGAATCAACCAAAGAACTTTCATACAAAGGCAAAGATAATGTTGAGTTTTTAATTTCACCAAATATTGGAGAACCGTTGAAACCTCTTTCTAAAATCGCAAGCGGCGGAGAAATTTCAAGGGTTATACTGGCAATAAAAACCATATTTGCAGAGTCTGACAATGTAAATACAGTGATTTTTGACGAAATTGACACAGGAATAAGTGGAAAAACTTCTCAATCCGTAGCAGAAGCACTAGCTGAACTTGGTTTTAGCCAGCAGGTTTTATGCATAACACACCAGCCAATTATTGCCGCAATGGCTGATAAACACTTCTATATCAAGAAAATTCAGAATGAAAATTCCACAAAAATTTTAATTGAAGAGTTAAATCATGATGAAAGTGTTAACGTGCTGGCATCTCTTGCAAGCGGCTCCAATAATGATGAAAATTCGCTGAAATTTGCGGCAAGTCTGCTAAAGCAGGCAAAAGAATTTAAAATGCATACTGTGTAAGAATCATTAATCTTTTACTGTCTTTTCCTACCATGTTGCTTACAGCAATGCCATTTACCTGAAGCTTAATATTATTTCCCGCAAAGAAGTAGTTTGTGCCTAATGTGTATTCTGTGTTGGTCTTTTGTTTATTGCTCGGATTAAACACATCATATTTAGCTACTAATTGAACTTTCTTTGTTAAATCATAAGTAGTTTCGGTAAACATGCCTTTTGCAACGGGTATCGTTCCATCAGAAGCGATTGCGCCATAACCATGCCTATAAGCGTATTCATTTTTTATACCAAATTTTTTGTATTTATAGCCAATTGCTGTACCATAAGTTTGTGATTCGTATCTTGTTGCGACAGTAGTACTTGCGTTTTGTTGTCTATAAGCACCTCCGCCTAATTCAAGTTTTCCGAATTCAGGATGCTTATACAAAGGTTTTATCGACGCCCAGCCTCCTATACCCATATTATTGGTGGAATCTTTATAATTTTGACCTGCTCCGTTATAAGCGCCTAAAAAATAATCAACTATAGGATAACTTCCTGCGATTTTAATGCCGACATCTCTGTAATCACTAAAGTTTCTGGCTATTTGCGATCTGTCAATAGTATTTAATGCAGTTGGTGACATTGTGCCTTCAACTCCAACGGGAATTCTAGTTTGTCCGACGAAAATAGTATGATGAGGAAGAATATCCGTAGAAACATAAACATCACCGAGAAGCCCGCCTGTTGTTGTAGAAGAAGAAGCACCACCCCACGTTCTTTGTGAATTTATTTGCGCAAGATAATTCATGTGAGGCGCCATTTTTCCTGAAAAACGGAGGTCGGCAAGCGGTATTGAGAAGTTTGGAGGGAAAGCGGAGCTATCAGCTCCTTTTTGAATAACACCATTGTATTTAAACTGGAATGAGCCGTTTAATTTAAAATCTTCCCCATAGCCGGCTTTAAATGTTTTGGAATTATTTGATTCAATATTACTGACAGAACCCTGCAATTTCCCTACAGAATCTTCAAGAATGGCAACTCTGCCTGTAAGAGCGGTTATTTCTTCAGAAAGTTCATTTTTAAGTATATCAATCTGCATTTTTTCAGTTTGATCAATATTAATTTTTTCCTGTTCAACTTTTCCTATTAAATTAACAAGAATAACAGCAGCTTCGTTTCTTGTTAATGGTTTTGAGCCGTCAAATTTTTCACTTGCATCACCAACTAACAAACCATATTTTCTTGTGATATTTTCAAGGGATTTGTATGCCCAGTGTCCGCTGTTAACTTCTTTTGCAGTAATATTAACCGCAGGTTTAAAATTTGCCTGTGAACTTTGTAATTCATCAAGAGTAATATTTTTTGCTGAAACCGTTGAGTTAAAAACTAAAAAAGCAATTGATGCGGCTAAAAAAAACTTTTTCTTCATATAACTAACCTTATTCCTTTTTTTTTAGTAGATTTGTAAATTATACATTTTTAAATTAAATTAAGATTACTGTATCTAATGTATTTTGCCGACATAATAAAAATTTAAATTTTAAGAAAAATTAATTTTAAATTAATATCTTGGTATGTTATAAATATAAATAGTAAGATATTAACGTATGAATCTGTAATAATATTTAAGGTTGTATTTAAAAATGTCAGCTAGAAGTATAAAAGAGATAATTGATAATATGATTGGGATTCCTTCGATGCCTACTGTGGTATCGGAATCTCTTAACTTGATTGATAATCCTAACTCAAATATCAAGCAGCTTGCTGATATTATTTCAAAAGATATAGCAATAACTACGCAAATACTAAAACTTGTAAATTCGGCATATTATGGTTTTCCTTCACAAATAACAACGATTAATAAAGCAATGGCGCTTCTGGGATTTAATACAATCAGAAGTCTTATACTCAGTGTAGGATTAAAACCGATGTTAATGACAAACAGCGGAAAAGCATTATGGGAACATTCCATCAGATGTGCCGTAGCTTGCCAGATGTTAAGCAAAAGTCTTAATGTTTTAGATCCTGATGAAGCTTTTGTTATGGGATTACTTCATGATGTCGGCAAATCGGTTATGGAAGGTGCTAATAAAGATGCAATAAA
>Ga0209212_1007733_pt1 | contig 11767 bp, 9 predicted proteins | sample RifGroC2_FD_183996 | JGI IMG/M metagenome (GOLD analysis project Ga0209212, IMG submission 183996) | Groundwater microbial communities from Rifle, Colorado, USA - Groundwater C2 (SPAdes) (version 2) | ecosystem: Environmental > Aquatic > Deep subsurface > Groundwater | place: Rifle, Colorado...
AACCAAAGAACTGACTAACAAGGCTAAGCTGAAGGATGAACCCGCATTTCTTCTCGCTTCATCGATGTTTCCTGCGCCGTAGTGTCTTGCGACAATAACCGTACCGGCTGCTGCTATGCCTCCGCCGAACGCCATAATCGCGCTTTTGATTTCATCAATAAAGACAACGGAGGCAAGTTCGTTGCCGCCAATTGTTGAAACCATGACTAAATCAAAAAATCCATAGAGGTAATTGAATAAACCGTAAATTGCTAATGGAGCGCTTATCGATAAAACAACCTTCCAAAGGTTTCCATTCAATATATAGTTACGTCTTTTTTGTTCCTTTGGAGAAAGCATTTTTTCAGTCATTGTTTTACCTGGTCTCTATGATACATACATAGCGATAAACACAAACAATTCATGTTCGTCTATAATATCGGACAGTGTATATTCATTGCAACCATATTTTATATGAATTGTCAGATTAACGCAATAGATTTCCAAGCTTTTCATTTGAATCAAAATACTGTACTGTTAATAAAACTGTCCTCAGTAGCATGCATTCATCAACAAATGAACATCACGATATGATATACTATACTTAATGAACAAATTGAACTATATATCAAGGAGATATTCATGTTAGAATTAGCTCTTCAACTACAAAGAAAGAAAAAATATGTGATTCAAGGACTTATATTCTTTTCGCTATTCGTTTTAATCTACACGATTGTAGATCGTCTGAACATGACTTATGTTGAAATGATTGCTGAATATGGTTTGTATCTAGTTATCTTAAATATCACACTAAATGTTGTGATGTCATTCATGAGTGCAGCATTGATGAATTTAAGTACAGCGATGGTTGAACTGAAGGGAAAAGAAGGCAAAGCATCAACATTTGGGACAGTATCTGTCTTATTTGGTATCTTGACCTATGGGTGCACATCATGCGTTATCGCATTCTTTGCAAGTCTTGGTATAGCCTTCTCTGTGATTGCATTACCTCTAGCAGGTCTTCCTTATAAATTGGTATCGCTTCTTCTTTTGGTGATTGGCTTGGTTTGGATTACAAAAGAGATAGAGCACGGGAAGTGCAAAATCTAATCATCTTGACATTCATCCCGCTCAAGCCTAAAATATAATCGTAGGTGTGAGAGGGAGAGAGAAAAATGGAAAAAAAAGGATTTGAAACTCCTGATGATATCAGAAGAGAATTCCGAAAAGTTAGACAGGAATCATTTATGAATCCTGAAAACATGCGTCGTTTCATGCATCCAAGAACAGATTATGAAGTAAAATTATTCACAGATAAAAACAAGATGGTTGAGTATGTCAATCAGCTGACAGGCATTGAAAATGTTGAAATTTTCAAAATTGAAGATCAGTTGTATAAGGTTCTAGTTTCGAGAAGACATCAAGAAAAAGAATGCTGCAAAGAGCATTCAGAAAAGTAAATTAAATCTATTCCACCTACAGGGAGCGTACAACCGCTCTCTTTTTTATTGACAATTTGAAATACAAGGCCTATAATATAAATGTGACAACCTTGTCATATGGAGCGTAGAATGCCTAATCAAACATTTTTCAACCTACCAACTGAAAAACATGACCGCATCATGGATGCCATCATCAAAGAACTCGGCATCCATACCTATGAGCATGTGAATCTCTCTAATATTGTCCGCGATTCAGGGATTCCAAGAGGAAGTTTCTATCAATATTTCAAAGATAAGGATGACCTTTATCAATACTTCATGTCCCATATTGCGAATAAGAAGATGGAACATTGGGGTGCATTATATTCAAACGAACTTAGTATTCCATTCTTAGACAGATATTATCAAATATGTTTAAAAGGATTCACTTTTGCAAAAAAATATCCTGAACTGATGAAGGCAGGTCAGAAAATCATGGATTCTGATTATTTCAAGAATAGTGAACTGACTAAATATGCTCTAAAGACTGCAAACTTAATCTTTTCATCCTTCATCATCAAGGATCAAGAATTGGGATTGATTAGAAAGGATGCCAATCCATCCATGATTGCCGCACTCCTTCTCGATTTCATGAACCGGATCACCTTAGAGGAATACATGAATACAAACGTAGATTTACCGAGCATTGAAGAAAAAATAGGTCAGTTGATCGAGATATTCAAGAAAGGAATCGAATAATATGTTTAAAGTTGAGAATTTGAGATTTACATATCCAAAAAACAGTACAGAAACCATTCAGGGAATTTCATTTGAGATTGCAAAGGGCGAGATTTTTGGCTTCCTTGGACCAAGTGGAGCAGGAAAAAGCACCACGCAAAAAATACTGATCAAACTTCTAGACAAGTATCAAGGCTTGATTAGCTATAATGGCAAGAATATCGCTGAGTTAGACCATTCATTCTTTGAAGAGATTGGCGTCAGCTTTGAAATGCCAATTCATTTCTCGAAGATGACAGCAATGGAAAACATCAACTTCTTTTTAAAGCTATACAAGAAGAATGCCGATGTTGAGCAGTTGATGAAGCGTGTCGGCCTTTGGGAAGATCGCGATAAAATGGTTGGTGAGTATTCGAAAGGTATGAAAATCAGGTTGAATTTTGTGCGTGCGATGCTAAACAGTCCTGAAATGCTATTTTTAGATGAGCCAACAAACGGACTTGATCCATCGAACGCCATGGTGTTAAAAGATATGATCCGCGAGTTCAAAAAGGGTGGAGGCACCGTCTTTTTAACAAGTCACATCATGACAGATGTCGATCAGCTCTGCGACAGAGTCGCTTTTGTGGTTGAAGGTAAAATCATTGAAATCGATAGTCCTAGAAATTTGAAGATCAAATATGGAAAGCGGACCATGAAGCTTGAATATAAAGAAAATGGAAAGACAGTTACTGAAGAGTTCTCGATGGAAGATATCGGTCGTAATGAAAAATTCATTTCGCTTCTGCAAACCAAAGAGATAGAAACACTCCATAGCGGTGAAACAACACTCGAAGATATTTTCATCCATGTAACTGGTGTAGGTCTTAATCATGAAGAATAGACTTCTGATTTTAACGAAGGGCGAACTTCAAAGACTCACAAAATACAATGTGACAACCATCAGTTTCGTCGTGGCTGTTGTTTGGTTCCTACTTCTATTCTTCATTGATGACATCGATATCTTCAGTTCCATGCTACCATTCATCGTTATTGTGGATGCCACAATGCTCGCAGTTATCTTTATTGGTGCGATCATGTTCTTTGAGAAGACCGAATCAACCATTTCAACCATGCTGGTCACTCCTGTTAAAAACAGTGATTTAATTCTATCTAAAGCAATCTCAAACACCATTCATACTACAATGTCAACATTGCTTATTATCATTGTTTTCTACTTTGTTAAAGATATCGAGGTTGTCTGGTACATCGTCATACCTGCACTTGTAATCTCTGTTTTCTTTCATAGTTTATTGGGGTTTGTGTTCTCTTTTCATACCAAGGATTTCACATCACTCCTTGTCTGGGTCATGCTCTACTCCTTTGTATTCATCATTCCGACAGCACTTCATTTCTTCAATATTTTCTTCAAAGGAGATATTTGGAAATACATCCTCTTAATCACGCCATCACAAGCTGCGCTTAAATTGATTGAAGCAGGATTTGGTGCAGAAATAGGAATTGAATTCTTCATCAGCCTTATTGTTTTAGTTGCTGGCAGCATCCTTGGATATTATTACTATGTCCTTCCTAAGTTCAAGGAATATGCAGTCAAGCAGAGCGGGGTGTAAGATATGTTTAAACGTGTAGTTATTCATGAGTTGAAAAACATACAAAGGGATATCATGTATAAATTCTTTATGATATTTCCAATCATTATTGCAGTCGTCGCATATTTCTTAGTCCCCTATTTGAAGGAAAACAGCGGAGAACTCGCAGCTAACATCGTCACCCTGATGTTCATCATTGTCAACGGATTTATGTTTGGTGCGATTACCGGGTTCACCCTTCTTGACGATCAGGATGACAATGTATTATTGTCTTTGAAGATTACTCCGATCAGTGTCAAAAGTTATGTTTTAATTAAACTTTCCATATCCTATATTTTTGGAATGATTGCTACGCTCTTGCTTATTTTAGTCACTGGATTCCTTAAGGATATAAGCTTTCTCAACCTCTTGATGATCTTGTTATTATCACCGATGCAAGGACCGATCATCGCCTTATTCATCAATAGCTTTGCTAAGAACAAAGTGGAGGGATTTGTCTTCATGAAGCTGTCGGGCATGCTTCTCATGATTCCTGTAGCATCCATCTTTTTAACCAATTGGACAGAAATATTCTTAGGTATCATCCCAGGATTTTGGACAGCACGCATCGTTTCCATGCACCTGATTCCAGGTGATTATTTACTCGGATCAACGCTAGCATATTTCAGCATTGGTGTCATTGTTCATTTTTTAATCGGTTATCTGTTCTTTAGACTCTATCAAAAAAGAGTGAATATATAGGAGGATTTAATCATGCAAATTTTGGGAATTATCCTGATTGTTTATGGAGTATTCATGCTTGCTGGCTTCTTACTTCAATTTCCGTTCTTCTACAACAATCCCAAATCGAGATTGTTCATCAAGAAGATGGGAAGAAAGGGCTTCAACACGTTAATCATCATCTTTGGTATTGTTGCTTTAGTTGCCGGTATCTTGATTCTCAACACGCTTTAAAAATAAAGTTCCAATTCGAGTTTAGAATTGGAACTTTTTTTATACCAATTGAGTGGTCTCAACTGGAATCTTGCATTGTGCTTTATTTTGATACATCCTAGAATCCGCTAGTTTTAACAAATCATCCAAATCAATCGAGTCAACAGGATATGTTGCAATCCCGCTTGCAAATGTAATTGTTCTTTTTACACCTGAATTTGTAAACGGATTTTCACTTAAATAATCCCTGATTTTTTGAATATATGTTTCTACATGATTTGATTCTTGCAATGGAAAAGCAAAAATAAATTCATCTCCGCCTACTCTTGCAAGTATCGCTGTATTCGGTACGATAAGTCTCACGACATCAACGAAGTATTTCAAGTATTGATCACCTGCTTTATGTCCGAGCAAATCATTTATATATTTCAAACCGTTAAAATCGATTGCACAAATAGAGATGATTTCATTATTCTTTTTAACTTCATTGAAATTTTTGTCTAGAATGTAATCCATGTATCTTCTTGAATACACCTGTGTGAGTGCATCATATCTTGCAGGTTTCAAAGCTTCATCGTATAAATTATGGATTGTCACGGCTATCTCTATTTGTTTAGTCAAGTGCTTAATTAATTTCTTATCGATTTCATTAAATATGGTTTCACTTTCAAAATTATCCAAATTGATACATCCAAAGAGTTCGCCTTCGTATTCGAAGCAGCAAGTCAAGATGCTTTTTGCAAACAATGCATCATTATCCTTCATTTGCACGAATTGATCTTTATCCAACTTAGCTTCATCAAATACTTCAAGATCAGTGATAATCGCCGGTTCAAACATATCTTCCATTGTGGATTGAAACAGATTGTCAAGCTGTAAATGCACTTTAGATAATACCTTCAAGTCATATCCAGATGCTGCTCGAAACTCCATATCAACGCCATTATAAATCAAGATGCTACCAGATTGAGCTTTAGGAATCAATTTGATTGCTTCATCCATAATCAGCTGTAAAACTTCATCAAACTGATTTAATTTTATAATTTCAGTAGCAATATTCATCATGGCTTCGGTAATCTTGTTATTTTGTTGAAGCTCTTGATGAATGCTAGTCAACCTCGTAATATATTCATTCTGATTTTCATTTAGTATTTCCAATTCACTGCTGATTTGAGTATGATGGAGATGAGACTTAAACTGCACATATGAGAAAAAACTAGCATATGAAATGATGATTGTGCCAATTGCAAGATGCGAAAGAAAATCATTGGTGAAACCATGACTAATGAAACCGAAGAACACTAATGTAACAAACGTAAATGAGTATAAACGAATTAATCTGGGAGTAGTTAATATGTGTATGAAGGATATTGAAAGAATCACAAGTAAAAAAGGCGGTATCATGTTCAGTGTATCAGAGTTCAAATAATCAAGTAAAGCACCTAAAATGACAACAATGTATGGGAAAAGATAAACGACACCCAATTGACTACGATTTAATTTGCTTGAGACATTGTATGTATACATGTAAACAAACAAAAGTGGAATCATCATGACTGACATGACCAAGTACGGTATTTCGAAACTTCCTGTCATTACTAAACTAGCAATGAAAATTGTTAATGTTGAAATTGCAATCAAAAAAGATGCAATAATCGCCATTGCTATATTATATTTCATCAGGTCTTGCCGTGAAGAAATATCTTCGATGATTAATTTGAGTTTTTTTGAAATATGGCTGCTTCTTTTCATAATGACCTCACTTTCACAAAGAAATACTTTATTACACACACATTATAGTCGATGATTCCCTTATATGCCAGTATTGTAAGGAAATCGTAATATAAATAAAACAAGCAGACATCGTCTTTTGTCTGCTTGATTGCCATTAATAACACTTTCATGAAAATAGGATTTTACCAAGATTTGTCTTTGTCGACGAAGCCATAATCTCTGTCTGGAACCTTAGCATCAAAAATAGTGATGGTGAAATAGCGGGTTCTATTTTTTGTACTGCTGTTGATGTAGTAATACTTGCCTTGATCGTTTGAATCCAAATCATAGGAATTGATGTCCGCCAATAAATCAGTGCCGTTCAATTCTATTGTGTAATCATATTCATAGCCATCAGGATCTAAAACACTCACATTGAAAGAGAAATAACCGCTCTTATTTCGACCGAATCTGAACTTATAGTCTAGATTATCAACCATGTAGAGAAGATTTGTAGAATTGTTATATGAATTGATTTGGGTAAAAGCGGGGAATATGGTAACTAAAGAATCACCAACAGGTAGATTGGTTGACATGTTTCTCACGTTGATGACAATCACTGCACCATTCAAATCAGGTTGAAGTGCGTTTCCAACATAAATGACATCAAAGATGAATGACACGTTATATGTAACGTCCGTAACAGTGATATGGTAATATACCATATTTAAACCGCTTTCTGATGTTACTCTGTAAGTAATGATGATATCATCGTTTTCTGTTTCTTCGCTAGCTGTAAAATCAGCAGCCAAAAGATAGACATTCGGATCTTCAGGTCCAGTGACTTCTGCTGTATATATTCCACCTGTTCCTTCTTTGGCGATGGTAGCTCCCAAAGGAAGATAATTCAAGAAATATGGAATATACTCATCAATTGGAATATTGGAAACCTGACCATCCACTCTGAAATTGGTAACTCCACCTATATCAGCACCATCATAGTCAATACCTGCGTAATAGATTGTTGGATTATATAAACTGGTCACAATTACACCAGCAGTATCTGACTCATTGATCAATGCATAGTTGGTTTCAGTAGCGAGTTCAGAGAACTGTATGTCGGATAAGTAAGCGTTTTGACCTTGACTCTTTGTAATATAAACCGTACCAAGACTAATGACTGTTTCACCTGTTCGATAGTATCCAATGACAAATTGATAATCTCCAGCATCTGCGCTGCTATCAATGGTGAAAACCAGATATGTATCTGTTACAGAATAGGTGATTCCAGAAACTGATGATGGTGATATGCTGAAATAGGATTCAGGGTTATCACTGACTAAATTGTATATATCTGGTGCGAATAACGGATCAATTCCATAGTTGATTGAGACTGCGGTAGAAAATGCTTCTCTAGTAATGATGACAGGGTGTGTGGAATCCATAACTACCTTGTTATTATTTCGATAGACATCCTTTATGCTGATCGCACGTTCATAAATATTATGGACGTAAGTTGTGGATGCGCCGCTTTCTGCGGTAATGGTATAGGACACATGATAAATTCTAAAACCGTTCGCTTGATAAGTCGTTTCATTAATGACAACATTCGTGATGGTCGAAAAATCTGCAATCCTGATTGAAGTTAAGAACGGCAATGTGTAATAATCCGCGGTTTTTTGATAAACTTTAGCACCAACTATTGGAACTTCAGTGACGGTTGTACTGCTCCAATCGAACTCATATCCGAAATTCACGTAGCTATTGATTGTTGTTCCGCTGGGAACAACGATTCCAGATGAATAGTGCTCGACTTCAAGGATAGTTCTAAGTGTTGAACTTCCTTTGGTGAATGTATAATAATCCCTAGTTTCCTGATATGGCAAAAGCTTGAATCCTAATCGGTAAAGACCCGCCTTTAGGGAGGTATTCACACCGATGGTGAAGCTGAATGGGTGATTGGTGGCTGTCGTGATCAATGTCGATGCTCTTGTATAATCCATATAATCAACCATAATATAAGATGATGTATTCGGATCAAAGTATTCAAGCGTGATGTTGTCTTGATTGTCTGTACCAAGATCAAGGATATTTGTTCCTACTGGAAGTATGAACGCTGGGTCTCTAAAATTAAACGTCAGTGACGAATCTACGGACTCAACTGTAATATTTGATACAATCGTCGTATACACCGAAGTTCCATCAATCTGATAGCTATAAAGGTAAGGCAGTGTTGAACTTGGATTGTAGCTGACGTTCAGTCTAACCTGGTAATCAGTTACATAATTATCATTTAAAAATGAAGTGAAGTTTTGTGAAACCTGGCTATAGGAAGTAAAGTAACCGATGGTAATAATTCCTGTTGTCAGATTGTTTAAATCGAATGTATAACTGAACACTGGGCTTAAGTCAGGTTTATCAAGTGGATCAATTAAAGGATTCGCATAATCTGCTAATAGCAATCTGAAATCACTGACATAAGCAGTTATGTTGCTGCCATATGTCAAACCATAATAATCTTCAATTGTTCTTGCCAGGACAGCATCTTTAGGCAGCATGGCATCAAATATCTCATAATCAACCGTTGATAAACCATTAACGTCAAATTCCAGGGTGTTTAAATTCAAGTTGAAAGTAATCACGCCTAAAGGAGCGACCTCTGTTGGATCAACGACTGTTGGATTTAGTAATTTTGTGTTGGAACCATCAATTTCATCTAGGTATAGCGTCGTTTCCGTATCATCTAGCAAAGCGGATTTGTCACTGTACATGGTTTGGAATAATTCCTCATAATTTGAAAGGAGTATTCCGTAAGTCGGATCTTCGGAAGGTAAGATTCTAGTACCTAGAGAATAGTCCGTATCATATGCTGGCAGTTCACCATTCTCACCAAGCGCTAACGGCAGTAATTGATCAAATTTCATATTTGCTGGAAGTACTGAACCGAATGTTGATCCTGAAGATGTAGAAAGAACATACATGCCATTAGGTCTTGCATCAATGAATGTAGGAGATAAGTTTCCATTTTCAGCATAATAAATATATTGCTGCAAAATCGTATCGGTCTGCATTTCAAAAGTTGAACTATAAACATATTCGCCTTGTGGATCACTAGCTTCTTCTGTAATAATTGGAACTGGAATGCTTGTACCGAATAAATAGTAGCCGTTAGGTACAGCAGTTGTTGTTGATGTGCCTAATACTTTAGTAGAATCAACATCCCAAACTTGATTATAAAGAGGTAAATCTGTTTCATATTTATATTCATAGATGCTGCCAACTGCGATGGTCGAACCAGATAATGTGCTCCATCCAGATGAATCATGGGTTGGTGCAGCGCTTCTGGATACGATTTCCGTCTGGTAGTTTTCATAATCTGCTGAATCATAGCCATATCTTGTATACTTTCTTCCATACAAGCTGATTTCTGTGCGTGATGTTGTCTTCGTATACGTTGTTCTTAACCACTGCTCAGTTCCAGAATCATAAGAATATTCATATTTTCTGGATTGAATGGTTATATTTCTATTGGTTCTTGTCGCGTACAAGCTGTTTCCTACAGTGCTCGAGTTATCATAAAAGTAGGTAACGCCTGTAAAGACTGTTTGTGTCGTATCGAATTTCTTGGCGCTATAATACACTGCATTTTCGAAATCAAAGAATCTAAGTGAACTATAGTAGTTTGCAACCTGATCCAATCTGCCGATCAAATCGACATTAGGGTCCATATTGACGATAAAGTTAAATGTAGAATTTGAGTCATTATTGCCATACATGACCAAACCGACACCTCTTTGCAAACGTCCAAAAATACCGCCGATTCCCCGTTTATTTTCTGGGAACAAGCGAATATCGCTGAGTGTCTCTGGGAAGATAAAAGTAGAATCTACTGCATAAAAATGATCCCTTATCGTTTCATAATCCATGATGTCAACAGCATTGAAATTTGCATAGTTGTTACCAACTGTTCCGCGATCGAAGGCACGAACAGTTCCATAGTTAATTGCTGTATCAATTTTCACATACTGGGAAGAATCAATAACTACTGTTGCTCCAACTACTCCGCCAGCAACGTCTGTCGAACTGATTTGTCCATGATTCATCATGCGTCGCATGACAGATAATCCATAACCGATAACACCGCCAGCAGACGCATTAATGCCTGGTCGTTCTTCAGATGATGATCTGGTATAGACGCGAACAGAACCGCTTGTTAGCGCTGAATAGTACGTATTGTTATAAGATGGCACGACGACAGGCATGGTACTGTCAAATCTAAATGGGTTGGTAATACCTGAATTCATTGTTTGGTAAAGCGCAGTGGTGGAATAAATCGAAATGCTGATAGTAAGCGCTGAAATATCTCCATAATTGATACAGTTGGAAAGAATTGAATCTGAAATATCAGCAGTACCTGAAGATCCATATGCTGTAACAACGTTTCCGTATAACAACTCTCTGAAAATGGATAACCCTAAAATACCTCCGACACGCGAGAAGTTTTTTGATAATCCTATGATTGTTCCACTATTGCTGGAGTCATAAATTCTGGATTTTTTACTAACAACAGCTCCAGCGATACCACCTAAAACAGTACCATGACGGTATTTTGTTGTTGCACCGCCCAATTCAGAATCTGTATCGAAGGTGACGTTTGCAGTATCGACAGCACTTGTGTTTTCAAATCTAATGTCACCCATGTTCGCGGAGTCTTGAATATCCCCATCATTCAATGTGGCGATTCCTCCGACATAAACATTGGCATGACCTGATATACCGCTTACAGTAGGACTGTATCTTGATGTAATATCAGCGTTATTAATTGAATTGATGATACCTATGGTTGCAACCGGCATGTCTAGGGTACCGTTTGGATCCATGTTTCCTGAATTATTGAAATTGACGAATCCGCCAATGTAGATATTGTTTGCTGCTGTGAAGTTGGATTGGTTGGATATGATTCCAGCAACGGTGATTTCACCATTCACGACTCCATTCTTGATGTATTTTCCACTGGTGAGTGTTTGCGTAATCCCTGCGACATATAGTTGTTCTTGAACTGTGTTTGTACTTTGCATGGTTACGCCAAGAATATGGATATCTCCATCATAGGAAACATTCAAGTAGTCAATATTCAAAGATAGCGAAATACCGGCAAACGAGGTCGTCTGCGCTAAGGATTGGTTCTGATAGAGAATATTGCCATCATTTTCAACAAATCTCAATAAGGTTTGAGCATTGGTTGAACTATGGTAAACACCAGAATAGCTATAATTACCTACAATCACCATGTCAGCATCGTTTTTCGCTTGCGAAAGCGTTAACGTCGAACCGACATTATAGATCAATGTCGTATAGACAATGTTTGAAAAATCACCGATAATCGTGCCTGAT
>Ga0209212_1007735_pt1 | contig 11766 bp, 8 predicted proteins | sample RifGroC2_FD_183996 | JGI IMG/M metagenome (GOLD analysis project Ga0209212, IMG submission 183996) | Groundwater microbial communities from Rifle, Colorado, USA - Groundwater C2 (SPAdes) (version 2) | ecosystem: Environmental > Aquatic > Deep subsurface > Groundwater | place: Rifle, Colorado...
ATTACCGCTTCCCAAGCAGCAGATTTCTGTTTAGCATTTGGCCACTGTGGGGGTGTAGCTCAGTTGGGAGAGCGTCTGGTTCGCAATCAGAAGGCCAGCGGTTCGATTCCGCTCACCTCCACCACAAGCTATCGTGAATCTCCCCGGATACAGCCCCCCGCTTCATTTGTATGCCCAAGCAACACCTCTCGGTTGACCACTAAAACGCTTGGCGTCACTTTGGCGACAGTGATACACTGACCGCTCAATTGAGTGGAGAGAGAAATAATGGGTACTGCCATTGCCAAGCAAGATCGCATCGGAGCGCGCGTTCCCCATGAGGTCTATGAAACTTTGTGCCGTGCGGCCGAGCTTAGCGGTGCGACGGTCAATCAGTTCCTGGTGCAGTCCGCACTGAAAGAGGCGCACGCGGTGATCGAGCGCGAAGAGGTAATACGCCTGACACCCCGCGACTGGAATTGCCTGCTCGGTCTGATGGATAACCCGCCCAAGCCTAACGCCAAGTTGAAAGCAGCTCTGAAACGCTACCAGAAGGCCAGGCAAGACGATGCAGCTACTTCCTTTAACTGGAAGCCATGATCGGCAGGGGTTCGATTGTGGCCGCCAGGAACTGAACGACTGGCTGCGGCAAGTCGCGCGCCAGCATCAGGAAAAGGGGCTATCCAGAACCTATGTCGCCACGCTCGATGAAGCGCCAAACAACATCTGTGGCTACTACGCACTCACGCTCGCCGAACTCGAAAACCGCAACCTTCCCATAACTTGGCGCAAAAAAATGCCGCACCGTATTCCCGGTGTAAAGCTGGGGCGGTTGGCCGTTGATAAACGATTTCAAGGCAAGGTGCTCGGCGATCTGCTGCTCGTAGATGCGCTGACCAGAGCGCAGCGCATCTACGCCGAGGCAGGCGGGATTGGTTTGTTCGTCGATGCGCTGGATGAACAGGCGGCAGGGTACTATCGGAACTTCGGCTTCGAGGCATTGCCGGATAACCCGCTGCTGCTGTTCCTGTCGGCAAAAGTCACAGAGTAAGTGAGCGGCAGGTCTGCCCTCGCAGAACAAGAGTAGGGAGATGTGGTCTGATGGTTTTTAGCGAAGATTCAAGAGTCAAAATCCCCTGCATTCTGCATCTGGTGCGGCTTGGCTACCGCCACCTTTCCCTCAAGAATGCCGCCTGGGATGAAGAGACCAATATTTTCCCGGAGCTGTTTCGTTCCTCCATCGCAAGGATCAATCCCGGTATTGACGGTGCGGACATCGATCGCCTGTTGGCCGACGTCAAACTCTTGCTAGACAACGAAGACCTCGGTAAAGCTTTCTACGAAAAACTCACAGAACGCTCCGGCATCCGGCTGATCGACTTTACCAATTTTTCAAATAACAGCTTCCATGTCGTCACCGAGCTGACCTGCAAGAACGGCGACGACGAGTTCCGGCCCGACATCACCCTGCTCATCAACGGTATGCCGCTGGTCTTCATTGAGGTCAAGAAGCCCAACAACCGCGAAGGCGTTCTGGCCGAGCGTAACCGCATCATCACGCGCAGCCGTAACTCCCGTTTCCGCCGCTTCATCAACATCACCCAGCTGATGGTCTTCTCCAACAACATGGAGTACGACGACGGCTCGCCGCAGCCCATCGAGGGCGCGTTCTATGCCAGCCCATCGTATGACGCGCCGAGCTTCAACTATTTTCGTGAAGAGGAAACGCTGAATCTGTCCGACCTGCTGGCCGACGAGGACGACGCGGTCGAGAACGAAGTGCTGCGCGACAATAATCTGAATGTCATCAAACACAGCCCCGAATTCATCAGCAACAAGTCGTCCGACACGCCGACCAACCGGATTTGCACCTCGCTGTTCAGCCGCGACCGCCTGTCATTCCTTCTGCAATACGCCCTGGTCTATGTGAACGAGGCCGACGGTCTGCACAAGCACGTCATGCGTTACCCGCAGCTTTTCGCCACCAAGGCGATAGAGCGCAAGCTCGATGCCGGAGTGCGCAAGGGGATCATCTGGCACACCCAGGGCAGCGGCAAGACCGCGCTGGCTTACTACAACACACGCTTTCTGACCGACTATTTTCAGCGCCGGGGCATCATTCCCAAGTTCTATTTTATCGTTGATCGGATCGACCTGCTCATCCAAGCGCAGCGTGAGTTTGCCAGCCGTGGCTTGACGGTGCACACCATAGACACCCGCGAGGCCTTCGCCCGCGATATCAAGGCGACCCAGGCACTACACAACCACTCCGGCAGGCCGGAGATCACCGTGGTCAATATCCAGAAATTCGAGGACGACCCGGATGTGGTTCGCACCGAGGATTACGATGTCAGCATCCAGCGTGTCTACTTTCTCGACGAGGTGCACCGCAGCTACAACCCGCAGGGCAGCTTTCTCGCCAACCTCAGTCAATCCGACCAAAATGCCATCAAGATCGGACTCACCGGCACGCCGCTCTTGGGCGATGACTACAACTCCCGCGCCCTGTTCGGCGACTACATTCACAAGTACTACTACAACGCCTCCATCGCCGACGGCTACACCCTGCGCCTGATCCGCGAGGAGATCGCCACCAACTACAAGCTCTCGCTGCAGGAGGCACTAGCCGCTGTCGAGCTTCAGCAGGGCGACATTGACCGCAAGCTCATTTATGCGCATCCGCGCTTTGTCGAGCCGATGCTCGATTACATCGTCCGCGACTTTGAGAAAAGCCGGAGTGCGCTGAACGATAGATCCATCGGCGGCATGGTGATCTGCGACAGTGCCGAGCAGGCCAGGCAGATGTTCGAGATTTTCAATACGGTCTATGCGGATCAGGCACAGCCAGCTTATGCAGCGCAAGATTCCGCCCAAGCCTTGATCGCCGCCCGGCAGCCCGATAGTTACGCCGCCAAAACGATGCTTGAAAATCGGGTCAAGAACAGCGCGCTGATCCTGCACGATGTGGGCAGCAAGCAGGAACGCAAAGATTGGGTAGAGGACTTCAAAGCGGGCAAGATCGACCTGCTGTTCGTCTATAACATGCTGCTCACCGGCTTTGATGCGCGGCGGCTGAAAAAGCTCTACCTCGGTCGGGTGATCCGCAAGCACAACCTGCTCCAGGCGCTCACCCGCGTTAATCGTACCTACAAGGATTCTCGCTACGGCTATGTCGTCGATTTCGCCGACATCCGCAAGGAATTCGACGCCACCAACAAGGCGTATTTCGACGAGTTGCAAGCCGAGCTGGGCGACGAACTGGAGCACTACTCCAACCTGTTCAAATCCGCCGAGGAAATTACCCAGGAAATTGAAGCGATCAAGGACATCCTGTTCAGCTTCAATGTTGAAAACACAGAGGAGTTTTCAAAGCAAATCAGCCAGATTCAGGATCGCGCCACCGTGCTCGCCCTCAAAAAAGCATTGGCGGATGCGCGCAGTCTCTACAACCTCATCCGCCTGCAAGGCGAATACGGACTTTTGCAGCAGCTCGATTTCCAGAAACTGAATCAGCTTTACCGCGAAACCTGCAACCACCTCGATCTGCTCAACCTCAAGGAAAGCATCGAATCCAGCAGCGACACCAGCAATCTGCTCAACGTCGCCCTCGAAGAGGTGCTGTTCATGTTCACCAAAGTGCGGGAAGAAGAGCTGGTGCTGGCCGACCAACTGAAAAACACCCTGCGCAAAACCCGTGAAGCCCTGGCCGACAACTTCGACCCGCAAGACCCAAAATTCCTCACCCTCAAGGAAGAACTGGAGCGGCTGTTCAAGAAAAAGAAACTCAACGAAGTCACGCAGGAAGAGATGACCGCCAACATCGGCGCGCTCAACGCGATCCACGACAAGGTCAAGGAACTGAACCGGCAGAACAACCAGCTCCGCGCCAAATACCGTGGCGACACCAAATACACCCGCATCCACAAACGCTTGTGGGAGCGCGGCACGCTCACGCAAACCGAGCGCAGCCTGTTTGAAGCGCTCACCGGCGTTAAACAACAAGCCGACGAACAGGTATTGCAGAACACCCAACTGCTAGACAACGAAAGCTACTTCGAGCGCATGATGATGCCGCTGGTCATCGACGCCTTTCAAACCCGCCAGAAAATCCAGCTCGACCCGGATGCATCTCACACCATCAACCGGCTGGTCGTAAACGAATACATGAATGAATTTTCAGCCGGTTCTCGAACTGGCAACCGCACAGGAGCACACCCTTGGTAACGCAGGAATTTGAACAACGCACCCGGCAACTGATCGACAACCTCAAGTCGATTTGCGCCAACTATGGTCTCGGCAACGACGGCAACGAATTCAAGATCATCACCCAAGTCTTTCTCTACAAGTTTCTCAATGACAAGTTCGCATTCGAAGCTAAAAGAATCCAGCCAGAACTGGCCAAAAGTGCAAACTGGGAACAGGCCATTGCCAAGCTGAGCGCAAAAAAACGGGAAATGCTGCAACTGCAAATGGGGCCGGACACTGCCCGCCTGAAACCGGAACATTTCATTGCCCACCTGTTCGGTCGCCAGAACGCGCCGGAATTCGCCAAACTGTTCGACGGCACCCTGCGCGACATCGCCATCAGCAACAACGACATCTTCGCGGTGAAGACCGAAGGCGGGGCCAAGGTTACTTTGTTCGACCGCGTGAGCGAATACATTGCAGACTCCTCCAAGCGCGACGATTTCTGCCGCGCCATCATCAATAAACTGGTGGATTTCAGCTTCGAGCGCATCTTCACGCAGAAATACGACTTCTACGCCGCGCTGTTTGAATACCTCATCAAGGACTACAACAAGGACAGCGGCGGCAAATACGCCGAGTACTACACCCCGCACGCCGTCGCCAAGATTATGGCGGCCATCCTGGTGCCCGAAGCCAAGCGCGGCAAGGTGCGCAACGTGAGCTGCTACGACCCCTCGGCGGGTTCGGGCACGCTGTTGATGAACCTCGCCCATGCCATCGGCGAGCAGCGCTGCGCCATCTTCTCGCAGGACATCTCGCAGAAGTCATCCAGCCTGCTGCGCCTGAATTTGATTTTGAACAATCTGGTCCACTCCATCCCCAACATCATCCAGGGCAACACCCTGCTCCATCCCTACCATCGGGACGGCAAGGCACTGAAGAAGTTCGACTACATCGTTTCCAATCCACCGTTCAAGATGGATTTCAGCGACTTCAGGAATGAGCTGGACGCCAAGGAGCATCAGGAGCGCTTCTTCGCTGGCGTGCCGAACATTCCCAAACAGGCCGTGGACAAAATGTCCATCTACCAACTCTTCCTCCAGCACATCATCTATTCGCTGAAACCCGGCGGCAAGGCCGCAGTGGTGGTACCCACCGGCTTCATCACCGCGCAAAGCGGCATCGACCGGAAAATCCGCGAGCATCTGGTGGACAACAAAATGCTCGCGGGTGTGGTCTCCATGCCCAGCAACATCTTCGCCACCACCGGCACCAACGTCTCCATCCTGTTTATCGACGATGCCAACAAGGAAGGCGTGGTGCTGGTCGATGCCTCCAATCTCGGCACCAAGGTCAAGGACGGCAAGAACCAGAAGACCCTGCTCTCCGATGCCGAAGAAGATCGCATCATCGCCATCTTCAATGGAAAAGAAGCGGTGGAAGATTTCTCGGTAGTGGTGAGCTACGATGAGATTTCCGCCAAGAATTACAGCTTGAGTGCGGGTCAGTATTTCGATGTGAAGATCGAGTATGCAGACCTAACACCGCAGGCGTTCGCGACAAAGATGCAGGGCTTTACCGACAATCTGGACACTCTGTTCAAAGAATCGGCGGGTCTGGAGCAGGAGATTAGAAAACAGTTGGCGGGGTTGCGGTATGAGTAAGTGGCCTGTGTCATCATTATATGGAAAGTTGCACGTCAAACACGGGTATCCATTTAAGGGTGAGTATTTTTCAGATTCTGGCGACTATATCGTTCTTACACCCGGCAATTTCTATGAAGAAGGTGGTTTCAAGAGACAGGCGGGAAAAGAAAAGTTTTATCTTGGCGAAATTCCCAAGGATTACTTGCACAGCAAAGGCGATCTTATTGTTGCAATGACCGAACAATCCGCAGGTTTGCTCGGTAGTTGCGCTTTTGTTCCTGATAGCGGCATATACCTCCACAATCAGCGACTGGGTTTGATCACTACTGATCCAAAACAGCTAGACAGGAGTTTTGTTTATTACCTGTTTCAGACGAAAGCAGTGCGTGAGCAAATCCGCCTGACCTCTACTGGGTCGAAGGTTAAGCACACATCTCCTGAAAGAATCTACGCCGTTGTTGCTGCTTTACCCAAGGTTGAGGTACAACAAAAAATCGCCGCCGTTCTCTCTGCCCTCGATGCCAAGATAGCCTGCAACAACCGCATCAACGCCGAGCTGGAGGCGATGGCCAAAACGCTGTACGACTACTGGTTCGTGCAGTTCGACTTCCCCTTCGACTTCGCTCAGGGCAGGCCCGACGCAAACGGCAAGCCCTACAAATCCTCCGACGGCAAGATGGTCTACAACCCCACCCTGAAACGGAAGATTCCGGCGGGGTGGGAGGACAAACAATTAAGCCATATTGCCAATATCACGATGGGGCACTCTCCGCTTGGTGAGTCTCTGAACGCATCAAAAAAAGGGGTTGAATTCTTTCAAGGTTCGACCGATTTTGGCTGGCAATTTCCAACGGTTCGTCAGTACACAATACAAGTTACCCGTATGGCGAAACGCGGCGACATTTTGTTGAGCGTCCGAGCACCCGTTGGCGATATGAATATTGCAAACATTGACTGTTGCATTGGACGTGGTTTGGCTGCGCTGAATAGCAAGGATGGCTTTGACGGCTTCTTGTTTTACGTCATGCAATATTTCAAGAAGATTTTCGACAGGCGAAACAGCGAGGGTACCACGTTCGGTTCTATCACCAAGGATGATTTGCATTCATTGCCATTGGCTTATCCGCCGACTGAATTGCTTGCGGAATATGACAAGGTGGTGTCGAACTATAACCAGATGGTCTTTACGCGCAGCATGGAAAACCAGCACCTCACCCAACTCCGCAACTGGCTGCTGCCCATGCTGATGAACGGCCAAGTCACGGTGGTGTAAAGGAGGCTCTATGACCGATCAACCCGTTTCCCTCACGCCCACCCCAGCCGGTTACCACGAATGGCTGCTCGAGCTGAAATCCCGCATCCACTCCGCGCAGCAGCGCGCCACGCTGGCGGTCAACCGCGAACTGGTGCTGCTGTACTGGCAGATCGGGCGCGACATTCTGGCGCGGCAGGCCGAGCAGGGCTGGGGTGCGAAGGTGATCGAGCGGCTGGCGCATGATTTGCGCACGGCTTTCCCCGAGATGAAGGGGTTTTCACCGCGCAATCTCAAATACATGCGCGCCTTTGCCGAGGCCTGGCCGGATACGGAATTTGTGCAAGCGGTGCTTGCACAATTGCCCTGGTATCACCAGTTGGCGCTGCTGGACAAATTGGACAGCCCCGAAAGCCGCCGCTGGTATGCGTCCCAGGCCATCGAGCACAATTGGTCGCGCAATATTCTGGTGATGCAGATCGAAACCCGCTTGCTGGAGCGTAGCGGCACGGCAGTCACCAACTTCGAGGCCAGTTTACCCAAACCGCAGTCCGACCTGGCACGCGAGTCGGTGAAAGACCCGTATCGCTTCGATTTTCTGGGGCTCACCGACGAGGCGCAGGAGCGCGAGATCGAACACGCCTTGGTGAAGCATGTCACCGAATTTCTGCTGGAACTGGGCGCGGGCTTTGCGTTCGTCGGGCGGCAGGTGCTGCTGGACGTGGGCGGTGACGAGTTTTTCATCGACCTGCTGTTCTACCACCTCAAGCTGCGCTGCTATGTGGTGATCGAGCTCAAGGGCGGCAAATTCAAGCCCGAGCATCTGGGCCAGCTTGGGTTTTATCTGACCGCTGTGGATCGCCAGGTCAAAAGCGAGCATGACAACCCAACCATTGGCCTCCTGCTGTGCAAGAGCAAAAATAAGATCGTGGCCGAATATGCCCTGGGCGATAAGACCCAGCCCATGGGCATTGCCGAATACAAATTGCTCGAATCCCTGCCTGCCGAGTTGCAAACCAGTCTGCCCAGCATCGAGCAGATTGAAAATGAATTGAAGGGTTTTCAGGCATGAGCAAGAACAAACAACCGAAAATTCCAAACAAAAACGAGGTATCCCTTGTCCGTTCATCGGCTGCCGAGTACCTGACCTTTGTCGCGGCTGGCGGCCATTCGGAATCCAGCGTGGAAATGCGCTATGAGGACGAGAACATCTGGCTGACGCAGAAGATGATGGCAAACCTCTACGATGTATCGGTTCCCGCCATCAACCAGCATTTGAAGCGTATTTTTGCCGACAACGAGTTGGAGCGCGGGGCAACTGTTAAGCAATACTTAATCGTTCAAACCGAAGGCAACAGGGAAGTCCGGCGCGAAGTGGAACACTATAATCTTCAGGCGATCATCGCCGTTGGTTTCAAAATTGAAAACGAGCGCGCCGTGCAGTTTCGCAAGTGGGCCAATAAAATCGTGAAGGATTACACGATTCAGGGTTGGACGATGGATGTGGAGCGCCTTAAAGGGGGCGGCAGCATCCTGACAGACGAATTCTTTGAACGCCAACTGGAAAAAGTCCGGGAAATCCGGCTTTCCGAGCGCAAGTTCTACCAGAAAATCACCGATATATACGCTTCCTCACTGGACTACGATCCGTCTGCCACAGCAACAAAACGCTTTTTTGCCGCCATTCAAAACAAGATGCACTACGCCATTCACGGCCAGACGGCGGCGGAAGTCATCGTGGATCGTGCCGATCACCAGAAGGAAAACATGGGCCTGACCAGCTGGGAGGGTGCGCCCAACGGGAAAATTCACAATTACGATGTATCCATCGCCAAGAATTACCTCTCCGGATTTGAGCTGGAGCAGATGCAGCGGATTGTTTCGGCCTATCTCGATATGGCGGAACTTCAGGCCATGCGTCGTATGCCCATGACGATGAAGGACTGGGAAGAACGCCTGAGCGGGTTCCTGAAACTCTGGGACAGGGAGATTCTTCAGGATGCGGGCAAGGTCACAGCAGAACTTGCCAAGGCCCATGCCGAAAGTGAATTTGAAAAATATCGCATCACCCAGGATCGCCTGTTTGAAAGTGATTTCGATAGAGCTATCAAGCAGATTGAGGTGAGGAGCAAGCAGGGTGATCAATGACGGAACCGAGTCGGCTTGCCGAACTACAGATTGAAAATTCCCGCCTAATTGCGCTGCTCGAAGCACATGGTATCGGCTGGCGCTTGCCGCCGGAACCTGCTCCGGTAGTCACGATAGAGGCAGAGCCATCGAATTTCAGCGCCCAAGAAAAAGTGGCACTCTTTCGTCGCTTGTTCAAGGGGCGTACCGATGTCTATCCGATTCGCTGGGAAAGCAAGACCACCGGCAAAACTGGCTATGCGCCAGCTTGCGAAAATGAGTGGCGGCACGGCGTATGCAATAAGCCACGCATCAAATGTTCAGATTGCAGTTACCGTGTGCTGAGCCCGCTTTCCGATGCTGTCATCTATGACCATCTCGCTGGCGAACATACTGTTGGTGTTTATCCACTGCTGACAGACGATGCCTGTCACTTCCTCGCTGCTGATTTCGACGAGGCCGAATGGAAAGAAGATGCTCTGGCATTCGTTCATTCATGTCACGAATTGGGTGTGCCAGTCGCCCTCGAAATTTCCCGTTCAGGTAACGGTGCGCATGCTTGGATTTTCTTTTCCGGCAGCGTATCTGCTCGTGATGCGCGGCGACTGGGCACAGCCCTGATCAGCCATACCTGCACCCGCACACGACAGCTCAAGCTCGAATCCTACGACCGGCTTTTTCCCAATCAGGACACGATGCCAAAGGGCGGCTTCGGCAACCTGATTGCCCTGCCCTTGCAGAAGAAGCCACGTGAGAGCGGATACAGTGTGTTCGTGGACGCGGCCTTGCGTCCCTATCCTGACCAGTGGGGGTTCTTGGCATCTATCCAGCCGATGCCTGCGCACGACATCGAGCCTACTATCTTGCGTGCAACCGGTGGCGTGCATCCGTTGGATGTGACGTTCATTGACGAGGAAGACCTCAAGGAACCGTGGAAGCGGGCTGTACCAGCCACCAAAAAACTGGCTGGTGTTATGCCGACATCGCTCACGGTGACATTGGGCAATCTCATCTACTTTGAGAAGGCGCTACTGCCACAAGCACTGGCCAATCGTTTGATTCGCCTCGCCGCTTTTCAGAATCCTGAATTCTACAAGGCGCAGGCAATGCGGATGTCGGTATGGGATAAGCCGCGAGTGATTGGCTGTGCAGAAAACTACCCGAAGTACATCGCGTTGCCTCGTGGCTGTTTGGATGCTGCGCAAGAATTGTTGCGGGATAATGGTATTGGCTGCAATCTGCAAGATGAGCGATATGAGGGGGAAGTTATCGACGTTGCTTTTGCCGGAACACTGCGCATCGGTCAGGAAGCGGCAGTCGCCGCAATGCTGCATCACGATACCGGCGTTCTATGTGCGCCAACTGCTTTTGGTAAAACAGTGGCCGCCGCTGCAATGATTGCGGAGCGCGGCATCAATACGCTTGTGCTGGTGCATCGTACAGAACTACTCAAGCAATGGCAGGAGCGGTTGCAGTCATTCCTCGGCGTAGGCAAGGGCGTGGTGGGAACCATTGGCGGAGGTAAGGCGAAACCGACGGGTAAGATCGACATTGCTGTGATGCAATCTGTGTCGCGTCAGGGTGAGGTCAATCCGCTGGTCGAGAATTATGGACACGTCATTGTTGATGAATGCCACCACATCGGAGCTGTCTCGTTTGATGCAATCCTGAAGCGGGTCAAGGCGAAATACGTGCTCGGCCTGACCGCCACTCCAATCCGCCGCGATGGTCAGCAGCCGATAATTTTCATGCAGTGCGGGCCGATTCGCCACAAGGCTGCTAAACCGGCAAGTGCGCCGCATGATTTGGAAGTCATTCCGCAGATGCTTCACAAACGAATTGATCTGCCGCAGGAAGCCGGGATACAAGATGTATTCCGCCAGCTTGCCGTCGATGAGATTCGCACAGCGGCGATTGGCACTCAAATCGAGAACGCGTTTAGCCAAGGCCGTAAGGTGCTTGTGCTCACCGAGCGCACTGAACATCTGGATGCTATTCAAGCCGCATTGACTGGAAAGATACCGTCGCTTTTCGTGCTACACGGGAGGATGACCAAAAAACTGCGCGCCACACTGATCACGAAACTCAATGCGCTTCCGCCAGATGAGCCACGTGTATTATTGGCTACCGGAAAATTGGTGGGCGAAGGATTTGACCATCCGCCACTCGATACATTGGTGCTGGCAATGCCGATTTCATGGACAGGCACGTTGCAGCAATACGCAGGTCGATTGCACCGCGAGCATGCGACTAAAACCGATGTGAGGGTAGTTGATTTTGTGGATACAGGCCATCCAGCACTGCTGCGAATGTGGAAAAAGCGCCAACGTGGTTACCGAGCGATGGGATACAAAATCAAAGAATGAGCCGCTTTGAGCCCGCTGCCCCCGCTGCATTACTCTTTCGCCCCAATAGCGATGAACTCGATAGCAAACTGAGCCACCACCAGTATTTTCCAATTCAGGTATGAGCCTGAAGCGGATTCAAATTAGGAGATTTGCGAGTGTGAGTTGACCTGGTTAAAAATGAAGTTTAATGGATTTCTTGCCAATCGGTTTTGAGTTTATTTTTTAC
>Ga0209212_1007737_pt1 | contig 11763 bp, 8 predicted proteins | sample RifGroC2_FD_183996 | JGI IMG/M metagenome (GOLD analysis project Ga0209212, IMG submission 183996) | Groundwater microbial communities from Rifle, Colorado, USA - Groundwater C2 (SPAdes) (version 2) | ecosystem: Environmental > Aquatic > Deep subsurface > Groundwater | place: Rifle, Colorado...
AGAAGTACACGAGCCAGATCCAGGTAAAGCCGAAGCAGACCGCAAGAGAGTACGACATGACGGCACCCCGAGGCGGCCTCGATCGCGCCGCTTGTGGTTTGGCCCCGCCATCATGTTCGGCACCTTTTTGCTGGTGTTCGGGTTGGTCCTCTGGCTCAACGAGGGGAACAACCAGAAGGCCAAGCAAAACGATCTCCGTGCCAGGATGAAAACCTTCAGCGGCAGCCTGCAGCTCACCCTGGAGGGTAACGCGAGCTACCTCGCTCTGCTCGCTTTTGAGCGCAGCGCCGGGAAGCTCGACGCGGCGTTGTTCCAGGAGAGGGCTGCCCACTATGTCAAATCCCACCCCGAGCTGATCAACATCACTTGGGTCGATGCGGAGTTCTTCATCCGCGACGTCGCCCCTTTTCTACCGAACAAGATGATAGTAGGGTTGCACCTGAACCTGCCGGAACCGAAACGCGCCTCCCACCTCGCCATGGAGCGACGCCAGCCGGTTTATACCCGCCCCTTCGAGGCGATCCAGGGGCGGCCCTCCTTCGAGATATGGGTCCCTGTCTATAAGGACGACAACTTTCTCGGCCTGTTCGGCGGCGTCTACTCCTGTGAAAAACTGCTGGAGCAACTGATCGCCCAGACGCGCCCCCAACTTTACCATCTGAGCCTGCTGGACAGCTCGGGACGGCTGCTGGCGGACTCTCCCCGGCACGGCTCCCTCGACAGGGACCTCTTCAAGGATGCGCTGGTGAGTTCCGAAGAGAGCGGCGTCTTTTTACGATGCAGCAGATACGAAAGCGGACAGGACTGGGGCTTGAACCTGCTGAAGCTGCTCTCTTTGGCGCTGGTATTCGGGATGGCTTACGCCCTTTGGGGGCTCAAGGTGGAGATAGAGGAGCGGAAAAGGGCCGAGGACGAGATAAACCAGCAGGCCGTGCTGCTTCAGCTGGAAGTCGAAGAGCGCCAGATGGCCCAGGAGAATCTGCAGGAGCAGGCATCGGTCCTTGAGGAGGAAATTGCCGAGCGCTGGCAGGCGGAGGAGGCCCTGAGCGCCAGCGAGGAGAAACTGCGCCTGATCCTCGACTCGACCGGTGAAGCGATCTACGGGATCGACCTCGAGGGTCGCTGCACTTTCTGCAACAGCGCCTGCCTCAAGATGCTCGGCTACGGCCAGGCGGACCAGCTCCTCGGCATGGAGATGCATGCGACAATCCACCACTCCCGTGCCGACGGGAGCCCCCTGTCGGAGGAGTCGTGCCTGATGCGCCAGACCCTCAGCGAGGGGAAGGGGAGCCATGTCGACAGCGACGTGTTCTGGAGGGCCGACGGGAGCAGTTTCCCGGTGGAGTACCGGTCGTACCCGCAGCTCAAGGAAGGAAAGGTGATCGGCGCCGTGGTCGCCTTCATCAACATCACCGGTCGCAAGCATCTCGAAGAGCAGTTCCGCCAGTCGCAGAAGATGGAATCGGTCGGGCGCCTGGCGGGCGGCGTGGCCCACGACTTCAACAACATGCTGAGCGTCATCCTCGGAGCTGCCGAGTTGTCCAAGTGCAAGCTCGCAGAGGGGGAACCGGTGGAGCCTTACCTGGAGCTGATCTCGAAGGCGGCGAAGCGCTCCAGCGAGATCACCCGGCAGCTCCTCGCCTTCTCGCGCAAGGAGGTGGTATCGCCCAGGCCGGTGAACCTGAACCCGCTGATCATCGAGTCGAACAATATCCTGACCAGGTTGATCAATGAAGATATCAAGCTTACTTTTCGTCCCGCAGACCAGCTCTGGACCGTGCTGATCGACCCCTCGCAGGTGGACCAGATCCTGATGAACCTCTCCGTCAATGCCCGCGACGCCATGCCCGATGGCGGCAGCCTGACCATCGAAACGTCGAACGTCAACGTTTCCAGCGATTACGCCTATCTTCAACCCGAGGCGAGGCTCGGCGATTACGTGCAGCTGACGATCAGCGACACCGGCTTCGGCATGGACCAGCACACCAGGGAGCATATCTTCGAGCCCTTTTTCACCACGAAGGGGGTCGGCGCGGGGACCGGCCTGGGGCTTGCCACCGTGTACGGCATCGTCACGCAAAACGACGGCTTCATCAACGTCTACAGCGAGCCGGGACATGGGACGGTCTTCAAGATCTACCTGCCGCGCCTGGCGGAGAGGACAGAAGACCATGATGCCGCTTTGCCGGCGGCACCCGCGCTTTCAGCCACGATCCTGCTCGTGGAGGACGAGGAGATGTTGCTTTGGCTGGCGACCAAGCTCCTGGAGGAGATGGGGTACACGGTGATCCAGGCGCAATCCCCGAGCCACGCCATCGGCCTTTGCCAACTGGAGGACGAGAAGATCGACATGATCTTGACCGACGTGGTCATGCCCGAGATGAACGGCAGGGAGATGATGGGGAGGATCAAGGAGATCAGGCCGGACATAAAGGTGCTGTTCATGTCCGGCTACACGGCCGACAACGTGGCGCAGCGCGGCATCGTCGACGAAGGGATGCATTACATCCAGAAGCCGCTGGAGATGGACAAACTCGACGAGAAGATCAGACAGGTGCTCGCGGAGAACTAGATAAACAGCCCGCGCCGGGTTCGTTGCCTAGGCCCCGGGACGGCGGGCGATAAGCAGTTTGCAGGTATTAAGAGATGAAAATCGAGAAATACCAGAAAGGTGAGCGGGTGACGATTTCGCCCGGTGAATTCCACGTTACCGGCAACCCCTGCGTCATCTCGACGCTGCTCGGTTCTTGCATCGCGGCCTGCCTCTACGACCCGAAGCGCCGCCTGATCGGGATGAACCACTTCATGCTCAGCAACCCGCGCTATGCGCGGAACATGCCGCTCAACATATCCGAGGCCGGGCGCTACGGCATCCACGCCATGGACCTTCTGATCAACGCGATGATGGCGCGGGGAACCAACCGCCTGCTGCTGCGGGCCAAGATTTTCGGCGGCGCCACCATCATCAATCCGGAACAGGCACAGGACAATTTTTTCTGCGTGGGGCAGGTCAACTGCAGGTTCATCTGCGAGTACCTGAAAAAAGAGGGGATCCCGATAGACGCCATGGACATCGGGGGGTATTTCGGCAGGGTGATCCACTTCTCCAACGGCGATTTTTCCGTGCACCGCAGGATAGTCGATGCGCGGCGCAGCGACAAGGTGGCAGAGCGGGACCGCTACTGCTGGCAGAAAGCGATCGAGCAGCAACAGCATGCGCTGCCCGAGATCGACCTCTGGTAGTCACGTTCGCGGCGGGCCATGCAGCCAGCCCCGCCCTGCCGGCGCGCCGGCTCAATCGAGGTGCAGCAGCGGGTAGCGCTTCAGGTCGTCGCGGGTCCAAAGCGATAAACCGGCGCGCCCACCCACGGTTTCCAGTGCGATGATCGCATCGGGGTCGTCGAAGGTGATCCTCCCTCGGTTGCCGGCCAGCTCCAGCGCCTCCAGCAGGTAGCTGTCGAGAAACTTTTCCTCTTCCATCCCGGAGAGTTTCCCCTTGAAGCCCCGGCGATGCATACGGAGGTGGAAACTCTTGCCACCAAGCGCGGGGAGCCAGGCAGTCACCGCCTGTCGCGCCTTCTTCTCAAACTCCTCCGGCGTCTGGAAGGTAAAGGTCTGGATCACCGGGATCACCCTAGCGAGCGGAAGCACGCTTTTCGGATCACGCTCGGCCTCCTCCCGCAATTCCTCCATAAGCTGCCGGTAATCGGGGACCCGCATCACCAGCAGGTTGAAGTAATCGGTTTTGCCGACCTCGCCAAAGCGCTGCAGCATCTGTCGCGCCTTCTGATACCCCTCCTCATGTACGGTCACGACGGCGTTCCATTCCAGCATCAAATCCCCCTTTTGGGCAGTACGGACAACGGCAATGTCCTTTATGCCCCCTGAAAGATGCGCTTCGAAAAATCGATTAGCAAGTATTAACATATTTGCAATGACTTGCAATTCCCGAGGCTTGCCGGAGCGTACCGGCCGGAGGGGGCTGGAGACCCGACTTCCTGCTTGTTTTTTAGGCAATAAGTCAAAATCCCATGATCTATGCAGAGATATGGGAGCAGCCCCAAAAGTTATCCACAGCGTTATCCACCTAAATGTGTATAGCGGAACCGCATCGACCTTGAGACCAGCGGTAAGTGAAAATATTTATGCACTTTTTTCACGGGATTTCGCGTATCGACATATTATTGACGATATTCAATTCAACGGCTTTATAGATCCGACATTGTCATTTCACGGTTAGGTACATTTTTGGCGCAATAGATGAAAACCAGTAGGGGTAAGGCGTACTTGAGGCGAAGGTGATTCATGATAGGATATAGCATTATTAATCGAAGCTAATTCCAGCTACTGACAGATTCGCCTGTCCATCGCAGTAAAGGAGAGTGTCCATGATCTGGGACCCGATGACTATCGATGAGTTTGCCGCCTTTCAGCGGGCAACCGGTGCGCATGTGGTAAAGATCAGGGGGACCTGGTGGGTGGAGGCGCGCCCGTTCTTTTTCAGGCCGCTTTTCCCTTTCAGTGAAATAGAACCGAACGGCGGCAACTATCCGATCCGGTCCCTGGTCGGAGGCGTTTTGCACCCGGTGCCCCCCGGTGTCTCAGGCAACTGCTGCATGAACCTTTTCCTGCACGATGGAATAAAGGAGTATTCGCTGGAGCTTCTGGGGTCGAGAGCGAGAGGGCCCATCAAGAAATCGCTGGAGAATCTCCGGGCCGCCAGAATCACCGATGCGAACACCTTCACCGAGGAGGCATACCCGGTCTATCGCGCCTTTTACGACAGGACCAGGTACTTTTATAAAAGCGAGCGCACCGCGAAACGATCTTTTCTTGCCTGGGCCAGGAGTATCTTCCAGAACGCAAAAATCGTGGCAATGGGTATTTATCACCGCGAGACTTTGTGCGCGGTGGAGATTTCCTACCAAGTCGAGGACATTATCATCGACGACGTCTTCTTCTCCGACACAAGAAGCCAGCAACTGAGGGTAACCGATTTCATGGTGCACACCCTAAGGGAAGCGGCAAGATCCACCGATGCCAGGTATATTTTCAGGGGGTTTCCCAGCGGGAAAGAGAGTCTGGACCAGTCAAAAGTGGAGCGGGGGTGCAAGATCGTCAGGTTGCCCGCCTATTGCAGGATAAACCCTGTCGCCTTTTATGTCGGCAAGGCGGTGCTGAACTCAAGCTACAGGAAGCTGGCGGCGATGACATCCCGAGAGCAATAAAGCCGGTGCAGCCGACGATGCGCCGCGGCCTCCCTGAGCCGTCCCTGGCGGGGCTCCTGCTCACGGCTGGCGGAGGATTCGGAATTTGACCCTGCAAGGCGGCATCAGTTGCCACTCCCCCAGAACTCTTCAAAGGAAAACCGGTACTCCGAGAGATAATCAACCAGCACCTTATACGCCGCATTTACGCGGCGTATCTGTTCCGCACCATCGACAGAGCCGGCATCGGGGTGGTGTCTTTTAACCAGTTCCCGGTGCCGGCTCTTGATCTCCTTCAGGGTGGCGCGCTCCCCCAGCTCGAATATGGCAACTGCGTACTTCAGCTCCTTGTAGGTCATGCCAGATCCCCCTTGTAGCGCATCGATCACCCCCTCACTGTCAGCTGATGGCAGCCAGCCGCTTCAGCTCGATGTTACGAATCAGGCTGTCGTAGGGGCGGGCAAATCTCTCCACCCCCTCGTCCTCCAGTTGCTGGGTCAGGGGGTTCAGGTCGATGCCAAGGTCATAGAGCCGTTCCAACACTCCCAGTGCCTCCTGCAACCCATGGTCCAGACGGTTCGCCGGCCTGCCGTGATCCCGGTAGGCGGCAAGGGTGTCCAACGGCAGGGTGCTCACCGTGTCCGGGCCAATCAGCGCTTCGAGGTACTTGGTATCGCTGCAGGACGGGTCCCTGGTGCCTGTGCTGGCCCAGAGCAGCCTCTGGGGACGCGCTCCGCGTGCGGCGAGTGCCCGGTAGCGGTCGTCCTCGAGGATGTCGCGATAGACGCCGCGGGCCGCCTTGGCACAGGCGATGGCGGTCTGCCCCTTAAGCGCTGCGGCCAGCAGGCTCCCTCCCCCTCCTCCCTGCGCGATCTTTGCCAGAAGCGGGTCGACCAGGAGGTCGATGCGCCCCAGAAACAGGCTCGCCACCGATGCCACCCGGGTCAAGGGGAGCCCGCGCGCGGCCCGTTCCGAAAGCCCGTCCAGATAAGCCTCGGCGGCGGCACGGTAACGGGGAATGCCGAAGAGCAGGGTCACGTTGACGTTGATACCCTCGCGCACCAGCTGGCGCACTGCAGCGAGCCCCTCCCAGGTGCCGGGAACCTTGATGAGCAGGTTGGGCCGGTCCACACGCTCCCAAAGCCGTCTCGCGTCAAGAAGGGTGCCGGCGCTGTCGCGCGCCAGATGCGGCGAGACCTCCAGGCTGACGAAACCATCCTTGCCGTCGAGCCGGTCGTAGAGAGGGCGCAGCAGGTCCGCCGTCATCCGGACATCCTCGATGGCGAGCGATTCGTAGATCTCCACCGCGCACAGCCCCTGGCGGGCGAGCGCGGCAATGGCGTCGTCGTAGCCGGAGCTGCCTGCGATCGCCTTCTCGAAGATGGCGGGGTTGGAGGTCACCCCGCTGATGCCGTCCTCCTGTATCAGCGAGACCAGCTCGCCGGAGACCAGCATGGTGCGGCTCAGGAAATCGAGCCAGATGCTCTGGCCGCACTGCACCAGCCTGGTAAGCGGATTGTCTCTCATGGTCACTGCCCCTTGCCATATCAGCGGATCGGCCACGGCTGGTCGGCCCGGCACCGGAATTCGCCCAGGACGTCGCTGACATACTCCTCCCCCTCCGGGGGAGGGGACGTTTTGTCAATTAGCGTCAGTGCCCCTCGCCCCGCAGCAGTTCAAGGGCGAGCCTGCGGACGTTGTCGACCGTGAAGCCGTACTCCCTTAGCACGACCTCCCCGGGCGCCGAGGCGCCGAAGTCGTCAACGCCAAGGACCGCGCCGGCAGAGCCTGCATAGCGGTGCCACCCCTGTGAAGAACCCGCCTCTATTGCCAGGCGGGCAGTCACCCCGGGGGGGAGCACCAGGTCGCGGTAGTCCTGCGGCTGCTCATCGAAGAGTTCCCAGCTCGGCAGCGAGACCACCCTGGTCGCGATATGCTCGCCGAGCAGTTCAAGCCTCGCCTGGAGTGCCAGGGATACTTCCGACCCGGTGGCAATGAGGATCAGCTCCGGGCTCCCCCCGTCGGAATCGGCCAGGATGTAGCCGCCGCGCAAAAGCCCCTCTGCCGCTGCGTAACCGGTCCGGTCGAGGGTCGGCACCGCCTGGCGCGACAGCACCAGTGCCACCGGCCGGCCATGCAGGGTGAGCGCCGCGCGCCAGGCAACGGCGCACTCGTTGGCGTCGCAGGGACGAATCACGACCAGGCGAGGTATGGCTCGAAGCGCCGCCAGTTGCTCCACCGGCTGATGGGTCGGCCCGTCCTCCCCGAGGGCTATGCTGTCGTGGGTGAAGAGATGGATCACCTGCAGCCCAGACAGGGCGGCCAGGCGCAGCGCCGGACGCAGGTAATCCGAGAAGGTAAGGAAGGTGGCGCCGAACGGGATGGTGCCGCCGTGGGCCGACAGCCCGTTCAGGATCGCCCCCATGGCATGCTCGCGCACCCCAAAATGGATGTTGGCGCCATTTGGCCCCCACTCGCCCCCCACCGCTCCCTGCCGGTCTTCCGGCTGCAGCTGAACGCTCTCGAAGTCCCCCCTGCCGGCCAGTGCGGTCAGGGTGGAGGGGTTGAGGTCCGCCGAACCGCCGATAAACTGGGGCAGCCGTGTCGCCAGGGCGTTCAGCACTTTTCCCGAGGCGACCCGCGTCGCCATCCCCTTGGCATTGGCGGGAAATACCGGAAGCGCCTCCTGCCACCCTGCGGCAAGCTCACCCGCCATCGCCTGCCTGAGTTCCCCGGCCTGCTCCGGGTAGTCCCGGCAATAATCGTACAGCAGCTCTTCCCATGCAGCCTCTGAGGCGGCGCCCAAGGAAACGGCCCTACGGAAGTGGCCGACGGACTGATCCGGCAGGTGAAATGCCGGCTCCGTGGGCCACCCGAGCGCTTCCTTGGCGCGGCGCACCTCCTCCACACCAAGCGGCGCCCCATGCGCCTCAAAGCTGTCCTGCTTGTCCGGGGAGCCGAACCCGATGCGGGTGCGAATCATGATCATGGAAGGGCGCTCGGTATCGGCACGGGCATCGTCCAGAGCGCGCCCGATCGCCTCCAGATCGTTGCCGTCCTCGACCGTCAGCACCTGCCAGCCGTAGGCCTGAAACCTCGCCCTGCGGTCCTCGGTGAAGCTGAGTTCCGTCGAGGCCGCCAAGGACATGCGGTTGTCGTCGTAGAGGCAGATGAGTTTGCCCAGTCGCAGGTGCCCGGCGAGCGAAGCGGCCTCGGCGGCCACCCCCTCCATCAGGTCACCGTCGCCTGCGATCAGGTAGCTGTAGTGGTCGATCAGCCGGAAACCGGGGCGGTTGTAGCGTGCCGCCAGGTGCGCCTCGGCAATCGCCATGCCGACCGCGTTGCCAAAACCCTGCCCCAAGGGCCCGGTAGTCACCTCGACTCCCGGGGTGAGTCCGCGTTCCGGGTGTCCCGGGGTGCGGCTGCCCCACTGGCGAAAGCGCATGATTTCTTCAAGCGGCAGGTCGTAGCCGGTCAGGTGCAGCAGGGCGTAGAGCAGCATCGAGCCGTGACCTGGGGAGAGCACGAAGCGGTCCCGGTCGAACCAGCCGGGGTGGGCAGGGTTGTGCTTCAGGTAACGGGTCCAAAGCAGGTAGGCCATCGGGGCGGCCCCCATCGGCATGCCGGGATGGCCGCTGTTCGCCTTTTGTACGGCATCGACTGCAAGAAAACGCAGGGTGTTGATACAGAGCTGGTCCAGACTCGCGGCGGGGATAACCGGATCGGCATCGATCTTCATGGCTGGGCTCCTTCACATCAAAGAAATGACACTCGGAGCGCAAGCTTCGCCGGCTTTCCTGCCACGTATCTTTCAAGAACTTGCGGGGCTCGCGGTCCGGAAGGAGCAGTTGACAGGAGAGCCGTTCTCGGGGCTCCTTGTCATGACTATAACAAGTGAAGAACCAAATATAAATCTATATGATGATCAATGGACGGAACGTTAAGGTTGTGATGCCCAGGGATGCCGGTTCTTTATGCCAGTAGCCAGTGTTTCTTTGTCTACGCCAGCCTACACAGTGCCTCCGATTGCCTCACTTCTTACCTTCTATCCTTGTCGGGGCACCGGCACGACTTGTCGGCATTCCTGCCGCGATTTGGCTGCGGCAATCGCGGCAGGAATGCCGCTCCTGCAGAGTCGGTCCTCCCCTTGTGGCAGTGGAGGGCCCTTGGCAATGAGGGGCTTTTCCGCCGCTACTCCGAGGAGTCGATGAAGCGCAGCGCGTCCTCAGGGTAGCGCTCCCCGGCCACCTTGAAACAGGCGAGGGATCTATCGAGTGAAGACCAGACATCATCGCAGAGCTTCAGCCCGACCGCCTGGGCGTTTTCCTCGAGATAGCGGACGTGCTTCGTCCCCGGGATCGGGACGATGTCGCTACCCCTTCTCAAGAGCCACGCCAGCGCGACCTGAGCCGGAGTCGCATCGTGAGCCGAGGCGATCTCGTTCACGAGGGAGACAAGCCTGAAGTTATGGCTCAGGTTCTCTGCCAGGAAACGAGGATTCTTGAGGCGCCAGTCGGTTGGCTCCAGGTCGTCCGGGCTTTTGATCTTCCCGGCCAGGAAGCCGCGCCCCATGGGGCTGTAGGCCACAAATCCGATGCCGAGTTCGCGCAGCACCGGCAGGAGTTTATCCTCGACCCCCCTTTCCCAAAGCGAGTACTCCGATTGGACCGCACTGAGCGGATGCACGGCATGCGCCCGGCGCACGATTCCCGGGCCGACCTCTGACAGCCCGATGAAGCGCACCTTCCCCTGCTGAACAAGTTCCGCCAAGGCACCGACGGTTTCCTCGATCGGGACAGCGGGATCGAGACGATGCTGGTAGTACAGATCGATATGATCGGTGCCAAGCCTCTTCAGCGACCCCTCGATCGATCTGCGCACCTGAGCCGGGCTGCTGTCCAACCCGATCTGCTCGCCATGTGGGCCAAACCTCCAGGCGAACTTGGTGGCGAGGACCAGGCGCTGGCGCGGCACCTCCTTGAGCAGGCGCCCCAGCAACTGCTCATTGCTGAACGGTCCGTACATCTCGGCCGTGTCCCAGAAATTGATCCCCAGCTCCATTGCCCGGCGCAGGACGCTGATCGAGGCAGCATCGTCCCGATGGCCATAGGCAAACGACATCCCCATGCAGCCAAGTCCCATGGCGGACACTTCCAGCCCCTGCACGCCCAGTTTACGTTTATGCATAGCTACCTCCCAAAAACACGTTCAACGTTCAACGGTCTTCCCTCAGCGCCTTTTGCCGAGCACAAGCTTTGCCAGCGGGATGGTGCTTGCGACGCCGGCCAGAAACAGGGCCCAGCCGGCGGCTTTGCGCTGCCTGTAAGTGAGCCTGTCCGCAAACAGCAGGGCAATTCCACCCCCGAGGATAACCCGGGTTGCTGCTATCAGCGATATTTGCGGCAACGTCAAGTTGGCCTTTTTCATCTCGTGCCTCCCATTTCTGCGGCGAACGCTAACAAAAATAGCCCATATCCGATATGGGCTATCTTTGTTCAAGCTATTACTGTCGCACGCCAGCGTGTTGTGTGCATCGCACCTGGCACTGCATGGCTACTTTTTGATGACGCAGTCGATGACGGCATTGATCCTACGGTTTTTCTGCCGTCCCTCAGGGGTGTTGTTGTAGCTTACGCGACGGGTGGCACCGTACCCTTTGGCAGAGAGGCGCGAACGATCTATGCCGAAGTCGTCCACCAGGTACTTGACCACGTTCTCGGCGCGCTGCTGCGACAGCTTCATGTTCTTCTCGGCGCCGCCCAGGTTGTCGGTGTGCCCCTCGATGACGGCGGTCGTGGTGGTGTAGCGTTTCATGTAGTCGGCGACCTTGGCGATTTCACTGCGGTACTGAGGCTTGATGTCGGCCTTGCCGGGGTCGAAGTCAAGCACCAGCGACATGCAGAGCCTTTCCGGAGGTGTGATCTGCTGCACGTCGAAGGCGCAGTCGATGATCGCCTCGATGCGGCGGTTTCTCTGCTTGCCGTCCTCCGTGGAGTTGTCAGCGATCGGCCGCGTGAAGCCGAACCCTTTGGCGGTAAGCCTGGAGCGGTCGATGCCGTACTTCTCAACCAGGTAGTTCACCACCGCATCGGCGCGGCGCTGGGACAGGTCCATGTTGTGGTTGTAAGAGCCTACGTTGTCCGTGTGACCTTCGATGACGGCCGTTGTCGTCGGGTATTTCTTCATGAACTCGCCAACCTGAGCGATCTCCTCGCGATATTCCGGACGGATGATCGCCTGGTCGATGTCGAATTCACCTTGCAGCGTGATGCAATACTTGTAGTGCCCCGGGGTCGGTTCAGCAGCCGGTACCGGCTCCAGGGGAGGCTCTTGGACCACCGGCTCCTGGACCGGTGCAGCGGCGGGTGCAATGGCGGCGGCTTTCGCCTGCCTGCCACCGAACACGAAGGTGAGGCCGGCCGAGTATTCCCAGTTGTTGGCGTAGTCGTCGTCTAGATGACTGCCGTAGAAGTCGAAGATATGCCGCACGTCGGCCCTGAGCGCCACGTTCTCCGACATGAAGAATTTCACACCGCCGCCGACATTGAAGGTGCCA
>Ga0209212_1007738_pt1 | contig 11762 bp, 8 predicted proteins | sample RifGroC2_FD_183996 | JGI IMG/M metagenome (GOLD analysis project Ga0209212, IMG submission 183996) | Groundwater microbial communities from Rifle, Colorado, USA - Groundwater C2 (SPAdes) (version 2) | ecosystem: Environmental > Aquatic > Deep subsurface > Groundwater | place: Rifle, Colorado...
ATCCCGCAAATGCCGACGCAGATCAATCTGGAATTTGGTCTTGCCTGCTTCGCTGTACATTTAACCTCCACAAATAGTTAGTTGGAAATGATTTACTGCGGTTTTCCACTGAAATAATATCTTGAGAGCGCGTATCCTGTTTACCCATGTTGTGTGCAATAAGCCGGAAACAGAATAGTTATATACTGTAAACAGCCTGTTTTATCAAGCCTAAATAAATTTTAGCGAAGTTAATTTAGATGTTCCGGCTGAGTTGTTCGATCAGAATTCAAAGGTAGCGTTGTCGTGGAGTAGTTCGATCTCCTGCATACGAAGGCAATCGATTTCTTTCTTGATGATGTCGTAATATTGCGGTTTAGGGTGGGTGATCAAGATCCGTTGCGGAGGTTTTTCGATCTTTTTCAGTTCCGCGCTCAGCAGTGAGCAGGTCAGATGCCTGGTCAGGAGGGCCAGCTGCTCCATGTTGTTGGGAAAGGATACCTCGACAATCAAGGCATCCACTCCAGAAGCCTGTTGCCAGAAATCTTCCGTGGGTCCGGTGTCCCCGGTATATGCCAGCGTCGCACCGTTTCCGGAAACAAGGTAGCCGACAGCAGGAACCGTGTGATTTACCGCAACCGCGCGTATGACATACCCTGCTATGGTGTAATTTTCCTCCGTAACAATCGTTTCAAAGATCAGCACAGGATTTTCGGCGTTGGGAATTTTGGTGAAATCCGGCCAGATGATGTTATTGAACATATGGTCCTGCAAAGCTTTGATAACATCGCAGGTGCTGTAAACATTAACCGTATGGCGAAGGTTTTTGATGATGATGTTGTCGGCAAGGGCAGGAATACCGCGAATATGGTCAAGATGGGAATGGGTGATCAAGATATTCTGGATGTTCCATTGCTCCTCTTCTGTCAGCACGGAACCAATGGTGCCGGCATCAAGAAGAAGGTGATCATCAATCAGGAAGGCAGGAGGTCTGAAGTTTGGAAATTCCGCGCCTGCGCACCCCAAGACCCTTAGCTTCATGTACCTCTCCTTTATGAAACCTGATTCAGCAAGATTGTGATTTTAGCAGTTATTTAATCAGAGTCAAACGGAATATCGCGTGCAATAAAGCAGCGCAATTAAACTTGTTAATTATGGCAAATCTGATAATCTTACAGGCATTTATCACACCTTGATGACAGGATCGTGCCATGGCCCAAGAATCAGAAACACTCAGATTGCAGCTTGAATATCGCAAGCGGTTGATGGACAAAATAAATGAGATTCACTCAGCTGACAATCTAACCACCATCCTGATCAACATAAAAGACAGCATTGCCACACTGTTCAATGCCGAACGCATCACCATCTACCTGGCGGACAGCAAGCGCAACCTTCTGATCTCCAAGGTAAAGAGCGGATCAGAGGTTCAACAGATCGCTGTACCGATCAGCGACACCAGTCTCTCAGGGTATTGTGCCATGAGCGGCACCGTGATCAATGTCAAAAACGCTTACGATGCCCATGAATTGCGAATGATCTGCAGCAACCTGAAATTCGATGACAGCTGGGATAAAAAAACCGGATTCATTACCAAACAGGTGCTGTGCGTACCGATGAAATTCCAGAAAACCCTGATCGGTGTGGTTCAGATCATCAACAAAAAGGACGGCACTTTTTTCAACGATATTGACATAAGCTATGCCCTGGAGTTGTCCACGTCACTCTCCATTGCCATCCACAACATCTATCGTCTGTCGGTAACCTCCAAGGTACTTCGACATAAAACACGCTACAACTTCCTGCTTGATAAGAACCTTATCGACGACAAGGTACTGGAAAAGGCCTCCAACCACCCGGATATTTCAAAAATCGGTTTTGATAATGTTCTGATACGTGATTTCGGCGTTTCCAGAGAGGATATGGCCAAAAACCTGTCCTTTTTCTTCGGCACGGAATTCATCGGCTATGACCCGACAGTGCCGCCGCTGGACGAGGAACTTCTCAAACGGGTCAAAGTAGAGCGATTGATCAAGGAATGGTGGGTTCCCTACCGGATCGAAAACGGCATCATGCACATCATCATGGACGACCCGACCGATCTGGCACGTCACGACACGATCAAATTCATTTATCCGGAATACAAGCGTATCAGCTACATCGGGGCATTCCGGGAAGATATCCAGAATTACATCAACCTTTTCTACCATCATGGCGGATCAGGAGACTCAAGCAGCATAAACGAGCTTATCAGCAAACTGGATTCAAGCGATGAGCCCGAGATTGAGTCCGAGTCGCAGAAGGTTTCTGAACAGGACAGCGTCATCGTCCAATTGGTCAACAAAATCATTATCGACGCCGTCCGGAACAAGGCTTCCGATATCCACATCGAGCCGTATCCCGGCAAGGATGATGTAATTGTCCGTATGCGCATCGACGGCCGCTGCAAGGTCTATCAGCGTATCCCCTACAAGTACAAGTCCGCCATTCCATCGCGCATCAAGATCATGTGCGGCCTGGATATCTCGGAACGCCGCAAGCCCCAGGACGGCAAGATCGACTTCAAGAAATTCGGGCCTCTCGACGTTGAGCTGCGCGTGGCTACCGTCCCTACCGCAGGCGCACTGGAGGATGTGGTCATGCGCGTGCTGGCATCGGGCGAGGCGGCACTGCCTTTCGACAAGCTGGGATTGACACCGCGCAACTCCCGGGTACTGGAGGCCTGCGTCAAGCAACCATACGGCCTGGTGCTGGTGGTCGGCCCGACCGGTTCAGGTAAAACTACAACGCTGCATTCGGCTATTTCGGTTATCAACAACCCCGAGACCAAGATCTGGACCGCCGAGGACCCGGTAGAGATCACCCAGCGCGGCCTGCGCCAGGTACAGGTCCATCCCAAGATCGGCTTCACCTTTGCAGCGGCCCTGCGCTCTTTCCTGCGGGCCGACCCGGATGTCATCATGGTCGGCGAGATGCGCGACCAGGAGACCGCAGAGATCGGCGTCGAGTCATCGCTGACCGGCCATCTGGTCTTTTCCACCCTGCATACCAACTCCGCCCCTGAAACCATTACCCGCCTCCTTGACATGGAGCTTGACCCTTTCAGCTTTTCCGACGCCATACTCTGCATCCTGGCCCAACGTCTTGCCAGAAGGCTCTGTCCCGACTGCAAGCAGGAATATGCCCCAGATAAAGCTGAACTGGACGACATCGTCATCGAATATGGGGCGGATGACTTCAATAAAATCGGAATCGACCTTGCAAACGTAAAGCTTTACAAGCCCGTTGGCTGCCCAAAATGCGGTGACAGCGGCTACAAAGGTCGTTGCGGCCTGCATGAACTTTTGGAAGGGACCGACCCGATGAAGGCGCTGATCAAGCGCAAATCGGAGATTGAGGCTATCCGTCAGCAGGCAATAAAAGACGGCATGACAACTTTGAAGCAGGATGGAATTTTGAAATGTTTCCAGGGGATAACGGATCTGAAGGAAGTGAGGAAGGTGTGCATTAAATAAACCATCAGAAAAAAACAGCGGGTGTTGCTATTTTTTTACAGTTGGCGGCCCCCCCTTGTCCAATCGCTTGTATTGCATATGCAGCACCACCAGGAAAAAGGGAAAAATTCCAGACAGCAATCCCCACAGCAAGGGGTTTTTACCACGCTGCCGGGCCATGTAGAAACCAAGGGCAGCAGGGAGTCCGAACAGCATCAGCAGGAAAATCATTTCACTCATTTGCAGATCCTTGTAAGGCACATAATGTTTGATTTTGTTCGAGTGTAACATCACTCATATGCATTGTAAACCGCATCAATTAACATTCTGCCTTAAAGAGAATAGCTCTGTATGTCAAAATTATAATCCATTGAGGTGACATCAATAATTATTTATGTTTTTTTATGAAATTTATGATATTTTCAAACAATCAAACATATTTTATGACTACTTAAAATATTCCCAACAAGCGCAGCACCAACCAAACTACTATGAAAAAGCATTTACTTGTCATAAGTTCTGTACTGCTGATTATGAGTATTCTGGCTATTTCCTATGGCGCTTATATACAGTCGAATACCCCGCAATTCGACTTGTATCAGCAATATGTAGTGAACGATATGGCAGCGAAACATCCTGGTGATGCGCTTGCGCCGGAACTGGGCATCGGTCTGGTTCTGGCTTCCGCATGGTCAATCGTCGGCTTCATACATGCGTTGATATGCCTGTTTTTTCTAGTGGGACTGCTCAGTGTCAGAAACAACCACATCCGTTTCGGCAACAAATCACCTTATATTTTCACATCACTGCTTTTCACGTTCTTTTGTGTTGTTTCTTCACTGCATTATGCGTACATAGCGCTAGACAGTTTTACGTGGCTCTTCTATCTACGTGGCGCCGGGGAGATATTTGCCGCCCTCGGATTAATGGCAGTAGCATTTGCTTTAGTACGGGAGATTGACATCCTGTCACTGTTAAACAACGCGAAGATTAGATTCTGGAATGTGAAACAGCCTAATATCCATTGAGAAATGCCTCCGCTCCGACGAGCATAATCCTGACACAAGAAATACAACGGGCGTGCCGTGTAAGCGGTACGCCCGTTGTTTTTGCCTGTATCAAAGACATAGTTGTCAGAACCTGTTGATTATTAGCAGGTATCTTTTTTAGCCATTCCAACTATTGTTATTTTCGATTGTGCTGTTTCTGGTTCAACATCATCTCCCAAAAGGCTATTGCAGCAGGAGAAAGTTCCCTGCCGGCACGGCGGGCAGCATAGAACTTCCTGGTTATGGCAACACCTGGAATCCGGATGGTGACGAGCTGGCCATTTGCTATTTCTTCGGCCACCGACATACTGGAGACAAAGGCATATCCTGTCCCGTCCAGGATGGCGCGTTTAACAGCCTCATTACTGCCGAGGACAGCAACGATCCGCAGAGCTTCTTTCCTGATCCAGGTACCTGCCAGACATTCGTACACCGCCTGCTGGGTTCCTGATCCCTGTTCACGCACCACCATGGGAACCTTGCAAAGTTCTTCCTGGCTCAGGCTGAACTTCCCTGATGCAACAAGGTCAGGCGACACGGCGCAGACAATGGAATCCTCGCCCATGGGCACAAATTCAACAAGATCATTATCGTAGCGACCGCCGATAAATCCCAGCTCTATCTCCTCGGCCAGCAGCTGCTGCACAACTGATCTGCTGTCACCCTGCACAACCTCAAGCCTGACCCTGGGGCAATCCTTAAGAAACCTGCCAAGTGCGGCAGGGATCAGACTGGTGCCGGGGATATTGCTTGCACCAACCCGCAGCACCACATCCTCCATGCCGCGAAAGCGACGCACCACAGAAAGGGATTCGTTGCATTCATACCGGATGCGCCTGGCGCGCTCATGAAAAAGCTTCCCCCCTTCCGTCAACAGGGCACCGCCGCGACCCCGGTCAAAAAGCCGGATACCCAGTTCATCTTCCAGAGACTGGATATGCTGGCTGGCGGTTGACTGGGTAATGCAGGTCTGTTCGGCACCCTTTGAAAAGCTGCGGGTATCGGCTACTGCCAGAAATACGTCGATCTGCTTTAAGGTCATGAATAATCACCTCTATCGATGATATCGATACTATCAATCGGTAATCTACAGAAAAGCAATTTGCGTTTCAACATATATTGATGATATTCATACAAAAAAACAGTGGGGGGAAATGGGATGGGCAGAAAAATTATTATAGCAGTTATTTTTCTTGTTAATTTCGTTACAGCCTCCCTGGCTGATGAATTGCCGGTCAGCCGCTTTGCCACTGAAGGACTGGCAGGATGGGAACCCAAGGTCTTCAAAGGATTAACCGACTACAAACTTGCTCACGAGAACGGCCGGAACGTTCTCAGGGCCCACAGCCGCGGCACGGCATCAGGACTGATCAAAAAAGTGAATCTTGACCCGCAGCGCTTCCGCTACCTGCGGTGGTCCTGGAAGGTTGCCGGTATCTTAGAAAAAGGCGATGAGAAAACCAAGGCAGGAGATGACTACGCCGCGCGGGTTTATGTAGTTTTTCCGGGCCGTTTTTTCTGGCAGACCAAAGCCATCAACTACATCTGGGCCAACCGCCTGGGAGTTGGCCAATCAATCCCCAACGCATTTACCGGTAATGCCATGATGGTCGCAGTTGAATCGGGCCAGGCCAGAGCCGGCCAGTGGCTGACCGAGGAACGCGACATCCTGGCCGACTATCGCCACCTTTTCAACGAAGAACCACGGAAGATCGGCGCTGTTGCCATCATGACCGACACCGATAATACCGGTTCGGAGGCCACTGCATGGTACGGTGAAATCGTGTTATCATCCGGGAAATAATGATCTTTGACAATGAGGTTCAAATTTTACCCGACTCCCCTGATATTACTCCTCCTCAACCATTTCACACCGAAACTCCTGCGGGTAACCTGCTTCACGACGTATGAAAAAAACGATAAATAAATTCAGCTTGCCTGCGATAAACTCCGGTGGTGTAATTGTCATAAAATCGCTACTTTCGTCCACTTATCCAGCACTGCCAGCAAATTGGATATTTCTATCGGCTTGGTCAGATAATCGTTCATCCCTACTTCGAGGCATCTTTCACGATCTTCCGAAAAGGCTTTAGCCGTGAGCGCAATAACAGGAATTGCGTGATTCCTGACTTTTGAAGTCTGGTCACGAATGACGGCAGTTGCTTCATAGCCGTTTACAACCGGCAGGTTGCAGTCCATCAGTACCAGATCGTAGTCGTTCTGCTCCAGCAGTTTGAGTGCAACGCTGCCGTTGACAGCTACATCCAGATGTAGCTCGGATTTCGTAAGGAGAGATCTTGTCACCTTCAGATTGGTAAGATCATCTTCGGCCAGAAGAAGACGAAGGGAGTTTTCCATACTATTATCCCCTCCACTCTGACAAGGCGGCCTTGTAGTGACATTGAGAGTAGACAAAGAGGTCGGGTCAAGGGAGGTTGATTCCAGCTGTTTCTCCAACACCGCTGTGAACCAGAATGTTGCACCTTCCCCTACAGTGCTCTCAACGCCAATAGCTCCACCCATCAACTCCGCCAGTCGTCTCGAGATCGTAAGCCCCAATCCGGTACCGCCAAATTTACGGGAGGTTGAGCCATCTGCCTGGGTGAATGCCTCGAAGATTTTATCAAGTTTGTCCGGGGCAATCCCGATACCGCTATCACGCACCAGAAAACGAAGGGTAGTGTGCTGTTCATCCTCAAACTCCTTGCGAATATGCAGCAAGATAGAACCTTTAGCGGTAAACTTGACGGCATTACTGATCAGGTTTGTGATGATCTGTCGCAAACGCCCGGCATCACCCTTTAAGAATTGCGGAACATCAGGATCAATAAGTGCAGACAGATCCAGCCCTTTTTCCCTTGCGCGAAGGGAAAGCATGTTGACGGTGTTGGTTGTCTCTTCCAGCAGATCAAAGTCTCGTATTTCAAGATCAATCTTGTGCTGTTCGATTTTCGAGAGGTCCAGGATATCGTTGATCAATTGCAGCAGGCTACTGCCTGATCGCTTGAGGGCATCTATATACCGCCGCTGTTCCGGTGTCAGGTCGGTCATCTCCAGAAGTTGGGCCAGACCGATCACACCGTTCATTGGAGTGCGGATTTCATGGCTCATGTTGGCCAGAAACTGGCTTTTGGCTATACTGGCGGCCTCGGCAGCCGCTTTGGCCTGGCGTAGTTCGTCCTCGGCCTTTTTGCGCTCCGTGATATCGGTAAAGGTAACCAGGCATTCGCCGTTGTGCCCCAACGCTGCCAGCAGATGTGCCCAGAATGGAGAACCATCCGACTTCATCAGGCGCATCTCCCAGGTCTGCGCCTCACCGGATGCAATAAGGCGTTTGTGCTGCAAGTAATAGATATCCTGGTCATCAGGGAAGATGAACTGTGACAATGCCTTGTTGAGAAGAAAATTACGCGACACACCAAGCATGGCGGCGGCGGCAAGATTTGCCTCCAAGATCAGCCCATCCTCGCTGAAGGTTATATAACCGACCGGCGCCAGGTCATACAGATCGACATAGCGCGAACGTGCAATGTCCAGTTCGTGCTGCTTGTGGCGCAGTTCCTCATTCTGCATCTCCAGCTCGATCTGGTGCACCCGTAATTCATGGAGTACCTGACGGGCATCATTCAGCGACAATGTTTCCAGAATCGCTTCTTCATCAAATGAGGATTTTTCTTCGGCACGTTTGCGGAGTGCCAGGGCTGATTCAGCAGATTTTTTGGGCATGGAAATGTTCCTCCATAATTTCATTCACTACATTTCTGTAGCCCGTTCCGTTGTTGCAATTGCGTAAACCTCGCCTGATTCATTTACCAGCGCGGTGGCGGTCAGCCACACATCAACCAAGGAACCATCCTTGGCAAGCCGCTGCGTGCGGTACGGCTCCAGAATGTTATTTCTGCTTAACTGCTTTATTCTTTCCAATGTATTCTCAAGCTGGTTTTCCGGTATCAACTCGCGGATATTCATCTGCAGAGCCTCCGACTCGCTCCAACCGTACATCCGCTTGGCGGCCGGGTTCCAGGCCAGGATACGTCCCTCCATGTCATGGAGCAGTACGCTGTCGTTTGAATCACGCAGCACCACGGCAAAACGGGACAGTTTTTCATTGGCTTTAATCAGCTCTTCCCGCACCCTCTTGATTTCGCTGATATCAAAAAAGGTGATCACGGCGCCCTCGATAACATTATCAAGGGTACGATAAGGGCGAATGCGCAGCAGGAACCACTCACCTTCAATGGTCTGCACCTCAAGCTCTTTGGGAACCAGGGTGTCCAATACCGACCTGATATCCTCAACCAGAGTACCGTAATCAACCAGGTTCGAAACAATATGTCCCACCGGTCGTCCCACGTCTGTCCGGATCAGGTTTATTACCTGGGTGACAGACGGAGTAAACCGCTGGATGAGCAATTGAAAATCCACAAAGATAGTGCCGACACCTGTGCCTGCCAGCAGGTTGTTCATATCGTTGTTGGCCCGCGAAAGATCCATCACCTTTGTCTGCAGTTCATTGTTGACCGTGGCCAGTTCTTCGTTGACAGACTGCAGTTCCTCCTTGGAGGTCTCCAGTTCTTCATTGGTTGACTGCAGTTCCTCGTTGATCGACTGCATCTCCTCGTTGGATGATTTGAGCTCTTCGTTGGAGGTTTCCAACTCCTCGCTGGTACTTTTCAGATATTCATCTTTGGCCCGCAGCTCCTGCCTCAGTGCGGTGATCAGTGCATCTGTATCTGATATATTCTCGATGGCTTCTTCAAGCAGAGGGGTAGCACATACCATTGCGGGCAGAAGCTGTTCCTGAATCTGTAATTCCTCGAACACGACAAGATACAAGGTTGTTTTGGTGGGCAGGTCAAGGAATCCCTCCACCGGCTGTACTTTCAGGTTGACTACACAGTAATCTCCGTTTGTTTTTACATGTAATCTTGGATGCTCGATTATTTTATTTTCCTTCACTGCCTGATGCAGGGCCGAAGTCAACTCACGTTTCAATCCTTCACGAGCCATCTTCAGGATATTCAGACCAGGCTCACCGGAAGCCATTTGCAGGAAACGCCCGGTTTTACCATGGATGTAGAGTATCTCGCCCTTCATGCTCACCAGCACGCTGGCCGGGGTATATTGGTCCAAAAGGATTCGCTCGGTTCTGTCACGCAGCGAAATTCTGCTGTCATTAGAAGTATTAACAAAACGCTTCTGAACTTTCCCACCTGCGAACATTGGAGGGACAAAACGCCCCAGTGGCAAACGCTGGGCAATGGATATATCCTCTTTTCGTTGGTAAAGTTTTGCCTGACGATCCAGGGTAGAAAAAAGATTGTCGAAATTTCCGATGCTCTCGGAGGTCCCAAGAAAAAGGTAACCACCTGGATTCAAGGCATAGTGGAACAGGGGAATAAGCTTCTTCTGAAGATCACTATTTATATAGATCAGCAGATTACGGCAACTGATCAGGTCGAGCTTGGAAAAGGGGGGATCTTTGACCACATCCTGTTCGGAAAAGACCAACATGTCTCTAATTGCTTTCTTGATGCGAAAATAGCGGCCGTCGGATTCCGGTCTAAAAAAATGCGCCAGCCGCTCCGGAGAGACATCCGCAGCGATACTGGCAGGATAGCGACCACTTCGAGCCTGATTTATGGACCGTTTGTCGATGTCAGTGGCAAATATCTGTATTTGAAAATTCCTTTGCAATTTATCAACCTGTTCCTGGAGCAGGATAGCAATCGAATAAGCTTCTTCACCTGTGGAACAACCGCAAATCCATACCCTGATCTCGGAACCGTCCGCTCTGTCGTTTAAGATGCGGGGGATAACCATTGTCTCGAGAGTGGCAAAAGCCTCGGGATCACGAAAAAAACTCGTTACATTTATCAGCAGGTCACAAAAGAGCGTCTCAACCTCAACCGGTGTCTGCTGCAAAAAACGGATATATTCATCCAGTTCCGCAACCTGTTGCACGGCCATACGTCTTTCTACGCGGCGCCTGATGGTGTTCTGCTTGTATTGGGAAAAGTCGTGGCCGGTCTGGGCGCGCAGCAGGATAAATATTTTACTGAAAGCATCATCATCATGCATTCGAAACGCAGGGGACATCGGGTGAACATTCTTTCCGATTACATGCGCGGCATAGGCCATCAGGTGGGGTGCCATATCGGCCGGTGACAGAACATAGTCCACCAGACCGGTTTCTATGGCACTGCGCGGCATACCATCGTATTCCGCAGATTCAGGGTTCTGAGCAATTACTATGCCCCCTTCACCCTTAACGGCCCGCAAACCCAGTGTGCCGTCACTGCCTGTACCGGATAGCACAATACAGACCGCCCGCTCGTATTGATCCTGGGCCAGGGATCGAAAGAAGAAGTCGATGGGCAGCCGCTGGCCTCGTGGCGAAACCGGTTCAAGTAATTCCAGCGCGCCGTTAATAATGGCCATGTCGCGGTTAGGCGGGATGATATAGACGCAATTGGGCTGGACCACAACACCATCTTGCACCTCAAAGACCTGCATGCGCGTATAGCGCCTGATCAGCTCTGTCAGAATGCTCTTGTGATCCGGCGCCAGATGCTGAACCAGCACAAAGGCCATGTCAGGGTTCTTGTCAACAGGCATTCCGGAAAAGAAGGCTTCAAAGGCCGCCAGTCCTCCGGCGGAGGCGCCGAGCGCTACGACGAGGAAATCATTTTGGGGGTTGCGTTGGGAGACAGCCTCAATGGAGATTTGTTCCGCTTCCTGTTCAGACGATTCAGGCTTAACGGCTGTTTCCATGCTACTGGGTGTCATGGCTGGCTCCGTGTATTAATAAAAAAACCGGCACTCACAAAATTCGCAACGCCGGTTTGTAATATAACAATCTGAATAATTGCCGACTGCTTGGTCTGTCAGGAAGATCTAATAGGATTGGTCGTACTTATCGATAATATAGCCAAAACAATCACCTCTTGAAAGCATTTTTAATAATTACATTTTACCAACGACTTGGCAGTTTGCATCAAGACCCGTGCAGGTAAAGAACCAACCCCGCCAGTTTCGGTCACCTCACCCGACTCCCCTGATGAATTGCCTCTCAGGCATTGCACACTGAAACCCCCGTGGGTTCCTGCTTCATGACGTAAGCTTTACTTCTGACTCATCGACACATTCCAGGGCAATGCGTTGAAAATCTTCACTTCTTGCGATAAAGGCCGCCACAACATCCGGATCAAACTGTATCCCCGAGTTTTTGAGAATAAAT
>Ga0209212_1007739_pt1 | contig 11760 bp, 9 predicted proteins | sample RifGroC2_FD_183996 | JGI IMG/M metagenome (GOLD analysis project Ga0209212, IMG submission 183996) | Groundwater microbial communities from Rifle, Colorado, USA - Groundwater C2 (SPAdes) (version 2) | ecosystem: Environmental > Aquatic > Deep subsurface > Groundwater | place: Rifle, Colorado...
ACGGTCATGACTCACCAGCAGCAAGGTGCCGCTATACTCCAGCAGCAGATCCTCCAGCAGGTCGAGGGTCTCGGCATCCAGGTCATTGGTCGGTTCGTCCATCACCAGCACATTGGACGGCTTGGTAAACAGCTTGGCCAGCAGCAGCCGATTGCGCTCACCGCCGGACAGGATGCTGACCGGGCTGCGGGCCCGTTCCGGTGAAAACAGAAAATCCTGCAGATAGCCGATGATATGGCGCGGCTTGCCGTTGATCACCAGGGTGTCGTTCCCCTCGCCCACGTTCTCCTGGACACTCTTGGACAGGTCCAGTTGTTCGCGCAGCTGGTCGAAGTACAACACCTCCAGGCGGCTGCCGAGCTTGATGTTACCGCTGTGTGGGGTCAATTCCCCCAGTAGCAGCCGCAGCAGCGTGGTCTTGCCCGAGCCGTTGGGACCGATGATCCCCACCCGGTCGCCGCGCATGATGGTGGTGGTCAGCTCCGTGATCACCGGCCGGTTGTCATAGGCAAAGGAAACCGCCTCAGCCTCTGCCACCATCCTGCCGGAGCGTTCACCCTCCTGCAGCTGAATCTTGGCTGTTCCCAGCCGCTCCCGCCGCTGGCGCTGTTCCTCGCGCAGCTGTTTCAGTGCCCGCACCCGGCCCTCGTTCCTGGTGCGGCGGGCCTTGATCCCCTGGCGCACCCAGACCTCCTCCTGGGCCAGCTTTTTATCGAACAGGGCCTGGCGGGTAACCTCGGCCTCCAATAACGCTTCGCGCCGTTCCACAAATTCGTCATAGCCGCAGCTGAAGGCATACATCCGGCCCCGGTCCAGTTCGGCAATGCGGTTGGAGAGCCGCCGGGCAAAGGCCCGGTCATGGGTCACAAACAGCACGGTCCTGATGTTTTTGAGGAGGAAATCCTCCAGCCAGACAATGGTGTCGATGTCCAGGTGGTTGGTCGGCTCGTCCAAAAGCAGGATATCCGGCTCACCCACAAGCGCCTTGGCCAACAGCACGCGGCGCTTGGTGCCGCCTGACAGGGCGCAAAATTCGTCATCCGCCTCCAGTTGCAGGCGATTAAGCAGCCGCTCCACCTCTTGGTGCAGATGCCAGCCGCCACTCTCCTCCAGCTTGTGCTGTAGTGTCTCCAGACGTGCGAGCAGGGTTTCGCTCCCCTCCTGCGCCAGTTGGTGGCTCACCTGATGGTATTCGGCCAGGAGCGCGGATGCGTTGCCCATGCCGGACGCCACCACGTCGAAAACCGTGCCGGCCAGCCCCTGGGGGACTTCCTGGGAGACCAGCGCTACCCGCAAACCCTGCTGGCGGGAGATCTCACCCCCTTCAGGCGGCAATTCACCGCTGATCAGCTTGAGCAGGGTTGATTTACCGGTGCCGTTGCGCCCCAACAGACACAAGCGGTCCCCCGCCTCGATCTGCAGGTTGATGCCGTCGAACAGGGGTGGCCCGCCAAAGGCCAGGCATATGCTGCGCAAAGAAAGAAGTGCCACTAAAACCTCATGATGTGAAAATACTTTTTCGAGTCCGATCTACTGTTTTCAATTAAAGCATCTACAAGTCTTCGGCAGCTGTTTGCGGAGTGCTGCCCACTCGATAGCGGATCGTAAGGCCTTGTAAAAAGTTCCGCAGAAACTGGTCGCCGCATTCCTTGTAGTTTTTCTGCCCTTCCCGCCTGAACAGTGCGCTCAACTCGGATTTCGATATGTTGACATCAACCAGCTTCAAGATGGCCAGCATATCCTCTTCTTTCAATTCCAGGGCAATCCGGATTTTCTTCAAAATGGCATTATTTGTCAACTCTGCGGCCGTTCTCTGGGGCTGGTCCCTATCATCCTGCCGGCCCCTTTTATACAGGACCAAACCATCCAAAAACAGCTCCATAAGCGCATTGCTGCATTCCACGTAACCACTTTCCTCTTCTTTTTTCAGAAGATTATCAATTTCGAATGGTCCGATTTCATGTTCAGACTGTTTGAATATTTCAATCAGTGTTGAATTGCTGTAATTCAAAGCGTAGCGCAGGCGTCTTAATATGTCGTTATTGGTCATTATCAATTCCTTGTGAATATGATTTCCGGTGTCAAGGCTTCACCTTTGCACCACCTCTGTTTTACCCACAAATAAACCTGATGGCAACCTGAAAGCCGGATCATGCCAGGGAAACATAAAAAACCGCTCGTGCGGGATATATTATCAACCTTGATTTAATCAGCAGGCTTTTATTATCATTGCAATTTCGGATTTACTTTCCGAGATTGCAATGATAATGTCATGTCATGATTACTCGTCACCATTACCTTGCCAGCGTATCTGAAGCTGTGCGGCGTTCTCCGGTAACAGCCCTGCTCGGCCCGCGTCAATGCGGCAAGACCACGCTGGCCAGGATGCTTGCCGCACAGCAGCAGGCCCATTATTTCGATCTCGAATCCCCTTCTGACCGGCAACGCCTGCAGAATCCCGAACTGCTGCTCTCTTCTCTGTCAGGTCTGGTGATTCTGGACGAAATCCAGCTGTTTCCGGAGCTGTTCAGTGTTCTGCGGGTTCTGGTTGACCGCCCCGGCCATGCTACACGTTATCTGCTGCTGGGGAGCGCGTCTCCCCGGATCATGCGGAACGTTTCGGAAACCCTGGCCGGTCGCATAGAGTTTATTGACCTGTCCGGCTTCAACCTTACCGAAATTGCCGCGGACGAACGTGACAAGCTCTGGCTGCGCGGCGGTTTTCCCCGCTCCTTTCTTGCCGGGACAGAGACGGACAGCATGGCGTGGCGTGAAGGCTTTATCCGCACCTTTCTCGAACGGGATATCCCCCAGTTGGGCATAACGATTCCGGCAACAGCCATGCGCCGCTTCTGGACCATGCTGGCCCATCTGCACGGCCAGACCTGGAACGCCTCGGAACTGGGCCGCTCCATGGGGTATTCGGACAAAACAGTGCGGCATTATCTGGATATCCTCACCGGCACCTACATGGTCAGGCAGTTGCAGCCCTGGCACGAAAACCTGAAAAAGCGCCAGGTCAAAGCCCCGAAGATTTATCTCCGTGACAGCGGCCTGCTGCACAGCCTCCTCAGCATCGGCAGCCGGCACGAGCTTCTGGGGCATCCGCGACTCGGCGCATCCTGGGAAGGATTTACCCTGGAACAGGTATTAGCCGTTCTCAACCCCAATGAAGCCTATTTCTGGGCAACCCAGAGCGGCGCGGAACTGGACCTGCTGTTTTTCTCGGGAGGGCAAAGGTTTGGCATTGAATGTAAATTCAGCGAGGCTCCCAAGGTGACCAAATCCATGCACAGCGCCCTAGGGGACCTGGACCTGCGCCACCTCTGGGTGATTTATCCGGGAACAAACCGTTACCCTGCCCACGAAAAAATCACCATGCTGCCCCTGGCCGATATTGCCGCCCTACCGGCAGAAATAGAACGGCAAAAAACTTCGCTGTAAGCGCCATCGGATTCCCCGCAAAAAACTACGGCCCCCCACATTTGCTGCGGGAGGCCGGTGCTGCCATCATTCGGAACAGCAATCATGCGTCTATGGTACGGTTCCAGCAGGTAGACGATGCCGGAGGCCTGGAGTATGGAAAGCCAGCTCTTGGCGGTGTTGAAGGCCAGGTCGGCGTCGCGGGCCAGGTCGGCCATGTTGAGCAGTAGTGCGGTTGAGATACATTGAGGGCTTTCCTCACATTGGATTTAGAAAACGTCCGGCATCCAGCAGAAAGCGCCAGAGTGGTACTGCCTGAAGCTCAAGGCCATGGAATGGGACGGTTGCCTGGACTGAACGGGTAACGACCAAGGCACGCCGGACCGCCGGGAAACGGCGGGCAAACAGCGCCAAACCGGCAAGGCGCTTGTCCTTGGGATCGAGCGCATCCAGCATTTTCACCTCTATCGGCAGCGGCGCTGATACCTGGCCGACTACAAAATCAACCTCCCGTTCGCTCTCGGCAAAATAACCGGTCTCGATCCCCAGCCGCCGCAACTCAAGATAGACCATGTTTTCGGCTCGCGCCCCCTCATCCCCCGAACCGGTGCAGATCGTTTTGATCCCCATGTCCCACAGGTACAGCTTTTTCTGGCTGTAAACCCGCTCCGAATGGGAGGTTGTCCATTTGCCCAATGAAGCCGTGAGATAGACCGCTTCCAGATAGCCCACGTATTCCTTGGCGGTGTCGAGAGAAAGCCCCAACAGCGTCGATAAACGGTTGAAGCTGGTCCGTCCCCCGATCGAGGCAGCAACCAGGCGCACCAGATCCTTCAGGGCAGCCGGCTTTTTAACCGGGAAGAGGCGCAGCAGGTCACGGGCCAGGATATCCTCCAGCAGGTTGGGGAGATAGGCCGGATTGGGGGCAAGCACCTCTTCCGGGTAACCGCCGGTCACCAGATACTCCTGGAGCAGCCGCTCATAGCGGTAATCCTCAGCCAGCTTGGGGCGCGGTCCGCGAAAATCAATAAATTCCGGGAAAGAAAGCGGGAAAATAGTAGTTGTTATCTGCCGGCCGGTCAGCTTTCCACCCTGACGCGCCAGCAGCGCCGAAGTGGAGCCGGTGCAATAGAGCTTGAGCTGTTCGGTATCGTACAAAGACTTAAGTTCCACCTCCCAGGCAGGACTATCCTGAACCTCATCCAGAAAGAGAAAAAGTCGGCGGTTGCGGGGATGGTCGAACAGTGTGCGGAATGCCTTCAAATGGTCGGAAATGGTGGAGCCGGACAAGGCGGGATGATCCAGCGCAAGAAAACATATGTCATGGGGAGTCACCCCCAATGATAAAAGTTCGCTGATGAGTTGCCGGAGGATGGTAGTCTTGCCAACCCGGCGGCTACCGAGCAGGATCTCCACCTGGCGGCGGTCGCGATTGTCCAAAAGCGGTCGCAAGTACGTCTCGCGGCGAATGCCGGCCTCGGGTGGATTCCCTTCCCACCAAGGATTTAGCTGATAATAGATCGTTTCCATGGGATAGATATTATGGCAAATCGAAACTTATGTCAAAAAGTTTAGATTTGTGTCGAATATAATGCTGTTTACTCGAAATTTAATTTACGATTTAGGTGGCGCAAAAAGGTTGTCTTGCGGCGACAGGCGCTTTGAAGGCGTTCATATTCTGCAACTGCCAGCCGAACAACTCATTGAAGAAAAGCAGGTAGAAATTTTCAGAATGGAGGTGCAGGTCGAGGTAATTCAGTTTGCCGCGCAGCTCGATTTCTGTAGCAAGGGCAGAGAGCTTGCTGACGATGTAGTTGAAATAGCGCGGACGGTTCATTTGTCACCGATTTTTGATTTTATCGAGTTATTAAGAATTATTTGTGTATAACATGGTCAGACGGTGTACGAAAGGGATTTTGTATTGACGATTGAACCGATTCGCAGCCGATTTGCCGGGATCCGGCAGGACAGCTCCTTTTCGGGATTGTTGAAAAAGAGAAAGTCTGGAGGGGCATTCTTTTGTCCATTTGGCCATCCATAGGTGGCGTACACATTTCACACAAAATAAACCAAACCAAAATGCCGTGAAGCTCTTTATTCCAAGGCTTCACGGCGTTTTGGCTGTGCCTTTAATATCAATCTAAAGCATCGCTCATGGGCGGCTCGCCATCTCATTTCGACTCATTGATACGCGTGTGTTGTTTCACCAATACACTCTGCTATCCAAGCGTTCAGGCTTTTCCCTGCTTGATGCGCGGCAATATATGCCTTGCGGTGTAGATCGGGAGGGAGCCGCAACATGAGCTTTCCGGTAAATGGTTTCTCCGGCGCATGACCCAGCTGTGCGCAAAAATCAAGATAGTCCTCCACCGAATCTTTGAACGCTTGGCGGATTTCCTCAACCGTCGTTCCCTGAAAGGTGATCACATCACGTGTGTTGATAACTTCACCGTGGAAGAGACCCGCTTCGTCGTCAAACTCTACCTTCCCAACATAACCCTTGTATTCCATCATGGCTTGACACCTCCAGCTTCTAAAAACCTTTTTACCGAAACCACAGCACCTTTGTCCGTCTCTTTTTGCGGGTGCGGCCTGTGAAACGTGGCCTTAACGCCATTCAGCAAAAACCGCACGCGAGAACCATTGCCTTCATACCGCTCTGCGCCTAAAATCACGAGCAGCGCTTCTATATCGTTCCAATTGATCCCCGATTGAACTGGAGTGGCAAAGATAGCATGCAGTGTTTTTCGGTGCTTATTGTTCATGCCTATTTAGTATCACCATATGATACTATTGTCAATACAACAGACAGGATATGTGATGTTTATCTTGGCTTGACGAATTTCAGCGCCGCCGAATTCATGCAGTAGCGCTGCCCGGACGGCGGCGGTCCGTCATCAAAGACATGCCCCAGGTGGGCATCGCAGCGGGCGCAGACCACCTCGGTCCGCACGGAAAAGAACGAGCGGTCCTCCATGGTGCGGACATTCTCCCTGGCAATGGGTGCCGTGAAACTCGGCCAGCCGGTCTTGGAGTCATATTTGGCATCTGAAGTGAACAGGTCCAGCCCGCAGCAGATGCATTGGTAGATCCCCTTTTCATGATTGTTCCAGTATTCGTTGGCAAAGGCCCGCTCCGTGCCTTTTTTGCGGGTTACATGAAACTGCTCCGGAGTGAGTAGTTTTTTCCACTCCGCATCGCTTTTGACAACCTTCTCAGACATGATGTATCCCCTTTTTTCCGCCGACCAGACCCTGACCGGCCCGCTGGCGCTTGTCTGTTCCTTTGATGCGCAGGCAAAGGCAACAACCGTCAACAAACCAAGGAACAGCCCAAATGCAATCCGGCACACCTTCATGGCAACCTCGCTGTTTTCATAATGCAATCTCTTGGAAAAAGTATAGCAGAAACCTGAATCTATTCAAAGAAACAGCAGGCGCCTGAGCTTGTCAAGCATGGGAATTCAGGTTACAGTCTTCGTGCGAGGGATGTACAGGCATGGGCGACAGCACTGGAAAAATTAAATTATGGTTTCGGATTGCAGGAATGCTTTTATGCATTTTACCGGTATCGTTCCTTGCCCTGAAGATCTATCTGGCCACACCTTTTTCTGCGCCGCAGTTATCCCAACTGCTTACCGCTTACCTCCACCAGACAGTTGCCATATCCGCCCTGCGCACAACAGGCGGCAGCCTGTATCTCCAGGGCGTGTCACTGGCCAATCCGCCCGGTTTTCCAGCCGGAAATCTTGCCACGGCAGACTCAATCGCCATTGCGCCGCAATGGGGAAAGCTGCTGCTCGGACGGCAGGGTTTCCGCCTGATAGCACTGGAAGGGGTCAAGCTGGACATTCGTAAGGACAGCACAGGCCACTGGAATTATTCAGGCCTGCAACGAATGTTCGCCAACAAAAAGCCATCTGCCCGCGAAACCTTCATCAAACGCTTCGTCATCAAGAACGGATCTTTCCAGGTCAACAGCCAGGGGGTAAAGGGGATTTCCCTGCAGATCTTCAACCTGGCAACTCTGGGCTCGGGAGATTCAAGGATTGAACTGGCCTTCGATGATGCTGCCCGGAACCATTATGCCATTACCGGTAAAGCCCGGCCAGGCAAGGAACCGGCCTTTGACCTGGCTTTGAGTGCCCCTTCGCTCTCCCTTTCAACACTTGCCAAGGCTCTGCCCATGAAAAACGCGGCCCTCCTGGAAGCTGGCCGGGCAAATCTCCAGGTGAATGCCGGATTGCAGGCGGGACAACTCCAGGTAAGGGGAACACTGGGGTTCAACCAGGTCTCATTGCCAATTGCAAGGAGAATGCTGCCCCTGACCGGCATCCTGAGCCTCAAGGCCGACTATGACCTCCACAATGACCAGGCACGGATCGAGGCCCTGAACCTGAATATCAATAACCTCTTCAAGCTGTATCTGACCGGAACAGCCAGCAGCCTGCGGAGCGAGCGCAACTATTCCGCCAACATCGATATGGGTGAGGTCAACCTCGCCGCGCTGACCCATGCGCTGCCGGAGCAAGAACAACGCAGGCTGGTTCTGGGCGGCACGCTTGGCAACGCAAGGATCAACATCTCCGGAAACGCCCGCCAGGGGCTAACAGGCGCAAACGGCAACATCCTGTTGCAGGATGGATCTTTGGCCAGGGACGGGCGCAGGCTGGTCAACGGGCTTGACGGTATCATCCGGCTTTCCCGGCAAGGAGACGGCTTTCTCGTTAATGGAAAATTGTCTCTGCGCAACAAGCGCAACAAGGCTTTGCTGGAAGCAATCAACGCTCCCTTCTCCGTCAACCTGTCCAGGCGCTTGAAGCTGCTCTCGGCGGAGAGCCAGTCCCTGTCTGCCAAGGTCATGGGAATTCCCATCATGGGCCGGCTTGGATTTGATGCCTCGGCAACCAGCCCACTCAGCGCCAGCCTGCGGATTCCCGAAACATCGCTTTCAACCCTGCAGCCCCTGCTGGACAGATTCAATCTGAAGCTTGCCTCGGGCACTGGTTCGCTGGCCCTGGAAGCCGGTGGGCAAGGACCGCAAGAGTTCGCAGCAACAACCACAGTTCATCTGGCAACATTGCAGGGCCAGAGGGGCAAAACAGCCTTTGCGGTGAAGAATGGCACACTCAACAGCCATGTGAGCTGGAGTAAACATCGTCTTAGCGTAACCGGGAATGTGCAGGCCAACGGCTTGGCAGCAAACGGGAAAAAAGGGGACGCAAGTTTCGCTTACCGGTTTGCGGATAGAGTGGCCGTGCTCGATCACGCTGTATTTCGCCTGGGCATCACATCGGCCAGTATCGCCAGGCTCACTGCACAGATTCCCGTGAAAGAGACGCGACAGGGAACCTTGCGCTACCCGCTCATCCTGGAATTCAACGGCGCTGATATCCAGCAGGCCGGGGCAGTGCTGAGCGGACTTTCCGGATCAATACGGGGCAGCTACGCTTCCGGCCTTGGCGGCAAGTGGCTGGAAGGGACCGCTGATGTGGCCTCCGGCTTGATCTCATGGCAAGGGAAACCAATCGGTTCACCGGCCGCCCATATAGCCTTTTCTCCCTCAGGCGCGCGCTTGAATCTCAGCGGCCCGCTGCTGGGAGGTGAGCTGCTGGGCAACATGCTCTTCAATCCATTTGCCCTGGAGCAGGAAAGCCGCTTTACTCTGAACGTCAAGAAGCTGCAACTGGCCAGGGCAGGTGCATTGGTCCCCAAACAGAAGTCGATCACCCTGACAGATGGCCTGCTTGAAGGCAGCTTGAGCGGCGCCTACTCCCGGCTGAAGGGGTTTGCCTGCGTTTTCGAGGCCAAGGGATCTGCCATCAAACTGGACAACAATGTCAACAAGACCATGCTATCCGGAGCAGGACTGGGGATCGCCGGAGAACTTTCCGGAGATTTGATTGCCATTCGTGAAGCGGTCTTCACTGCTGGAGAAGGACTTACCCTGACGGCCACGGGTAAGCTCGCCAACGCCTTCTCGCCGCAGCGGGCGGGCGCTTTCAGCTATGTTCTGCCGCAAACTTCCTTCAACAACATCATCGACCCCTTTATCAATATCCTTCCGCGCTTCCTCCAGGAAGCAACACTTGACGGATCACTGGCAGCCCAGGGGACAATAGAGCTGCATGACAGCAAAAAATTGCTGAATGGAGAGTTTAGCTTCAAAGATGGTCGCCTGGAGGTGCCGGCGCAGAAGTTCATTGCAACTGATATCAATGGCAGCCTGCCTGTCTCCCTGGACTTTTCAAACGGGAAAGCGCTTCCAAAGGATGAAACTTTCAGTTTTAACCGCGAAAACTATCAGCGGCTTCTCCAGCAGCTTCGCCAACTGCCCATAGGCAACCAGCCTTTCAGTATCGGCAAAATCAGCTTCGGCCCTCTCGAATTCGGAACCTTGACCCTGCATGTCAAGGCGGACAATGGCATCACCGAGATCACCTCCCTGAGCACCTCGCTTAATGAAGGGAGCGTGCTTGGCAGGGGATTTGTGGCAGTAAAAAAAGGCCTCCAATACCGAGGGGATTTCCTGCTTCATGACATGAGCCTGATGCAGCTCTGCAATAGATTCCCTGCTATCAAGGGATATATTTCAGGTCGTCTGGATGGCGTCATCAGCCTCTACGGTGACAAAAAGGGACTGGAAGGCCTGACCGGATTTACCGATCTATGGGCACGAGAAGGTTCCGGGGAGAAGATGCTCGTCAGTAAAGAATTCCTGCAGCGCATGGCAGGCAAGAAATTGCGTGGTTTCTTCTTTCGCGATGACCGTCCCTATGACCAGGCAGAAATTAGCGCCACCCTGGAGGAAGGCTACCTGACCTTTGAAACACTGGATATTGTGCATACTAATTTTTTTGGGATCCGCGACCTGAGCGTTTCTATCGCCCCATCCCAAAACCGGATCGCCCTTGACCATCTCTTCAACACCATCAAACAGGCAACAGTACGCGGGAAGGCCGTCACTGGCGAGGATATCCCCACTGAAGCCCCGATCGCACCGGAATTTAAATGGCAGGAATGATGGCCAGGGAAGATGGGCTTTCCTTGTCAGCCGGATAAGGTATAATCAAACACAATAGAGCCTACTCGGGAGGAAGATATGAAAATAAAACTGATTAAATGGTTACTGGCAGGGGGGTGTGGCCTTCTGGCCGCATGCGCAATAATTACCGTCAACGTCTACTTTCCGGAGAAGGCTGCCAAAGAAGCCTACAAATCCCTGGATGACATGCTCCTGAAAAACGAGGCTGGCAAGCTGCCGGCAGGAGAAAAACAGCCCGGTGACGAGCAAAAGCTGCCCGAATCAAAGCCACAGAGCAGCCTATTCAATAGACTGCCAACATTTTCACTTATTGCTGCAGCCCATGCTGCTGAAAGCGATGCAGACGCACTGGCGGTGGAACTTGCCGGCATGCCGGAAGTTAATAAGGCCTATGAGGAAATGAGCCAAAGGCTGCCCAGACTCACCACGTTGTTCGATAACGGGGCTGTCGGCCTGACAAACCAAGGTTTGGTAAGCATTCGAGATAAGACAAAAACAAACGCTTCGGACGAGGGGCTGGTAAATGCGGAAAATAAAAACCGCAAGACCGTCATAAGCAGCATGGCAAAGGCCATTATCAAACTAACCAAACAGAAAGATACAAAGGCCACGCTTGATCAGGTATTAGGCAAGGCCGCGGCCAGCTACGCCGAAATCAAGCGCGATGCCGCCAAAGCAGGATGGTGGGTTCAACTCCAAAACAACCGCTGGGTTCAGAAATAGACCAGAAACGGCATTTAACCGCAGATATAAGCGAATAACTGCGTTTATCTGCGTGCATCTGCGGTTAATTGCTTTTTGAGAAATAGGTTCTTCTGTAGGTTTTAGTTGCCAAAATTAAAGGCCGCCTCGAAAGAAGCGGCCTTTGTGTTTGCGTTGCAGCGAATTTCCATATTCGTGAGGGATCAAGCACAGCGGAGGAGCTTCTTGCCGCTCTGAAACAGAACCTCCATCTTGTTCGGATTTATCAAAAGCTTTACAATGCCCAGCCCAAAGGCAGGGTGAGCCACCAGCTTTTTTACCCGGAAGGTACCATTCATATCATAGGGGAGCGCCATGTCCGGATCCATGGTCAAGCGCAGAGATTCCCATTCTTCACGCTCCACGGCTCCCGGGTCCACCTTGGGCTTACGGGCGGCCGGTGACGCCTTTTTTACAGAACCGCCGGCAGCAGGCGCCTTGGCCTTTTTCTCCGGATAATAATTGTGCGTCCCGCGGCAGGTATTGCATTCCACCCGGATCACCTGCTCGTCTTGCATGGCAACAATCGTATGATTCAAGATTGTCTTACAG
>Ga0209212_1007743_pt1 | contig 11756 bp, 11 predicted proteins | sample RifGroC2_FD_183996 | JGI IMG/M metagenome (GOLD analysis project Ga0209212, IMG submission 183996) | Groundwater microbial communities from Rifle, Colorado, USA - Groundwater C2 (SPAdes) (version 2) | ecosystem: Environmental > Aquatic > Deep subsurface > Groundwater | place: Rifle, Colorado...
AAATAAAACATGAGTAGGAGATAGCCGACGAAATTCGGGGACGGGTTCACATTTTTAGAAAAAGGTAAAGAAGATGATTGCTGCGTAACTATACGCATACAGGGAGGATTGGATATATATGCTTAAGGTCAGCGGTTTGGAAAAGGCTTACGGAAGACAGGAGATTTTTGATAATGTCAGTTTTGTCATAAATCCAGGAGAACGGATTGGATTGGTCGGCAGAAACGGACACGGTAAAACAACCCTCTTCAGGATGATACTCGGACAAGAACATCCTGACGCAGGAATTATCAGCATTCCGAATTATTACACCATCGGACATCTTTCCCAGCACATCCGTTTTACAGAGGATACTGTTCTGAAAGAGGGATGCCTCAGCCTTCCTGTATCCGAGGATGGAATTGATGAAAGTTACAAGGTGGAAGCCATTCTCATGGGACTTGGGTTTACTCTTGATGATTTTAACCGTAGTCCTTTGATACTCTCCGGCGGCTATCAGATTCGTCTGAATCTCGCCAAGGTGTTGGTCTCCGAGCCTAACCTCCTTCTTCTTGACGAACCGACCAATTATCTGGACATTGTGTCCGTGCGATGGCTGACGCGGTTTCTCCGCAAATGGAAAGGCGAGCTGATGATCATCACCCATGACCGCGACTTTATGGACAGTGTAACAACCCACACTATGGGCATACACCGCTGCAAGATGCGAAAGATTGCCGGACCTACGCAGAAACTGTATCAGCAGATATTGCAGGAAGAAGAGATACATGAGAAGACCCGCATTAATGACTCAAAAAAGCGCAGTGAAGTGGAGGAGTTTATCAATCGCTTCAGGGCAAAGGCTACAAAGGCAAAGGCCGTCCAGTCGCGGATAAAGGCACTTGAAAAGATGGAAAAACTGGAAAAACTGTCTGATATAAGAACCCTTGATTTTTCATTCAAGGCAGCGCCTTTCCCCGGCAAATGGCTGATGAATGCTGCAAACATATCGTTTTCTTACAAGCAGGACACTCCGCCGCTTATTAACGGCTTAAACATAGCCGTTGGGAAAAATGACAGGATTGCCATTATCGGCAAAAACGGAAAAGGCAAGACCACGCTTTTGAGTATGCTTGCAGGTGAATTGCAGCCGCAAACAGGAACGGTTCAACACAATCAAAATTTAACTGCCGCCTATTTTGGACAGACAAATATAAACCGTCTTGACCCTCAAAAAACTGTTGAGCAGGAGATAATTGACACGCATCCTGATTGCAACCGCGGCGCTGCCCGCAAGATATGCGGGATCATGATGTTTGACGGCGACAAGGCGCTGAAAAAGGTAGCGGTGCTTTCCGGCGGCGAAAGGAGCAGGGTTTTGCTGGGAAAGATACTGGTAACCCCTGCCAATCTCCTTCTGCTGGATGAACCTACCAATCATCTGGATATGGATGCCATTGATTCCATGGTTGAGGCTATTGAGGCATTTAACGGCGGGATTATCATCGTCACTCACAGCGAGATGATCCTCAATTCCATAGCCACCAGGCTGATTGTATTTGACAACGGCAAGGTAGATGTGTTTGAGGGAACCTATCAGGAGTTTCTGGATCAGGTAGGATGGGAAAGCGAGAGAGCAGAGGAGGCTGACGCCGGTCGTCCCAATAACAGACAAAACAAAAATATCAATAAAAAAGAGATACGGAGGCTCAGGGCGCAATTAAACGAGAGCCGTTCAAAAATATTGGGGCCTCTGCAAAAGATGATTGCGGATGTTGAAAAAAACATCATGCTTCTGGAAAAGGATGTAGAGAATGACAGCCATGCACTTGTGGAGGCTTCGGAAAAGGGGGATGGCGAAACCATATCAATGGTGTCTGTTTCCATTCATAAATTGAACAACGGTATTGAAACCCTTTTTAAAGAGTTGGAATCGCTGACCGCCGAGCATGATGCAAAATCCAAAGAATTTGAGCAAAGGCTGAGCGAGTTGTAGCAAGAGAGGATTCCCCCCGATTTAGCAGACAGAATGTGCACCCGGTTAAAATTCCTGGGCCGGGGACTATAGGATAACCGCTGCTTTATTTTCCTTCAACCACTTCTCCCTTTTCTTATAATCGTAAAGAATGGCTCTCACCTTATTCCAAAACCTCTTTGCATGACTTTTTTCTTTCAGATGAACCAATTCATGAACTACCACATAATCCACCACTTCAAGCGGTGTCATGATAAGCCGCCAGCTAAAATTGAGCGTTCCTCTTGGTCCGCAAGAGCCCCATCTCCTTTTAGCGCCGGTAATCTTTACTGATGTTGGCTTGTATCCTATCAGTCTTGCATACCATTCGCATCGTTCCTTTATTTTTTCAAGGGCGCGTTCTTTATACCATGCTATCAACGTTTCCTTTGCCACTGGCAATCTGGTTCTCGAAATCCGCAGAGTATCCTGCAACTCAATGTCGGTTAGCAAATCATCCATAATCTCAAGTTTGTAACTCTTCCCCAAAAATAAAAAACCTTCGCCGCTGACAAATTCTTTTGGCTTTACTATCGGTCTTTTCCTTATCTCTTCCTGCTTTTTATTTATCCAGAAACGCTTTTTCTCAATCAACTTCTGAATGTATTCAAGCGGTGTAAAGAAAGGGGCACGTACCACAAGTGCGGAGTCCTGCGTTATTACAAGGGCAATTGTCTTTCTATGCGACTTTATTACCTTATCGATTTTAATCTCGCCCATACGCTTCTCGGTTATTTTTTCCTATACACGTTTATTCCTATCCTAATATTTTCATGCTCAGGCGCTGTAACATTTCCTTCGGTAGTTGCAATTATTGTAGTCTTCCCGGAAGCAGAAGGACCAAACTCCTTTTTTAAATCTACCTTGACAGTAAGTATGTCTCCCTGAACCTGCATATCAATATTCTTCATAAAATAATCCTCCTGTTGTGATCTGCCCATCCCCTTCAGAAGATGGGAAGTTTTTGTAAACCACCTCGTCAACCAGTAGAGGCCATAAACCAGCCTGTCGATGCGCTCTCTTCAGCGGGCGATTTTGGCAAACTGAATAATAAGGCGCGTCCATCTTTCGCCCTTTATTGTGAAGATGTCCTTAAAACAGTTTCTTGAACCCCATCCCAATTTCTTCAAAATGCTTATCTGCTGTCAGGGCAGAAGTCAACCCCATTTCTTTCATTACTACAAATGATGTAAAATCAACGAAGGAAATTCCAGATTTATCTTTATATTTCTTGCTCTGGTTCCATGCCTTTTGCCACCTCTTTTCATCAATCCTTTCAAGCAGTATTCTGCCTTTTTCGACAGCTTCGAGGATTGTGTCAATAAAGAGATTGACTCCATCGGCTTCTGTTTTTGCCCTTAGAAGTGTTATTGTCTCGGCAAGGATATAGTCCGTAGTTACTGGAGCGCCTTTATTCGGAAGGAAGTTTCTGCAGAAGGTAATTGCTTCATAATGATGAGTGTCGTTTTTATGCGCAATGGCAACCCATCCCCATGTATCAAAAAAGACCTTTGTCATTTTCTGTCTGTTCCGTATAGGTATCTGTCATGCCTGTCGGAAAGGTCTTTAGGCCCGCCTTTGCATGCCCCTGCAATAGAGAGAAGTTTATCTGCCATATCATCCTTTACCGGCAATTTTTTCTTCACTTTTAATTCAGACAAAAAACTGTCTATCGCATTTCTGATTATTTCGGCAACCGATATTTTAAAGTCTCTTTGAATCTTCTCCAAATTTTGTTTTTGCTCTGCTTCCAGAAACATCTGGTATCTTACCTTAGCCATGTCCACCTCCTACACATATCATATAGATATTATATGTGTATGTCAATAATATTTGGCATTATGCTTTTTCTGCCCTCAAATATCCATTGCTATTTCGCAATTAAAACATACTCCGATTGCAATAAGATAAAAGTGGCTATTTTGTTATTATGCCCAACGACAAAATCAGCCGCGGCTGTAAGACGTCGGCTGGATTGCCTTGTTCCGAAAAATAGAAAAATAGGGAGGGGAAAATAGGGACAGCTGTCCCTATTTTCCCTCGAAGTGACGCGCACCGTGTGTTGAGAAGACTCGATCCTGTGTGGGCCACGAAACAGAGCGGTCGCTATTGAGACATCAGCTGATAGGATAGATACACTGCCGTTCCCTCAGCGAAGTATATCTCAATCTTGGCGCCCCCCGGAGTCTTGTAGCGCAATAACGGTGGATTGCTGCCCCTGAAACTCCATGTAGCCTTCTCCGCTGGCGAGCCCAAATCGGCTTCGATCTGTGCCATTGACCTTCCCTTGAGGCTATTCAGCCAGGTGCCGATTGATTTCTCGGCAGGAATCAGCTGACCGGGAAACTCGGCTACGGCAATACTCACGAGCACACATACGGCGAGGGTAAGAGCCAGTCCAAACAACCCCATCGACCTTTTCATTGTTCCTCCAAGTCAGCTGCTGCAGACCTCAGAGTTCTGGGGGCTCCTTCTCTCATCCCCCACCTAGTCCGCAGAACATGTATTATACTGCCCAAATAATCTGACAAATACTGCAATTTCTGAAGTATGAGCCATCCGTATATTTCATGTTGCTAAATCCATAAATCTAAAAGTTCCAATAGGTTATACTAAAAATAATCATACTTTCCTGATTTGTCTTATACTGCGATTTTTACAGTATAAGCCGGTTTTTAGAGTCTGTCTGCCGGACTAATCACCCCCTTTCCTCCACGATTTAATACATGGGTGTAAACCATTGTTGTGCTGACATCCTTGTGTCAAAGTAGTTCCTGAACAGTCCTGATGTCGTAACCATCTTCCAATAAATGTGTTTCTTATCAGGATTCCACTTGTGTCTCTCTATAGTTTTGATTTTTGAGATTCGTGAAGGGTCATAAGGAAAGGCAGTTTGAACTTCTGACATATCTACCTCTTTTTTCGACTGTAAATTATACCTCCCCCTTTCTTTTGTCAAGCATTTTTTCGCCTGTTTTTTCGCCTGTTGTCAGATTTTGAAAAAAGGAAGTTAATTTAATCTTTCAAATTTTATGAATTTTTGATAGAAAGGCATGGACTTTCATAATATGGAGATAAAGGGGACACAACCCTTTTCTTGACTTTCGTTGTCTGGAGTTATATGAATAAGGCACTATGCCGCGGATAGCAAGAGCAGTAATATAAGGTATTCCTTATCATGTGTAACCCAAAAGGGGTACAGGGGTACAGCAGACCTGCCTGTGCGTCCATGCACACGCAGACAGAGAGGATATATTCGTTGATGATGTGGATATGCCTGAAAGGGCTGCATCCCCTTTATCCCCCCTTATTCCCTCAAGAGAAACTAACTAAATGACAAACCGTAAATACATCCCTCTTTTTTTCTTAAGCATACTGATTCTATCCATCCTCCCTGCCTATTCACAGGATGTATATGAAAAAAAACGGCAAATAATGGTGAAGAAGGATATACAAGGACGGGGTATCACGGATAAAAAGGTTTTGGATGTGATGGGAAAGATGCCCCGACACCTTTTTGTTGATGAGCGTCTTAAGAATTCAGCATATGAAGATTATCCCCTCCCCATAGATGAAGATCAGACCATATCCCAGCCCTATGTAGTTGCTTTGATGACCGAGGTATTGCGGCTTAAGCCTTCTGACAGGGTTCTGGAGATAGGCACAGGTTCAGGCTATCAGGCGGCTATTCTTGCAGAGATAGTGAAAGAGGTTTATACCATAGAGATTAGAAAAAAACTTGCAGAAAAGGCTGAAAAAAGGCTTAAAGAGATGGGCTATAAAAATGTAAAGGTTAAGTATGGGGACGGATATTTTGGCTGGGAAGAATATGCATTGTTTGATGCCATAATCATCACTGCTGCTGCAAATCATATTCCACCGCCGCTGATAAAACAATTAAAGGAAGGCGGAAGGATGGTTATCCCGCTTGGCAGCACTGTCTACAGCCAGACCCTTATTCTTGCCACAAAGATAAAGGGGGAGATTAACCTTGAGGAGATAACCTCCGTGAGATTTGTCCCTATGATTGGCGAGGTGGAGAAGGCTGTAAAATAGCGATTAAAAACCCCAAAAATCAATGTCTATTTTTGGGAGAAGGCAAGGTAAAAAAGGCAAGGACATATGAAATACCGCCCATCCAGAGAACTGCCTTAAAACCAATGACTATAGCCAGCATGATGGTGAGTATAGGCGCTAGAACAGAGAAACAACCATTGACGGCCCATGCCCACGGAATGAGAGAGTGGTTTCCTGCGCCGAGTGATTTAATCCCGAGCGGAAACGGTATCCCCATGAGAAAACCGAGCGGAATAAGCACAATGAATGAGATGACAATTTTAACCGACAATGCATGGAGAGAAATAACATCAGAGATTGCGGGTATAACAAGGCTGTATGCAATGATGAGAAATGAGATTACAAAAAGCATAGCCCGGTTTCTTAGCAAGGAAAATTTGTGGCTCAAAAGACTTCCCGCACCCGAGCTAATCAGTATGGATGTAAGGACAACGCTGACAGCATAAGAAGGATTTTCCAGAGGGAGTATCATCTTCTGAATCATGGTGATTTCTACAAACATAAAGCCAATGCCGATGAGAGCAAAATAGATGAGGGATGAATAACCGCCCTTAACCTTCGCATCTCCATGCCTTTTTGCAACAGCAGGGAGAAATATAAAAATGATACTCAGGAGCAGAGCCTGTATAAAAACCACAGGGAGAAGATACCCCTCTTCTATAAAATACTGCCACTTTTCACCCATCTGCCTGTAGATTGTTTTTATATTCTTGAGCCTTAAGTAATAAGAAAAGAACGGATTTTCATCCCGGACAGGGCTTATGTCAAAGATATAATTATGCTGAAAACTCTTTCTATTTTCTAAATCAAGAATACTCTTAAATGCCGCGAAATATTCATTTGAAGGCTGCCGCACATAAATATTTGTTTCTTGTTCTGTAATCCCCGGAAGATATATGAGGTCAAACCTCCTTTCCCTGCAAAATTTTTTGACTGATTCTATTTCATCAAAAGAAAATGGCGATTTTTTTGCAAGGATAGATACAGTTCCCCAACTTCTTATAGCTGCAATATTTTTATCTGCATCCGCTATCCCGCTCTCATCCATTGCCAAAACTATGGTGTTTAAAAGCCTTAACTCTGCCCTTGGCGGATGGAGAATGAAGAGGTGCATGCTCAGTATGCCATTATCTTTTAAATGCCCCAGATATTCTTTGAATGCCTCAACAGTAAATCTGTAGTCCTCTGAGATTCCAAAAAAGCCTCCTGGTGATGCGCCCATTAAGGGAATATCAATGGCATCAAATTTTTTATCTCTCTTTTTAAGCCATGACCTTCCCATGCCAGACCATGTATCCTGGCTATAGATACCATGAGAAAATTCTGTAAAATCATCTCGTATGACCTTTATGACCTGCGGGTTGGAATCAACCTTATAGATGTTTTTTGAGTTGTAATAGCGGGCAAGCAATACCTCCATGCCTCCTTTTGGCTCAAGAATTAACACATCCGTTTTTTTGCCAATCTCATAAGAAAGGGCAGAGGGGAGGTATGTTAAAAACCTGAGTGCATGGTTATCCCGGGCGTCGGTAAGAGCATTTATCTCACCTCCATCTATGGAAATGCCGATCTGTTCAGGAAGCGGGTCAAGATATTTCAGGCTCAGCCCAGGTGCAAATCGTGCCGCAGGGCTTTTAAATGTGTCTATACGTGAATATGGGCTGTTGTATGTCCTGATATGTTCTGCCCCAGGAAATTTTAAAGCAGCCTGAAGGGCTTTGTACGGAGACACTCTGGGAGTAATGATGTCCGGCATGATTAAAAGGAAGAAATTTGATGCAATCAAGCACAGCGCAGCAATCTTTATCCTTCGCTGCCCAATGATAAATGCACCCAATAATGCCAGTGAAGATATAATAATAATAGCCTTCTCAGGAGGCGTTATGCTCAATAAAAATAGAATGACAATTGAGCCTGTGCCTGCGCCAATGAGGTCTGAGCCATATAACAGCCCTGATTTTTCACTTATTATGGAAAACGCAGATGCCATACAAAACCCGAAAAAGAGAAATGGGATAGAAAGTATCATGTAGTAAAGGCATATATAAAAAATCTGAACTCTTTCCCATGCAAGCCTTACGGGGTCAAAGGGTATCTGGTTTGAAAGCATATAACTTAAGGATATGCCCGCGCCAAGGAGCAGCCCGTATATTCCAATCCGTTCATAGGGGAAGGAGATATCTCCTCCCTTTTGGCTGGCCACAGGGGTCGCCCCTGCAATTTTGGGATAGAGTGAAAGAACCGTGCCGCTTGCGCCAATGCCTAGCATTGCTATACTGATAACCATAAATGCAAAATGATACCATAGCGAGATGGAGAATATCCTTATTAAGGCTATCTCATATGCAAGGGATGAAAATGAGAAGAGAAAGATTGCTGCGTATATCTTTATTTTTGTCATTTGAATTTCAATCTATCATTGCCTATTGTCTTTGACAAGGGACAAACGGATATGTTTTAAATATAATGTAAAAGCCGATAGGACCCCTTCTTAGGCAATTTCTTCTCTGCCAATCCTGCATCTTAATAAGAGGTTAAAAAGCTAAGAGGTTAATATTTTTATCTCCAACGACTGCCGCACGGACACGGCTCATTTCTTCCTATTAGCCTCTTAGCCTCAATGTCATGGCTATAGTCAATGACTGTCTGTATTTATACCGCACCCTGCAAGTTCCATCCATAGAAACCGTGCAAAGGCAGTAATTTTCCTCATTGCAAAGCTTTACTAAAATCAGCAAGTGTGTTATTCAAAATTATGTTTTCCCGCCGTTTTATATTAAGCCTTTTCGGGGTATTATTATTCCTCCTGTCTTTCAGAATGAGACCAGCCGTGGCAAATATATTCTTTAAGCCAAAAAAGAAGATGAAGCCGAGAATATTGTCTGACCTTTTTACAGAAGGAGATAAATCGCTTGTCAGCGCTGCAGGCAGCGGCACAGTAAAGGAGATGATAAGGGAGGCTGTGTCCCTCATAGGCGGCTTTGAAAGGCTCAACCTGAAAGGGAAAACTGTCCTTGTAAAACCCAATTGTGTATCAGGGGAGAAAAATCCCGCGACAACAAATCCAGAGGTTGTAAAGGCAGCAGTAGAAATTCTTTATGAACAAGGGGCAAAAAAGGTCTATGTTGGGGACATGTCTGCCCTTGCCACTCTTTCCACTGTAAGAAATATGGAACGGAACGGGATAAAGAAGGCGGCAGAGGATGCGGGTGCAGAGGTTATTGTGTTTGAAGATTATGACTGGGTTGAGGTGGTGTTACCAGGAGCTTTGTATATTGATAAGGCGTATGTTACAGAATGGATTTACAATGTGGACATTATCATAAATCTGCCTGTCATAAAGACACACAGGTCTGCAAGCTATACCATCACTTTAAAAAACTTCATCGGATGCACTCACCTGAAACAAAGGCCTTATCTTGTAGACTCAAGCCATTGGGAAGAACTCATATCAGAATTTAACATTGCCTATCGTCCTGATTTAAATATTGTTGACGGTACTGTCTCAATGATAGAGGGAGGCCCGTGGGAAGGGACGTCGGCACATACAAACCTTATAATAGCAAGCGGAGACCGTGTTGCAGCAGATATAGTTGGACTTGGCATAATAAAATCATTCGGCAAATGGAAGATGGTTACAGAAAAGGATGTCTGGGAGCAGAGGCAGATAAAGAAGGCAGTTGAACTTGGAATCGGCAGAGGCAAGGATAAGATAAAGTTTATTTTAGGTTCAGGGGGTAAAAAGTTTAGAACATTGATGGAGAAGGTGCAGATGGAAACGGGGTTTTAACAATGAACCTCCCCATTCCCAAATCTCAGAAATCGTGTTATTGTTAACATCCAATAAGCCATAAATGATAACAAACTTCCTTTCACTTTGGCTTTCTCTTTCTCTTTAAAAACCCCCCTCTCCCTTATCTATAATTATTTGGGCTTTTCCGCCGCCATTATCAGATAACGGTTAGGCTAAACGGAATTGCGAAGCAATTTAGGTGAGCATAATGAACCGCTTAGCCAATGTTATCTGCCGTTGCGGGCAATTCCTTTTTTAATGGTCGCTGCCCCTATTTTCCCCGCCCCTATTTTCCCCAAATGGAATAGGTTACGGTTTTATACTGTGAAAAGAGAGTTCTCCTTCCTTGAAAGAACCATTTTTATTCAGAACAACCTTTAGGAGAAACGGTTTTCTTGGCGGCATGGAATTAAATCTGATGTCATAATATTCAATAACATAATCATCTCCCAACTCAACCGCGGTGATAACAGGAAATCTGGCAAACCACCTATATATCTTTACCACTTCAAGAGTTTCAGCCTTTTTTATTATGTCATCCTGTGCAGACACCTTATCAAATGCCTCTTTAGATATTTTATCTCTGAGTATATCCACATTCATCTGGTAGAATTTATCTTTATCTTCAACAAACACAGACCATTTGAATGGAGAAAACGGCAGCGGGACTGCCTCAACCCTTGATGGATTTATAGACATCCCTGCCGCTTCCTTTTCAGCCCTGTGTACGGCAATGCCTTTGAATACATATGCCATTGTAAGGTAAGCGGCTATCAGTATAATGGCAGTAAATGCAATCATCTTTGCCCTGTCTTTCATGAATATCCATAAGAGCGGCGGCAGTATGAATATAAGGGAAAAATATGGGTCAATTATGAATACAAGGTCAAGGCTGTATCTGGATGTATCAAACGGGAAAAACACCTGTGTGCCGTAGGATGTTATAATGTCAAGGAATATGTGTGTACCGATGCCGAGAGCACTCATGCCGGCAAAAGTCAGATAATCCGCCTTTCCTCTTATCTGTTTGAAAAACATGGGGACAATAAATGCAATGATTAGTGCAAGCGGGATTATGCCGATGATGGAATGGGTAAAGCCCCTGTGGTATTTCAGGTATGCAACAGGTCCTGCAAGACGGAGTGTAAAGTGGTCAATATCAGGGATGAGTGCACCTGCAACAAAGGTAATGCTTGCTGCCCTTCCCCATCTCTGATAAAAACCTGTCCTTGATATAAGTATGCCTGAAAAACCATGCGTTATTGGGTCCATTATCAGTCAATCCGTGAATAAGTGATAAAAATAAAAAGGGGCATAGAATATTCTACGCCATTTTAAAAACCTATTAACTTCCCATTTAGTTAAGACAACCTATACTTACCAGTCTTATGTCCGCCAATCCGTTTAACAAGGCTATCTTGCAATAAAGGTTTTAAAATAAAATGCGCCCCCTGCTTGGTTACTTTCAACTCAGATTGAATCTCTTTTATATTTAATGACGTTTCTCTGAGTAAATGCAGAAGTTTTTCCTGTTTAGGGGTCAAAGCAATAGAACCTTTTTTACCTTCTAATTTAATAGATTCAATCCTCATCCACATCCTTTCAAGTGTAAGTTCCACTGCTTCTGCAATAAATTCCAGCCGGCCTGTGAGGTCTTCTTTTTGCTGACGGACATTATCCAAAGCAGCATAATACCTTTGCCTGCTTTCCCAGAAAACTTCATCAACTGAAAAGATATGGTGAGTATCAAATTTTCTTTTGTATAATTCCCATGTGGCAAGAACACATCCCACCCTTCCATTACCATCACCAAAGGGATGGATAAATTCAAATTGATAATGAAGAATGGCAGAGGAAAATACAGCAGGCAGAGATCGTCCTTGACCGTTTAAC
>Ga0209212_1007744_pt1 | contig 11755 bp, 9 predicted proteins | sample RifGroC2_FD_183996 | JGI IMG/M metagenome (GOLD analysis project Ga0209212, IMG submission 183996) | Groundwater microbial communities from Rifle, Colorado, USA - Groundwater C2 (SPAdes) (version 2) | ecosystem: Environmental > Aquatic > Deep subsurface > Groundwater | place: Rifle, Colorado...
ACCGCCCGGGCGTTCGACAACGCGATCGGCACGGACATGGCGATCGGCGGCTCGACCAACGCGATCGTGCACCTCGTCGCCCTCGCGGGGCGCGTGGGCGTGCCGCTCCCGCTCGCGCGCTTCGACGAGCTGTCGCGGACCACGCCGCTGCTCGTCAACCTGCGCCCCTCGGGCAAGTACCTCATGGAGGACTTCTTCTACGCGGGCGGCCTGCCCGCGGTGCTCCGCGAGCTGCTCCCGCGGCTCCACGGCGACGCGCTCACCGTCAACGGCCGGTCCCTGGCCGACAACGTCCGCGACGCGCGCTGCTGGAACGAGGACGTGATCCGCCCGCTCGGGCTGCCGCTCGCGCCCGAGGGCGGCACCGTGATCCTCTCCGGCAACCTCTGCCCCGACGGCGCGGTGCTCAAGCAGTCGGCGGCGTCGCCGCACCTCCTGACCCACCGGGGCCGCGCCGTCGTGTTCGAGGACCACGAGGACCTGCACCGGCGGATCGACGACCCCGGCCTGGCGATCGACGAGCGCTCGGTGCTCGTGCTCAAGCACGTCGGCCCGCGCGGCGCCCCCGGCATGCCGGAGTGGGGCGCGGCGCCGATCCCGGCGCGTCTGCTCCGGCAGGGCGTCAAGGACATGGTGCGCATCTCCGACGCGCGCATGAGCGGGACGTCCTACGGCACGGTCGTGCTCCACGTGGCGCCCGAGTCGGCGGTGGGCGGCCCACTCGCGCTCGTCAGGGACGGCGACGAGATCGAGCTCGACGTGCCGCGGCGCCGCCTCACGCTGCGCGTCGCCGACGAGGCGCTCGCCCGCCGCCGGGCGGTCTGGCGGCCCCGGCCGCCGCGCTTCGAGCGCGGCTACGGGCGCCTGTTCCTGGACCACGTGCTCCAGGCCAACGAGGGGTGCGACTTCGACTTCCTGCGCGGCCGGACGCCCGTGCGCCTGGAGGACACGGCGGGCCCGTCGCACAGCTAGAGCGGTGAGAAACTGAACGCGCTGCTGGTCCGGGAGTGATCAACCCCACCAGGTCGCAGTGGTCACGCTCGGTCTAAGTAGCTGGAAACCCGCGCTGGCACCGTCCTTGCTTTTCCCGCGCGCCGGGAGGACAAGCGATGGGCTGGATCGAGCGACTGCGCGGCATCCCGATGACGGGTCCCGAGGCGTTCTGGCGCAGCCCGGGCTTCTGGCTCCTGGTCGCCGCGATCGTCCTGCCCTTCGGGCTCCTCCTGCTGACGCCGCTGACCCTCCGGCTCGCGCCCGTCCGCGCCCGCGTCCGCTCCCTCTACCGCGCGTAGCGCCGCCGACCCTCGAGGGCGCTCCGGGTCGAGACGGAGCCTCGCCCGAGGCGGGCGTCAGGCAGCGCCCCCGGCGCGCTCCGCCTCCGTCTGCTCCAGCCAGAACCGCATGTCCATCTCGGCGAACATCGCTCTCGCGACGCGCAGGTCCTCCTCGGCCTGCTCCCGCCCGCCCGTCCGGCGACGCACCCGAGCCAGGTTGAGCCGACAGAGCGCGAGGAGCGGGCGCATGTCGAGCTCCGCGGCCAGCGCGCCGGCCCGCTCCAGGAAGGCGGCGGCCGCTCGGTCGTCGGGCGGCCGCTGGGCGGCGGCGATCTCTCCGAGGACGTGCAGGGCCAGCGCCTCGCGCGGCCGTTCCCCCGTCTCGAGCGCCAGCTCCAGGGCGCGGTCGGCGGCTCGCCTGGCCTCCTCCGGACGGCCGCCGAGCAGAAAGGCCTCCGCAGCGGCCGCATACGTGAGGGGCACGAAGAACTTCCTCTCCGTGCCTTCCTGGAACGTGATGCCGCGGTCCAGGACCTGGAGCGCCTCGGCGCATCGGCCCGACCACGCCAGGATCCATCCGTGCGTGATCGAGGTCATCCAGAGCAGCGCGAGCAGGCCTTTCGTCTCGCACAGCCGCACGGCCCGCTCGATCCACGGCAAGGCCTGGGCGAACTCGCCTTTGAGCATGAACACGATCGCCCGGAAGTTGTACGCGAAGGCCTGGGCCTGGGGAACGTCGGCGGCGTCCACCGCCTGGATCGCGCGCTCGGCATAGGCGCTCGCGCGGGCGAACTCGCCGCGCTCCGCCCAGCACAGGGCCAGCCAGCAGCACGTGGCCTCGTACAGCGAGCCGAACATGCCGGCGGCCCGCCGAGCCCGGTCGGCATCGGGACCGTCGACGAGACGGCTGAGCCCATCGATGGCTGATCGAAAGTCCCCGAGCGCCAGATGGCTCACCGCCATCAAGTACGTGGACCGGGCGGCCAGCTCACGATCGCCGAGGGCGGTCGCGATGTCGAGGGCCTCGCGGCCAGCCGCGAGGGCGACCGGGTACCGGCCGTTCATCATCGAGCCGACGCCGATCATCACGGAGATGTGTCCCAGACGACCCCGGTCCGCGATCTCCCGCGCGAGCTGGTCCGCCTCGCGGAGGACGTGCGCGAGCCTGGACATCTGCCCCAGCGCGAACAGCGGCCAGTAGAGGGTCCACCGCACGTCGACGGCGCGGCGGACGTTCTCGGGGGTCGCGGGAAGCCTCACGAGGGCCTCGAGAGCCTGCTCGGACCGCTCCAGGCTCTCCTGGACCGCCCCTCTGGCCCAGGCGCCCATCGCGGCCTCGCGGAGATAGTCCACGCCCTTGTCCCAGACCTCGGCCCGCACGGCATGGCGCGCGAGGCTCTCCGCATGCTCCGCCACGCGTTCCCCGGCGAGCCGCTCGATCCCCTCCACGACTCTGGCGTGCAGGCCCTTCCGCCGCTCGTGGAGGAGGCCGCGGTAGACGACCTCGTGAGTCAGGGCATGCTTGAACGTGTACTCCGGCTCGGGAAAGAGCGTGGTCTCGTAGAGGAACTCGCCCGCCTGAAGGCGCGCCAGCCCTCGACGCAGCCCCTCGTCCGGCATCTCGGCGATCGTTGCGAGGAGCGGAAACGGCACGTCCTTGCCGATGACCGCGGCGCATTGAAGCAGCCGCTTGTCCTCCGGCGAGAGCCGGTCGATCCGCGCCGCCAGCACGGCCTCCACGGTGGCGGGGACCTGGATCCCGGGCAGCGGCTTCGCCAGACGATACGCTCCACGCTCCCCGACGAGGACCCGGGTCTCCACGAGCGTCCGGAGGCATTCTTCCAGGAAGAACGGGTTCCCCTCGGTGCGATCGATCAGGAGCCTGCCGAGCGGCTCCAGCGAGGCGTCCTCTCCCACGAGGGCCCGGAGCAGCTCCCCGGCGTCCTCGCGAGGGAGCGGATCGATCCGAAGCTGGGCGTAGCAGGTCCGGCTCCCCCAGTCGTGGCGGTACTCGGGCCGGTAGTTGACCAGGAGCAGGAGCCGCGCGGTGGGAAGGCTCTCGACCAGGCTGTCGAGCAAGAGCTGGGTCTCCGAGTCGATCCAGTGGAGGTCCTCGAAGACGAGGCAGAGGGGCTGGACCTGGCTCTCGCGAAGCACGAGGCGCTTGACGGCCTCGTGGGTCCGCTCGCGACGCTGGCGGGGATCGAGCGCCTGCCAGCCGGGATCGTCGACCGGCAGGCCCATCAGCGTCAGGAACGCCGTGAGCGTCGGCTCCAAGCTTCGATCCAGCGTGAGCAGCTTGCCGGTCACCTTCTCCCGGATCTCGCGCGGATCGTCCTTGTCCTGGATCTTGAAGTACGCCTTCAGCAGGTCGATCACCGGCAGGTAGACGGTCGCCTTGCCGTAGGAGACCGACCCGCTCTCGAGGACCAGCCAGCCGTGGGTCAGATGGGACCGGGTGAACTCCCAGAAGAGGCGGGACTTCCCGACGCCGGGCTCGCCGACGACCGCCACGATCTGGCCGTGGCCATCACGCGCCTCTTCGCGCGCGTGACGAAGCGCCTGGATCTCGGGGGCGCGCCCGACGAACGGGGTGAGCCCGCGCGCGGCCGCCGCGTCGAGGCGCCTGCGCGCCGGGCCGGCCCCGGCCAGGGCATAGATCTCGACGGGAGACTCGAGTCCCTTGACCGGGACCGGACCCAGGGGCTTCACGTGCACGAAGCCCTCGGCGAGCCGAAGGGTCGCCGACGTCAGCAGCGTGCTTCCGGGGGGCGCGAGCTGCTCCATGCGTGCCGCGAGGTGCGTGGTCTGCCCGACAGCGGTGTAGTCCATGTGGAGGTCGCTGCCGACGGATCGCACCACGACCTCGCCGGAGTTCAACCCGATCCGGATCTGGACCGTGAGCCCCTGGCTCCTGCGGAGGTCCTCGGCATAGCGGCCGACCGCCTCCTGCATCCGGAGCGCGGCGTAGCACGCCCGGACCGCGTGGTCCTCGTGAGCGAGCGGCGCGCCGAAGAGCGCCATGATGCCGTCGCCCATGACCTGGTTCACCGTGCCCTCGTAGCCGTGCACCGCGTCCATCATTCGCTCGAGGACCGGATCCAGGATCCTCCGCGCTTCCTCGGGGTCGCGATCGGCGAGGAGCTCCATGGAGCCCTTGAGGTCGGCGAAGAGGACGGTGACCTGCTTCCGTTCGCCCTCGAGCGCAGCCTTCGACGTGAGAATCCTCTCCGCGAGATAGGAGGGCGTGTAGGACTCCGGCGCGGCGAAGCGGGTGGCCGGCGGCGACACGGGAGCGCCGCACGAGCGGCAGAACCTCTTGCCCTCGCCGACCGGCCGGCCGCACGCGGCACAGAGCGACTCGAGGCGGGCTCCGCAGTCCTCGCAGAAGCGAGCGCCGTCAGGATTCTCGGCGCGGCACCGGGGACAGCTCATGGCGCGGTCTCCCACGGGTGGGGTCGGGCGACGCAAGGACCGCTCGCCAGAACCTAGTGGCGGAAGCGGAGAGGGTCAATGAGGCGATCAGCCCAGGGCGGGGCGCGGCGCGGGCCCTGTCGGCAGCGCCGCGAGCGCCGTCGCCTCAGGGGGCGTGGCGCGCGGGCGCGAGGACGGCGCGGAGTGAGCCGCCCGCCCGGGCGAGCGCGCGGGCGGCCGCCGCCCGCCCGAGGCCGGTGCGCGCCATCACGACCGCCAGCCTCACGCGCCCGCCGGACGCCGCGAGCAGGCGGCGCGCGCGGGCTCGCGGGACGCCGCCGAGCTCGGCGACCAGCGCCTGGGCGCGCGCCCGGAGCTTCGCGGAGCGCGGGACGACGTCCACCATGCGATTGCCCCAGACGCGCCCCAGGCGCGCCATGCTCGCGGTCGTCAGCGTGTTGAGCACGAGCTTGGTCGCGGTGCCCGCCTTGAGCCGCGTCGAGCCGGCGAGCACCTCGGGGCCGGGCGCGAGCGCGATGACGAGCTCCGCGCGGGCGCGCCGCGGACGCGCCGCCGCCGGGTCGCACGCGACCAGCACCGTGCGCGCCCCGCGGCGCCGGGCCGCGGCCAGCGCGCCGCCCACGAACGGGGTCACGCCGCTCGCCGAGACGCCGACGACGACGTCGCCGGCGCGCACGCGCCGCCGCACGGCGCGCGCCGCCGCGCGCGCGTCGTCCTCGGCGCCCTCCCGCGCGCGGAAGACCGCGCCCCGGCCGCCCGCCATGATCGCCTGCACGAGCCGGGGCGGCGTGCCGAAGGTCGGCGGACACTCGGCGGCCTCGAGCACGCCGAGCCGCCCGCTCGTGCCCGCGCCGACGAAGACGAGCCGGCCGCCGCGCCGGAGCGCCGCGACGATCAGCTCGACGGCCGCGGCGATCTGGCGCCGCACGCGGCCGACGGCCGCGACCGCGCGCCGGTCCTCGCGGTTCATGAGCGCGGCGATCGCGAGCGGCGGCAGGCGGTCGAGCGCGCGGCTCGCGCGGTTCGGGCGCTCCGTCGCGAGACGCGCGTAGCGAATTCGCCGGGCCCTCACGGCCGCATGCTACTACTATCGGGCGGAATGCCCCGCGTCGAATCCGGTCTCGAGGTCCTCGTCCGCCGCCGGGGCGCGCTGCTGCGGGGGCGGCGGGTCGCGCTGCTCGCCCACCAGGCGTCGGTCGATTCGCGGCTCACCCACGCCGCGGCGCTGCTCGCGGATCTCCCGCGCGTGAGGCTCGTGCGCCTGTTCGCGCCGGAGCACGGGCTCTGGGGTGCCGCGCAGGACCACGCCGCGGTGCGCGCGGCGCGCGACCCGGCCACCGGGCTCCCGGTCGTGAGCCTCTACGGCGCGCGGCGCGCGCCGGCCCGGGCGTCGCTCCGCGGCCTCGACGCGCTCGTCATCGACCTGCAGGACGTCGGCGCGCGCTACTACACGTTCGCCTGGACGCTCGCGCTCGCGCTGCGCGCGTGCGCCCGCGCGCGCGTGCCGGTCGTCGTCTGCGACCGCCCGAACCCGCTCGGCGGCGTCCGCGTCGAGGGCAACCTGCCGGATCCGGCGTTCGCGTCGTTCGTCGGCCTCTACCCGCTGCCCGCGCGGCACGGGCTCACGCTCGGCGAGCTGGCACGCTACCTGAACGGGGCGCACGCCCTCGGCTCTCACCTCACGGTCGTCCCGATGCGCGGCTGGCGGCGCGCGATGCTCTGGGAGGACACGGGGCTGCCGTGGGTGGCGCCCTCGCCGAACATGCCGACGCCCGACACCGCGCGCGTCTACCCGGGCGGCTGCCTCGTCGAGGGCACGAACCTGTCGGAGGGGCGCGGGACGACGCGGCCCTTCGAGTGGATCGGGGCGCCGTGGCTCGACGCGCATCGCTACGCGGCGGCGCTCGAGGCCGAGCGCCTGCCCGGCGTCCGGTTCCGCCCGGCGCGCTTCCGGCCGACCTTCCACAAGTGGGCCGGACGCCTCTGCGGCGGCGTGCAGGTCCACGTGACGGACCGCGACCGCTTCCTGCCCTTCCTCACGGGCCTGGCGCTGCTCGCCGGCGCGCGCCGCCTGGTACCGCGCCGCTTCGCCTGGCGGCGCCCGCCCTACGAGTACGAGCGGCGCCGGCTGCCGATCGACGTCCTCTGCGGCACCGACGCGCTCCGCCGCGCCCTCGAGCGCGGCGTGCCGGTCCGCGCGCTTGCCGCCACGTGGCGGCGCGACCTCGCGCGGTGGACGCGCGCGCGGGCCCCGTACCTCATGTACCGGTGAGCCCGCTCCCCTGGCTCTTCGCGCTCGCCGCGTGCGTGTCGCTCGACGGCCGCATGCTCGCGCCGATCCTGCCGGCGCTCGCCGCGGCGTTCGGCGCCCCGTCGGGCGCGGTCGGCCTCGCGATGACCGCCTACACGGCCGCCTACGGCGTCTGCCAGCTCGTGTACGGCCCGCTCTCGGACCGCTACGGCCGCGTGCGGGTGCTCCGCGTCACGGCCGTGCTCTTCGCGCTCGGCACCGCGCTCTCGAGCCTCGCGAGCTCGCTCGGCGGTTTCATCGCGGCGCGCCTGCTCACCGGGGTGTTCGCCTCCGCGACGATCCCGACGACGTTCGCGTACCTCGGCGACACGGTCCGCTACGAGCGGCGCCAGGCGGTGATCGGGCGCTTCGGCGCCGTGATCTCGGGGGGCGAGGCGCTGGCCGCCGCGCTCGCGGGCACGGTGACCCACTTCGTCTCCTGGCGCGTGCTGTTCGCCGCGTACGCGGTCCTCACGGCGGCGCTCGGCGCGGCGCTCCTGCGCGTGCGCGAGGCGCCGCCCGCCGCGCGCGCGGCCGAGCCCCCCGGCTACGCCGCGATCCTCGCCGACCCGCGCGCGCGGCGCTTCTACGCCCTGGTCTTCGCGGAGGGCTTCCTCGTCTGGGGCGGGTCCACGTACTTCGGCGTGCTCGCGAGCCAGCGCTACGGGTTCAACGACCTCCAGATCGGGCTCCTGCTCGCCTGCTACGGCGTGGGCCGGGTCGGCGGCGCGCTCTGGGTCGGGCGCCTGGCCCCGGCGCTCGGCGAGCGCACGCTCGCGGCGTGGGGCGGCTGGATCGAGGGCGGCGCCTTCGCGCTGCTGCTGCCGGGGCTCCCCTGGCCCGCGTTCGCGGTGAGCCTCGGCGCGATCGGGCTCGGGCTCGCGTGGCTCCACTCGACGCTCCAGACGCGCGGCACCGAGATCGCGCCGGCCGCGCGCGGCCAGGCGTTCGCGCTGTTCGCGCTCGGCTACTTCGTGGGGGGCGCGGCGGGCACCGCGGTGTTCGGGCGCCTGGTGGACGCGGGCGCGCTCCAGCTCGTGCTGGCGGCCTGTGCCGTCGGGCTCGCCGCGCTCGGCCAGGTCGTGGCCCGCCGGAGCTGAGTCAGGACGGGACGACGAGGTGCGACAAAGGGCGGCGGTGCCACTGCCCCGACCGAGGCCCCGCCGGTGTCATCGCCTGGAGACGCTATACGCGTCCGGCAGCACGTGGTAGCGTTCGCGCGTGAGCACCTTCACCGTTGCGGCGACGGTCGCCCATCCCGCGCGCCCCGACCGGCGCCTCACGCTGGATCTGTTCGTCGACACCGGCTCCACGTGGACGCTGCTTCCCACCGAGGTCGTCACCCGGCTCGGCCTGGAGACGCCCGGCCAGCGGACGGTCGAGCTGGCCAGCGGTGAACGGGTGACCTACCCGATGGGTCAGGTCGCGATGCAGGTCGACGGCGAGCAGATCGTGACGATCTTCCTGGCCGGCCCGCCAGGATGTCAGCCGCTGCTCGGCGCCGTGACGCTGGAGGAGTTCAGCCTCTCCGTGGACCCGGTCAGGAAGCGGCTCGTCTCCGTCCCCGGCTTCCTCCTCTGGAGTCAGCCGCCGAAGAGGCGCGAGAAGAAGTTCTTGACGCCCTGGCCGAAGTCCACGGCGCCGTCGCGGACCTTCTCCCAGGCGCTCCGGGCCGGGGGCTCGGCGGCCTTCCCCGCCTCCTTGACTTTCTCGCCCGTGAGCTTCGCGCCCTCGACGACGGTCTTGCCGATCCCCTTGGCGGTTTCCTCGGCGCCCTCGAGGACCTTGCCCTCGCCGATCTTCTTGGCGCCGCTCTCGACCTGGCGGGTGGCGGCCTTGACCTTCGTGTCGTCGGCGGCGGCCGCGGGCGCGGCCGCGCCGGCGACGAGCGCGCACGCGAGCGCGATCGCGACTGCCGGCTTCATGGGGCACCTCCTGCCGTCGTGCTCATCCTAGCAGGGGCGCCCGGCGGACGGGCTAGCCCGCGTAGCCGCGCGCCCGGAGGCAGCGGGCGTACGCCTCCCGGTACCGCTCGTCCTGCCTCCGGTTCTCGTTGAGCCCGTAGAGGGCCCCGCCGCCGGCGCCGATCGCGGTGTCCTTCACGACCTCCAGGGTCTTGTCGCGCGGGCCCGTCTCCCGCGCCGCGGCCTCGTTGCAGGTCGCGATCACCCCCGGCGTCGGCAGCGCGGGCGCCGCGGGCGCCGGGGGCGCGGCCGGCCGCGCCATGGCGCGCGGCTCTTCGGTGGCCTTCTCGGCCGCCTTCGGGATCGCGTCCGAGCCCGTCCAGTTCGCGACGACGAGCCCCGTCACGAGCGCCGTGGCCAGGACGAGCGCCATCGCGATCGCCGTCACCTTCCAGGGGTTCCAGGCGTCCATCACTTGGGCCCCCCGCGGCCGTGGCCTCCCGAGCCTCTGCCCGAGGACCCGGCCATGCTCCCGGAGTCGGACCCCCCGCTCCCGCCGCCGGCCGTGTAGGTCCCGCTCCGCCCGTGGTCGCTCCCGCGGGACTCGTAGCGGGACTCGCTCCGGCCGGGGCCGCGCGAGGCGCTGACGCCGTCGTCGGGAGCCTCGCCCTTCCAGCCGTGGCGCCCGTCCCGGCCCTCGGACCGGTATTCGCGTCCCGAGGCCGTCGTGACGCTGCCGTGCGAGGGCCGCCGCTGGCTGTAGCGGCTCACCACCTGGCCGAGGTTCTTGTCCTGCACGAGCCCCTGCGCCTTCATGTCCTTGAACACGTTGCCCCAGCCCCGCCCGCTCTGCTTCATCGCCGCGATCTCGTCGAGCGTGAGCGTCTTCGGGGCGGTCGAGGTCGTCGTCGTCCCGGTCGTCAGGGCTTCGAAGAGCGCCCGCGCGATCTTCTGGTTCCCCGGCGACAGCGACTCGTAGGGGCTCCGCGCGGGCGGCGTGGTCGTCGGCGTCCCGGTCGTCGTCGTGGTCGGGGACGGCGCCGGGCTCTGGGCCAGCGCGCCCGACCCCGCGGTGAGGATCAGCAGCGCTCCGGCGAAGCTCGCTGCGGTCTGGCGAAGCATGGCGGTCCTCCTCCTATCGTGTCGTCTGGCTCAGCGCGGGCAGCTCGTCGAGGCTCCGCTCGGTCTGGGCGATGATCTCGCCCGCCGTGGCGCGATCCCTGAAGAACCAGCCCTGCTTGGCGGTGACGCGGATGCGCGTGGCGCGCGCGGTGAGGCGCTCGAGGTCGACGTACACGGTGCGGTCCGCCGCCTTCGCGACGAGCGCCCGGCCCTCGTCCGTCGCCTGATCGCTCTGGACGGCGATGTCCATGCGCTTGAGCGACGCGAGCGTCGCGCGGCGCATGTCCTCCATCGGCGCGGTGAACGTCCGGTAGGCGATGCCGTCGAGCGTGTAGGCGGTGCCCGTGCCCGCGGCGATGCCGGCGCCCGTCGCGAAGAGCGTCAGCCCGACGGCGGCGCACCCCTGCGCGCCGAGCAACGCCAGCACGGCGAGCGGGGCGCCGAGGGCGGCGTGAAGTCTCGACATGGCGTCGGCTCCTTTCGCCGACCCGAGAAAGCAGCCGGCGTGCCACGGAAAGACCGCCTGGAAAGTCGAGCACTTGACCACGCCGGGGTCTGCCGGTGTGTCACTCGCCTCCCCGGCCGTCAGCCCGCTGACGGTGGCCGGGCTAGAATGGCCGGATGCCGGAGATCGAGGACCTCGTCGGCGAGCGGCTGATGATCGGCCTGGCGGGGCCGACGCTCAGCGACGCCGATGTCCGCCTCTTCAGCGACACGCGCGCCGCGGGGCTGATCCTCTACCGGCGCAACTTCGAGAGCCCGGCGCAGCTCCTCGCCCTGCTCACCCGCCTCGAGGAGGCGCTCGGCCGGCGGCTCCTCGTCGCGACCGACCACGAGGGCGGCCGAGTGGTCATGCTCGGCCGCGGCGTCACGATTTTCCCCGACAACCTCGCGGTCGGGACCGCCGGGGAGGAGACCTTCGCCGCGCGCCAGGGGCTCGTCGAGGCGCGCGAGCTCCGGCGGCTCGGCGTCGACCTGAACCTGGCACCGGTGCTGGACACGCTCACCGAGCGCTACAGCCCGAACATCGGGATCCGCGCCTACGGCAAGGACCCGGCCGTCGTCGCGCGCCTCGGCGTCGCGCGGATCCGCGGCATGCAGCGGGGCGGGCTCGCGGCGTGCGCCAAGCACTTCCCCGGCAAGGGCCACGCGCCGGTCGACGCGCACCTCGGGCTCCCCGTGATCGAGTCCACGTGGGCGGAGATGCACGCGCTGCACCTCCGGCCGTTCCTCGAGGCGATCGCGGCGGGCGTCGACTGCGTGATGACGAGCCACCCCGTCTACCCGAACCTCGACCCCGCGCGCGCGCCCGCGACGTTCTCCCGGCTCCTCGTGCACGACTACCTGCGCGGCCAGCTCGGCTTCCGCGGCGCGATCCTCTCCGACGACCTCGAGATGGGCGCGATCGCCGAGACCTGCCCGATCGGGGAGGCCGCGGTGCGCGCCGCCGCCGCCGGCCACGACCTCTTGCTCGTCTGCCACACCGAGGCGGCGCAGCGCGCCGCTGCCGCGGCGCTCGCGGACGCCCGCGTCGCGCCGGGCGAGGTCGGCAGCGTCCAGCTCTCGGCCGCGGGCGACGTCCTGCGCGACCGGTGGGAGCAGGCCCTCGTCGAGGCCGCGCTCGGCGCGCATCGGCCGCGCACCGCGGCGCTCGGGCCCGTCGTCGGGCGCCATTCGGGCCTGGTCGCGCTCGCCGTCGCCGCCGCCGCGGCGGACGCGGGCGCCGCGGG
>Ga0209212_1007746_pt1 | contig 11753 bp, 7 predicted proteins | sample RifGroC2_FD_183996 | JGI IMG/M metagenome (GOLD analysis project Ga0209212, IMG submission 183996) | Groundwater microbial communities from Rifle, Colorado, USA - Groundwater C2 (SPAdes) (version 2) | ecosystem: Environmental > Aquatic > Deep subsurface > Groundwater | place: Rifle, Colorado...
GGCCTGCCGCTGCAGCGAGGCCGCCGCGCGCAAGGCGCCCAGATCGGTTATGGCCTCCGGGGTAAGGTAAGGCTCCAGGGCGGTCCTGTCCTCAGCGTCCAGTCCTGTGGCCGCCGCTTTCTTCAGCATAGCCCTGGTCACCGAAAGTTTTTTCTTGAAGGCCTCCGCTTTGGCCTGGCCCAGCCATAATTTGACGGCGGCCGTGTCCGTGTCCTTCACCCCGGCGGCGTAGCCGTTGAGTTCCGGCGTGTTCCAGGGCTTCATCGCGGCTTCGTAGTAAACGGTCATCGCGGCCAGGCGCTCGCCGGCCGGCTGGCGGGCTTCGCCGAGAATGCGGGCCTGTTCGAGGGGGGGCAGGGCTGTCCACGTTTCGCGGGTGTAGGCTTCGCTCTCGGTGAACAGGGCGAACTCGGGCCTGAAATCCGGGCGCTTCCACTCTACCGCTTCCTGGGCAAAAGCCGGTCCGCCGGCCAGGGCCAGTATGAATAAAGCGAGAAGGAAGCGCGGCGCTTTCATAGCTAATATAGTCTACCTCATGCCGGCGGGTTGTCAAGGGCGGGCGGAGCGGCGTTCGCGCTTAGGCCGTGCCTGGCGTAGATCTCGCGCACGCAGTCGGCGTAGGGTTTGCGCTTCTCGGGGGTAAAATCCCGGTAGACCAGTTCCACGGCCCGGCCGGCGCCGAACATGGCGTGGTCTATGGGGAACAGGGCCTCGCTGCCCGCGGGCAGGAATTCCTTTTTCATCTCCAGGCGCAGGCCCCAGCCGGCCAGCAGCGACAGGCAGTACACCCATTTCTGCGTGCTCTTGTTGAAGATCTTGAGCACCGGGCCGGGGTTCTTGGAAGTGTTGGGGCGCATCTCCCAGGTCTGGCCGGGGGCGTCGCCGGCGGCGGCCATCAGCTCGGCCCAGAATTCCCGGAAAGCCTCGGCGGACTTGGGATAGCGCACGCCTATGTGCTTGACGAATTTTTCGAACTCCTCGCGGATCAGCGCCGGGTCGGTCTTTACCGTCTTGGCCCGCTCGCGGTTCTCCTCCTCGAGTTTGAGGCGGGTGACCAGGTCGCGCAGCGCGGCGGCCTCGGCTTCGGTGGCGGGGGCGAGATACTGGGATTTAAAGGTCATGCGTTCGCCGGCGAGCGGCTGCACCGTAACGTTGTCGCCGGCCATCTTCACCACCACGCCGAGGGCTTTGTTGATGGTATTGCGCACCGGCGCGTACATTTCAAAAGTCGTGGGTTCCATAGCCCCTAATTCTACAAAAATCCCTATCGAGGCTTCGCCTCGATAGCTAGTCCCGCCAACAACCCGACAGGCCCTTGTCGGGTACGCCTGCTAGGCTATATCGGGGCCGAAAGGCGAAGGGGGGATTATGAGAGGAGCAGGAGCCATACAGGACATGCCGAGGGTGGAGCGGCCGCGCGAGAAGATCATGCGCTACGGGCCGGAGAAGCTCTCCGACGAGGAACTGCTGGCCGTGCTGCTGCGCACCGGCACGCGGGGCACGGGCGTGCTGGACCTGGCCGGGGAACTGCTGCGGAAATTCGGCCGGGGGGACATAGCCAAGGCCGGTTTCGCGGAGCTGAAAGCCGCGCACGGCCTGGGGCCGGCCCGGGCCTGCGAGATACTGGCCGCCTTCGAGCTGGGCCGCCGCTACCTCAACGGCAAGAAGGCCGGCATCTACCTCAAGCCGCGCGACATCTGGGAGGAGCTGCGGGACATCCGCGACCAGAAGAAGGAACATTTTATCGTGTTCTACCTCGACACGCGCAACCAGGAGATCAAGCGCGACATCGTCTCCATCGGCACGCTGAACTACAACCTGGTGCACCCGCGCGAGGTGTTCGAGCCGGCGGTGAAGAACCTGGCGGCCAGCGTGATAGTGGCGCACAACCACCCGTCGGGCTGCCTGGAGCCTTCCGACGAGGACCTGAGCCTGACCAAGCGGCTGGCGCAGGCCGGCAAGCTGCTCGGCATAGAGCTGCTGGACCACGTGATAGTGACGCGGGAGGGCTTTATGAGCTTCAAACAGAAAGGCCTGATGTAGCGGCCGTGCCCTCCATTTCCGTACGCGGGCGCGCGCGCGTTTTGCTATTATTCTGTTAAGTTAAATCTCAACAAGGTATGGATGGGGCAATACTATGGATCAACAGCCGACGCTGCGCCTGCTGTCGCCTTTGGACGGGGAAATAATACCTCTCGATAATGTGCCCGACCCGGTTTTCGCCCAGCGCGTAGCCGGCGACGGCGTGTCGGTAGACCCCACCAGCTCCTCGGTGCTCGCGCCCTGCGACGGCGAGATAGTGCACGCCCATCCGGCGGGCCACGCCTTCACGCTGCGCAGCGCCGAGGGAGTGGAGCTGATGATCCATGTCGGCGTGGACACGGTGCAGCTCAAGGGCGAAGGGTTCAGCCTGAAAGTGCGCGCCGGCGACAAGGTGAAAGCCGGGCAAGAGCTGCTGAAATTCGACGCCGACCTGGTGGCTACCAAAGCCCGCAGCCTGCTGACGCAGGTGCTGGCCGTGAACATGGACATTGTTTCCGCGGTGAAGCACCCGGCCGGGCGGGTGCGGGCCGGCCGCGACGTGCTGCTGGAGCTCACGTTGAAAGCCAGGGACAAGGCCGCGGCCAAGAGCGCCGGCGGGGCGGTGGCCTCGGGCGAGCTGACCATAGCCAACCCCACCGGTTTTCACGCCAGGCCGGCGGCGACGCTGGCCCAGGAGGCCAAACGCTTCGGCGGCACGGTGCGCCTGCGCTGCGGCGGCGGCGTGGCCAACGCCAAGAGCCTGGTCTCTATCATGAGCCTCAATATCGGTTTCGGCGATAAGGTGGTGCTGGAGGCCGAGGGGCCGGGGGCCGCCGAGGCCCTGGCCGCGCTTTCAGCCGTGGTGACGAGGGTGCTGGACGCGCACGGCGGAGAAGCCGCGCCCGAGGCCGCTCCCGCCGCGCCGCGCGCCAGCCGCGACCCGCGCGTGCTGCCCGGCGTCTGCGCCTCTCCCGGCATAGCCGTGGGCGCCGCTTTCCAGGCCCGCCAGGAGCAAGTGGAGGCGGCCGAGGCCAAGGAAGAACCGGCCGCGGCCAGGCTCCGCCTCGCGGCCGCCATAGAGGCCGCCAAGGCCGAACTCGAGGTGTTGCTGGCCAAGCTGGCGGCCGAAGGCTCAGCGGAGCAGGCCGCCGTTTTCGGCGCGCACCGCGAACTTTTAGAAGACCCTGAACTGCTGGACCTGGCCGAGGGCGGCGTGGCCAAGGGCGCCGGGGCCGTAGCCGCCTGGCGCGGCGCCTACCAGGAATACGCGCGCAACCTCAGCCGCCTGGACAATAAGCTGCTGGCCGGCCGCGCCGTGGACATACGCGACGTGGGGGCCAGGGTGCTGCGGCTGGTAGCCGGCGTCTCCCTGAAGCGGCGGGAGCTGCCCGCCGGCTGCATCCTGCTCGCCGACGAACTCACCCCTTCCGACGTAGCCGGGCTGGACCGCTCCCGGGTGGCCGGCCTGTGCACCGTGGGCGGCGGGGCAACCTCCCATGTGGCCATCTTCTGCCGCGCGGCCGGGCTGCCGGCCATAGCGGCCGCCCCAGCGGCCATACTCGATATAAAAGACGGAGAAAACCTGGTGCTCGACGCAGACGCCGGCGAGCTGCGGCTAAAGCCCGAGCCGGCCGAACTTAAAGCGGCCGCCGAACGGCAGTCGGCCGGCGCGCGCCGGCGCGAGGCCGCCGTGTCCGCCTCCGGCCAGGCGGCCAGGACTAAAGACGGCAAGCACGTGCTGGTGCTGGCCAACGTGGGCAGCGCGGCTGAAGCGCTGGAGGCGGCCCGCCTGGGCGCCGAAGGCGTCGGGCTCTGCCGCAGCGAGTTCCTGTTCCTGGACCGCGCGTCCGCCCCCGGGGAGGAGGAGCAGCGGGCCGCTTACGCCGCCGTAGCCGGGGCTTTCCCCGGCAAAGAGGTCATCATCCGCGCGCTGGACGTGGGCGGCGACAAGCATTTGCCCTACCTGCAGCTGGCCAAAGAGGAGAACCCTTTCCTCGGCGAGCGGGGCCTGCGCCTGCTGCTGGCCCGGCCGGAACTGCTGCGCGCGCAGCTGCGGGCGCTGCTGCTGGCCGCCGGCGGCAATCCCGGTTTGAAGGTCATGTTCCCGATGGTGTCCGAGGTGGAGGAATTCGGCGAGGCTAAAGCCGCGCTGAAGCGCGAGGCGCAGGCGCTGGGCCTGCCCGCGCTGAAATGCGGCGTTATGATAGAGGTCCCGTCGGCGGCCCTGCTGAGCGCCCACCTGGCGAAAGAGGCCGATTTCTTCTCCATCGGCACCAACGACCTCTCCCAGTACACGCTGGCCATGGACCGCGGCAATCCCAAGCTGGCCGGCCGGGCCTGGCCCGGCGACCCGTCGGTGCTGCGCATGATAGAGCTCACGGTGAAAGGAGCGCGGGCCCACAACAGGCCCGTGGGCGTCTGCGGCGGCGCGGCGGGCGACCCGCAGCTGGTGCCGCTGCTGCTGGGGCTGGGCGTGGACGAACTCAGCGCGCCGCCCCCGGCGGTGCCGCTGATCAAGGCGGCCGTGCGGGAGCTGGACCTGGGCGCCTGCCGGGCGCTGGCCGCGAGGGCGCTGGAGCTGGGTTCGGCGGCGGAAGTCAGGGCGCTGCTCGCCGGGAAGGTGAAGTAATATGAACAAACTAAAAGACCTCTCTAAGAACGCCTTCGGCCTGCTGCAGAAGATCGGCAAGTCGCTGATGCTGCCCGTGGCCATCCTGCCGGTGGCCGGCATACTGCTGGGCGTGGGCAGCGCCGGCTTCACCTGGATGCCGGAGCTGCTCTCGTCGATCATGAAAGACGCCGGCGGCGTCATCTTCGGCAACCTGCCGCTCTTCTTCGCCATAGGCGTGGCGCTGGGCATGACCGAGAACGACGGCGTGGCGTCCATGTCGGCCGTGGTCGGCTACGTGGTGATGCTCGCGACGATGGGCCTGCTGGCCGGGCGGCATGGCGCGGAGGTGAAGTCTATCATGGGCATTAGCTCCATCGACACCGGCGTCTTCGGCGGCATCCTGATCGGCTCCATCGCCGCCTGGCTGTTCAACCGCTACTACCGGATACAGCTGCCGCCTTACCTGGGCTTCTTCTCCGGCAAGCGCTTCGTGCCCATCGTCACGGCCTTCGCCGCCGTCTTCGTCGGGGCCCTGCTCAGCTACGCCTGGCCGCCGGTGGGCAAGGCTATCCGCGTCTTCTCTGAGTACGCGGCTTACGGCAATCCGCTGCTCTCGGTGGGCGTTTACGGCTTCGTGGAGCGCCTGCTCATCCCGTTCGGCCTGCACCATATCTGGAACGTGCCGTTCTTCTTCGAGATCGGCAGCTTCGTGAATTCCGCCGGGGTAACGGTGCACGGCGACATCACGCGCTTCTTCGCCGGGGACCCGGAGGCGGGCATCCTGGGCGGGGCCTACCTGTTCAAGATGTGGGGCCTGCCCGCGGCGGCGATAGCGATGTGGCACGCCGCCAGACCCGAGAACCGGTTGCGCATCGGCGGCATCATGGTCTCCGCGGCGCTCACCTCGTTCCTGACCGGCATCACCGAACCCATCGAATTCTCGTTCATGTTCGTGGCGCCCGTGCTGTACGGCATACACGCCGTGCTGGCCGCCTGCTCGCAGGTGACGTTCGCGCTGCTCGGCGCCAAACTGGGCTTCACCTTCTCGCACGGCTTCATAGACTTCGTCCTGTACTACGCTAAGGACACCCGGCCCGGGCTGGTGCTGGTGCTGGGGCCGGTCTACGCCATGATCTATTACGGCCTGTTCCGCTGGGCCATAGCCAAGTTCGACCTGAAGACGCCCGGCCGCGAGGCGGCCGAGACCGGCGCGACGGACGTTGCCGCCGGGGAGGATTCCTTCTCCCGCCGGCTGGTGCTGGCCTTCGGCGGCCGGGGCAATATACGCAGCCTGGACGCCTGCATCACCCGGCTGCGCGTGGCCGTGGCCGACCCTGCCCGCGTTGACAGGGCGGCCCTGAAGGCGCTGGGCGCCGCCGGGGTGATGATGTCGGGCAACGGAGTACAGGCCGTGTTCGGCACCCGTTCCGAGAACCTCAAGACCGACCTGGAGATTTACCTTAAGACGGCCGGCGCGGAGGCAGACGGTCCGGCTCCCGGAGCCGCCGCCGAGCCCCAGGCCCCGGCCGCGGAAACGCGCGCCGCCGCCGCGCCCGCCCTCTCGGGCGCCGAGTTGGACAAGGCCGCGGCAGGCCTGCTGGCCGCGCTGGGCGGCCCCGGCAATTTGCGGCAGGTAGAGGCCTGCGCCCATACCCGCCTGCGCGCGCGCCTGGCCGATGCCAGCCTGCTCGACGAGCCCGCCCTGGCCGCCGCCGGCGCCTACGGCGTAATGCGCCAGGCGGGGGACATCGTGCACGTCCTGGTGGGACCCTCAGCCGCGGCTTACGCCGAGCGTATCCGTAAGGCTATAGCCGGCTGACCATGCCCGGCCTCAGCTTCCCCCGGGGCTTCGTCTGGGGCTCGGCCACTTCGGCCCTGCAGATAGAAGGCGCCACGGCCGAGGACGGCCGCGGGCCTTCGGTCTGGGACGACTTCTGCCGGCGGCAGCCTGAAAAAATATACGGAGGCGCTTCGCCCGAGCCGGCCTGCGGCCACTATGCCCGCTGGCGCGAGGACGTCGGCCTTATCCGCGAGCTGGGGCATAACGGCTACCGCCTCTCCATCTCCTGGCCCCGCCTTTTTCCCGGCGGCGGCGCGCGCCTTAACGAGCCCGGCGCGGCTTTCTACGACCGGCTGTTCGACGCCCTGCTGGAAGCGGGGGTAGAGCCCAACGTGACCCTTTACCACTGGGACCTGCCCAGTGAACTGGGAGAGAAGGGCGGCTGGGAGAACCCGGACACCGCCCTGCGCTTCGCCGACTATGCCGCGGCCTGCTTCAGGCGCTACGGCGACCGTGTGCGGCTCTGGGCCACCATAAACGAGCCGGCCTGGACCGTGCTCAACGGCTATGTCACCGGCCTGCACCCGCCGTGCAGGCCCCGGGATTACGCCGGCGCCTTGCGCGCGGCGCAGGGCCTGCTGCGCGGGCACGCCCTGGCCGCGGCGGCCTGCAGGCGGGAGAGGCCGGGGATAAAAACTGGCATAGTGCTGAACATGTCCCGCATACACCCGGCCACCCCTTCGGAGACGGACAAGGCGGCCGCGGCCCTGGCCGACGGCGTGATCAACCGCTGGTTCAGCGACGCGGTGATCAAAGGCCGCTTCCCGGAGGAGATACGCGAGCTTTACTCCCGGGAGGGCCTGCTGCCCGAGGGCTGGCGGGAGACCGAAGCCCTGTTGCGCGCGGTACCCCCGGACTTTCTGGGCGTCAATTACTATTATCCCCATTACGCCAGCGCCGACGCGCCGGCCACCGGTTTCCACCTGAACATTTCCGGCCGGCCGGAGGAGGACTGCGAGTTCTCCATCAAAGGCCTTTTCCGCTTCGTGAAAAACCCGCGCGGGCGCTTTACCGCTTGGGGCTGGGAGATAGACCCTGAAGGCCTTTACGACCTCATCCTGCGCGTGCACCGGGCCAGCCCCGGCCTGCCGGTGTATGTCACCGAGAACGGCCTGGGCAGGGTGGAGGAATTGGCCGGCGGCACCGTGGACGACGGGGAGCGCATAGATTTCGTGCGCGCGCACCTGGCGGCCGTGCACCGGGCCATAGCTGCGGGGGCAAATGTGCGCGGCTACTACATGTGGTCGCTGATGGATAATTTCTCCTGGATCAACGGCTACAAGAAGCGCTACGGCTTCCTGTACGTGGACAGGGCCACGCTGGCCCGGAGCAAGAAGAAGAGCGCCCTGTGGTTCCGCGAGGCGGCGCTGGCCAACGCGGTGGAAGATTTTCAGCAGCAGGCGAGTTAACGGAGGCGGCATGAAAGACTTAAAGAGCGTAATTGCGGCGGCGATATTTTTCCTGGCCACGCCCGGCCGGGCGGCGGAGGCGCCGCTCTACAAGGACCCGGCCGCCGCGCCGGCCGCGCGCGCGGCCGACCTGCTGGGGCGGATGACCGTGGAGGAAAAATTCGGCCAGCTGCAGCAGCTCGACGGGCTGTGGGAGGGCAATTACCGCGACGAACATCTAAAGCTGGCCCGCGAGGGCAAGCTGGGGTCCACGCTGAACGTGCGCACGGCCCCTTTCGCCAACACGCTGCAGAAAGAAGCCGTAGAGGGGTCCCGCCTGGGCATCCCGGTGCTGTTCGCCTTCGACGTGATACACGGCTACCGCACCATCTTCCCGGTGCCGCTCGGCGAGAGCGCGCAGTGGGAGCCGGCGCTGGCCGAGCGGGCCGCCGCTATAGCCGCCGAGGAGGCTTATTCGGTGGGCCTCAAGTGGACCTTCGCCCCGATGGTGGACATAGCGCGCGACCCGCGCTGGGGGCGCATAGTGGAAGGTTCCGGCGAGGACGCCTATCTGGGCTCTAAGCTCGCCGCGGCCCGCGTGCGCGGCTTCCAGGGCGACAATTACGGCGCGCCGGGCAAGGTGCTGGCCTGCGCCAAGCATTGGGTGGGCTACGGCGCGGCCGAGGCCGGCCGGGACTACAACAACACCGACATCTCCGAGTCGGCCCTGCGCAATGTCTATTTCCCGCCCTTCAAGGCGGCCGTGGACGCGGGCGCGGCGACCTTCATGACCGCTTTCAACGACCTCAACGGCGTTCCCTCTACCGCCAACAAGCGCAATATCGCCGGCGTGCTGCGCGGCGAGTGGGGCTTCAAGGGCTTCGTGGTCAGCGACTACACTTCGGTGAAGGAACTTATACTGCACGGCCTGGCCGCCGACGGCGAGGACGCGGCGGTGAAAGCCCTCTCGGCGGGCGTGGACATGGAGATGGTCAGCACGCTGTACCGGGACACCGGCCCGGCCGCGCTGGCCGCCGGTAAAATTTCCCGGGCCGACCTGGACGCCAGCGTGCTGCGGGTGCTGGAGCTGAAGTTCCGCGCCGGGATCTTCGAGAACCCCTACATAGACCCGACCCTCGAGGCCAGGACGCTGAAAACTCCTGAAAAACTGGAGGCGGCGCTGGAAGGCGCCCTTAAATCCATGGTGCTGCTCAAGAACGAGGGGGCCCTGCTGCCGCTGGCCCCGGGGCTCAAGCGCGTGGCGGTAATAGGCGCCCTGGCCGACAGCCGGGCCGACATGCTCGGTTCCTGGTCGGCCGACGGCAAGCCCGCCGACGCCGTCACGCTGCTCGAAGGCATCAGGGCGGAGGTTTCGCCCGGTGCCCGCGTGATCTATTCCAGCGGCGCCTTCGCCGGCGCCACGGACCGGGACCTCGACAAGGCCGTGGCCGCCGCGCGCAGGGCGGAAGTGATCATCGCCGCGGTGGGGGAAACCTTCGAGATGTCCGGCGAGGCTGCCTCCAAAGTTTCGCTGGGCCTGCCCGGCCGGCAGCTGGAGCTGCTGCGGCGCCTGAAGGCTACCGGCCGCCCGGTGGTGGCCGTGGTCTTCAACGGCCGGCCGCTGGAGCTGGCCTGGCTCGACGAGAATATACCGGCCATACTCGAGGCCTGGCAGCCGGGCACGCAGGCGGGGCTCGCCGTGGCGCGGACCCTGTTCGGCAAGGCCAACCCCGGCGGCAAGCTGCCGGTGACCTTCCCGCGCTCCGTGGGCCAGGTGCCGGTCTATTACGGCCACCGCAATACCGGCCGCCCGCCGGACGCCAAAGAGAAATATACCTCCAAGTACATAGACTCCTCTTTCGAACCGCTCTATCCCTTCGGCTACGGGCTCAGCTACAGCTCCTTCACCTTCTCGGGGCTGACCGTGTCGCCCGCCGCGATAAAGCCGGACGGCAAGGTTCGGGTCAGCGTGGAGGTCAGGAACGTATCTGACCGCGCCGGCGACGAGGTGGCGCAGGTCTACATAAAGGACGAGGCCGGCTCCGAGACGAGGCCTGTGAGCGAGCTCAAAGGCTTTCAGCGCGTGACGCTGGCGCCCGGCGAGGCGCGCGTACTGACCTTCGAACTCGGCCCCGAAGAAATAGGCTGGCATTATGCCGGCGGCTACGCGGTGGAACCGGGCCGCTTCAAGGTTTACGCCGGCGGCTCTTCCGCCGCCGGGCTGGAGGCCGCTTTCGAGGTGGTGAGGTGACCGTAAAACTGCCGGGGCTGCTGCTCGCGGCCGCGCTCGCGGCGCTGAGCGCCTGTTCGGCCGCCCCCGTACGACTCCCGGCCGGCGCGGCGCTGCCGCCGGCGGACGAGGCCTTTCTGGAGGACCTGTCGCGCCGTTCCTTCCGCTACTTCACCGAGCAGGCCGACCCGGGCACCGGCCTGGTGCTGGACCGGGCGAGGGCCGACGGCTCCCCTATGGACGAGAATCACCGCTATATAGCCAGCTCCGCCTCAACCGGTTTCGGCCTGACCGCCTACTGCATAGCCGCCGAGCGCGGCTGGCTGCCGCGGGCCGAAGCCGCGGCCCGGGCGCGCCGGGCGCTGGAGTTCTTCGCCGATAAAGCGGCCCACGAGCGCGGCTGGTTCTACCACTGGCTGGACTCGCGCACCGGCGAGCGGGCCTGGAACAGCGAGATCTCCTCCATAGATACCGCCCTGCTGCTGGGCGGCGTGCTGACCGCCAAGCAATGCTTCGCCGGCTACCCGGAGATCGGCGCGTTGAGCGACAGGATCTATGCGCGGCTGGATTTCAACTGGATGCTGTCCGGCGACCCCGGCATGCTCTCCCACGGCTGGAAGCCGGAGACCGGTTTTCTCAAGTCCCGCTGGGATACCCACGCCGAAGCCATGCTGCTCTACCTGCTCGGGCTGGGCTCGCCCTCCTCGCCGCTGCCGCCGGCCGCCTGGCGGTCCTGGGCCCGCCCCGTAGTGGAGTACCAGGGCCTTAAATACATCAGCGGCGCGCCGCCGCTCTTCATCCACCAGTATTCCCACGCCTGGGTGGATTTCAGGAACACCTCGGACGGCGGCACGGACTGGTTCTGGAATTCGGTGCTGGCCACCCGGGCCAACCGCGCCATGTGCGCTGACCTGGCCGCGCGCTTTCCCGGCTACGGCCCGGAGCTGTGGGGCATAACCGCCTCCGACGGTCCTAACGGCTATTTCGCCTGGGGCGGGCCGCCGGCCACCCCCGACATAGACGGCACCGTGGTGCCCTGCGCCCCTGGCGGCTCGCTGATGTTCGCCCCCGACCTGGCCCTCCCCGCGCTGAAAGCGATGCGGGCTTACGGCGGGGGCAAGGTTTACGGCCGCTACGGCTTCGCCGACGCTTTCAACCCTGCCACCGGCTGGGTCAACCCGGACGTGATCGGCATAGACGTCGGCATCACCCTGCTCAGCGCGGAGAACCTGCGCAGCGGCGCGGTGTGGCGCTGGTTCATGGCCAATAAAGAGATAAAAAAAGCCATGGGCGCGGCCGGCATAAAGCCCGCCGCTCCCGCGCCTGCCTACTGACGGCTCCGGCCCGGCTCCGGCCGCCTCCCGTCGGGCTATTGGCCCGGCGGGAGGCCTTTTTTATATCCTATACGCAGCACTAAATTTCTGGAGGCTGTAAATGAGCGACGCATACGTATCTAAAATAGCGGGCGAGCTGGGGCTGAACCCCGCCGGCGTGGCCGCGGTCATGGCCCTGTTCAAGGAAGACGCCACCATCCCTTTCATCGCCCGCTACCGCAAGGAGGCCACCGGCAATCTTGACGAGGTGGCCATCGGCAAGATACAGGAGCGGCTGGAGCAGCTCAAAGAGCTGGACACCCGCCGCGAGGCCATCCTGAAGTCGCTC
>Ga0209212_1007747_pt1 | contig 11753 bp, 10 predicted proteins | sample RifGroC2_FD_183996 | JGI IMG/M metagenome (GOLD analysis project Ga0209212, IMG submission 183996) | Groundwater microbial communities from Rifle, Colorado, USA - Groundwater C2 (SPAdes) (version 2) | ecosystem: Environmental > Aquatic > Deep subsurface > Groundwater | place: Rifle, Colorado...
GCCGAGGGGATGGGCGGCGGGGACATCAAGCTGCTGGCGATGATCGGCGCCTTCGTCGGGTGGCGCGGCGCGCTCGCAACGATCTTCTTCGGCGCGCTCATCGGTGCGGCGGGAGGAATTCTTGCGATGCGAAAGGGAGGGGAGGGGCTGAAAACGGCGATCCCGTTCGGGCCTTACCTGTGCGTTGCCGCCCTCCTGTCCCGGTATCTCGGCGGGTGGTTTTGGGGAATGCTGTCGATCTGATCAGGACGTCGGACGGTAGCGCTCCACCCACATCGCGATGACCAGCAGTGCCCAGAGCCGGTACTGGTGGTCCCGGCGCCCCGACAGGTGCTCCCGGACGACCCGCTCCACTCCCTCCGGCCGGAGGAACCCCTCCCTTCGAACGCGCTCCTCGTTCAGGTACTCCGTCAGCAGCGGCCGCAACTCCTTGCGCAGCCACCGGTTCACCGGAATGCCGAACCCCATCTTCGGCCGGTCGATCAGTTCCCGCGGCACGTGCCGGGAAAGGATTTTCCGCAGCAGATGCTTCGTCCCTCCTCCGTGCACCTTGTGCTCCATCGGAAGTCTGGCGGCGAACTCCACGATCCGATGATCGAGCAGCGGCACCCGCGCCTCCAGCGAGTACGCCATCGACGCGCGATCCACTTTCGTCAGGATGTCGTCCACCAGGTACGTCTTGATGTCGGTCGCCATCGCGCGCTCGACGATCCCCCCGCAACGTGGATCCCGGAATGTCCGGAAGTATGGAAGATGGGCGTCGTCGACCACCTCCGGGACGATCTCCCCGAGGCGCCTTCGCTCGAAGATCCCCACGGTGTGGAAGTACATCTCCGCCGGGTCGTCGTACAGGACGCTTTCCGCTCCCCGCTGCACCTTGTGGATCGGGACGCGGGAGAGGAGGGAACACAACGGCCGCCGAAGGAATCCCGGGATCCCCCGCACCACGTTCCCCTGGCGAACCCACGCATAGCGCGGATACCCGCAGAACAACTCGTCACCACCGTCTCCCGACAGGCTGACGGTGACGTGTCCCCGCGTGAACTCCGAGACCAGCATCGTCGGAATGGCCGAGGAGTCGGCGAACGGCTCGTCGTAGGCATCGGGAATTCTCCGGACCAGCGCTTGCGCCTCCCTGGGGGTGCAGATCTTCTCTTGGTGGTCCGTTCCGAGGTGCATCGCCACCGCCCGCGCGTGCGGCGACTCGTCGTATCCGCTCTCCCGGAAGCCGATGGAGAACGTCTTCACCGGTCCCGATGCCGCCTTCCGCATCAACGCCACGACGAGGGAGGAGTCGATCCCCCCGGAGAGGAACGCCCCCAGCGGCACGTCGCTGATCATCCGGTACCGGATGGAGGAGTCGAGCAGTGCGGAGAGCTCTTCCTCGCACTCCCCCTCGGTCCTCGTGCGCCCTTCCGCTTTCCCCCAGTGATCGAACAGGTCCCAGTAGGTGCGGTCCGTGATCTCTCCGTGTTGCCCGATTTCCACGATGTGCCCCGGGAGCACCTTCTCCACGTCCCGGTAGATCGCGTGCGGCCCCGGAACGTACTGAAATTCGAGGAAGTACTGGAGGGCGGACCGGTCCACCTTCCGCGGGAAGTCCGGATACGCGAGGAGCGCTGAAAGCGTGGAGGCGAAGAGCAGCATCCCCGGCAGGCGCGCAAGGTAGAGCGGCTTGATCCCGAGCCGGTCCCGCACCAGGTACAGTTTTCCCGCCTCCGCGTCCCACAGCGCGAAAGCGAACATGCCGATGAACCGGCGCACCGCGGCGTCCACCCCCCACTCGCGGAACGCCGCGAGCATCACCTCGGTGTCCGACCCTCCGCGGAAGGCATGCCCCTTCGCCTCGAGCTCCGCTCGGATCTCCCGGAAGTTGTACACCTCCCCGTTGAAGGAGAGGACGAGTGCGCCGTCCGAGGAAAACATCGGCTGCGCCCCGGCGGGGGAGAGGTCGAGGATCGACAACCGCCGGTGGGAAAGGCCCACCCGGCCGTCGGGGGAGATGAACGTCCCCGATGCGTCGGGCCCGCGGTGGGCCAACGCATCCCCCATCCCGCGCAGCACTTCCTCGGCTGGCCTGGCGCCCCCGGAGGAAAGGAAGCCGGCTATCCCGCACACGGCTACCGCTCCCTCCGCGCCAGCGACCCGTAAAGAGACTCCATTTCTCTCACCATCCGATCGAGCGAGAACCGTTCGGTGGCGCGAACTCTCCCCGCCTCGCCCATGGCTTTCCGTTTCTCCGGATCGGCAAGCAACTCCGCAACCGCGGAAGCAAACGCCGCCGCATCCCGCGAAGGTACCAGTCTCCCCGTCTCTCTGTCGACGACCGCCTCGGAATTTCCGCCGACGGCGCATGCCACCACGGGAAGCCCCGCCGACATCGCCTCCAGGATCGCGTTGGAGAACCCCTCCTCGCGGGAAGGGTGGACGAAGAGATCCGATGCCCGGAGGAGGTCCGGCACATCCGTCCGGCTGCCGACGAATCGGACGGACCCTTCGATCCCCCGTTCCCGGACACGCGCTCTCGTCGCCTCCATCGTCCCGGAATCCCTTCCGACCATCAGGAGGATGACGTTCGGGAACGCCGGCACGATCCTGGCGAAGGCATCCACCAGGTCCTCATGCCCCTTGTACGGGTAGAAGTTGGATACACAAAGGACGACGAGTGCATCGGCGGGGAATCCCTCGCGCTGGCGGAACGCCTCCGCAGCCTCCTTCGTCCAGAACGGGATCGGCGCCACTCCGTTGTAGATCTTCCGGAACTTCCTCTCCCAGTACCGCTCGGTCCGCTCCACGTCCCGCTGGACGGCGTCGGAGTTCACCAGGACGACATCGGCCAACCGGTTCCCCAGCAGTTCCACCTGCCGAAGAAACGGGTGGCCTTCTTTGTAATTCGCCAGCGACCGCTTACTGACGATGACCCGCGGCACACCCGACAGGCGTGCCGCTACCGGACCGATCACATTTGCCGCCGGGAGGTACGCGTGCACGATGTCCGGGCGTTCCCGGCGCATGCGGCGGGACAGGGCGGCAATGGTCAGGAGTTGTTCCAGGGACCCTTTACGGAACCGTCTCGCTCGGTTCGGTTCCCCCATTACGGTCACCGGCATCAAGGCGGAAAAGTCGTCGTACAGGGCCCCACCGCCCGCGGTGGTGAACAATGAAAGGGAAAAACGCGACCGGTCGATCCGCCGCGCCAGGTGGAGCACGTGCCGTTCCGTCCCTCCGGACTCGATGTTGGGGAGGACGTAGGTGATCTTCAAGCGCAGCACCGAACATCGGCGTCCGGCGCAAGGAACACATACTCATTGTTCGCCCAGCTGCCCTGGCAGGTGACCAGCATCTCGAGGCGAAACCCGTGGCGGCGGTAATGATTGAAAATTTCCTCCGGACGGGCAATCTCGATAGGGTATCCTCCGAGCCAGTCGATCCCGTTGTGCACCAGTGTCACCTTCCTCCCGAGGAACCGCTCCGTCCCCCCGACGGCCGCGCCGGGAAGGACGTATGCTACTTTCACGGGTTTCGCCAATCGCTCTCCTGATAAGGTTGGGCGGTGGATCCCCAATAGTATACGGATTTTGCGCCAGTTCCCCACATTGGCATCTGCGGCGCGCATTGTGGTATTTTTTCGGTGTGACCGTCCAAGCCTGCCACGCGCCTCCCGGTGACCATGCATGGTGCCCTCTCTGCGAGGCGCTCCGAGAGACGCGACTCCTTGAGGAAATCCCCTATCGGACGATCTTCCAGGCTCTCGCGGTGGAGTGGGGGGCCGAAGTGCCCGCACTGGTGGCGCGCCGTCACATGCCGGCCGAAACGTGCCGGCTTCTGGAGTGTTCCGCATGCGGCTTCCGGTTTTTTCCCGGCGCAATGGCCGGGGATGGAGAATTCTACGCTTCCCTGTCGGCCACGCCGGCGTACTACGCCCGGTCACGGTGGGAGTTCGGCTGGGTGAAGAGGCGCCTGATCCCCGGAGGGACGGTGCTGGACGCGGGGTGTGGTCCGGGTGTGTTCCTCTCGGAGATCTCTCTTGTCGCGTCGCGCGCCGTGGGACTGGAGATGAACCCTTCCGCCATCGAAGCCGCGCGCCGCAAGGGGCTCGAGGTGTACCCGGAGGAGTTGGAAGTTTTCTCGCGGGAAAACGCCGGAAGGTTCGACGCCGCCTGCGCCTTCCACCTCCTCGAGCACGTCGAGGCTCCCGCGGCGTTCCTGCGGTCGCTGGTCCGCTGCGTCCGGCCGGGAGGAAAAATCTTCCTCTCCGTCCCCAACCGGGACCGGTCCGCGAAATCTCCGCTGGAACCGCTGGATTGCCCGCCTCACCACCTCTCCCGATGGGGAGCGGAACAGATGCGCCGGATCGGGGGATCGGCCGGCCTGCGGCTTCGAGAGCTGGCCTTCGAGCCGGTGGACATAAGCGTCCCCGCTGCACGGATCCGGGACGCTGTCGCGCGCGCTGTCGGTAAAATCCCCGTGGCGGGGAAGTTCCTCGGTGACCCGGCGGGAAAGGTCGCGTGGAGGGTGGTCCTGGCCCCCCCGCTGTGGAACCTGTACCGGAACAGCGGGATCCTCGAGCGCAAGGGGTTTTTCGGCCTCTCCGTCGCGGCAAGCTACAACATCGTCGGTGCGTGAGGGAAAGGGAACCGTGGTGACGCGACCCAAAGAGCGGTCCTTGGCGCGGTCCGTGATCGGCGGGGCGGGGCTGATCGCGGGCGCGGGCGCGGTCAACAAGCTCTTCGCCCTCCTCGCCGCTCCGGTCCTGACCGTCGCCCTCGGGCCCGGCCCGTATGGCGTCGTCGCGCTCCTAACCACCGTCACCTCACTGGGTACCCTGTTCGCGCTTGCGGGCGTGGACATGTCGTACGCGCGGTTCTACTTTTCCGAATCCTCCACCGAGGGGCAGGCGGTGGAGCGATTCTGTTGGCGGTTCGCTTTGGCGGCCGCCCTCCCGATCTCCGCGCTTTCGTTGGTGTGCTGGTGGTACGGAAGCGGGAAGGCGGGGTTGCCGTCGTCGCTGGCCTCGATGGTGGGCGCCGGGATCTTCCTCGCCGCGCTGAACACCATGGCTGCGACGAGACAGCGCCTTCGCGAGGGGTACCTCCGGATCGCCGTCGGCTCCGTCGCTACGGGTTTCGCGGGGGTCGCCTTGTCGATCGTCCTGGCTCTGTACTGGCGGAAAGACGCCTGGCCCCTCCTGCTGGGGGGTGTGGCCGGCATGGTCGTCGGCGTTCTGGTCCTGGGGCTTCCCCGTCCGTCCGATCTCGCGCGTCCGTCCGGTCTCCCCCCGCACCGGCGGTGGGAGGTGCTGCGGCTGGGTGCGTCGGGGGCGGCGATGGCGCCGCTCTACTGGCTCATGACCTCCGCGGACCGGTGGATCATCGGGGCATGGACGGGACAGGATGCGGTGGGCGTCTATTCATTCGCCGCAGGGATGGGGCAGGTGGGGATCCTCCTGAACAGCGCAATCACGTATGCATGGTTCCCGGAGATGTCCAGGGCGTACGAGGCGTCCCGGGATGAGGCGCCCGCCGCGATCGGCCGGATGTGGGGGAGGCTGGTGGCGGGACTGATGGTGGCGTGGGTCGCCGTCACGGCGGCCGGCGCGGACGCCATTCGCCTGCTCGCCGACCCAAGATTCCACGGCGGCGGCAGCTACGTGCCCTGGCTGGCGGGCGGGGTGTTCTTCTACGGGATCGCCAGCCTGTCGAACACCGGCCTACTGTTGCGGAAAGACCTCCGTCCCGCCGTGGGGTGGTGGACCGCGGGAGCGGTAGCGGACGTCGGCTTGACCGTCCTCCTCGTGGTCCGGTACGGCCCGGCGGGCGCGGCCGTCGCGGCGTGCGCAAGCTTCGCTCTCATCGCGGGCGGCGTCATGTGGTCGTCGCAGAGACGCTTTCGTCTTGCGATACCTTGGAGCCGCCTTGCGGTGGCCGCGCTCGTTGCTGTTCTCGCAGGCGCGTCAATGTTCCCTCCTTGGGCCTCTGCTCCCATCCCGAGTCTGTTGCGGAAACTACCGGTGGGGTTGGCGGTGGGGAGTCTGCTGTTGTGGGTGGTGGCGCCCGACTGGATGCGCCGGCTGATCTCCGGTCGAGGGAAAAATAAGGAGGTGAAATGACAGAACGGACGCTCGACAGGGTCTCCGTCGCGGCGGTCTTACTCTTCGGGGTGGCGCTGGCCACCGCGCTCCTGTTCATTCTCGCCTATCCACTTCCAGTAGTGCAAAGCGACGCGGCCGGATATCTCGATCTGGCGCGCAACGTGGCGGCGGGGAAAGGTTTCTCGGAGGACGGAGTCGTCCCGGCAGTGTACCGTCCGCCGCTGTTTTCCGGACTGCTGGGCGGCTGGTTTCTCCTCACGGGGACTTCCTCTCCGCTGTCGGCGGCGGTCTTCCAGTCGCTGATGCATGCCGCCGGCGTCGCGGCAGCGTTCCTCCTGTTTCTCGAGATCGCCCCGTCCCTTGCGTGGGCCATCGCGGCCGCGCTGTGGCTGGCCCTGAACCCCATGCTCTTTACCAGGGTGGTCTTCGTCCTCCAGGAGCCGACGTTGCTGCTGTTCACAGCTCTCCCCGCGTGGCTTTCGGTCCGGCTCGTTAATGAGCCATCGGGTCCGCGTGCCGCGCTGGCCGGTGCCGCATGGGGATTGTGTTCCCTCGCAAAGGTGGTGGCGGGATTCGCCCCCTTCCTGCTCCTGGCGATGCGGTTCCTGCCGGGTCGGCTGCGGCGTGAATGGCGGGGAGCGGAGGCGGCGGCGTTTCTGGTCTGCTTCGTTGCGGTCATCGCGCCCTGGACGGTCCGGAATTATGTCCACTTCCATCGCTTCATCCCTGTGAACGGGCAGGGGGAGGGGATGCTGGAGTGGAACGTGTCGCACGCGGAGATCCCGGGGGAGCGTCCGGGTTCCGAATATGCGGCCGAAGTGTATCGGAAAGGGTTGCCCGAAGAAGAGAGGAAGTCGCTGCTGTGGCGATATGTCCTCGATCATCCGGCGTACTTCTTCGGATATCGCATCGTCCGCAACGCGATCCATTTCGGCGCTCCCCCGCGGGACTGGTGGGACGCGCGCGGCCTCATGCGACCCGGGGAACACCGTCTCCAGTTCTGGATTCTATCGGGCCTGTTCCACATTCCCCTCTACCTGATGCTCCTCTTTCGCAGTTGGCAGGGACTGCAAAGTGGGACGTCTCCGGCCTTCCGGTTCCTCGTGATCCTATACTGGGTGTATTGGATCCAGCATGCCATCGTTTGGGGGGACCCGCGGTTCGGCGTGGCGGTCTACCCGGTGCTGGTGGGCATAGCGATCGCGGGGGCGCAGGCGAAAAGGGATGGCGTGGTCAACGCGGCGAGAACATCAGTACCTGGGTAAGGCACACGGGACGCAGGAAGGGGAGGAGTGTCGCCGCCCTGTTGAGCGCGCGGGCCAGGAGGGGAATTTCTTTCGGGCAGAGGATCCTGCCGGAATACTCCGCGAGGTCGAGGCCGGCATCCCCCGCCATCCGGCGCAATTCGTTCGCGGGCAACCAACGGTGCTCCCCCTCCGGCATCTTTTGTCCCAACCGCTCGGCGAGGTGAAGGACCGGCGCCCAGAGAGGGTTGACGCATGTGACGATGATGCGCGTTTCCGCGTGGCACGCTTTCCGGGCCGATCGGAACATCGCCGCCGGGTCCGGGAGGTGCTCGACGACGTCGGGGACGATCACGAAGTCGAACGTCTCCCCGGGGTCGAACGCCTCGGCGTCCTCGACCCGGAAGGAGAGGGAGGGATGCTTCGCCGCGGCAATCTCCACCATTCGCGGGGAAACGTCCACGCCCACGCCGCGCGCGGGAGAGAGGGCGGCGAGGAGGGTTCCCGTGCCGCACCCGATCTCGAGGACCGACGCCCCTTCCGGAACGCGCTCCCGGTAGATCCCCGCGAGGAGCCGGTAATAGTATGCCGACTTCTCCTTCCACCGGTCGTACTCCCCGGCGATTTCCTCGAAATGCTCCCGGATGACATCCTTCGGCATGGGATCAGACGAACTTGATCCGCCGCAGCGCAAAGAGGCACATGCGCAGCAGCAGCCACCCGTGGCGGAAACGGGAGATTTGGGTGGTTCCGTAGGTTCGCTCCCGGTACCGGATCGGGATCTCCAGGATCTTCACGTCGAGCTTCGCAGCCCCGAAGATCAGGTCGAAGTCGCCGAAGGGGTCGAATTCGCCGAAGTAGTCCCTCCCCGCGGCGATCCGCTCGTAGTCCCGGCGGTAGAGGACCTTCGTCCCGCAGAGCGTGTCCTTGAACCGCTGGTCGAGGAGCCAGGTGAACGCGAGGCTGAAGAACTTGTTCCCGAGCGTGTTCAGGAACCGCATCGCCTGCTTCTCCATCGGGTACACCAGGCGCGACCCGTGGACGAACTCTCCCCGCCCCGAGGAAAGGGCCTTCAGGAACTTCGGCAACTCCTCCGGCGGCACGGTCAGGTCCGCGTCGAGGATCATGAGCACGTCCCCCGTGGCCGCGGTGAACCCCTTGCGGACCGCATCCCCTTTTCCCACGCCGCTTCCCTGGCGGAGAAGCTTCACGTCCCGCTCGGGATACGCCGCGATCACGCGCTCGATCTCCTCCGCCGTTCCGTCGCGGGAGTTCCCCTCGACGAAGATGATCTCGGTGTGCCGCCCCATCGGTGGAATCCGCCGCACCGCATTCTCGATGTTCCCCCGCTCGTTCCGGGCGGGGACCACCACCGAGCACGAAAGCGTCTCCTCCGGGACGGGCACCGGCGCCGGACGAGCGATGATGATCTCGACCAGGCACAGCTTCCGGAGCAGGGGCAGGTTCGCCAGCATCCGGTTGCAGAGGGAAGACAGGAGCGGGACGCGAACGGGCAGGAGGACCTTGTACCCCATGGAGACCGTCTGGAAACCGGCCAGAGAAAGGAGGTTCTGCAGGTCCGCGAGGGAGAGCCAGTTCTGGTCCGGCTGGGGACGCTTGATCCCAAGCCGTTCCCCGGCCCGTAGAACGGGCTCCCAAAGGTAGTTGAAGTAGGTCAGGATCACCCGGGTGCGCGGGTGGCATACCCGGTTCAGTTGCTCGAACGCGCGCTGCACGTCATCGAGGTAGCCGATCAGATCGGAGAGGAGGACGTAGTCGAACGGCTCCGAGAGCGGGATGTCTTCCGCGTCTCCGGCCAGGAACGTGAGCCCGGGATGCTTCGAACGTGCGAACTCCACCGCCTTGGGACTGATGTCGATCCCTACGCCTCTGGACGGCGCGAGCGCTGCGAGCAGGTCCCCCGTCCCGCACCCGACTTCCAGCACCGACGCCCCCCGCGGGACATGGAACCGGACGATCCGCTCGACCTCCTCGTAGTAATACCGGTTCTTCCGCCTCCAGCGGTCCGACTCCGGCGCCTGCGCGTCCAGCAGTTCCCTGAGAACGTCTTTCCGGGTCATCGCCGCCCCTTATCGTCCCGCGTTCCACCGCTCGATGAGAGCGTACACGATCTCCGTCATCTCGGCGATCCCGTCCACTGGGATCCGTTCGTCCACGCCGTGGATCTTCCCATGCTCCGCGCGCGGCAGCAGCACCGGCATTAGCCCGTACGTGGGGATGCCGAGCGACCGGAAGAAGCGCGAATCGGTGAAGCCGGTGCACATGTACGGCAGGACGACCGCGTCGGGGTGCACGGCGAGGACCGCCGATTCCATCGCCCCGTAGAGGGGCCCCATCGGGGATCCGTTCGGCTTCTCGGCGAACACGATCTCCACCGATACGTCGAGGTCCGCCACCAGCGCCCGCAACCGGGCGGCCACCGCCTCCGGCTCCTCCCCCGGCACGATCCGCGCGTCGACCGTTCCCTCCGCCGATGCGGGGATCACGTTCGGTTTGAAACCCGCCGTGAGCGTCGTAACCGCATACGTGTTACGCAGCAGGGGGTCGATTTCGGGAAACTTTGCCGCGAGGGCCTCCAGCGCCACAACCTCTTCGACGCCCCCCTGCAGAGCGTCCACGTCGAGGTCGAGGAATCCTTTCGAGCGCAGCACCCGCAGCATGTCCCGGACCGGCTCGGTCAGACGCGCCGGTTCCCGATGTTCGGCTACCCGCGCCATCGCTCGCGCCAACCGCGCCGGAGCGTCCTTTGCCGACGGGCGGCTGCCGTGCCCCGCGCGACCCGACGCGGAGAGCTTCATCCACACCGGCCCCTTCTCCCACATGTTCAACAGGAAGAACTTCCCCCCGCCGCCGAAGACGTCGGTGACACCCACGCCGCCCTCGTTCAGCCCGTACGCGGCTCCGAGCGGGAACGGCAGGTGCCGCACGAAATATTTCGCCCCCTCCCCCCCCCCCACCTCCTCGTCCGCGTTCGCCACCAGGAACAGCTTCCTCCGCAGGATCCCCGCCTTCGCGGCGCGTATTGCAGCGCACCAGTGCGCGGCTCCCAGCCCCTTCGTGTCGAGTGTCCCCCGCCCGTAGAGGAAGCCGTCCCGGACCTCCGCCGAAAACGGCGGCACGCTCCACTCCTCGGCCTTTGCGGGCACTACATCCATGTGGTGGATGAGGACCAGTCCCGGCTCGTCCGTCCCGCCGACGTGGCAAAGGACGTTCGGCTTCTCCGGCTTTGCCCCGAAAGTGACCGGCAAAAGCCCGTTCTCCCGCAGGACCCGGCAGAGCAGATCCGCCGCGCCGCGGCAATCGCCCGGCGGGTTGGACGTGTCGATCCGCACGTATTCGGAGAGCAGCGCGACCGGATCCGTCATGGAACGTTTCCTTCCTTGGCAGATGAATTTCCTTCTTCTCACGATACCATCCTCACAAGTCCGCAGCGGGAGGATGCGCACGATGCGAAAGGCGGGGAGGGGCTGAAAACGGCGAACCCGATCGGGTTTTATTTGAATGGGGAGGTGTTGTCCTGGTACGGGTTCCTGTCCTTGTTCACATACCAGCGGTCCCCCGTCATGACGCCGACGCCCGTGGCGGCCCCCGTGTAATTCAGCGCGTCGTTGTCGAGCACCACCGAAACCTCGTAATAGTTGTATTTCACCGGGTCGAAATTGAGAAGCACGATATTGTCGGTGTACCGGTCGTGGTCGCTGAAATAGGTGGCCTCCGTCTTGGTGAGGTGGCCAAGCACCGTCTTCGCCTGCGTCATCCGTGCCTTATTGATCATCATCCGATACGTGGTAATCGCCATTGCCGCAAGGATGCCGACCAGCACGAGGACGAGGGCGATCTCGATCAGCGTGAATCCGCGCCTGTCTCTACGACGTCCCCTCCGCGATAGTGGAGAGGCGAAACGACGGGGCAGCCTCCGGAGCAGGATCATGTCGCGTCGCCGGACGGGAGGTTGCCGGCGGAGGGGGGGGCCGGTGTTCTCCGCGAGGAGCCCAGCTTCTCCGACAATTCCTTCAGCAGCGCGGCGGTGGGCTGAAAGTAGTCGTCGTCGCGGAATTTCACGACGGGGGGATCCCGGTCCTCGATGAGCGCCCGGAGAATCGCGTTGATCCGGTACAGCGGTCCCGCGATCCGATGGCTGAAGAAGATCGCATACAAGAAGATCCCCGCAAGGGAGAGAAGCGCCGCGGGCAGGAGGCGCTTGTGAAGCACGAGGAACTCAGCGGCGGCGGGCTCGATGGATTTCAGGTCGTTCTTCGTCGCGAGGACGTAGTACGACGGGGCGAACGCAAGGAGGAGTCCCACCGCGAAGAGGATCGTGAGCACCAGGAGGAGCCGCACGGCGAGCCCCAGTTGGAATTGCCGGTCCACGAGCCTCGTGCGACGACGATTCTCGA
>Ga0209212_1007748_pt1 | contig 11751 bp, 7 predicted proteins | sample RifGroC2_FD_183996 | JGI IMG/M metagenome (GOLD analysis project Ga0209212, IMG submission 183996) | Groundwater microbial communities from Rifle, Colorado, USA - Groundwater C2 (SPAdes) (version 2) | ecosystem: Environmental > Aquatic > Deep subsurface > Groundwater | place: Rifle, Colorado...
GATGCTGGTTATGATCAGGTCATAAGACACGCATCCGTGACGGCATCGAAAAAAGCCGGATGCTATTCGGTAGAGCGAGCGGTTTTGTCGGCGCAGGATGACGATTTTGAAAAAGAGGTCATTTCCGAGGGAAAGACGAAACGGACAGCCCGTTCGTAGAGCAGGTAATCCCACGCCCAATTGATGAGGACCATTATCCGGTTGCGGAAACCGATCAGGTTGAAAAGGTGGATGATCAGCCAGAGGAGCCAGGCGAAGAAACCGGTATACGTCCGAGAACCGATCGCAACACCCGCGCTATTGCGGCCGATCGTGATCATCGAACCCCGGTCGCGATAGCGGAAGGGGAGGGGTTCTTGCCCGGCTGCCTGGCGTCCGATGTTCTGTGCAGCGGCGACAGCCGACTGTATCGCAACCTGGGCCACCATGGGCAGCGTCTGCCCGTTTGCGTCGATGCGGGCGAGATCGCCGACCACGTATATTTCCGGGTGAGCGGGTATTTGCAGGGTGGGTAGAACGGGCACCCGTCCGTCACTGCCGGCAAGTATGCCCGAGAGGGATGCCAGAGGTTCCCCCCGCACACCGGCGGTCCAGACGACGGTCCGCGTAGAAATAGTCTCATCACCATCGAGGATGACCGATTCAGGAGTGACCTCCACGACCTTCGTATGTAAACGTACCTCAACCCCCATCTTGCCGAGTCTCTCGGCTGTATAGGAACGGATCGAAGGCGGCATGCCGCCGACCAGGCTGTCCGTGCCCTCCAGGAGGATGATCCGCACAGACCGGAAATCGATATTCCGATAGTCGTTCACCATCGGACCGTGAATCAGTTCGCTCAAGGCGCCGGCGTACTCGACCCCTGTGGCCCCGCCACCCACGATGACGAATGTGAGAACGCCGGCATCTCCCGATTTGTCCGTCTGTCGGGCAGCCCTTTCAAAACAGCAGATGATGTGGTTTTTCAAAGCGACGCCCTCTTCGAGGGTCTTGAGGAAAAAGGCGTGAGCCTCGACGCCTTGTATTCCGAACGAGTGAGATACACTCCCTGTGGCCAGAACCAGGTAGTCGTAAGGAAAGACCTGATTGTCCGTTTCCACAACCCGCTTTTCGACGTCGATGCGCCTGGCATCGGCTAGAGTAAAATCGACTGTCGTGAGGTTTCTAAAAATACTGCGGACGGGATAGGCGATGTCTTCCGCTTCCAGTTCGGCTGCGGCCACTTGATAGAGGAGGGCGAGAAACGTGTGATAGTTATTCCGATCGATGACCATGACGTCGCAAGGCTTTTTCGCCAACGTCCGCACGGCCCACAGGCCTCCGAAACCGGCGCCGACCACAACCACCCGAGGGTTTCCGCCACGGTCCATTCGTTTCCCTTCTAATATCCCTTTTGCTTGTCCACTTCGTGCAGAAACGGTTCGCCCGCCAGATACCTGCTGAGGTTTTCACAAAAGATATCGGTTGCACGCCATTCGTAATCCGGCATATCCCCGGATATATGGGGACTGAAAATCACGTTCGGCAGTTCATAAAACCGGCTTTCCGGGGGCAGGGGCTCCTTGACGAAAACGTCCAGCCCCGCGCCGGCAATCCATCTTTCCTCGAGTGCCCGAACCAACGCCCCTTCATCCACGACAGCGCCGCGGGCTACATTGATCAGGTAGGCGCCCGGCTTCATGCCCCGCAATTCTTTCTCCCCGATCATGCCTCGCGTCTCATTGGTCAACGGCAGCGCTAAAACGACAAAATCGCTCGCAGCGAGCAGCTCGGGCAGCTCTTCCCGGAAATAGACGCGGTCCACCTCGGGGAATGAACGTCCGGGTCCGCCGGATTTACTGATTCCGATCACCTTCATGTCAAACGCCTTGCACAGGCGCGCAATTTCCCTTCCGATCATCCCCAACCCTATGATTCCCGCGGTTTGATCCCGGAGGAGCCTCTGTTTGTAGCGCTTCCATTCCCTGTCGCGTTTCATCTGGAAACAGGCGGGGGCGTCTTTGATAAACATCAGCATCATCTCCAGAACCACTTCCCCTATCGAAGTGCCGTGGATTCCGCTCGTGTTTGTCACGTGTATCGTGCTTTTCATGATCTCGTCCGGCAACCGATCAATGCCGGCCGTCATGGATTGAATCCATTTCAAACGGGAGAGCCTCTTCGGAAGATCCCTTGGGAAATGATGGATATAACCATAAAGGACCTCCGCTTCCCGCAGGAGAAGATCCAGCTTCGCTTTGTCGGAGTTGTTCCCTTTGCGTTCAGCAACGATTAGACCTGAAACCTGATCAACCGAGATTCCCTTGCTTACTGCCCTAATTTTCTGTATATTCTGCTCGTCGAGCGGAGTCGTCAAAACAACCTTGATGATTCTTTCAGGCATGGGGTTTCCCTTCGATAAATTCATATAAAGATTCATTTTTTGTTAACCGAGAATAACGGATGGCTACTTGTATGTCAAGGTAAAATGGGTTTGCGAAGCGATTCAACTTTTCAAGCATCGGAAGAAAGCGCCCTCTTCTGCCACGATCTGCCGTCACGGCCGTTGGCAGGAATGGGCAAAATTTTAGTGACCGGCGCCTCCGGCTATATCGGGGGAAGGCTGGTTCCCGAACTGTTGGCTAGAGGATATAAGCTCAGGGTCATGGTCAGGGGCCCTTCTCCGGAATATCGGGAGCTATGGCCCGATGTCGAGGTTTTCGTTGCGGATGCCCTCGATTTAGAACAATTGAGAGCCGCACTCAAGGGAATCGACACAGCTTATTACCTCATCCATTCCCTGCTTTTAGGACACAAGGACTTTGCCGTGGCGGACATCCAGGCGGCTGTCAATTTCCGTATTGCCGCGGACGAGAATCACATTAAACGGATCATTTACCTCGGAGGCTTGGGCGATACACAATCAAAACTGTCGCCCCATCTGCGCAGTCGGATACAGGTGGCCGAAGAGCTGAAAAAAGGGAAAGCGCCGGTTACCGCTTTGCGGGCAGCGATCATCATCGGTTCCGGAAGCGCTTCCTACGAAATTATTCAGCATCTGGTGAAAAGGCTTTCGATCATCTTGATCCCGCACTGGGCAATGACCAAATGCCAGCCTATAGGTATCCGCGATGTGATCAAATATCTGGTAGGGGTATTGGAAACCCCTCAAACCGCCGGAGGATCATTCGACATCGGAGGAAAGGACATCCTGAGTTATTGCGAAATGTTGAAGATCCGCGCCGATATGCTGAACAGGAAGCGGCTTTTCATACCTTTCTTTTCCTTTATGCCCTTATATTCTTACATAGGAGGGCTCATTACCCCCATCCCCGCCCCCATCACCCGCTCGCTGATGGAAGGACTGAAAAATGAAGTGATCTGCCAGAACAATACCATTCGGCGATACCTGCCTTTTGAACCGTTGAGCTATAAAGAAGCCATCATCCGGGCGATGGACAGGGAAGAGCAGGACAGGATACATACCCGCTGGTCGGACGCCTATCCGCCGGCTCATGAACTGGCGCTGAAGCTGGGTGAAATCAAAGGCGGCCCCCGGTACACAAACACCTATTTTATGGATACCCCCAAATCGGCTGCCTCGCTTTTTAAATGTATCTGCACAATCGGTGGAAAAGGGGGCTGGTTTTCGAATAACTGGGTATGGCGTCTGCGGGGGGTCGTCGACAATATCCTGATGGGAGTCGGAACGACAAGGGGAAGAAAAAGCCAGACCAATTTGAGGATGAATGACGTCATAGATTACTGGCGTGTCGAGGATCTGCAGAAAGATGCCCGCCTTCTGCTTCGTGCCGAGATGAAATTACCGGGAAAGGCGTGGCTGGAATTTAAGATTCAGGATGAGGGTTATAAAAGAAGACTGTCTGTTGTCGCCCATTATCAGCCGCGGGATGTTCTCGGAAAGGTGTACTGGTATGCATTTTTATCCTGCCATACATTTCTTTTTAACGATCTGATCAAGCAGATCGAAAAAAGAGCCGACTGAAAATAGGCCTGTGAGGTTGCCCATGTCCGGTATTCTTCGAGTGTCCGGCCATACCCCTGAAACGCTGCGCCGTCTGCTGGACGGCATGATCAAACCCTTTACCCGCGGAGACAAGGTGGGGATCAAGATTCACTGGGGCGAGAAGGGAAACGAGGGTTTTTTGTCTCCCCTCTATACCCGGGAGATCGTTCGGTGGCTCCTGGAATCCGACATCCACCCTTTCGTCTTCGATACCACCGTCCTGTATTCCGGGGGGCGCCGGATTGCGGCTGACAGCCTGAAGACGGCGGCGGACCATGGATTCACGGAGGCTGCTCTCGGCTGCCCCGTCCTGATCGGTGACGGAATGGACGGCCGCGATATCCTGGACATCCCTTCCGGTTATCGGCACTTTCCTATGGTTCAGGTGGCGGGGATCATCCGGAAGGCAGACGGATTCGTTATTTTTTCTCACTTCAAGGGGCATATAGAATCGGCGTTCGGCGGTGCGATCAAGAATATCTCGATGGGATTTGCCTCCCGCGCGCAGAAACAGCGAATGCACGCGGACGCCCATCCCCGCTTGATAAGGAAGAAATGCACCCGGTGCGGCGTTTGCGTCGAGGTCTGTCCGACGGGGGCGGCTGTCCTTCCATCGGAGGCCGAACCGGTATACGATTTAAAGACCTGCATCGGGTGTTCGCAGTGTATTGCCCTCTGCCCGCAGATGGCCCTGAAAATCATCTGGGATACCGATGTGAAGCTCTTTCAGGAGAGGCTCGTGGAGACGGCGGCGGCGCTATGGAATGCGATCGGGAAGAAAACACTGATTATCAACGCGCTCCTGAACATTACCGCGGAATGCGACTGCCTTGAAGGAAAACACCCCATCATTGCAAATGATTATGGATTCATTGGCGGCAGCCATCCTCTGACCGTTGATGCGGCCTCCCTCAAGCAGATCGGATCGGGACCCTTTGATCGCGCCCATCCGGGACTTCCATGGGCAAGGCAGTTCGAGTTTGCACAAGAGATCGGCTTTACTCCCTAAAGCCCGACGGCTTCGTAAAAAGGCCGGATGCTGCGTTGCGCTTCACCCTTCGTCATTGCGGCGTGCGCAACAGTACACCTCATTCCTCAGGATTCGCGCGCCTTGCCGGAGCCTGCCCCGGCGAAGGCCGGGGGCCTTTTTACGAAGCCGTCAGGTTAAAGAAGATGTTCTTCGGTAGAGGCCGTTTTCCTCGATGACAATCCCTCGCACTTGAAGATCGTCCAGGTGTTTTTTCATATGGACCCGCTCTCCGAAGTCAAAAAACTCCTTCGGTTCTCGCGGCTTCCCGTAGATGATCCTTGCCTCGACGATCGCTTCCAAGGCTTTCGGTTTATCAAGGACGTTCAGAAGCCTCGTTTCCCTTTCCGGGATGATCCCGCCGTAGCTCTCCCATAGACCGTTCAAAGGCTGGGAGAAGAGTCCTGTTTCATGACCGGTGATAACACTTTTGGCGGGTATATTCCGAAGGAGGTCGATGGAGGCTCGTGTCTGAGCGATACTTGAATACAGATCGCCATACCAGGGCCCGAAACGGGTAAGGTCGTAATCACCGGTAAACAAGAGCGAAGCTTCCCGAAAGAAAAAGGCAAGATGGCCTGGGGTATGACCGGGGGTGGCGATGACATCGATCGAGAGCGGACCGAGGGTGATCGTTTCACCACCGATAAGATGACGTGCGGGTCGCCGCGGGCGGAAATGAAATTGATCTTGAAGAATCGACCTCCAGAAAAGTTTTTCCTCGTCGGAAAATCCGTACCAGGTGAGGAAGGTTGAGAGGTCGGCCAGCGGCGGTGCATCCAGGGGGGATACCCAGAGCGGGAGGTCGTCGAAGAGGTCCAGATGCATGAAGTGGTCTTCATGCCAGTGGCTGAGCCAGACCATCTTCACATCCGCTTCGTTTCGGAGTCGGATGAGTCTTTTCCGATTCGAAGACGGATCGATGAGGATGCCCGCCATCTCTACATAGAGGGAATTGCAGTAGGGATAGCGCCCCCTGTTTTCGCCGGGAAGAAAACGGACCGGTCCTAATAGTTGTTCTTCCATTTATTTTTCACCTGTCTTCCTTGACCGGTCGGGAGTTTTACCCTATAGTCCCTCCCGACTCGAGGGAACCTATTTATCATACCATGGGAAGAAGTCGATGATCAATTATGAAAAAGAACTAAACCCGGAGCAACTTCGCGTGGTCCTGGAAGAGCGAGGCCCGCTTTTGGTCATTGCCGGTGCAGGCAGCGGGAAGACGCGGACGCTGACTTACAGGGTCGCCCGTCTCATGGAAAGCGGCGTGCCGCCGGAACGGATTCTCCTTGCCACGTTTACCAACAAGGCCGCCCGGTCGATGCTTACGCGCGTAGAGGACCTGATCGGCAGGGAGATCGGCGGACTGTGGGGCGGAACCTTTCACCACTGCGCCCATCTTACGCTCCGGGCACATGCCCATCGTTTGGATTATGAGCGAAATTTTTCGATCCTTGACAGCGAAGACGCACGGCAGCTGATCAACACCTGCATCACAGAGACCGGCATCGATACAAAAGCCGATAAATTCCCCCGGGGGGATGTCATAGGGGACATGATCAGCCTTGCCGTCAATACAGAGACCCTTATTCCCGACGTGATCGCCTCGCGATACCCTTTCTTTTCGCATCGTGAGGAGGAGATCGTCGCCGTCGCCGCGCGATACCGCAAGCGGAAGATCGAGCTCAATACGATGGATTTTGATGACCTCCTCTTCAACTGGCGGGAGCTTCTTCTCAAATTTCCCGATGTTCTGGAGGCATACGCCGGACGTTTTCTCCAGATACTTGTCGACGAGTATCAGGATACCAACCGGCTCCAGGCCCAGATCATGGATCTGCTTGCCTCCAAACACCGCAATCTGATGGTGGTAGGTGACGATTCACAGAGTATCTACTCCTTTCGAGGGGCGAATTACGAAAACATCATGCGCTTCCCCGACCGCTACCCCGACTGCCGGATTTTCAAGCTTGAGACGAACTACCGAAGCACCCCCGAAATCCTTCACCTTGCCAATCTGAGTATCACAAATAACGAGAATCAGTTTCAGAAAACGCTGCGCGCGGTTCGGGAATGCGGGATGCGTCCCGTCCTCATTCCGGCTCGAAACGTCCTTCAGCAGGCCGATTTCGTTGTCCAGCGAATCATCGAACTCCACCGCAGCGGCATCCCCCTTGGGGAGATGGCGGTCCTCTACCGCGCCCATTACCACTCCATGGAAATTCAGATGGAACTGACCCGCCGGGGGGTCCCTTTTGAGATCAGGTCCGGGATACGTTTCTTTGAGCAGGCCCATATCAAGGATGTCACGGGGTACCTGCGGATACTCGTCAATCCCCGGGATGAGCTCGCGTGGAAACGGGTTCTGGGGCTCTACCCGAAGATAGGCAAGGTTGCAGTACAGAAAGTCTGGTGTTATGTCTCCGCCTTTTCCGACCCCCACGCGGCAGTTCTGACCGCGGATTTCAAGGGATGCGCCGCAAAAGGAGCGATAGCGGGTCTCATCCGGTTCCAGGAAACCTTCCGTACCCTGCAAGATGCCGGCATCGCCGCTCCGCCGGAGCTCATCGAAATCGTTCTGAGAAGCGGGTATCGCGATCTTCTCCGGGAAAGGTATGCCGATGCCGCCTCCCGGGAGGAAGATCTCATCCAGTTGGCAAACTTTTCCTCCCGTTTTTCCACTCTCGAGGGTTTTTTGAGCGAACTGGCGCTTCTGACAGGGATCACGGAGGAGAGCCGTCCGGAAGAGAGTTTCGAAGACCGTATCGTGCTCTCCTCCATTCACCAGGCGAAGGGACTCGAATGGACGGCGGTGTTTATGGTCTGGTGCTGCGAAGGGATGATGCCGCTCTCCCGCACCCTGAAGGAACCCGGGGGGGAGGAGGAAGAACGCCGTCTTTTCTATGTAGCGGCGACCCGTGCGAAGGACCACCTCTATCTCTGTTATCCGTTAACGGATTATACACGCGGCATGGGCAATCTTCCCGTGAGCCCTTCACGGTTTATCCTGGAGCTTTCACCCTATTCCTCAAGCGCAAAAGATCGTCCGTACGATCAATGGCTGATCGACGAGGTGTAGGTACATTTTACAGCCAGTGGTCCGATCGGGATTTCGCCTCGTACTCTCCCCTGAGGGCGATTTGAGTCGCTTCGGCAATATCCTCCGCGCGTTTGACCCAGTCCTCGAATTTGATATCGACGCCAAAGATACCGACCATCTCGTCCCTCTCGTCCATGACCGGGGCTGAAACGGTGATGCAGAGCGCACCCGTCATCTTGGAGATATAAAATTCGGTCACATGGATTTTCCCGGACTGGAGCGGTTTGATAAACCACTCCCGGTCAGACTGGTCGGTGCCGATACCATAATTTTCGTACTTTGCCCGGTCGGCGATATTGGTAATGTTCCGGGTCGTTTTGCGTCCGTTCATGTCCACGACATATGCGAATTGGATGGACGGGTTCTCCTCGATAAACTGCTGCATCACCGGCTCCTGAAGCTGCGGTTTCATCAGCTTCATGTCCGGATGGTCGATGATCTTTTTTACGACCGACACGGCCGCCTGTGCCGCCATGTACTTGATATTCTCCAGGCCGGACATGAATAGCTCGGGCAGATATTTTCTTACCCGTTTTTCCATTTCTTCGTTCGATATGCTGGTCATCCGGCCTCCTTCATACTGCTCGGCAATCCACTTGTTGATCCGGGAGACGCCGGGGTGACGCTTGTCGACCGCTTTATCCTCGGTGAGCCCGAGATGGGCGTTGACCCAGAAGGCAATCCCCGCCTTGCCCGACTTGTCGGTAATCATCGGAACAATCGGCCTATTGAGAAGTTTCGTCGTATCGAAGATATTGTAAATTTCTTCACATTTGATCAGGCCGTCGACATGGACCCCGGCCCTGGTCACGTTGAAATCGGCCCCCACAAACGGCAGATTCGGCGGTATCCTAAATCCGATCTCCTTTTCAAAATAACGGGCGATATCGGTGATGACGGTCGTATCGATTCCATTCGGATTGCCATGGAGGCTGATGTACTCGATGATCAGCCCTTCCATGGGGGGGTTTCCCGTCCTTTCACCGAGACCCAGGAGCGTCGTGTTGGCGGCGCCGCAGCCATAGAGCCAAGCGGTGGTCGCGTTGATCATGGCTTTGTGGAAATCGTTATGGCCGTGCCACTCTAAAAGATGACCAGGGACTCCCGCATCCTCGATAAAGGCCCGGACGAGCTTGTCTACGCTGCGCGGCAGGGCCGCTCCGGGATAGGTCACACCGTATCCCATCGTATCGCAGAGCCTGATCTTGATATCGATGCCGCTTTCCTCTCTCAGCTTCATCAGTTCAAGGGCGAAGGGAATGCAGAAACCGTAGATGTCTCCCCGGGTGATGTCTTCGAAATGACAACGCGGGATGATGCCCGCGGCAAGGATTGAACGGACGATGCCGAGATACTCTTCCATGGCCTTCCGGCGCGTCGAACCCAGCTTGAGAAAGATATGGTAGTCGGAGACCGAAGTGAGAATCCCTGTTTCCTTCAGCCCCGCTGCTTTGACAAGCGGGACGTCCTCGGCGCTGGCCCTGATCCAGCCGGTGACTTCCGGATAACGCAGTCCGAGGGACTGGCACCGCTCCACCGCCTCCCGATCCTTGGCGCTGTAAAGAAAGAATTCCGACTGGCGGATCACGCCGTTGGGTCCGCCCAGGCGGCTCATCAATGTGTAGAGATCCACGATCTGCTGAACGGTATAGGGCGGACGAGCCTGCTGTCCATCCCGGAAAGTCGTATCGGTAATGAACATGTCCTCTGCGGGATTGATCGAAATGATCCGATGGTCGAAATCGATCCGGCAGACTTCATCGTAGGGAAAGACATCCTTCTGAAGGTTCGGTTCGGGGACCTCCTTGAGATCAAACTTCCAGAATTGCGTATGCTCATGATCGAGCACCTTTTTATCGCTGTTCCATTTTGCCATGTTTAGGGTCCTTTTATAGAAAAAATCAGGTCACGATCTTGAGCGAAAGCTCCATAAGCTGTTCCACGCTGACCTGCGACGGGGCGTCCGTAAGCACACAGGTCGCTTTCTGGGTCTTGGGAAAAGCGATCACGTCCCGAATCGACTCCGCCCCAGTCATCAGCATGATCATCCGGTCGAGACCGAAGGCGATCCCGCCATGGGGAGGTGTCCCGTATTCGAGCGCATCGAGAAGAAAACCGAATTTGCTTCGTGCCTCCTCATCGCTCAGGCCAAGCGCCTTGAAGATCAGGGCCTGCACCTCTTTCCGATGGATCCGGATGCTGCCGCCACCGATTTCAGAACCGTTAAGGACCAGATCATAGGCCCGGGCGCGGACCTTTCCGGGATCCGTTTCGATAAGAGGGATGTCTTCCAGAACCGGTGACGTGAAAGGATGGTGGGTAGAAATGAACCGCTTTTCAGTCTCGCTGTAGTCGAACAGGGGAAATTCCGTCACCCAGGTAAAGGCCAGCGCCTGGGGATCGATCAACCCCAGTTTCTTTGCCAGATGGATCCGGAGGGCGCCCAGGGCATCGCGAGTCACATTCGGTGTATCGGCCACAAATAGAATCACGGCGCCCTCGCGGGCATCCATTTTCCCATTGACGGCCGCCACTTCTGCGGTCGTAAGGAATTTGAAGATCGGCGAAGTCCATCCCTCGGGGATGACCCTGGCCCAGGCCAGCCCCTTCGCTCCGTACTGGGCAACAAAATCCCTGAGATCATCCAGGTCCTTGCGGGAGAGAGGGGTCCCGTTTTCTATGGCGATGGCTTTGATCACACCGCCGCCGGTGACGACATCCGCGAAGAGCTTGAATCCCGAACCTCTCAGGATATCGGTCAGGTCGCGGATTTCCAGACCGAAACGCATATCGGGACTGTCCTTTCCGAAACGGTTTATCGCTTCCCGATAGGAGATCCGGGGGAAGGGGATGGCCAGTTCACGACCGAGACAGGCCGAAAACAGATGGGCCATCATCCCCTCCATGATCCGGATGATATCCTCTTCGGTGATGAAGGACATCTCCACATCGATCTGGGTGAATTCCGGTTGCCGGTCGGCCCGGAGATCCTCGTCGCGGAAGCATTTGACGATCTGAAAGTAGCGGTCAAATCCGGAAACCATAAGGAGTTGTTTGAATATCTGCGGCGACTGGGGGAGGGCATAGAACATCCCCTGGTTGACGCGGCTGGGAACCAGGTAATCCCGGGCGCCTTCCGGGGTGCTTTTCGTCAGAAACGGGGTTTCCACCTCGATGAACCCTTCCCGGCAGAAATACTCGCGTGTGGCTGCGGCGACACGACTTCTCAGGATAAGGTTTTTCTGGATCTCGGGTCGCCTGAGATCCAGATAGCGGTACTTGAGGCGGACGTTCTCGGAGATCTCCGCTGTGGAATCGAGTACAAAAGGTGGGGTCTTCGATTCGTTGAGGATTTCCAGATCACTGGCCATGACCTCGATAGCCCCGGTCTTCAGATCGGGATTTTCCATCCCTACCGGTCGCTTACGAACAAGGCCCTTTACGGCAAGGACAAATTCCGCCCTGATCCTCCCTGCCTCGTCATGACAGCCCGTACTGATTTCAGGGTTGAACACGACCTGAACGAGCCCTTCCCGGTCCCGAAGATCGATGAATATCACCCCGCCGTGATCCCGACGTCGGTGGGCCCAGCCCATCAGAATCACTTCCTCGCCCGCA
>Ga0209212_1007749_pt1 | contig 11751 bp, 11 predicted proteins | sample RifGroC2_FD_183996 | JGI IMG/M metagenome (GOLD analysis project Ga0209212, IMG submission 183996) | Groundwater microbial communities from Rifle, Colorado, USA - Groundwater C2 (SPAdes) (version 2) | ecosystem: Environmental > Aquatic > Deep subsurface > Groundwater | place: Rifle, Colorado...
GGTGAAATTTTACGGCCGCGTGGTGCAATACACCGACGAACACGGCAGCATGCATCATCACTGGATAGACACCGAAGATGTCATGGCGATGGCCTATGACACGCCGACCCCGGGTTACGGCATCAACACCGTCAACAACATGCGCCTGTGGTCAGCCAAGGCATCGCGCGATTTCGACCTCAAGTACTTCAATGAGGGCAACTACATCAAGGCGGTGGAAGACAAGAACGAATCGGAAAATCTGTCCAAGGTGCTCTATCCGAATGACACCACCGTGATGGGGCGTGAACTGCGCCTCAAGCAGCAATACTTCTTTGTCAGCGCCTCGCTGCAGGACATTCTCTACCGTTTCCGCAAACACCATGAAGCCTTCGAGGAACTGCCGGACAAGGTGGCGATCCAGCTCAATGACACTCATCCCGCCATCGCCATCCCCGAACTGATGCGCCTGCTGCTGGACATTCACCATCTGAAATGGGATGCCGCCTGGCAGATCACTACCCGCACTTTTGCCTATACCAACCACACGCTGATGCCGGAAGCGCTGGAAACCTGGCCGGTCAGCCTGTTCGAGGCCGTGCTGCCGCGCCATCTGCAAATCATTTATGAAATCAACCAGCGCTTTCTGCAGGGAGTCATGCACCATTTCCCCGGTGACAACGAACTGCTCAGGCGCATGTCCATCATCGACGAAACGCATGGCCGCCGTGTGCGCATGGCACATCTGGCCATCGTCGGCAGCCATCATGTCAACGGCGTGGCGCAGCTCCATTCCGAACTGATGAAAACCACCATTTTTGCCGATTTCGACCGCTATTACCCGGGCAAGCTCACCAATATCACCAATGGCATTACCCCGCGCCTGTGGCTGAATCAGGCCAACCCGGGATTGGCCGACCTGATCAGCAGCCGCATCGGCAAAGGCTGGATCACCGACTTGTCGAAATTGCGCGAGTTGGCAGAACTGGCCGATGACAAGGGTTTCCAGGCCGAATTCCGCGCCGTGAAACTTGCCAACAAGGAGCGTCTGGCCAGGCTGGCAATGGACCGGCTGGGACTGCAAATCGACCCGCACAGCCTGTTCGATGTGCAGGTCAAGCGCATCCACGAATACAAGCGCCAACTCCTCAACCTGCTCCACGTCGTCACGCTGTACAACCGCATCCGTTCCAACCCGTCGCTGGATGCCGTGCCGCGCACCGTGATTATTGCGGGCAAGGCAGCGCCCGGCTATGCCACCGCCAAACTCGTCATCAAGCTTGCCAACGGCATAGCCGATATCATCAACAACGACCCCGCCGCGCGCGGCCTGCTGAAACTGGCATTCATCCCCAATTACGACGTTTCCACTGCCGGCGTCATCATCCCGGCGGCAGACCTGTCGCAGCAAATCTCCACGGCGGGCACCGAGGCCTCCGGCACCGGCAATATGAAACTCGCGCTCAATGGCGCGCTGACCATCGGCACGCTCGACGGCGCCAACATTGAAATCATGGAGGAAGTGGGCGAGGACAATTTCTTCATCTTCGGGCTCAACGCGCAGGAAGTCGCCACACTGAAGAATTCCGGGTACAACCCGTGGGATCACTACCACGCCAACGCCGAACTGAAACGGGCGCTGGACATGATCGGTTCCGGATACTTCTCGCCTGAACAGGCCGATCGCTTCCGGCCTGTCGTTGACACCCTCACTCAGGGCGGAGACAAATATCTGCTGCTGGCTGACTATGCCGCCTACGTTGCCGCACAGGAGCGGGTAGAAGCATTATATCGCGACCCGCAACAATGGACGCGCCGCGCCATCCTCAACGTGGCCGGCATGGGAAAATTCTCCAGCGACCGCACCATAAATGAATATGCGGAAAAGATCTGGGGGGCCAAGGCGGTGCTTAAGTAGCCATCCCGATCACCACGACGAATATGGTCAGCAGCCCCAGTGCCAGGTTAAGCGCGACCAGTTTGCGGATCCTGCCCAGCCGTTCCTCCGCTTCTTCCCAGCGCTGTCTGGCGACATGCAAACTGAACGGCACATAGCAGGCAAAAAATACATAACCATAGACCGCCATCATCAACAACCCCAGCGCCAGCATGACATGCACGTGGCTTGCGACATGGGTAATGCCGCCGTACTGGTAGATCAGATAAAAACCCGTAATCAATATTGCGCCGATCGCGCCCCCTGCCCAGTTGAAAAAGCGGCGCAACACCGCATTCCACAACCTCATGCGTTCAGGCGGGTCGAGCGCTTCCCCGGCAGCGGGGCGCAAAACCACGTAGGAAAAGAACATGCCGCCGACCCAGACCAGCACGGCAAGCAGATGAATGAGTTTGAAAGGGATCATGATGTATTTGTTGGCCAGTTAATGTCGATAACGCGGAATACGATAACATTAAAATACTATTGCGATCTCTCTGGCCGCGAGATTTTCATCACCCTAAAGCTGAACTTCAGCAAGTAAAGCTATCGACCCGAAGCGGAAATTCAGGCTGTGCGCCCCGACCGTCTCTTCTTCGGCCATTGCGGACGGTGGTGGCTAACTCTAGATGTTATTTCTGGGAGTGTCCGCTCTTACAAGTTTAGATGTTCATAGCGGTGCGTTGAGTCTGCATTGCAAAGCCATTTCATAAGCCGTCTCGAAGTGTGGAGCGAGAGGCCGCTCCATTGCCTGATGCTGCGTGATGACAGTGGGCTTGTCAGAATCCACAAGACGTCCCTTGAATACCAGCCAAGAAAAGAGGTGTGGCGTGGTCTGGGTCAGGGTGTGCCCCGAGCTTTCGGCAAGCTTGCGAGCCTTCATGTCATCGGTAAGGACAGCTTGCCCGATCTTCATCGCGAAGGCAATGGACGATAGCTCTCCCTTTCCGAGTCGCTTTCGGCTTTCAAGAATCTTGATTGCCTGCAAGTCGCCAATCTCGCAAGAGTGGGCAGCAAAACCACCACGGGTTTGTTCTTGAGCTAGGCGACGCATGAGCTCGGCCTCAGCCTTGGTCTGCGATTTTCGCGGCTTGTTCAGGCATTCGTAGCGCACGAAGCTGGTGATACAGAACTCGCAACGTGCCTCTTTGGCTGCGGCGTGCAGCCGGGGCGAGGACAGCACGTTCCACACCGAACAGGTGTCAGCTACATTGATCAAGTGGAACTTCGATGGGTCAATAGCCATGGAGTTTCTGGCCGTAAATGCTCGCGAGTTCAGCAAGCTCTCCATGGCTACACAACAGTGCCTCGGCTAACCGACCAATACTGATCACTCCGGCGCTGTAACCTTCAAAGCATAAGCTGACGTAGAAGTCTGAAAGGCCGAGCTCCAAGAGGTGGGCTTTGCGCTGGCGTTGCGTGGCATTGAGGCTCTCGGGTAGCTCGGGGTCGATCTTTGCCTCGTGTGGCACGCGCAAGTGGCTGATGCGATGATAGGCAGTCTTATCAATGAGCTTGGCCTCTTTGAGTGCAATGGCGAAGGCGATGCAACTTACGCGCAACTCGTTGGCCCATCGCAGAGCGTCAGAATCCGTCCACTGAGATGGAGCTGGAAGTTTTGACAAAAAGGCCGGAGGCATCAGAAAGCACGATGCGAAGCGATTGGCGCGAAGCTCCAATAAGTCCCCTGCGCTGGGACCTTCGAAGCTGACGCTCGCACCTTGCGCTGAGTCGAATATCACATGTGCCATTTCGTGCGCTGCGCTGAACCGCTGGCGATAAATGTCCTCGCTGTAGTTAACCAGTGCGCATTTGCCGGCAATCGGATGCATGATGAAGAGGCCTGAAATGTTGGAGTTCCCCAGCTTGCGGCGGAAGATATGAACGCCAACGCTGCGGAATTCGGCATATACATCGCGCGGTACAGCGTGGTCCTCGTGCCCAAGAACGACCCGTAGGCGCGCAGCGGCAGCCTCGCCGTGGCCCTTGAAGTAGTCGCCAGTCGGGACAAAAGAAAAGTCCTTTGGCGGATATTCAAGCTCTCGCATCAGGAAGTCTTCTGTCTCGCAAAGGTAGAGAAAATCTTGAATGGCCCCGCGATCTTCCTTGGTGAAGTCACCGCCGTGAGCGCGGTAGAGCGTCTCTGTTTGCTCAAACGCAGCGACCCGTTCGTTGGAGATGAAAAACTTAAAATCGCAGCGGAAGTGATCCGCCAAGATCAGCACCTCGTCGCCAGTAGGCTCGGCCTGACCAGCTTCTATGGAGATTAGTCGCGCAGCATCAATGCCGGTCGAAGATGCGACGTCGGCGATGGACTCTTTGAGCTGTCCTCGGTATTTGGCAAGCTTGGAGCCTAGGATTTGCAAGTCGATAGCCATCTGTAATTATCATAGCAGGACTCATGCCGCTTAAGGATCAATTTTCACGGCACTAGGGGCGGTGAAGAGAAATGCAGCCAAGAATATTTTCGTTTAGCAACTATAATTTCGCATAATTCTGTAAGCTGGCTGGAATCGGTATATTCAAATTAACGATGAATGCGACGCTAGGAGGGCGATGATGACATCCGCACTGCACGACTTTCAGCAATTCGTGAACTGGCTTTACGTCCCTGCCCAAGGTGCGTCAGAAGACGTTCGGCGTTTCGCAAAAATTGTCTTGGCGAATTTCGCGACTGTTGCCGCGAGCTCGCTGCAACACAGCCAGCGGTCAGTTGTCCTAACTGACTTGGCTCGCAGGATGCTTCATTCGGCTGACCCAAACCAGCCCCCCCCAAATTTGGCGGTGGCGGATGGTGCATGGGGCTGGCAAAACTTGCGGAGTCTGACCATAGGACCATTCCGAGGTTTTCGCAGCCCAGAGCCATTTGATCTACAAAAGCGGATTGTTATGTTCTACGGGCCGAACGGCAGCGGTAAGACTAGCCTGTGCGAAGCGTTGGAATTTGCTCTACTTGGCACCGTAGAAGAGGGAGAATTGAAGCGGATAGCAGCAGATCGTTACCTCTCCAATGTCCATGAGCGACGCTTTGCGCCGCCTGCCTTGCTTGCCTCAGATCACGAGGGGCAGCCGGTCACTGTAGTTGCAGACGCGGACACATATCGTTTCTGCTTCATCGAAAAGAACCGAATTGATGCATTTTCACGAATTGCTGCAAAACCTGCGGGGCAGAAGACGGAGCTTATCGCCACCCTTTTTGGGATGGATCAATTTAACGATTTCGTAAGCCACTTTAACGATTCGATGGATGGACAGCTCACCTTGCTTGGGCTGAAACAACGAGAATTGGCGGGTAAACGAGCAGCGCTCGTCCAAGACATTACAGTTATTGAGAATGAGCAAATTACCATACAGCAGCTTACCCAAGCGGAGAATAATCTCGCTGCCTCTTACAGAGCAGGCCTCACCTATGCTGGCTTGCTTGCGGAGCTGGGGACCGAACAGGCGCCTGGCAGACTGCAAGAGCTTGAGCAGGCAATAAACCAGCCTACGCCTACAATTTACGGAATTAGTAGTACGGCACTTCTTGAGGCTTACCGAACCGCAGACGAGGCTCAAGCTGTTGTTGACGACCTTGCAACACAACTTGCAGGTCGAAGTAGCCAAGTGTCTTTCAAAGACCTATATACGGCGGTGCTTGGACTCCAGGGAATCGCAGCTGACCACTGTCCAGCATGCGATACCCCCTTACATGGCGAAAACCATGTGTTCCATGATCCGTACACCAAGGCGACCGATGGCTTGGCATCTTTAAGAGAGCTGAGTGAACTTCAGGAACGCCACACGATTGCTTTCTCGAATCGAAATGCGGCATCCCAGACATTATCGGTCCAACTTGCGACTTTCGCCCAGCGCGTTGGCGCAAACGCAGACAGCTCAACTCCACTTCAACGGTACTTGGCGAACCCGCAGGTCGATCAGCGACGGGCGTGGTGGCAAGATGCATATCAGGCTGACAGTAGTGGAAAGTCATTGGCGCAGCAGGCGATAGATTGGATAGTCACTCTTGAAGCAGGTGACGTTGTGGCTCGTCAAGCTATTGCTAACAGACAACTATTGATCCAAGAACGTGATCAACTTAATCAAGCGCGCATTAATGTTGCAACGATGGCCGCAAATCGCCAACAGACTGTGGAAGCCATTGCTGCGGCGAGAGCTCGGATCGCCGCTTTTGATGCCGCTAATAGCACTCTGATACAGGTGGCATCGCGTGAAGCCGAGGACATCGTGCGCGACAGCCGCATCAAGACAACGTACGATCAATTCTTGAGATACCTGCGACGCTATCGGTCAGAACTTCCGGGGACACTCATGGCGGGTCTCAATACACTGGCGATGGAGCTTTACAACGAATTCAACCGCAACGACTTGGATGCAGACAAGCTTGCGGCACTTTACCTGCCAGTGACGGGTGATGGTCGCATAGAACTCGCTTTTCGAGGTGTCCCTACGGTCAGGGTCGACGCCCTACACATTCTCAGCGAGGGACATGTACGATGCTTGGGACTGGCGATCTTGTTGGCGAAAGGTTTGAGCATTCACGCTCCAGTAATTATTTTTGACGATGCGGTCAACGCCATCGACCACGAACACCGAGAAGGCATCCGCGAAACAATCTTTCAAAGCGAACGGTTTGCGTCCACGCAGATCATCGTGACGTGTCACAGCAACGAGTTCATAAAGGACATACAAAACCACGTTCCAACCAATCAGTGGTTGTCTTACTCCTTTAGACGTCACGATGGTAACTACCATCCGCGCGTGCAGGGCAATGTCACCACGCAGAATTATCTTGCTAATGCTCGTGCGGCAGTAAATCAAGGTGATGATCGATCCGCCTTGGGCGCTTCGCGTCAGGCTTTAGAGATGTTGACTGCTAAGGTGTGGACATGGATGCGGCGCTGCGACCAAGGCATGCTTACGCTAAAGATAGCAGGGGCGGGAACTGAACCAGTATTGCGCAATCTTTGTGAGTCGCTAAGAACTAAGCTGCGCGGAGCGACAACTTTCACGCACGACGATAAAACCGCTGTGATTGAAGCACTTGACGTTATATTAGGCATCCCAGAGCAATCGCTTGTTTGGCTTTACCTAAACAAGGGTACTCACGAGGAGGCCAACCGCGACGACTTCGATTCGAGAGTGGTCGAATCAGTGGTGCAAACGCTTGAGTCTCTCGATGCGCTCCAACTTCGCGTACGCTAGACAATTGTGCTTGATCCCACAGAAGCGGACGTTCCAGCAAGCTGAACTGAGAGCATTTTAGTCAACTGCCACAGTCCGCTTAGGCCGGGAGCAGACCATCGCCACAAAGTTCTTGAACTTCCGCTTCTGGCACCGGGCTGCACCCCATGTCGCTTTCCTGACTACCAGAAAGCGGCAGCTTAACAAGCCTGTCGCTTCCGTTGATTCTATCGCTAAAGAGGGAACAAAAGCTCGCGCACCGGCCTGAAACTTCTCCGATGCACTGCCGAAACGCCATGTTCGCGCAACGCGGCAAGGTGGGCGGCATGAATTCCCTTCTTTCTTTCCTTGGGCTACAATCGGAGCCGTCAAAACAGCTTGGGAGGGCAAAAGCCATGACCAACACAATCGCATTGCCGGAAGCCATCTTCAAGCGGCTGGAAAAACTTTCCGCATCGTCGAAGCGCAGCCCGGCGTCGATCGTCAAACAAGCCGTGCAGGATCGCTTGGATTATGAGGAATGGGCGCTCAAGCAGATCGACGCCGGGCTGGCCGACATCAAGGCGGGGCGGACAATCCCGCATAACGAATTCTGGAAGCACATTGAGGCTGTCAATGCCAGAAAAAAAGCAGCTTGAATGGTCGATGCGCTCGCTGCGGAACATCGAGGCGATACGCGACTACATCGCACCGGACAATCCAGCCGCATCGCGGGCGGTGCTCAACGAAATACGCAAGGCCGCGATGGGGCTGCGCGATTCCCCGATGATCGGCCACCCGGGGCGCAGGCCGGGCACAAGGGAACTGGTGCTGAATCGCTACCCGTACACCCTGATTTATCGCCTGACGGCACAGCGGATCGGCATCGTTGCCGTGCTGCACCAGTCGAAGAAATATGACTAGCCGCGCCAGGCACGTTCTGACGGCCTGACCATCTCCCGCACTTTCCGCAGCTCCCGCTCCAGCCGCTTCGCCTCGCGCTCCCAGTACTGCGCAGCCTTCACTATGAAAAACAGATTGTAACTGACCGATACCCGCCCGCAATTCACAACCTGAATTATCGCTTTGATAATAGGATCTCGCGCACCGGCTTGAAACTGCGGCGGTGCACCTCTGACACGCCATGTTCGCGCAACGCAGCAAGGTGGGCGGCGGTGGGATAACCCTTGTGCTCGGCAAAACCGTAAAGCGGATACTGCTGGTGCAGTTGCAGCATCAGTTCGTCGCGCGCAGTTTTCGCCAGAATCGAGGCGGCGGAGATCGCGGCAACCTTGCTGTCGCCCTTGACGACGGCCTGGCTGGGGATGCCGGTCTGCGGGCAATACAAACCATCCACCAGCACCTGCTGCGGCGGCACCGGCAACGCCAGCACGGCGCGGCGCATCGCCAGCAAGGTCGCCTGCAGGATGTTGAGCCGGTCGATCTCTTCCACTTCGGCCCAGGCTACCGCCCACGCCAGCGCGCGTTCACGGATGACGGGAGCGAGTTGGTCACGCTGCCGTTCGGAAAGTTTTTTGGAATCCGCCAGGCCGGCGATGGGATTGGCATCGTCGAGAATCACCGCCGCCGCGCTCACCGGACCGGCCAGCGGGCCGCGCCCGGCCTCGTCGACACCGCAAATGAGTATGATTGATCGGCTAATTTTCCCTCTCCCCTACCCCTCTCCCGGTGCCCTCTCCTCAATCCTCTCCCGCAAGCGGGCGAGAAAGCGAACGAGAAAAGCAATTGTTAATTCCTGCGGGCGAGGGGAATTTATGTAGTTGGCAGGTAAGGCAGGATGGCATCTGCCGCTTTCCGCGCGGTGTTCTGGCGCAATGTCCGGTGCAATTCAAGAAATATTTCTTCGAGCCGCGCCACCGCATCCTTGTCGTTGACCAGATTAAGCAAGGCTTGGGCAAGGTTCTCCGGTGTGGCGTCTTCCTGGATCAGCTCCGGCACAACAAAGCGTTCGCACAGGATGTTGGGTAGGCCGAAATACGGCTGGTAGCGTTTGCGCCTGATCATCCACCATGAGAGCGCCGGCATCCTGTAGGTGATGACCATCGGCCGCTTGAGCAGCGCGCATTCCAGCGTAGCAGTGCCGGAAGCGACCAGCACGCCGTCGGCGGCGATCATCGCATCCTGCGCATGGCCGAACAGCAGAGTGAGCGGCAGTTGTTGCGCGCTGCAATCGTAAAGCGCCTGTTCAAAAATGGCGCGCGTCTCGCGGCTGGCCAGCGGCACGAGGAAGCGCGCATCAGGTATCTGTTGCAGGATCAGCCTGGCGGTCTCGATATAAGTGCGTGCGAGATGTTTGACTTCGCTCTGGCGGCTGCCGGGCAGGAAGGCGAACACCCTGGCTTGCAACGGAATGCGCATCGACTCGCGCATCTCGGCGCGCTTCGGCTGTTCCGGCAACATATCGGCGAGCGGATGCCCGACATAATCGACCGGGACGCCGGCTTCCTTGTACAGTTTCGGTTCATGCGGGAACAGCGCCAGCATGTGCGATACGGCACGCTTGATCTTGTTGATACGCTCGCCGCGCCACGCCCAGATCGACGGGCTGACGTAGTGGATGGCAGGGATGCCGTGCTGTTTGAGAACCAGCTCCAGGTCGAGGTTGAAGTCCGGCGCGTCCACCGCGATGAACAGTTCCGGGCGGTTGCTCAGAAAGTGCTCGCGCAGCCTGCGGCGGATGCCGACGATCTCGCGATAGTGACGCAACACTTCGACGTAGCCGCGCACCGCCAGTTTTTCCATCGGGAACAGCACTTCCATGCCGACGGATTGCATCCGCGGGCCGCCGATACCGACGAACTGCACTTCGGGACGCGCCTCTTTCAGCGCGGCCATTAAATGACTGCCAAGCAGGTCGCCGGAGGCTTCGCCCGCGACGATGCCGATTACGATTCTTTTTTGCTGCATGGGGAAACCTTGTACTTAAAACGGCAATTGGTCCACTAAAAACACGAAAGGCACGAAATGAAACAAAGGGTCGCATCGTTCAGGGAGACAATCCATCGTGGCGTCAATATATCCGGAGCCATTCGGTTTGTTTCGTGTGTTTCGTGCCTTTCGTGGGCATCTGTGTTTTTGGGCTGTGCAACCCATCTAACGAATGATGCCGCGCTTCGAGGCGGTGAGAAAATCCGCCAGCGGCTGCAACTCGGCATGCTCCGCCAATTGAGACTGAATCGCGGCTTTGGCCTCATCGAGATTCAGGCCGGATTTGTACAGCGTCTTGTAGGCGCGCTTGATCGCCATGATCGCCGGGCTGGAAAAGCCGCGCCGTTTCAGCCCCTCGGCATTGATACCATGCGGCGCAGATGGATTGCCGGAAGCCAGCACGTAAGGCGGCACATCCTGCAGCAGAATCGTGCCCATGCCGGTGATGATATGCGCGCCGATTTTGACGAACTGGTGCACCACGGTAAAGCCGCCGAGGATCGCGTAATCGCCGACCTCGACATGCCCGGCCAGTTGCGCGTTATTGGCAAAAATGGTGTGGTTGCCGACCTGGCAGTCGTGCGCCAGGTGCACGTAGGCCATGATCCAGTTGTGGTTGCCGACGCGCGTCACGCCGGTATCCTGTGCGGTGCCGAGATTGAAGGTGCAGAATTCGCGGATGGTGTTGTGGTCGCCGATTTCCAGCCGTGTCGGCTCATTGGCGTACTTCTTATCCTGCGGAATCTCGCCCAGCGAACAGAACTGGAAAATACGATTATTTACTCCGATGCGGGTGCGGCCATTGATCACCACATGCGGCCCGATCACCGTGCCCGCGCCGATCTCGACATGTTCGCCGATGATGGAATACGCGCCCACCTCGACATCATCGGCGAGCTTGGCGTCCGGATGGACGATGGCGGTCTGGTGAATCATCACGCCACCGACTTCATGGTGCACATCAGCTCCGCCTCGGCGGCCAGTTGCCCGTCCACCTCGGCGGTGGCGGAAAACTTGAACACGCCGCGCATGCTGCGCGTCAGCGTCACCTTGATGATCAGTTGATCGCCGGGAGTGACCGGGCGCTTGAAGCGCGCGCCGTCGATGCCGGCGAAGTAATACACCGACTTCTCGTCCGGCTTGCTGCCCATGGATTTGAACGACAGCAAAGCGGCGACCTGCGCCATCGCCTCGATGATCAGCACACCCGGCATCACCGGGTGATGCGGGTAATGGCCGGGAAAAAAGGGTTCATTGATGGTCACGTTCTTCAGCGCGACGATGTCCTTGCCCGGCTCGACCGACAGCACGCGATCCACCAGCAGGAAGGGATAACGGTGCGGCAAGTGTTCGAGGATGGAATGGATATCCATGGTGGTGCTCATCGTTTGTTTCCTTTCAATAATTCAATCTGATGTTCCAATGCCTTGATGCGCTTCACCAGGTCGTCGAGGTGGCGCAGATGCGCGGCATTCCTGCGCCAATCCTCGGTCTTGGTAAACGGGAAAATGGCTGCGTAAGAACCGGCTTCACGAATGGATTTTCCGACCAGCGTGTGAGCGGCGATCTCGACATGATCCGCCAGTTGCAGATGTCCCAAGATGCGCGCGCCGCCGCCGATCAGGCAATAGCGCCCGATCACCGCGCTGCCGGCAATGCCGGCGCATCCGGCAATGGCGGTATGCGCGCCGATGCGCACGTTGTGCGCGACCTGTATCTGGTTG
>Ga0209212_1007750_pt1 | contig 11751 bp, 12 predicted proteins | sample RifGroC2_FD_183996 | JGI IMG/M metagenome (GOLD analysis project Ga0209212, IMG submission 183996) | Groundwater microbial communities from Rifle, Colorado, USA - Groundwater C2 (SPAdes) (version 2) | ecosystem: Environmental > Aquatic > Deep subsurface > Groundwater | place: Rifle, Colorado...
TCGAAATTGATTTTGCGGCAAGGGTTAAATCCCACAGAAGTCCTGTAAAATCACCGGTTGCTCTCGGATATAACCTCTCCTGTTCAACTATGTGTCTTTGAATTGTAACGACTTTGCTTTTTTGCATATCACTTATACCTTTGGAATTATTCAGTAACCCTAGAATATATTTTGGTCATTTTACAATCTTAAATACCAAAGTCAACGATTATCCGCTGTAAATAATCTGCGGTATAAGTTGAGTGGAGAGGGGTTTGGAGAATAGTTACCCAAGGATTCATTTATTGTTCATTTTTACTTCTTCTATGTCTGGACAGGTTTTCAATTCAGTTGGGGAATAAGGACAAATTTTAAGACAATTTTTTGGTTGAAGCCAGCAATGCCCATCATTTTTGCACTGGCACATCTTCAGTTCATTACGTTTTAGCTGGTTTGGCCACGCTTTAAAAAAAGGGAGAAGGGCGTCACTAATTGATGCAAAAGCTTCTTGTGATTCCTTTGGGCTTTTGGCTCTCTTCAGACTTTCTGCCCCTTCAAGGATGTGTTGCATCATATGCCTACCAGCGCCGTCAGGCTCGGTTTGAGCAGCTTGTCGGGCTGCATCTGATAATTTCTGGGCTAAATCTGTAATGCCATTCAAATCTTTCTTTACTAAATGATGATAAACCTCCTGGTAAGTTGACAGGATTGATTGAAGATGGACAACTGTCTTCTTCCCGATGGTAATCACCGCTTCATGCGAGTGACCCTCATGGGCAGGTATGTTTTGCATAGAACAACAAGAAAATAATAAAAGCATAATTCCTCTCTTCAGATAGCTATTTTTTATCATTAGCGACTCCTTTCCGTTAAAAGTGTTGCTTAATGTCAAATAATTATAATAATCAGATGATACGGTACTTAGTGCCTTTGTGCTTAATAGATCGGTTTAAAAAGATACTGAGCAGGTAACTATTGCCCTGTAGTCTTCCAGACCCTCTGCGCCCTGTTGTTCAGATTCGTTGTTGAGGTCTTTCCACATGGGAATCTTAATCAATGCTCCTACGCTCACATGCTTGCCAAAGGTAGCCCGTAAACCCGGAGAGAGATAAAGAATCGAACCGCCGGAATTGTTTACTTTTTTACCCTCTTCATTCATGTCCTTTGTTAAATGAAGAAAATTGGATTCCCCAATAATATCAAGCCTGGAGAGAAAGCCGTTCGTCTTTTCAAAGATTTCGTATCCGCCTGCTACATTGAAACGAACCTCATTGCCGGGCTTCCCATCGTTCGTCTCTGTAAAGGTAAGAACTGAAGTATCCCCTGTTACTGTCACATGGGGAATGATCATTTTCGAGGCAGCAAAACCGAGAGTAAAACTCGGTGCGGCAAAACCAGGCTGCAATCCCATATCAAACCTGTTTCCTTCATCGTCCCGGTTTGAGGTAGTGCCCGTTGGCACGGTAAGACCTGCTATTACTGACATCTTTAAATCGTCGCTGCTGTAATCCGCGTCGTAAGAGTCCTCGGTGCCAAAGCGATATAAACCACGAATTCCATCCCTTTCGCCTAGCTTAAACCCGTATTGGACAAGCAAGCCCAGGTCTCCGAAACCGTCTGATGTGCCCAGACTGTCTTGTTCCTTACTGGCAAAGGGAAGGATACCATAAAAAGAAAGCGCATCGGTTACACCATAGCCAAAAACGGTATTGAAAAAGGTAAAGGTATCAATATTTTCCGGTTCAGCATGTTCCTTGTGCTCAAACGGGACATATTCAAACTTTTCATAGATCAAATATCTTCCCTTCCCAAGTGCCAGCGGAGATGCTGTCTCAATCGGAGCGCCAGGGCCAAAAGCCGATGAAATCCCGCCGTGGTGGGCAAAGGCTATTGTGTTCATGATAGGGACAGACAATAAAATACCTATTACTATCAAAGCGCTATAACAACTTTTACGAATTAAATTAGATTCTTCGCTCTGCTCAGAATGACAAACGCTGTCATTCTGAGGAGCGAAACGAAGAAGAATCTCGACTTTAGAATTCCAGAATATCAAATTAGCCTCCTTCATGTTTGATCTGAAAGTTTATTTAAATTCACCAGTAATACTATAAAAATATTCGTGCTACCGTTGCGCAAAAAAATTATTCTTCCATATTCATCTTTTCATGGCCTCCATTCCATATTGTTTTAATGTGTCTTTGTCGTAGATTAATTCAATGGTTGGCATGTCTGCAACAATCTTACCGTTGTCCATAAGAATACAGCGTTCTGTAACTTCGGAAATCAAATACAAATCGTGGGAAGCCACCATTATGGCCGCCTGCAAACCTTTCAGATACGTAATCAAGCGACGCCGATTCCGGTGATCCAGATCGTTTGCCGGTTCATCAAGAATCAAGAGTTGTGGTTCCATTGCCATGGCTGCGGCTAGTGCAACCCTTCGCTTCTCTCCTCCTGACAAGTGTTGCGGGGGACGATGGCTCACCACGCTCAGTTCAAAATATGCTAACCACCTTTCAACCGTTTCACAAACTCTCTGCTTTGACCAGCCCAAATTCCTCGGGCCGAAGGCAATTTCTTCCCACACAGAAGAACAGAAGAGTTGGTCGTTTACCTGTTGAAACGTCAGTGCAACGTGGCGTCTTACTTCATTGATATTCTTATGCTCAGCAAGAGGACGATCTAACACTTCTACATACCCCGAATTGGGTTTTAGCAAGCCATTCAAATGCCAGAAAAAGGTGGTTTTGCCCGCACCACTTGGCCCAATTACCCCCACCTTTTCACCTTGATGAACGGACAACGACAATCCAGATAGCGCCTGTGCTCCATTCTGATACTGAAAAGTTAGGTTGTTTACATGAATAACACAGGACATGGTAAAATTACTCCAGCCCAAACAATGCATGCAAAAATAAAGAGAAAGATTAAACTTACACAAGGAACTTTATCATCATCTCCGGCAAGACACGGGAATGCGCCGCTGAATCCACGGGACCGCATGGCGCGTTCAACATTTTCAGCCTGCTCAAAACTAGCCAACAACAAACAACCAATCCCACCTGCAAGGTTGCGCAATTGTAAAGGACGTATGCCTTTTTTCGCCCCACGGGATGCCTGAGCGGCAAGCATCATCTTTAACCGTTCGGATAAAATCGGCAAGAACCGTGCAGTAAATGCTATTATATGGATCAAAACTGACGGTACTCTTAACTTTTCAAGGGTTAACAAGATTCGTTCGAATCCGACCCAGGTAATCCAGATTACGCCCCACAACCACATTGCCAGCATCTTCGTTATCAAGACAGGGGCAAGAGAACGCCCCTCATCTGTCCAAAGCAAGGTTGCGCCTGTAAATATGAAAAAAATCAATACCCCTTTACAACGCCAGATAGTTGCAAATACCTTTCTCACTACAAGGCTGGCGAACAAACTGATAATCAATAAACACAGGAGAAGACAAAAAAGATTATCGAGCAATCCAAGCCCTGTCAGAACTAATAAAATGAGTATTGTGCCAATCCGTGTTGAAGGGGGAGACATACTCATTTTGGATTTCGGATTTAATAGGTGTTTTATAAAAAAACCACCGCCGCCGAGAACCATAACCCCAATTGCAATACGGACACTTAAGTAGTCAAAGAACCCTTTTGACGTTCCGTGCAAAACTTCTTGCCATGCGATCCGGGTAAGATGACCCCCTGGCATCTCGACAATAATAAATTTGGGATCATCCTCAATGCCCTTAGGCAACGTCCATATTCCTTTTTCATCCAGTGTATCCCTGATAATTACAATACCATCCTCGTCCACTACAGTAACCACAGCGCCAGAGGCAGGGGAATGGTCGCTGAAATTGGCATATAACTTTCCTCCTTCAGAGGATAAATAAAGTCCATGGGCATTTGCTTCAGAAGGCAACAAAAGAAGGATGCTGAAGATAAATATATGCATAAGAGTTTCAATGTTTAAGGGTGGCATGGACAACCCCCTAATTCCCCCTTTGTTAAGGGGGATTAAAGGGGGTTGTCCGTTTCTCAGTTGAAAAGTAGTTCTCATCATGAAACTCCCAGTAATGACGGTTTCACTTTTTGGAGAAAATGCACCAGCCAGAAACTGAGGATACCTTCCACGATGGCAATGGGAACATGGCCAAAGAAAACTAATCTGGCGAGGGGCATAAGCGCCGTATGTGTTGTACATAGCGTTACATACAGTAAACTAGCCGAAATCAGGATTGTTCCACCGCCAATAAGAGAACCTATCCACGGACGTTTTTTAAGAGAAATCTGCCTCATCCACTGACGTCCAAGCGCGCCCATCAAGGCGCCGGGTAAAGCCATCATGACAATGTTAACGCCCAACACGGTGAGCCCTCCAAAACCAATGAATAAAGCTTGCAATAAAAGCCCCACGGTTACTACCGTTAAAGCACCCCAACCCAGTAAAAGTCCTGCAATGCCAGTGAGTACAAGATGCATGCTGAATGGCCCGACAGGCACATGAATTGTTGAACCTGCAAAAAAAGCCGCAGCAACCACCCCGTAAACGCTTACCTGGTCCACCCGTAAGCGGCGAATTGATATTGCCAAAGCGGGGAAGGCTATCGCCCACCCTGTTCCAACAACATACGGAGAGAGGACTCCGTCACTAATGTGCATAAGAAACACCTTATAAAATATTACAATTATGATAAACGTGCTATCGTTAAAGAAAAAAATATTAGCGCTTACATTATTTCCGCCCCGGTTGTTGTCATAGAAAATCCTCCGTGTTTTACCCCTTTTGCGGATTTTAATTTCCCATATAAGGCTTCTATTTCCTTTGGTTTCCCTTTTACCACGATTATTTCAAGACAATTATCGTGATCTAAGTGGATGTGTTGTGTGGAAAGAATGGTGTCATGATAGTCATGCTGGATATCAATGAGGAGGTTGGTCAATTCCCGCTTGTGATGATTGTAAACGATGGTAATTGACCCGGTGACCTCTTTGCCTTCCTGCCATTCTTTTTTGACCAGATCGTCTCTGATCAGGTCGCGTATGGCCTCTGAGCGATTGGTGTATTTTTTCTCTCTTATCCGCTCATCAAATTTCCTGAGCAATTCCTTATCAAGTGAAACTCCAAATCTGACTAAGTTTGACATAAAATTCCTCATATTGCCAGTGCTACCATTTTTAGAATAATAGCACGAATATTAACATAATGTCAAGGGCATTTTTAAATCAAAAGAACACCGCGCTGACAAAACCAATCAGGGCGCCAAAGACGCCTCCCCAAACGACCAGCCAGCCGAGATGCATACGGATCATTTCCTCAACGATTTCTTTTACACGCTGTGGTGTAAGTTCGTTTAATGTGGTTTCCACCATAGCGCTGATTTTTGTTTTAAATGTTTCAAAATCAGTTTCTTTCTGCAGGACAGAGGCTATGTCAATATTGACTAAAATCTCCGATGCCTGTCTTTCGAATTCTATTTTAAAGGGTTTGCGCAGAGGTTCTAGGGCTTTTTCTCCGCCAAATAGTTTAAATACACTGCCATAAGTGGAGCTTTTGATTACCGATATAAAACCTCCAAAAATTTTATCAAAATCAATTTTGTCCATGATTAATTCGGGTTGTATTGTGTGCGGTAATGCACCCTGTGTGACCTTGATAAAATTATCTTTGGTAAAAAAATTCTCCATAATCAGGGAGCGGATGCTCTCTTTGAATTGATCAAACCTGAGGGCAATGATTCCTGAACCATAGAGACCCGGTATTTTTTCAAATAGCATGTATATAGCCACCCAGTTGGTAAAAGCGCCGGATAAGGCAAAGAGGCTTGCCATCATGAGCGCATTGCGACCGATAAATTCAGGAATTAGATATGAAATTGTAAATATGATAGCGGAAACTAAATTAGTCAGGAAGCTTTTGCTTGTGAGCATCCTTAACTTATTTGACTCCAACCAGATTGTTTCTTCCCCAAAAACCTTCGGTGGAAGCTGGCAGGGAATTGCCTCTATTTTTTCTTCAGACATCTCAACTCTCCTGTTCTTGTTGTTTGTAGAGACGCATTGCAATGCGTCTCTACGTTTAAATTATTTAGCTGAGGCTGTGTTTCGTTACAAGCATGGTGTCACTGCTTGATCAATCTGTATTATGCTATGAGTTTATTATTGTCTTATCCGGGAGTCAAGAGATAAGAATGCACGAGATAGTATTACTTTGTAAAAACTTCTTTTCCCCATTATTGTGGGGAAAAGTTTTTGCAAGTTTTGCACTACGCAGTAGGGCGAACTTAAGTTCGCCTTACTCAGCCAGCATACGCAACAGCGTAAAGAGGGGTTAATTTGTTTGCAGTTTTATTGCGATAGGAGATGTTTTATTACATTTGTCAATTCCAAAAATTTGGTTTCAGCATATTGCTCGCATTGACTTCTTGTTGTGCTGTAAAAGAAGTATTATTTTCAGTTTTTAAGAGTAACGTTGTTGATACCTTCGTGAATTCTTGGTATCATCGTTTTTATGAACGATACGTCTGAAACAGATTTTATAAAATTTCTCGGTACGGCAGGGGCCAGGATTGTTGTGTCCAAACAATTACGCGCCTCCGGAGGGATGTGGTATTCCTTAGACGGTTTTAATGTGCTGGTGGATCCTGGTCCCGGTTGTCTGGTAAGGTGCGTTTCAAGCAGACCAAAGATGGACCCAATGAAATTAAATGCTATCATTCTCACTCACAGGCATCTTGATCATGCTGCTGATGTGAATGTAATGATTGAGGCAATGACTAAGGGTGGATTCAAAAGACGAGGCGTTCTTTACACGCCTGAGGATGCACTGGTGGAAGACCCTGTAGTGTTCAAGTATGTTAGAAGCTATCTGTCTCGCATAGAAATTATAAAGGAAGGCGGAAGCTATAAATTATCAGACACGGTTTCTTTCCAAACTCCTTTAAAACACCAGCATCCGAGCGAGACCTATGGTATAAATTTCTTTACCACAAAGTATACCATTTCATTAATAGTAGATACTCGCTATTTCCCGGAATTGTTAAAACATTATAAGGGAGATATATTAATAATTAATGTAGTTCGTCATACGGTAGACAAAGATATGAAGTCGTGGCTCTATCATTTGTGTGTTGGAGATGTGAAGGAAATTGTAAAAACTCTAAAACCAAAAATGACGATCTTAAATCATTTTGGTATGACAATGATCAAGGCACAGCCACGTGTGGTTGCAGAACAATTATCGAAGGAAACAGGGTTGAAAATTATCGCTGCAGGAGATGGGATGAGATTTGATCTTACTGCCGTCTAGTTACTATAAAATCTGCTAATTCTAATAGCGCTGTTTTATATTTAGAATCGGGAAGAGGGGCAATTTCTTCCTGTGCCTGCTTTACAATGTTTTTGGCAGTGTTAAATGCATATTCTACCGCATCATGTTCAGTCAGCAATTCAAGTATTGAGTTCTTGTTTTCTTTTTCGCTGTGCTGGAAAATAAGTGCTTTGGTTGTTTCAAGTTTATTTCTTGGGAGTTGATTAACTAATCTGATAAGAGGTAACGTGAGTTTCCCTTTTTGTATGTCAGAGTTTAATGATTTCCCAATTTCTTCCTCAGTTCCCATTATATCAAGACAGTCATCCACAATTTGAAAGGCAATTCCAATCTTTAAGCCGTAATTGTATAACATATCCGATATCTTACGGTTGGCGCCTGCAAACGTAGCACCAAGCCGGCAACTGGCGGCGCATAACGAAGCCGTTTTCCGTTCAATAATGTCAAAATAATCATTTTCACTAAGTTCCATATCATAACGTCTTTGAAGTTGAATAAGTTCGCCTTCGGACATGATATTAACGGTCTGTGAAAGCAGCAGAGTTGCAACTTGTGAATCAAGGGCGGAAAGTATAGTAAATCCTCTGGAGAAAAGATAATCCCCAAACAGGATAGATATTTCTCTACCCCATTTCGAATTTACTGTTTCGACATGTCTTCTTATAGAGGCTTCGTCAATAATGTCGTCATGGACAAGTGTTGCGGTGTGTACCATTTCTACTACAACGGCGAGGTCTATATGTTGAGGTACCAATTCACCTATGCATTTACCTGATAGCAATACTAAGGCAGGGCGCAACCTTTTCCCTTTATATTTGCTGATGTGGGCTATAAGGTCAGCTAACGAATTGCTTTCGGGTTTTAGTTCTTTATGGAATTGGGTTTCTACCTTATCCAGAAGGTCTTTTATTGTGTCGAAAGCGCCTGCAATTTCCACAATTAACGCACTCCTCTTTTCAATTTAAATTATAATTATTAAAGAAAATTATAATATCAATCTACATCTAAAAAGTCAAACTTCTTTTCAATTTTAACTTACTAATAGCGTCTAGGACGTCATCTGGTGTAATGGAATTAATACATGCAACATGATCACACGTTCGTTTTTCACATGGGCTGCAGGGGATGTCTTTTCTGATAACTACTGCATTTTTTCCATAAGGGGCATAAATTACAGGGTCTTTAGGCCCAAAAATTGCAATTGTTGGAATACCAATACATGAAGCAATGTGGGTAGGCCCGGTATCACCACCGATAAAAATGTGTGCGCGTTGAAGTAACGCTATTAACTGTTTAACCGATGATGTCTTACATGCAATCGTAGCCTGATATTGCATTAATGAAGTAATCTCTTTTGCTATTTTATATTCCAAAGCGCCCCATGTAAAAACGACTGAGTAATCAAATTCCTTTATTAATTGATCTGCGAGACAGGCATAATTTTTAGTTGGCCAGCGTTTGTATTTCCCAAACAGACTTGTTCCTGGATGGATGATTGCAATAGGTTTTTTGTCAAGGTGATTTTGCTGGATAAAATCATCAATATAAAGACGGTCTGTATCAGGTATTGAAAATACAGGTTTTTGATATTTTGGTTCTATTCCCAAACCATGTAAAAGGTTGAGGTATTTGTCAATTCGGTGCATTTTCTTTTGCTGAGGAGTGATTTGTAAGTTGGTAAAAACAAAATTAAATTCCTTGCAATAGCCCTTAGAAAACCCAATTCTTGTCTTTGCCTTACTTAGATAAGTTAATAAACCACTTTTAAAATTACCATGGAAGTCTAATGCAACGTCATAATTTTTATTTCTTAATTTTTTTAAAAACGTTCGTATTCCTGGAATTATCTTAAAATATTTCTGGGGGTATTTAAGATAGGTTTGCAATTGTCTTCTTGGAAATACGATAACCTCGTCAATACATGGAAGTCCTTCAACCAAATCCTTAAGTTTGTCCTCTACAAGCCACGAAATATAAGCGGAAGGGAAGGCAGTTCTCAAATTCATTACGGCAGGTATTACGTGAACGATATCGCCCATAGCGCCTAAACGAACAACTAAGATATTTTTTGGATTACCGGATGGTCCTGTCATTTGATATATGTTAAAAGAGTTTGAATTAAAGACTTAGATATTACTATAATCCTTGTAAAACTTCTTTTCAATAATAAATAAATCAAACTAATTTGCGTTTGTATTTGGTTTATATTCCGATATATAATATTTGTTCAACGATTAGCCTTCAACAATCATGAGTAAAGAGCGGCAATGGGGGGGGCGAAATTTATATTCGGCATGCTCGTATTTACCATGAAAAGGTGAATGAAAATTATTGTGACGATTATAATAATTTGCACTTATCTTGTTCACATGGAAATCCGGAAGCCGATTCTTATCAGCTATGAGGCATAAAAAAACAGGCAGCCATCATGTCACATAAACAAAAGGTACCACCTGCTTTCTCAAGGGTTGAAAGGGGAGATACGACTTTATTTATAAAAGAAGGGTATAAAGAAATAATATTACGCATGGTTTTTGATACTGAGCAAAGTCGGAGAAAGACATCTTTGCTTAAGCAAAATCAAAACGGAGAGAAAGGCAGCGCTGACGTAAAATTTGGAAGGGGAAGTTATTTGTCTGTTCCTATCGCAAATAACAGTGAAGAAAGGTTTATTATCAGAGATTACAGACATGGTGGTTTATTGGGTAAGCTGTTTGGTGGTATTTTTTTAAACGGGAACAGACCTTTAAACGAAATATATATAAACGAGATTGCATTTCAAAAGAACGTTCCAACTGCTGAAGTGATTGCTGTATGTAAGAGAAAATTATGGGGCATATTTTACAAGGCAAGCTTCATTTCAAGGGAAATAACAGGTGCAACTGACATAATTCAATTTTTAAAAGAATCTGCATTGGAGTTTGTCCAAAAGTCTAAAAAATCTATAATTTTTGCTCTGGTAAAACTGATAAGGAATATGCATGATGCGGGTATATATCACGCTGACTTACACCTGAAAAATATACTGTTAAAAAAAGATTCTAATGGAAAGTTTAGTGCATATATAATCGATCTGGATAAATCTGTCTTCTTAGATAGATTAAGTATTGATCAAAGGATTAGAAATTTGTTGCGCCTCGATCGTTCTGTTGTGAAATTACGCTGGCTTTCTGGTGAAACATTCATAGGTATGGGCGAACAGCCGTTCGCTTTTACGCATGCTTTGAAGCAAAAAGCGGACTTGATTTCTGCGACAGACAGGTTAAGGTTTTTTAAGTCTTATATGTTATATGACAATGCGCTTACTAAGGATTGGAAGATGTATATCCGTCAGCGCCAGTCGCATTATTCTATGCATAAGTTTTGGTGGTTTGTGTCAGGTCTATTTCGAAAGTAGAGGATAACCGTGTCAATACAAAATATTATTTGTCCAATCATAGCATATTTTATAGGCAGTATTCCTTTTGGTTTTTTAATAACTAAATTTATAAAGGGTGTTGATATCAGACAGGTAGGCAGCGGCAATCCGGGTGCAACGAATGTCGCAAGGGCATTGGGTAAACCTTATGGAATATTGGTGTTTATCTTAGACATGTTAAAGGGTTTCTTGCCCGTTTATTTTTTTGATAGGTTATTTTCAGGTTATGGACATAACTTGTCGTTAATATTATGCGGGGTGGGGGTAATATGCGGTCATACATTCCCAATATTTCTTGGTTTTAAGGGAGGAAAGGCAGCGGCAACAGGCTGCGGTGTTTTTCTGTGGTTAGCCCCTGTGCCTATCTTTATTTCTGTTACCGTCTGGTTACTGATAGTCGCTGTTTCCAAATACATATCTCTGGGTTCGATGCTCAGTTCGGTGGTATTAGTAGTAAGTCAGATTGTATTGGGTAAAGATCCGTTTGGTAGCGGGCTTTACCTGACGCTATTTTCAATATTCATCTCTGTTCTTATTATTATTCGACATAAGCCAAACATAAAAAGAATCCTGAATGGCACCGAAAGCAAAATAGGCAAGAAGGCTAATTCGCCTGATTCCGCTGAAAATTAGTAAATTTACCCACGAAAGACACGAAACATACGAAATCCCTTTCGCGTACTTTGGCGTCATTCGTGGGCATCTCTATTAACAAAAATATCCTTGACCTTTAAAATGCGTGGGGTATAGTATTTTCCTAGGTGGATGGTCACCAGTCCAAATACCAGGGAAGAGGTTGTAAAATCCTGGGGCGTCAGGACAACAGCCACAGAGCCTCATTTAATCCCGTTTCGGGAGCGCCAACCTCATTGTGACATCCACCCCTTTATATTACTCTCGTTTCTTTAACGATTAGAATCGTTGGGTTTCGCCTTCAGACTGTGCCAAATGAACTTTGCATGGACAGCCTTTGTACAGTAAAAAGGTATGAAATATCAATTTTATCGGTAGTTTTTTCTGTT
>Ga0209212_1007751_pt1 | contig 11747 bp, 12 predicted proteins | sample RifGroC2_FD_183996 | JGI IMG/M metagenome (GOLD analysis project Ga0209212, IMG submission 183996) | Groundwater microbial communities from Rifle, Colorado, USA - Groundwater C2 (SPAdes) (version 2) | ecosystem: Environmental > Aquatic > Deep subsurface > Groundwater | place: Rifle, Colorado...
CAGCCAGAACGGGAACGGGAACGGCAGCGGGAACGGTAGCGAACTGAACTGGAGCAAAAGGGGAGACGGATGCCTGAGTCAAGCGCCCTGTTTGGAGCACGAGCATCTCTGGTCAGTGGGCAGGTGGATGCGGTTTTCCTGTTCATCCTCGCCATCGCCGGCTTCTTCTTCGTGCTGACCCAAGGGCTCCTGATCTATTTCGCGCTGCGCTACCGCAGGAAAAAGGGGGAGCCCCCCGCCGAGACCCCGTACATCACGGGTAACCAGACCATGGAAGTGATCTGGATGGTGATTCCCTCCCTGCTTCTGGTCGCCATCTTCGCCTACGGCATGTTCGTCTTCATCAAGATGACCACACCCATACCGGGGGCCACAGAGGTGCAGGTCACCGCATCGCAGTTCCAGTGGACCTTCAAGTACCAGGACGGACGCAGCGCGGCCAACGAGCTCAGGCTCGCGCTGGACCAGCCGGTCAAGCTGATCATGACCTCGCGCGACGTGATCCACAGCCTGTACATCCCCGACTACCGTCAGAAGCAGGACCTGGTGCCGGGACGCTACACCTACCTCTGGCTGGTGCCCAAGAAAACCGGCACCTTCGACATTTACTGCGCCGAATACTGCGGCACCGGGCACTCGCTCATGCGGGCCACCCTGATCGTCATGCCCCTTCCCGAGTACGACAAATGGGTGCAAAGCGAGCGCCAGAAGCTCAAGGCCGGCGTCCAGTCGCCGGTCGAGCGCGGCAAGGCGCTCTTCGAGAGCTCGGGCTGCCTCGGCTGCCATAGCGTGGACGGCACCCCCAAGGTGGGACCGACCCTGAAGGGGGTCTTCGGCAGGCAGGTGCAGTTGGCGGACGGCAGAACCATAACGGCGGACGAGGAGTACCTGCGCGAGTCGATCGTCGAGCCCGGCGAGGATCTGGTCAAGGGGTTCCAGGCCATCATGCCCCCCTACCAGGCGACGCTGAAGGACGACGACCTGGCTGCGGTGGTCGCCTACCTGAAGAGCCTGAAGTGAGGAAACGCCATGTCAGATGAAGCGACCGCAGCCACCGGGCATGAGCCTGACTACCTGGCGCAGAAAGGTTTCCGGTCCTGGGCCTGCACCCACGACCACAAGCGGATCGGGGTGATGTACCTGATCGCCACCCACAGCTTCTTCCTGATCGGGGGGATTCTGGCCATGCTTTTGCGCCTGAAGCTACTCACCCCTGGCCCGGCCCTGATGAGCGACCACGCCTACAACGTCCTTTTCACCCTGCACGGCGCCATGATGATCTTCCTGTTCATCATCCCGGCCATCCCCTCGTCCCTGGGGAACTTCTTCATCCCGCTCCTGATCGGCGCGCGCGACGTCGCCTTTCCCAGGCTGAACCTGTACAGCTTCTGGATCTTCGTGGTGGGGATCGTGATCACGGTCGCCTCGCTGCTGCAGCCCATCGACACCGGCTGGACCTTTTACACCCCCTATTCGGCCCAGACTGCCAGCGCCGTCACCGCGCTCTCCTGCGGCATGTTCCTGGTCGGCATGTCCTCCATCCTCACCGGCCTGAACTTCATCGTCACCATCCACACCATGCGCGCCCCCGGCATGACCTGGTACCGGATGCCGCTCTTCATCTGGGGCATGTACGGCACCAGCGTGATCCAGGTGCTGGCGACGCCCGTGATCGGCATCACCTTCGTGCTTCTGGTCGCCGAGCGCCTGCTCGGCATCGGCTTCTTCGACCCGGCCAAGGGTGGCGATCCCCTTTTGTTCCAGCACTTCTTCTGGTTCTATTCCCACCCGGTGGTCTACGTCATGATCCTGCCCGCCATGGGGATCATCTCCGAGGTGATCCCGGTCTTCGCCCGCAAGCCGATATTCGGCTACAAGGCGATCGCCTACTCCGCCCTGGCCATCGGCTTCATCGGCTTCCTGGTCTGGGGGCACCACATGTTCGTAAGCGGCATGTCCACCGTGGCCTCGGTGATCTTCTCCTTTCTCACCTTCTTCGTGGCGGTTCCCACCGGCATCAAGATCTTCAACTGGATCGCCACGCTGTACCGCGGCTCGATCTCTCTCGACTCGCCCATGCTCTACGCCCTGGCCTTCATCTTCCTGTTCATCATCGGCGGGCTGACCGGCCTGTTCCTGGGCTCCCTGGCCACCGACGTGCACGTGACCGACACCTACTTCCTGGTGGCCCACTTCCACTACACCATGATGGGGGGGACCATCATGGGGCTCTTCGCCGGGCTGCACTACTGGTTCCCCAAGATCACCGGGCGCATGCTGAACGAGAAGTGGGCCAAGCAGGCCTGGCTCTTCATCGTGGTCGGCTTCAACGTCACCTTCTTCCCCATGTTCATACTCGGCATGCAGGGGATGCCCCGGCGCTTCTCGCAGTACCCGGAGAAGTACCAGCCGCTCAACATCCTGGCCACGGTGGGTTCCTGGATCCTCTTCGCCGGCATCTTCATCATGTTCCTGAATTTTGTCCGTTCACTGCGCCACGGCGCCAGGGCTCCGGACAATCCCTGGCAGGGGCTCACCCTGGAGTGGACCGTCCCCTCCCCTCCTACGGTGGAAAATTTCGAGACCATACCGACCATAACCGACTGGCCCTACGGCTACGGCAAGAAAAAGAGGCAGGCCAAGTGACTACACACGACCCACATAAGGGGGCGCCCGTCGAGGCGAGGCTCGGCATCTGGGCCTTCCTGGCCACGGAACTGCTGCTATTCGGCGGGCTTTTCACCGCCTACCTGGTATTCCGGCTGGAATACCCCGAGCTGTTCCACCGGGAGCACCTGAGGCTGAGCCGGGTCCTGGGGACGCTGAACACGGTGCTGCTCCTGACCAGCAGCCTCACCATGGCCACGGGGATCGCAGCCATCCGGCACGGCCGGCAGCGCACCCTCCAGATCGCACTGGCCCTCACCCTCGCCCTTGCCGCAGGTTTCCTGGGGATCAAGTATGTGGAATGGAGCGAGGATTTCAGCCACGGCCTGTTCCCCAGCAGCAACCTTTTTTTTGGGCTGTACTTCGTGATGACCGGCCTGCACGGCCTGCATGTCATTCTAGGGATGACGGTGATGGTCTGGCTTTTGTGGCGGGCCCGCAGGGGCGACTTCTCCGCGGAGTACAACACGCCGGTCGAGGTGACCGGGCTCTACTGGCACTTTGTCGACCTGGTCTGGATCTACCTGTTTCCCCTGCTCTACCTGATCGGCTGAGGTGGCTATGACAGCGTACAAGAGATACCTGGCGGTCTGGGCGGCGCTGATCGTCATGACCGCCGTGACCGTCGGCGTTTCCTACCTCGACCTGGGCCTTTGGAACGCCAGCGTGGCCCTGGTGGTCGCCTCGTTCAAGGCGCTTCTGGTCGCGCTCTACTTCATGCACCTGCGCCACGAGATCAAGCTGGTGCTGGCCTTTGCCATTTTCCCGCTGTTGATCCTGGGGCTCATCATCGCCGGTACCTTGAGCGACACCATGTACCGCTAGACGCTCCGCAGGAGGTGTCACATGCTAGGGTGGATAACCGCTGCTATCTTCTTCCTACTGCTCATCTGGGGCAACGTCGTGACGGGTATGGAGGCCGGGCTCGCCTGCCCCGACTGGCCGCTGTGCCACGGCAGCTTCCTCCCCCCCATGAGGGTCGACGTCTGGATGGAGTTCCTGCACCGCGTGCTGGCGGCCCTGGCCGCACTCTCCCTCGTGCTGCTGGTGCGGCGCAGAATCGCCAGCTACCAGGGGGTGCAGAAGGCGATCCCTGTCGTCGCGCTGGCCCTGATCGCCGTGGAAATCGGCATCGGCGGCGCAGTGGTCCTGCTGCGGCTGCCGGTGCAGCTTACCACGGTGCATTTCATGATCGGCCTGGCCCTGTTCCTGCTGGTTCTCTACATGGCCATCTGCGACGGCAGCACCCGCCCGGCCCTGCTCTCCCTGGCCGGCTATGCCGGGCCGCTTTTCTGCCTGCTTCTGCTGATCTTTTCCCAGGCCTCGCTGGGCGCCTACCTGCGCCACTCCGGCTCGGGTCTGGCCTGCCCCGATTTCCCCAACTGCAACGGAGGTTTGCTTCCGGCACTCTGGGATACCCCCATCGCGATCAACTTCACCCATCGGCTGCTCGCCATCGGAGCCTTCCTGACCACAGCCCTCCTCTATATCGCCTCACTGCTGGACCAGCGCTTGAAGGGGCGGCACTCGGCCCTGTTCGCCCTGGTCTGTCTGGTCGCGCTGCAGATCGGCATCGGTGCCGCAGTGGTCAAGTCCGGGCTGAATTTCCCGATCACCTCGCTGCATCTCGCGCTCACCCTGGGGATCCTCGCGGTGAGCCTCAGGACCTGGCTGCTGCAGGCAGGCGACACAAGCGGTGCCGGCAAATGATCAGGAGTGCAGCCGGCGAAAGAGTGCAGCAAAAGGAAGGCGCCGGACTGCTTGGAACCTGTGCGGCGCTCTGCATCCTTGCCAAACCCGGGATCACCGCAGCGCTAACCTTCTCCGGCTTTACCGGCATGGTGCTGGCGGCAAGGGGGCTGCCACCCCCGGAGTTGGCCGTCCCCGCCCTCTCCAGCCTGCTCCTCATGTCGGCGGGCTCCGCGCTCGGCAACACCCTGCTGGATCGCAGGATGGACCTCCAGATGGAGCGCCTGACCCTGCGCAGCCAGGCCCTGCGCCAGGTGGGAGCGGGTCCTGCGTTGACCTTCGCCATCGTCCTGACTGCAGCTGCCCTGGCCATCGCCAGCGCACTGCTCAGCACAAGGGCTGCGCTTTTGCTCCTTGCCGCGGCACTGAGCTACCTTCTTTACTACACCCTGTTCCTGAAGCGTCACACCCACTGGGCCGCCGTGCTGGGCGGGCTTCCCGGCGCCCTTCCGGTCCTGATCGGCCATGCCGCGGTCGCGCCCCACCCCGACTGGGCCAGCCTGGCCCTGTTCCTGATCATGCTCATCTGGCAACCGCCCCACTTCTGGCTCCTTGCGCTGGCGCATCGCGAAGAGTACCGGGCGGCCGGCGTGCCGGTGCTGCCGCTGGTCAAGGGAGAACGGTTCACCAGAAGCTGTATCTACGCGGGATTGGCGGCGCTTGTTCCGGCGAGCCTGCTGCTTGCCCTGCCCGGACCCTGCTCCCCGGGATACGCTGCCTGCGCCTTTGCGCTCGCCAGTTGCTATCTTGCCGCCTGCCACCACCTGATGCAAAGCGCCAGGTACCGCGCCGCATTCAGGGGCTCCATCGCCTACCTGCTCCTCCTTTTCCTGCTGATCATCGCCGACCTTAGCCTCTGACCGGGCGCCTTTCACCCGAGGTCCAGCCGCGAAAGCACCTCTTCCGAAACAATGACGATCTGTGAAATAATCAGGTTAGAGGGATAAAAACGGCCCTGACTAGCGCCAATCTTCCACCAGGGCGTCCCTCCCCCTTCAAGGGGGAGGACAGGTGGGGGATGGGGGGCTCTGGCGCCTGCTTTACCCCATCCCCACCCCGGCCCTCCCCTTGAAGGGGAGGGGGAGTTTCTGCTAACGGAAGATTAGCGCGCTAATCAGCAAAGCGGTTGACTAATGCAGCACCTCTCCCATCCGCGGGAGTGGGTTCATCGATGCAAGGAGGAGAAAGGTTATGACAAGGTTTTATGATCCCAAGGACGAGTCGGATCTGGCACGTGTGGAAACGTTATTGCACAAGGGGGGAATTGAGTATTTCATAGCTGAGCCGGCGGGCGCCGGGACCAAGCAGATCGAGGTGGCCGAGGAAGATGTTCCCAGAGCTGAGGAAATCCTGCTGCAGGCTGCCAGGCGCTAAGAGGGCGACAGGCTTAGCCCAGGGGCCGGTCCGAATGGGCATCCGCCGAAAACGCCATGACATGTTCCACCCTGATTTCCAGCCGCCACTGCACCTGGGGCAGCCCGGACGGCTCGGCACCAGGGAGGTAACCGTTGAGAATGGCGGTATCTTCCGCCTTCTCAACGCGACCGGTGAACTGGTAACCCCGTCCCGTGGCTGGATCGGCGATGGCCACGGCGATTCCGGGATTTTCCTTCAGATTTTTCAGGGTAGTCAGACAGACCCAGGCCTCGAAAACCAGCAGGTTGGGTTCGACGATGGAGACACCCCGTCCCGCGGCGAGATGCGGGTTGCCCTGGGCGTCCGAGGTCGCGACGAAAGCATGCCTTACTTCCTCCACAAAACGCTTTATACCCTCTGTGATCATGTTCACGTATCTCCTTTTTCCGATCTGGATCAACCGGCGGTGCCAGCGCATCCGTATCGGCCATCTGCGTGAGGGGTGCCGATGTCTGCAGACATGCGCAGTTGAAGTAGAAGGTTCGGCTGGCGACGTATCTCCACTGGAGTGGGCGCTCACGCGATGTATTAAGCTTAGCGCGCTTGAGGTGGAAGGTTCGGCTGGCGACGCATCCACGTCCGAACTGGCGCTCGCGACAGATGCAGGCAGGCTGGCATTTGCAGTTGGCGATGGCATGCCGGTTTTCCTTTCACGGTCCAATGCGGGTGCGCAATGTCCTCAAGATGCACCGAGACGCAATCTCAAATTCAACCAAACTCTCTTTTCTTTTAACATTTTAGCATCGCTAGTCAAGGAGAGGGGTACCTTTAACGGCGGAACATGATTTTTCTTTCGTGACCTGAAAACAACTATCTGACATACTGCGCGCCATGGATCTGGAAGCTGAACATACCGAGAACAAGGAAGAAAATTGGGTGCCGGTCCCCTGGCACCGGGTCGATCCCGCTGACGCCTCCCGCCTCACCGAGCGGCGTGCCCGGCTTTGGGCCCTGGTGCTCAAGTCCCGCTACCTGGAGAGTCGCATAGAGATGGGGGAGTCGGGGTGGCAGCTTCTGGTGCCGGAAGAGAACCTTGAGGCCGCCTGCCGGGAGCTTCGGCTCTTCATCGAGGAGAACCGGAACTGGCCTCCGATCTTCCCGCCGGTACGCCCCATGGTCGAGAACACCATCTCCACGCTGTCGATCCTGGTCCTGCTCGCCACTTTTCACAACCTGACCAACCTCGATCTGACAGTGATGGGCAGGCATCCGGTGGACTGGGTAGAGATCGGCAATGCCCACGGCAGCTTGATCTTGCGCGGCGAATGGTGGCGCCTGGTCACGGCGCTCACCCTGCACGCCGACTGGCTGCACCTGTTCAGTAACCTCGCCATCGGCGGGGTGTTCGTGATCTATCTTTGCCGCGACTTGGGCTCCGGGCTGGCCTGGAGCCTGCTGCTCGCCTCCGGCGTCCTGGGCAATCTCACCAACGCCTACGTCCAGCTCCCCAGCCACAGTTCCGTCGGTTCCTCTACCGCGGTCTTCGGTGCGGTAGGCATCCTGGGAGCCATCGCCTTGGTGCGCCACCGGCAGCACCTGCGCAGCAAATGGCCGATCCCGGTCGCCGCCGCTCTCTCGCTTTTGGCGCTACTCGGCACCGAGGGTGAGCGCACCGACCTGGGCGCCCACCTGTTCGGCTTTCTATTTGGGTTCGGCCTGGGACTTGTTGCGGAATGGCTGGTCGGCTTTTTCGGCCGGCCTGGACGTCTGCTCAATGCGCTATTGGCGCTCTGCAGCGCGTCCATGCTGCTGGCTGCCTGGTGGTCGGCCCTGAAGTTCGCAGATTAGAGGAACTGGCGGGTGCCCGCCCAAGCCTACATTCACGCGCTCATCGATCGCAGCACTGAAACCGTTCCCGCTGTCGGGACCAATTCAATAGCTCATCCTGCTACCTCCACCTTACCTACTCTCATAGTTCCCTCCTTTGTCCCTCAATGACACGCGAGATGCCGATCAGCTTACTGTATCAGGAGAGCCCCTCAACACACCCCCTGCTCTGAAACTCCAGCCGACATGGAACCTGCCTTGACTGTGACCACGCATTCGAACCGTGCCGCAAGACAATTATCCGGCCGCATGAACCTGTCCGCTAAATACAACTATCTGCCATCTATACCACTATCATTCGTGTAATTCACATCCAGTGAAGTGATAAATTCAATCTCTGAACAGCAGTCGCACAAAAACAAGTGACTGTAACCCTGGCTTGACACTAAGGTGCTGGCCATTATACTGAAGCTTTGACTGTTGCCAGGTCTGCATATACATTAAAGATATGAATCACCTTCGCTAATTAGAACTAGGATAAACCGCCATCATTATAATACTGGGCAAAAGCAACCACTCCGGGAGGTATAACAATGAAAAAGGAAATGACCATCAAAGTGAAACTTCTCCTAGGCTTTGGCATCATAATTTTCACCTTAGCGGTGGTTGCGCTTACCGCCTTTTACGCCATATCCTCCCTCAACTCGAACATCGTGAACCTCCTGGACACCCGCATTCCACAAATGAATCGGCTGTCGGCAATCAGCCATGCCATCTCGGCGACCTCCATGAACATCGATGAAGCGCTGCGCTCGGACGCCACCGATGCCACGCGTGCGGAGCTCGCCCCCGCGGCGGGACACCAGAAGGCGACCACCGAGAACATGGATAAACTCCAGGCATCGATGCAGTCGGAGAAGGAAAAGGCCCTGTTCCATACGGTCTCCAATAAGCGCGCGGCCTACACCACAGCCCGCAACAAGGTGGTGTCTCTCCTGAACGAGGGGAAGAAAGTCGAGGCGCTGAAAGAGCTGAAGGAAATGAGCCCCCTGCGGGAAGGGTATCAGTCGGCCCTGGCCGATCTGGACCGATACGTCCAGGAGAAGGCCAAACTGGATGGGGGCGCCACCGTGAGCGGCGCCAAGAGGGCTCGGATCGCGATCATCGCCATGATGATCCTGTCGCTGGGGATTGCCGTCGTGGTCTCGCTCTGGATCGTGAACAGCATCACCAAACCGCTCGGCGCCGCGGTGAGAACCGCGAACCGCATTGCCGAGAGGGACCTGACCGTCGAGGTTACCGGCATCGACGGCACGGAAACCGGCAGGCTGATGGCCGCGATGGGGAACATGGTGCAAAACCTGCGCGACATCGTATCGCAGACCTCCGGGATCTCCGCCAGCATCGCCACCTCTTCCACCGAGCTCCATGCCACTTCCGAGCAGATCGCCAGCGGCGCCGAGCAGGTGGCCTGCCAGACCCAGACCGTGGCCACGGCAAGTGAGGAGATGTCGGCGACCTCAAACGACATCGCACAGAATTGTCACGCGGCGGCCCGCAACGCGCAGCAGGCCAGCAGCGCAGCCGAAACAGGCGCCAAGGTCGTGGCGCAGACCGTGGAGGTGATGAACCGGATCGCCGATCGCGTCAACGCCACCTCCCACACCGTGGAAAGCCTGGGCGCGCGCTCCGACCAGATCGGTGCCATCGTCGGCACCATCGAGGATATCGCGGACCAGACAAACCTCCTGGCGCTCAACGCGGCAATCGAGGCGGCCCGGGCCGGCGAACAGGGGCGCGGCTTCGCGGTAGTCGCAGACGAGGTGCGGGCCCTGGCGGAACGGACCACCAAGGCAACCCGCGAGATCAGCGAGATGATCAAGGCCATCCAGGGCGAAACCAAGGGAGCGGTATCCGCCATGGAAGAGGGAGTGCGCGAGGTGCAGCAGGGGACCGAGGAGGCGGCCAAGTCCGGAAGCGCCCTGCAGGAGATCCTGAACCAGATCAACGCGGTCAGCATGCAGGTGAACCAGATCGCCACAGCCGCCGAGGAGCAGACTGCGACCATCAGCGAAATTACCGGCAATATCACCCAGATATCAGACGTCGTGCAGCGCACGGCCCAGGGGTCGCAGGATTCGTCGGTGGCAGCGGCTCAACTGGCGAGCCTATCCGACGATCTCAGCACCCTGGTCACCCAGTTCAAGATCAACAGATGAAAGGCAACAGATGAAAGCCAACAGCACCATATTTCTATGCGGCGACGTCATGACCGGCAGGGGGATCGACCAGATCCTCCCGCACCCTAGCGCCCCGCACCTGTTCGAGCCGTACCTGAAAGACGCGCGCGGCTACCTCAGTATCGCCGAACTGAAGGCGGGACCTATCCCCCACCCTGCCGATTACGGCTACCCCTGGGGCGACGCCCTGGCGGTGCTGGAAAAGCGCGCGCCGGATCTGCGCATCATCAACCTGGAAACCAGCGTCACGACCAGCGAGGAATACTGGAAGGGGAAAGGGATAAACTACCGGATGCACCCGGAAAACCTGCGCTGTCTGACCGAAGCCCGCATCGACGCCTGCACCCTGGCCAATAATCACGTGCTGGACTGGGGCTACTCTGGACTGGAGGAGACCCTGGACACCCTGCACGACAACGGGGTGAAGACCGCCGGCGCGGGCAGCGATCTGGAGCAGGCGGCAGCGCCGGCCAGGCTCGCGCTACCGGGCAAACGGACGCTGCATCTGTTCGGATTTGGAGTCGATTCCAGCGGCATACCGGAGGGATGGCGGGCGACCAAGGCGAGGCCGGGGGTGAACCTGCTACCGGACCTGTCGCTAGCGACGGCGGACCAGTTGGCGGCGCAGATCCGCGACTTGAAAGCAGAGGGGGATACGGTAATCGCGTCGCTGCATTGGGGAGAGAACTGGAATTTCGAGGTCACGCAAGAGGAGAGGGAGTTCGCCCACCGGCTGATCGACGTGGCCGGAGTGGACATCGTACATGGCCACTCCTCGCACCATGTGAAAGGGATCGAGCTCTACCACGGCAGCCTCATCCTCTACGGCTGCGGAGATTTCATCAACGACTACGAGGGAATCAGGGGATATGAGGAGTTCCGGGGCGACCTGGGACTGATGTATTTCGTCGAAGTAGGCGCAGTGACCGGAAGATTCGAACGCCTCACCATGGTCCCGACCCGGATGCGCATGTTCAGGGTTCAGTTGGCCTCCGCACAGGAAGCGGGGTGGCTCGCGGGGACGCTGAACCGCCAGGGCAAGCAGTTCGGCACCGGCGCCAAAATGCTCGAGGACGGGACACTGGTGCTGCAACAGCTTTGAATCCCGGGCCACGCCAGGACACCGCCCGAGCCAGCTATGCCCTCAAAACACCCAGCTTGCTCATCACGTTAAAAAGACCCGTTTTCGATACCGGCTTGACCAGGTAGGCCGCCGACTGCGCGTTGCAGAAGGAGTCCATCGCGTCGTTGGCGGAGTTGAGCGCGGTCAGCATCACGATGTTCACCCGCTTGTCGATCTTCTGCTCCATCTCGAAAGTCCTGATCGCCTTGGCCGCATCGTGGCCGCTCATCCCCGGCATCATGATGTCCATGATGATGACATCATAGGGGTCGCTGTCCGCCAGAGCCCGCTTGTACAGCTCCAGCGCCTGCGCGCCGTTGCTGGCCTGGTGGCAGTCCCCGGTGGCGCGCAGTAAAGTGGCAACAAACTCACGGCAGAAAACCTCGTCATCTACTATCAGGCACTTCATCGATACCCCCTAAAGCTTCTCTGTCCCCACCCTACCCTCCCCCTGAAGGGGAAGGCCACCCTCAACTGCCGCTCCCATAGCTACCGCCACTGCACGTATCGGGACATTAACGCGATTCTTTAGCAAGATAATTAAAACCAGGCTCGCCGGCTACAAATTTTTAGCCTCAAACGAAAGAGGGGGGCGGTTTCTGAAAACCCGCCCCCCCTTCTCCGCACCTTTCACCTTTCACCTTTCACCTTTCACCTTTCACCTTTCACCTTTCACCTTTCAACAAGCAGCCGAAGCGGATGCTCAAGTATCTTCTTCAGCTCAACCATGAACTCTGCCACATAGGCGCCGTCCGCCACCCGGTGATCGGCGCACAGGGTCACCT
>Ga0209212_1007752_pt1 | contig 11746 bp, 9 predicted proteins | sample RifGroC2_FD_183996 | JGI IMG/M metagenome (GOLD analysis project Ga0209212, IMG submission 183996) | Groundwater microbial communities from Rifle, Colorado, USA - Groundwater C2 (SPAdes) (version 2) | ecosystem: Environmental > Aquatic > Deep subsurface > Groundwater | place: Rifle, Colorado...
TCGCGCGACGCGCGTCGGGCGGCGGCCAAGGCCGGCGAGCTGGCGGCGCAGGCTCCGGCCGCGCGCGTCCAGGGGCTGTCCAATCGCGACGCCGCCGCGGCCGCTGATGTCGTCGTCCTCGCGCTGCCGGCCGCGGGGCTCCGGCAGACCCTGCCCGAGGTCAAGGACGGCTGCCGCGGCAAGGTGGTGGTGAGCACGGTGGTGCCGCTCACCTTCGGCGGAGGACGGCTCTTCACTCCGCCCGCCCAGGGCTCCGCCGCCGAGGAAGCGCAGGAGATCCTGGGAGCCGAGGCCCGGGTCGTGGCGGCCTTCCACCACATCGCCGCCCACGAGCTGTCGGCGGCCGATCACGCCATTGACTGCGATCTCCTCCTCTGCGGCGGGGATGCCGAGGCGCGGACGACGGTGGAAGGGCTCGGCGCCGACCTGGGCCTGCGCGCCGTCGAGGTGGGCGCGCTCACCAACGCGGGACCGCTGGAGGGGATCACGGCGGTGCTCGCCACGATCAACCGCCGCTACAAGCTCAAGGGCTCGGGGATCAAGATCACCGGGCTGGGAGAGCCTCATGGCCGATAGCCCCGTCGTCGTCAGCCACGAGGCCCTCCAGGCCTTCATCGTCTCCGTCCTGGAGGCGCTGCGGATGTCGCGGAGGAACGCCGAGCTCACGGCGGCGCTGATGGTGAAGACCGATCTGCGCGGCGTGGACTCCCACGGGATCGGCATGCTCCCGAAGTACGTGGAGTGGACCCGGGCGGGATACATCCATCCCTGGGCCGAGCCCACCGTCGCGCGCGACGATCTGGCCACGGCCCTCCTGGACGGGCAGAAGGGGCTCGGCCACCCGGTGTCCGCCATGGGCATGGAGCTGGCCATCGCCAAGGCCGGCACCTACGGCATGGGCATCGTCGCCGTCAGGAACTCGAATCACTTCGGCGCCTGCGCGAACTACTCGATGATGGCGCTCGAGCGCGGCATGATCGGGCTCTGCTTCACCAACTCCCCCTTCGTCGCCATGGTGCCCACCTTCGGGCGCAAGCCGATGATGGGCACCAACCCCATCAGCCTCGCCGCCCCGGCCGCCATGCACACGCCCTTCGTCCTCGACATGGCCACGACGACCGTGGCCGTGGGCAAGCTCACCATCGCCGCGCGCTGGAACAAGCCGATCCCGGAAGGCTGGGCGCTCGGCGAGGACGGCGGGCCCGCCACCGATGCGCGCGCCGCCCTGGCCGCGCGGCGGCTCTCGCCCCTCGGAGGGCGCCGCGAGCTGGGCGGTCACAAGGGCTACGGGCTCGGCGTGATGGTGGACATCCTCTCCGGCGTCCTGTCCGGGGGCGTCTACGGCGACATGCTCGACCGAAAGGGGCTGCGTGCCCAGACGCTGACCAACACGGGGCACTGCTTCGCGGCCATCGACATCGCCCGCTTCCGCCCCGTGGAGGAGTTCGAGGCGGCCATGGACGACATGCTGCAGGCGCTCAACGACACGCCCCGGGCCGAGGGCGAGGAGTGCGTCTACACCGCCGGGGAGCCGGAGGCCGAGGCCGAGCGCCACCGGCGCGCCCACGGCATCCCCGTGGCCCCGGCGCTGGTCGCGCAGCTCGGCGAGATCGCGGCGAGCCTCGGGGTGGCCCCGCTCGCCTGAGCGCCCCGGGCGCTCTCACGGGCGGCCGGCCTGGTCCTGCCCCGCGGCGCGCTTGAGCGCGTACAGCGCACGGTCGGCCTCGGCCATCAGCTCGTCGACGCCGGCCGCGCGCCGGAGATCCAGCGCGGCAATCCCCGCGGTGACGGAGACCTCGTAGGCCAGCTGCGCCCGCTCGCTGTGCGCGCGGACCCGCTCCGCGAGCCGGGCGCGGAGCAACTCCGCGCTGGCGTCCGGCGCCTCGACGGCGAGCACCGCGAACTCGTCGCCGCCCACACGGGCCACGATGTCGGTCTCCCGGAACGCGGAGCGCAGGACCTGGGCCACCGCCACCAGCGCGCGATCGCCCTCGGCATGACCGAAACGGTCGTTGACGCGCTTGAAGCCGTCCACGTCCGCGAACACGAGGAGGGCGCCCCGCCCGTTGCGCCGGGCCAGCTTCAGGTGCTGCTCGGCGAGCGTCACGAAGCCGCGCCGGTTGTAGAGTCCCGTGAGCTCGTCCCGCAGCGCGAGGCCTCTGAGGATCTCCTGCAGCTGCTGTCGCGCGATGGCGTGCCGGATGGCGCGCGCCAGCACCCGGCCGTCGGCCTCCCCCTTGACGAGGTAGTCCTGCGCGCCGGCACGCACGGCCTCCTCTCCCAGGGCCTCGCTGTTCGAGGCGGTGATCACGATGACGGGCACCTCGGGAGCACTGGCGCGCAGCGGGGGGATCCCGGCGAGCCCCTCGCTGTCGGGCAGCGAGAGATCGAGGAGCACGACGTCGAAGCCCTGCTGGCCGAGACGCTCCAGCCCCTCCTGGAGCCGCTCCACGTGGACCACCGCGTACCGGCCGGGGGCCCGCTGCTCGAGGGCCCGGCTCACGATCAGGGCATGGTCAGGGTTGTCCTCGATCAGCAGGATCCTGGTGCGGGACTCCGTGTTCACGACCCCTCCCCGCCCCGGGCCGTCAGGAGCGTGCCGTCGATGTCGAAGAGGACGAGGCGCATGCGGTCAGCGGGGGGCCGGCACGGCGAGGGCGCGGAGCCGGGCGACGATGGGAGGGAGCCCGTCGAGCACGGCATCCATGTCGGCCGCCGTGCTCCAGCGACCCAGTGTGAAGCAGAGCGAGCCCTCCGTCTCCTCGGGCGTGCACCCGATGGCGCGCAGCACGTGGGAGGGGCTGCCCGTCAGCGAGGCACAGGCCGAGCCCGACGAGGCGGCGACACCCGAGAGGTCGAGATCCAGCAGCACGCCGTCGGCCTTGACCCCGCGCAGCGCCAGGCTCAGGTGATGCGGCAGACGCGCCCTCATCGAGCCCGTCACGCGGCAGTCGGGCACGGCGGCCAGTAGCCCCTCCAGCAACCGGTCGCGCAGCGGGCCCAGGCGCGTCGCGTCCCCGTGGTTGCCGTCGGTGCGGATGAGCTCGGCGGCGACACCGAGCCCCACCAGGGCCGGCAGGTTCTCCGTCCCGGAGCGGTAGCCGCCTTCCTGCCCCCCGCCGAGGATCTGCGGCACGAGCTGGACGCCCGGCCTGACCCACAGGGCGCCCGTCCCCGGCGGGCCGTAGATGTCGTTGCCGGCGAGCGTGAGGAGGTCAATGCCCATCGCCTCCGCCGCCAGCGGGACGCGGCCCGCGGCCCCCACCGCATCCACGTGGAACGGCACTGCGGCCGCCCGGGCGACCCGGGCCAGCTCCCCCAGGGGCTGGAGGGTGCCGATCTCCTCGTTGGCGGCGCCGATGGAGACCAGCACGGTGTCCGGCCGGAGCGCGCGGCCGAGCTCTGCCGGGTCCACGCGCCCCTCCCGATCCACCGGGAGCAGGGTCACCGCCACGCCGCGCTTCTCCAGCGCGCGGCAGGCGTTGAGGATGGACACATGCTCGATGGCGGATGTGACGACGTGCCGGCCCCGGTCGCCCGCCCGGAGCGCGACGCCCAGGATGGCGAGGTTGTTCGCCTCGGTGGCGCCGGAGCTGAAAATGACCCCGCTCGCGACCCCACCGATGAGCCGGCCGACCTTGGCGCGGGCGGCCTCGAGAGATTCGCGCGCCTCCGCGCCCAGGGAATGACGCGCCGAGGGATTGCCGATGCCGGCCTCGAGGAAGGGGCGCATCACGGCGAGCACGCGCGGATCGACGGGCGCGAAGCCCCCGTAGTCCAGGTACACCCGGTCGGGGGGCGCGCCGCCGGGGGCCACGGCGCTACCGGGTCTTCCGGACGAGGAAGCGGTAGATCGCTCCCTCCCGCGAGACCTCGAGCAGATCGTTCCCCGAACGCTGGGCCCAGGTCTTCATGTCCGGATCGGAGCCGGGGTCGTCGGAGAGCATCTCGAGGACTTGCCCGATCGCCAGCTCCTGGATCGCCTCGCGCGTCTTGACGATGGGCATGGGGCAGAAGAGGCCGATGCAGTCGATGTGCTTGACAGGATTGGCGCCTTTGGAGCCCTGCGTCATGACGCCCCACCCTACCGCAGGGCTCGCGGCGTCGTCAAGGAAGGCCTGGGCGCTTGACAGGCGCCGAGGCGGCCCCGAATAATGGCCGCGACGCACAGAATATGCCGCCGCGCGGGGTGAAAGGTCGGTATCTTTGATATCCATGCGCGACGCCGTCCTGGCCCACGGGAGCGCGAATGACAGCCGCTGAGCACGAGAGCCCATTCTCGCCGCGTCGGCGCCGGGTCAAGGCATGGCTCGCGGCGGTGCCGGCCGGGGCCGCCATCGTGCTCCTCCTGGGGCTGACCTACGCCCTCGAAGCCTTCGTGCGTCCCGCCCTGACCCGCGGCTACCCGGGCGTCCTGCTGCTGTGGATCCAGTCGTTGCTCATCGCGGCGGCGCTCCTCACCGCCGTCTCCTGGGCCGTGGCTGCCGGACTCGGCCGCGCTCCCGGACGGCGCCCGGCGGAGAGCCCGGCCACCGCGCTCCCGACCGAGCCGGCGGCGGGCGAGCGCCGCGACGAGATCGGATCGCTCATGGGCGCCTTCTCCCGGATGCTGACCACCGTCGAAGAGCAGGCCAACGAGATCCACCACTTCGCCGAGCGGCTCGACAGCGCATACAAGGAAGTGGAGTCCACCAGCGCCCGACTCAAGGAGTTCTCCTTCAAGGACGAGGTGACGGGGCTCTACAACCGGCGCTTCTTCGCGATCCGCATCGAGGAGGAGGTGTCCCGCTACCGGCGCTTCAACCATCCGGTCTCCGTGGTCCTGCTGGATCTCGACGACTTCAAGGCGGTGAACGACGAGCTGGGGCACGCGGCGGGCGACCAGACGCTCCGGGACATGGCCGACATCCTCATAAAGTACTCGCGTGGCATCAACGTGATCTGCCGCTACGGAGGGGATGAGTTCGCGGTGCTCCTGGTGGAGACCTCCAAGGCCGGCGCGTTGCTGTACGCGGACCGGATCCGCCAGGTGCTCGGCACCTACCCCTTCGCCCACGGCCGACGGGTCACGGCGAGCTTCGGCATCGCCTCGCTGCCGGAAGACGTGACTCCCACGGGCGACGACCTGATCCGCGCCGCCGACGAGGCCCTCTACGCCGCCAAGCGGGCGGGCAAGAACCGGGTCTCGCTGTACGAGGACGTGGCGCCGGCCGCGCGGCCCGCATCCGAGGCGCGGGTGCCATGATCCGGAACCTCACCGACCGGCGGGTCCTCATCGTGGACGACGACCGGCAGGTGCGCCGGGTCCTGGGTGAGTTCTTCGCCGTCAACGGCTACAAGTGCCACACCGCGGGCAATGGCCAGGAGGGCCTGGCGACCTTCGACGCCGAGCGGCCGCCGCTGACGGTGACGGACGTGAACATGCCCGTGGTGGGGGGGCTCGAGCTCCTCAAGCAGGCCCGGGCCCTGGAGCCGGACGCGGCCATCCTGATGCTCACCGGCATGGCCGACGTGGAGACCGCCGTGGAAAGCCTCAAGCAGGGCGCCTACGACTTCATCATGAAGCCGGTCAACATGGACGAGATCCTGATCGCCGCCGAGCGCGCGCTGGAGCACCGCCAGCTCCTCCTCGAGCGCCGCGAGTACCACGCGCTCCTGGAGCGGCGCGTGGGCGAGGCCACGCGGGATCTGGCCGCCACGCTCCGGGAGCTCGAGGACACCTACCGGAGCACGCTCGAGGCGCTGGGCTCCGCCATCGACACGCGGGATCTCGGCACCCAGGCCCACTCCCGGCGGGTGCGCGGCTACTCGCTGACCATCGCGCGCGCCCACGGCGTGCCGGAGGCCGAGGTCCGGGACCTGGAGCACGGCGTGCTCCTGCACGACATCGGCAAGATCGGCATCCCCGACGCCATCCTGCTCAAGCGGGGGCCCCTCACCCCGGCCGAGTGGCAGATCATGCGGACGCATCCCGCCGTGGGCCGGAACCTGGTCAGCAAGATCCCCTTTCTCCGCGGGGCGGTGCCTGTGGTCTACCACCACCACGAGCGCTGGGACGGCTCGGGCTACCCCCTCGGGCTCAAGGGGGAGGCCATTCCCGTCGGGGCCCGCATCTTCGCCGTGGCGGACGCCTTCGACGCCATGACCTTCGACCGGCCCTACTCCCGGGCCATCGACCTGGACTCGGCCCGGGCCGAGATCCAGCGCTCCGGCGGCACCCACTTCGACCCTGGCGTGGTGGAGAGCTTCCTGCGGGTGCCGCTCGAGATCCTGGCGGAGATCCGCCGCCGCTCCACCGAGTAGGGACAGGCGCCCGGGGGCGGGGGAACGGCTACGCCGGATCCTTCAAGCCGTACTTCGCCACGGCTGTCCCAGGGTGAGCGCGGGCCCGAGGGCCGTCATTCCTCCGCCTGGCCGGCGATGAGGGCCATGACATGCTGTCGCTTGGCGATGGCCGTCATGAGCTCCTCCTGGCTCAGCCCCTGCTCGAACGCTTCGTCGATGGCGCGGCACAGGGCCTGCCCTCTCGTCTCGGCGCCGGACCGGTCCCCGCCGGCGAGGAGCCCCTCCACGTCCTCTTGCGCCCGCTGCGCGACAGCTTCCAGCGCGCGCGCCAGCGCGCGCCGCGCCTGCGTCTGGCGCTCGGCGTCCATCTCACGGAGCCCGAGGGCGCGGTAGAGCGGGGGCAGCGCGCCCGCGGGGTCCCCCGCCTCGATGCGCTCGATCCCGAGCTTGGTGTGGCCCCACCAGAGCCGCCGCCTGAGGTCCTCGGCCTGCTCGGGAGTGAGCGCGTCCTGGGGGACCCGGCGCACCGCCTCCTCGGCGCGGTCCAGCAGCAGGAGCGCCTCGCCCACCTCCCCCGTAGCCTCGAGGGCCTGGCCGGTGAGGCGGCCGACCTCTCCGGTGACGGCCGTCCAGAGGAGATCGCAGAGCGCCTGGCGCCGCCCCGGTGGCAGGTCGGGGGACTGGAGCGCCTCCTGGATCACGCAGGAAGCCTCGGCAAGCTCGCGCCGGTCCAGGAGGGCTGCGGCGCGGCGCTCGACGAGGGCCCCGGCGGCGTTTCGCGCCCGCGTGCCGAGCTCGCGGAGCCCCTCGTCGCCGGGCTCGGCGACGGCGGCGGCCGCGACGAGGGCGCATGCGAGCGAGAGCCCGGCCGTCATGTCCGGGGAGGGACCGGTGGCCGTCTCCGCGCCCATCACGATGTGGCGCGCGATGGGGACAGCCAGGAGCATCCCCCGCGGCGAAGGCGCCGGGCCCTCCGGCCCGGGCGCGCAGGCGAGACCGGCCTCGAAGGCCTGCCGCGCCCCGTCGCGATCGCCCACGGCCTGGCCCGCCAGCCCGACGAGCCCCCACAGGGCCGCCCTCTCGCAGGGGGTGGCCGGCGGGGACGACTCCTCCGACTCCGAACGGAGCGCGGGCCCTGCGGCTTCCAGCACCTGCGCGTACTCGCCCTCCTGGTACAGGCGCATGCAGGCCTCGGCCAGCTCCGTCTCGCGCGGCGCGGCCGCCGCCACCTCGGGCGCCGCCGCCTCGGCCGCCGGCACCTCCGGGGCTGGAACCTGCTCTGCCGCAGCCTCCTCCACCACGGGCTCCAGCACCGCGGGCTGCTCCGGAGCCTGGGGCAGGACCATCTGGACCGGCTTCGGCGCCGGCGCGGGGCCCGGCTCCGACTCCGGGCGTCGCGGCGGCGGCACGCGAGGCCCGCGGCCGTGGCGCTCGAGGGCCGACTCCGGCACGCGCCGCCGCGCGAGCTCGACGCGCCCGCGCGCGGCTCGGCGGGATCGCGCCGGACGCCGGCTGTCGAGGGCCTGGGCGAGCCCCACGAAGAGAAGGAGGCCCGCCACGAGGGTGAGCAGGGCGACGAGCGCCTCTTCGACCGTCAAGCGGCGGCCCTCGGCATCGGTGGCGGCATGATGAGACGCAGCACGGCCTCACGCTACCATGCCGGGCCGGACCCCGCCAACGGGGTACAGGCGCTTTGAGTTGAGGGGGCGACCCGCGGTATGATGCGGAAGGTATCCCAGCGCCATCAACCCCTAGGGAGAGCCGGATGCGCCGAGTCGCCGTGATCGGGGTGGGACTGACCAGGTTCGGGAAGCACGACCGCACCAGCGCGGAGCTGTTCGCCGAGGCGGCCGGCGAGGCCATCGTGGATGCCGAGATCGCCCCCTCCAGCATCCGGGCTCTCTACTATGGCAATGTCACCGGCGGCGAGGGGGAGCGCCAGCTGCACACCGGGCCCCTGGCCGCCACCCTGCTGGGCCTCGCCGACATTCCCACCACGCGCTTCGAGACCGCCTGCGCCACGAGTCACGCCGCCTTCCGCCACGCGGTGATGGAAGTCTCCGCCGGCATCTCCGACGTGGTCCTGGTGGGCGGCGCCGAGCGGGTGCTCCACATCCCCACGGACCACGCCACGGAGTACTTCGCCTACTGCTCGGACGCCTCCTGGGAGCAGCCCGTGGGGCTCACCTTCCCCGGCGTCTTCGCCCTCATCGCGCGCGCCCACATGGAGAAGCACGGGACCACCGAGGAGCAGATGGCGCACGTGGCCGTCAAGAACCACCGGCACGGGGTCCACAACCCCAAGGCGCAGTTCCGGAAGGAGATCACCCTCGAGACCGTCCTCAAGAGCGCCTACGTCGCCGACCCCCTCAAGCTCTTCGACTGCTGTCCCTTCACGGACGGCGCCGCGGCCGTGGTCCTCGTCTCGGAGGAGGTGGCGCGCAAGCACCGGCGCCCGGTCTGGGTGCTCGGCTCGGCGGCGGCCTCGGACACGATGTTCATGCACGAGAAGCGCGATCTCGCCCGCGTCACGGCCACCGAGCGCGCGGCCCGGGACGCCTACCGCCAGGCCGGCAAGGGCCCCGAGGACGTGAACGTGGTCGAGCTGCACGACTGCTTCACCATCGCCGAGATCGTGGCCACGGAGGGGCTCGGCTTCTTCGAGCCCGGCACGGGGGGCATCGCGGCCGAGAAGGGGTGGACGAGCCTCGGCGGCAAGATCCCGGTGAATCCGTCCGGCGGGCTCAAGTCCAAGGGGCATCCCATCGGCGCCACGGGCGCCGCGCAGATCTGCGAGATCGTCACCCAGCTCCGCGGCGAGGCCGGCCCCCGCCAGGTGGATGGCGCCCGCATCGGCCTCACTCACACCCTGGGCGGCAACACCGCCACCGTCCTGGTCAGCCTGTTCGGCCGTGACTGAGCGCGTGATCACGCTGAAGAGCTTCTTCGAGGAAGCCCGCGCCGGACGCCTCACCGGCATCCGCTGCGGCCAGTGCGGCGAGCTCGCCATCCCGCCGAAGGAGTTCTGCCCGGCCTGCCAGAAGCGGGCGTGGGTCTCCGTGCCGCTCACGGGCGAGGGCACCATCTCCTCCTTCACCATCATCCGCGTGGCGCCCCGCGGGCATGCCGGCGAGACGCCGTACGCCGTGGCCGTGGTGAAGCTCGCCGAGGGCGTCTCGCTCCTCGGCCGCGTGGTGGATCTCCCGTTCGAGTCGCTCCGCGTGGGTCTGCCCGTCCGGTTCCGGCCCCTGGTCAAGAACGAGCAGACCGTCGTCGGCTTCGGCCCCGCCTGACCCTCCCGGCGCCCCCTCCCGCCCGCCACCAGCCCTGGTTTGGGTTGACCAGGTAGTGCTGCGGGGCTAGGCTTGCTCAGCCTTCTGCCCCATCGGGGCTCGGCTCGACTCCGCGGTTCGCTCCGGAGGACGCGCGAATGACCTGCACACGCTGTCGGGCGGACAACCGCGAGGGGCGGCGCTTCTGCGCCGAGTGCGGCGCTCCGCTCGCGGTGGCCTGTCCGGCCTGCGGGTTCAGCAACGAGCCGGGGGAGAAGTTCTGCGGGGGATGCGGCCAGCCTCTGCGGGCCGCGCCGGACGCCCCCGCCCCGGCCGCGCCGCCGACGCCGCAGGCCTACACACCCGCCCATCTCGCCGAGAAGATCCTCACCTCGAAGGCGGCCCTCGAGGGCGAGCGCAAGCAGGTCACCGTGCTCTTCGCCGATCTCAAGGGCTCGCTGGAGCTGCTCGCCGACCGCGACCCGGAGGAGGCCCGGGCGCTCCTGGACCCTGTGCTTGCCATCATGATGGAGGCCGTCCACCGGTACGAGGGCACCGTGAACCAGGTCATGGGCGACGGGATCATGGCGCTGTTCGGCGCGCCCCTGGCCCACGAGGACCACGCCGTCCGCGCCTGCTATGCCGCCCTCAGGATGCGGGAGGCCATCGACCGCTACGGTGACGAGCTGCAGCGCCGCGAGGGCGTCCCCGTGCAGATCCGCGTCGGCCTCAACTCCGGCGAGGTGGTCGTCCGCTCCATCGGCTCGGATCTCCGCATGGACTACACCGCCGTGGGCCAGACCACACATCTCGCCGCCCGCATGGAGCAGATGGCCAGGCCCGGATCGGCGCTGATCACGGGGGAGTGTCTCCGCCTGGCCGAAGGGTACGTCCTCGTGAAGCCGCTGGGCCCCGTCGCGGTGCGCGGACTCGATGGGCCCGTCGAGGTGTACGAGCTCGCCGGCGCCACGACGGCGCGCTCGCGGCTTCAGGCCGGCGCCGCGCGGGGGCTGAGCCGCTTCGTCGGCCGCGACGCCGAGGTGGAGCAGCTTCACCGGGCGCTGCAGCAAGCCGGTGCGGGCCACGGCCAGATCGTCGCCGTCGCGGGCGAGCCGGGAGTCGGCAAGTCGCGCCTGTACCACGAGTTCATCCACTCCCACCGCACGCTGGGCTGGCTCATCCTCCAGGCCTCGTCCACCTCCTACGGCAAGGCCACCTCCTACCTCCCCGTCACCGATCTGCTGAAGTCCTACTTCCAGATCGACCCGGGGGACAGCGCCCGGCGCGTCCGCGAGCAGGTGACCGGAAAGATCCTCACGCTCGACGAGCGGATGCGGGCCGCGATCCCGCCCCTCCTCTGGCTCCTCGACGCCCTGCCCGAGGAGAGCCCGTTCGCCGCGCTGGGCGCGCTCCAGCGCCGGGGCCAGACTGTCGACGCCCTCCGGCAGCTCTTCCTGCGGGAGAGCCAGCGCCAGCCCCTGGTCCTGGTCTTCGAGGACCTGCACTGGCTGGACCCGGAGAGCCAGGCGGTGCTCGACGCGCTCGCCGATAGCGTCCCGGCGGCGCGCCTCCTGCTCCTGACCAACTACCGCCCGGAGTACGAGGACCGCTGGACATCGAGAACCTATTATGCCCGGCTCCGCGTCGACCCCCTGCCGCCGGAATCCGCGGACGCGCTCCTCGATGCTCTCGTGGGAGCCGCGGAAGGGATGGGCGCGCTGAAGGCCCTCCTCAAGCAGCGAACCGGGGGCAACCCGCTCTTCCTCGAAGAGTCGGTGCGCACGCTCGTCGAGACGGGAGCGCTGGCTGGCGAGCGGGGCGCCTATCGTCTCCAGCACGAGCTCCGCGCCGTCCAGGTGCCCGCCACGGTCCAGGCACTCCTGGCGGCCCGCATCGACAGGCTACCGCCGGAGCAGAAGCACCTCCTCCAGAGCGCGGCGGTGATCGGCACCGAGGTTCCCCTGTCCCTGCTCCGGGACATCGCCGACCTGCCGGACGAGGCGCTGCGCGGCGCGCTCGCGCACCTCCAGGCGGCCGAGCTGCTCTACGAGACGCGGCTCTTCCCCGATGCCGAGTACACCTTCAAGCACGCGCTGACCCACGAGGTGGCGTATGGCGGCCTCCTCCAGGACAGGCGGCGAGCGCTCCACCGGCGGGTCGGCGAGGCCATGGAGGCGCGCTACGCGGAG
>Ga0209212_1007755_pt1 | contig 11742 bp, 15 predicted proteins | sample RifGroC2_FD_183996 | JGI IMG/M metagenome (GOLD analysis project Ga0209212, IMG submission 183996) | Groundwater microbial communities from Rifle, Colorado, USA - Groundwater C2 (SPAdes) (version 2) | ecosystem: Environmental > Aquatic > Deep subsurface > Groundwater | place: Rifle, Colorado...
AGTAGCAAAAACATTGAAGTATAGAGAAAAAAACAGAAATTAAACAATAGTATAAATAAAAATCGGGATTTTATAGTTGATTTTCTTGTTATTGTTGTATATTCAGCTTTTGTCTTTTATAAGATCCAAAAAATGCTATCTAACATGCAAGTGTCTTAATGACACTTAATCTATTTGTTAAAAAGAAAAATCCAAAACAAAAAGAATTTACGTTAGAACTTTTAGAAAAATCAAATTTGCGTCAGTTTTATTGTCCATAAATTGAAAGTTTTATATTGCTCAGGTATGAAACTATCATTTGAAAATTTAACAGCTCTTAAAATTGATTTAAATTTTACCCAAAAGAATAAAAACTAATAACAGTAAGCATTTTGCCAACTTTGCCGATTTTATATCTTTCTTCTTGTTCTTTTTCCTATAACTATAAGTCATGTTAATAACAACAATTGTATTGTACTTCGTACATGAAACAATAAGTAATAACATGACTTATTTATTAGTGTAAGAATATCTTACATCAAACGCATTAAACAAAAAACTATTTTTGCCGATTTTCCTTTTCAATCCTATTGCTTAGGATTAAAAATTTCAATAATTAAACTACCGCCCGCCTGTTTTTTTAAAAAACCATGTTTCCAGAAATTTTCTGGGTGTGTTTTGAGGCTGATTATATTTTATGAATTTGGCAGAACCAGAGATAGGGGCGTTATTAGCTAAATGCCATGACAGATTGGATATGAGTTATTACAACAAGCCTATAGTCATTATTTTGGTAGGCGGGGTTGTGTTTATTGCTTCTTAGTGCTTCATGTTTTAATAGAAGGGTACATGCCTGATGTTGTCTATAATTCAAATTCAGACATTGTTTTATCTTTCATATCGTCTGTTATTCCGATATATCTGAGTGTTACACTTGGAGCAGAATGATTGAAAATACTGTAATATTGCAACGTCTTTAAACTGCTGATAATGCCAATAACCAAATGTTTTACGAAAACTATGCGTGCCGATACTATCTTGAATTCCTACTGTAGCACAAGCTTTATTAATAATTCTGTATGCCTGAGTCCTATCAATATGCTTATTTTCACCCTGTCTGCTTGTAAACAGGTAACTGTCATCACTCATGTTTTTAATATAACTTTCTATAGCTTTCTTAAAACAGCCATTAATAAGAAATCTTTTGGTTTTGTCGGTCTTTTGTTCTCTGATAACAATATGTTCTTTGTCTCTGACATCTGAAACTTTGAGTTTTAACAAATCGGAGATTCTCAGACCTGTATTTATCCCAGCGACAAAAAGAAGATAATCTCTGTAGCCTGATTTCAGAAGTTCATCTTTAATTTCTTGAATTTTTTCTTTTGACCTAATGGGTTGTACTAATTCCATAAAAATTTAACTCCTGTTTTTGCCTTTAACTCATGTATTGTAATACGTTAAGCACATCAAGTCAATTCATTATGTTGTACTAATTCAATAGAAGTTTTTGTAAAATTAGTCATTAGCTTTTTATTGCTTATGTTTTAGAGAATCATGCCAGTGCAACACAATATCCATTAAGTTGAAGTCATGACATTTTGATATAAAAACATATTCATTTGTTTTGGGTTTTTCCTTTGAGAAATTATAAATCATCAATGTCTTCATATAGCATACAATTCGGACACAAAGAATTGACATGGTGCTAAATATAATTTATACTATCATTTAAGTCTAAGAGATATTTTAGTAATGATAAAAAAACAATTTATTTTTAATAGAAATTTAATAAATAAAAAGGAGCAGATTTTAAAATCTACTCCTTAACAATTAAACCCTAATGTTACCCTTGAGGTGGATAAGGGTCATGTCCGTGAGAATCCCTATCTCTAATTTGTCCATTAGGTCTATGGATAAACAACTCAGAACCCTGATTTCTTGCAATTTCCCTTCCAATGTTGATTGCTTGAGATTGGGTTTCTGTTTTTATGGTGGCTCTTTCGTTTCCTGCCCCTTTGACTTGCCATCCACCACCAGGATGCGGGGTTACATGTTGGTTTTTGCCCATATCTAGGACTCCTTTATTGGCGTAATTACAGTATAGTAAACACATACGCCTTCAGTATTTACTATATATAGTATAGCATATGTTGATTATGATTTTAAGTGTTATTTATACATTTATCCCAAAGCTTAATAAAACTTAACTCGATCATTCAAAATAAGCTTATTGGTAGACTGATACAGAAGAGTTTTAATTAAATAATTATATTTTGCTAAAACAATAGATTAAAACGGCTTAATGAGGTTTGTATAATTTCTCAAATGATATTTTGCTATATGTTTGAATTAATTTAACAGTAGTAATGTTATAGGCTTTATTTAACATTGGTTTGAACGGTTGAATTTTACATAAGATTAAATTCTTTCAACAATATTGAACTGTTTTTAACAAGTGTTTGTTTTTCGGCTTATATTTTATATATTTTTTGGTTTTTATCGACCTTCCTGAAGATTCAGATTTACAAAAAGTCTGTATATGGTTGCCTTGAGAGTTTATAAAGGTATTATTGTTTTACGCCTCAATTTACAGTAGCAAGTTTTTAATTTTACTATTGATTTATATTTATTGTTGTATCTTAATTAACATAAGAATTTGTAAATAACAGCGAGTGAGAAAACAATATGAATAAAAAATTAACTGAAAGACCTTCAGGTTTTATGTCTGTATGGACAAGAACAGAGTTGGAACATTTTCCTAATCTTTTGAAAATTGAATTAAAATGGGATTGGGACAAATCAGAACAAGTTGATTTTAATCTAACAGATGATGATGGAAAAGAGTTTAAGGGTACTGCAATTAGCTTTGTGTCAAAAGATTTTGCATATATTGATGACAATGAAGCATTGTACGATGAAATCTATAATCTTAAGTTTGTTAAAAATCTTAATCCTGGAGAAACTAAAGGTTTATGGAATAAAAATAGCCGTGGATATGCCGTAAAAACAATAACAAATATTGATGGAAAGCGTGAAGAATATAGATTACATAGAGTTGTTATGGGGATTAAAACTATTGGCAATTCAGGACAAGATGTGCATCATTTAAACACAAGTAGATCAATAAATGCTGTAAAAAATCTTGTAATTTTATCAAAAGATGAACATCGAGGTAAGGGAGATAGTATACATAACAACTTAAATAAACTTAAAAGGTTATTAAAACTACAAAAAGATAGCAATAAGTTTAAAGACTGGCTAAACGACAATATTTTAAAACCAATGTATGAGGATTCTGCATTGTCAGGACTTACTGTACAGGACCATTTAACCCTTAAAGTTAATGAGAAAAAGCTTGAAGTTTATAACAAACTTATAAACGAGGCTATTGAGCAATTAGATAATAAAAAAACATTGGTTAAATCAATAAAGGAAATATAATAATGGCTAGAGATTGGGAGTCAATATTCACTACTTGGTCGAATGGACCAAGTCAAACAGAACAAGAAAAAGCTGAAAATGCAGAAAATCAAATTCGAAATGCAATAAGTGCAAGTACAAAGCTTAATTCAAGGAATATTAAAGTTTTTGCTCAAGGTTCATACAGAAATAGAGTGAATGTCAGAAAAGATAGTGATGTTGATATAGGTATACTTTGTTATGATACATACTTTCCTGAGTATCCTGATGATAATACAAAGGCTATGTTGAAAAATTCGACTTCAACAGCAACATATACTTATGAAGTTTTTAAGAATGAAATAGAAGAAGCGTTGATTGCGAAATTTGGAAGAGCATCGGTAACAAGGGGTAATAAATCATTTGATATTAAAGAAAACAGCTATCGTGTTGATGCTGATGTAACAGCTTTTTTTGAACATCGTAGATATAAGCCAGACGGTAGTTATTTATCTGGAGTAGAGCTAAGAACAGACGATTATTATCCTTTAAGTATAAAGAATTGGCCTGAGCAACATTATGAGAATGGGGTAAATAAGAACACCCTAACAAATAGGCGTTATAAAAGAATAGTAAGGATTTTAAAAACTTTATCAAATGAAATGTCAAACAATAAAATTGTTAGTGCAAGTCAGATGCCGAGTTTTTTAATCGAATGTTTGGCTTGGAATGCTCCCAATAATTATTTTACATATAATACATACAAATCATCTGTTAGAGATGTTCTTGCTTTTTTATTTAATAATACAAATTTAGATGAAAAATGTTCAGAATGGGGTGAAGTTAGCGAACTCAAATATCTATTTCGCAGTTCGCAGCAGTGGACAAGGCAACAGGTACACACGTTTATAAGTGATGCTTGGAATTATGTGGGTTATGAATAATATGAGTAATATTAAACTAAAGAATTCAATCTGGTCATTGGTAATTATTTCTGCTTTAGTGTGGTTTATTTTAGCATGGTTCTCAGGTCTTAACCTTTCTGATGCAAAAGTTTTTTTTAAATTAGTTCCTAATGTAGTCTCGCTAGATTTACTTATAATTACAGTATTTACAAAGTGGTTATGGAAATACGACTGTTTTAGAGGATGGTTAGTTCCATTTCCTAATCTTAATGGTTCATGGATTGGGCATATTTTTTCTGGATGGGAAGATCCTGAAACAGGACAAGGTGTGCCACCAATCCCTGTTATGCTTACAATAAATCAGAGTTTTTTACATATTAGTTGCATGATGCATACAGGTGAAATGAAAAGTTATTCTATGTCAGAAGGTTTTAATATTGATAAGGATAGACAAATTAAGCAAGTTTCATACATTTACACAAGTAAACCTAGAATTGTTGTTGATAACAGAAGTCTTCCTCATGATGGAGCTATTGTTTTTGACATTATTGAAGTACAAGAAAAAAAATTAACAGGAAGATATTGGACAGAAAGAAAAACGACTGGGGAGATTGAACTTGTTTTTCATACAAAAAAAATCTTAGAAGAGATCCCTGAATCAATAGGTACTCATCCTTTGAACCCGCCTAGAAAAATTATTGCAAAAAGTGGTAAGTTTGTTCCTAAAAAGCATAATCAAATAAAAAACTAAATCTTAAAAAGCTTTTACTTAATGTTTAAACCTTTGAGTATTTCTCTTGCCTCTGGATGCTTAATTAACTCAATCAGTTTTAAAATAACTTCGGTTTCATCGCTGCTTAGTACAAATAAGCCCGACAATTGTTTTGCTTTCTCCTGACTGTTTGTTTTTCCGCTTAAAAACATTGGGGCATCTTTAATAAAGAAGTATGCAGGGTTGACATTATACAGATTTACGAGCTGTACAATAGTTTCATAGCTGATTGTAAACTTGCCACGTTCATTATCACCTATTGTTTTCGGGTTTACGCCAAGTTTATCTCCTAACTCTGCCTGAGTTAAGGTTAAATTTTCTCGGAGTAATTTTAATCTGTCTGCTGCAAAATTTTTCATAAATAACCTTTGTGATGATGTGAACATCATTTTTTCATTGACAATAAGATGTTTAAGTAATAATATAAGAATGTCGTAAAACCATGCGGTTTGAAGACACCGAAGGACAGTTAGTTTAGACGGCTTCTTGTCCTTCGGTCTTTAAAAACAAATATATGTTTTCAAATAAACTTTAGCAAAAATTCAACCCAAAGACAAATTGTTTTGGGAACTGTTAGTTATGCATAAAAACAGAAAGAGGAAAAAATGTTTAAAAAAGCTCTTATAGCTGGTTTACTGGTAACATTAGCTAATGTCTTCGTAGTTCCTATGTCCTTAGCTAAAGAACTGGTGCTCGATGCGGGAACACCAATGAATTTAATTATTAAAAATCAACTGTCTTCAAAAGATAGCGTTGTAGGTCAAAAAGTAGCTTTTGACGTTGCGGATGATGTTAGTGTTAATGATACTGTAGTTATTCAAAAAGGCTCAACCGTTAAAGGTGTAATATCATCTATAGAACCAAAAACATATTTTGGAACGGCTGCAAGAGTAGGAATCCAATTAACATCTATTAGTTTGGCAAGTGGTAAGATAATTCCAGTTTCTAATGTTGTAGAAAAGCATGCTACCGATAGATTCGATCCTGATAGCAGCAACTTTGTTCCTAAATGTATAGTTTGTATCTTTTTGCCAGTGCTTTTGTATATGGGGCTGACAAAAGGAAAGGACACCATTATTCCTGCTGGTTCTATTGTTCAGATAAGAACAGATAGAGAATTAGTTTTTAGTAATTAACAGTAGGCTTTTGTATTTATATTATGGAAAATTGCCGAAAACCCAGAGCATAAAAACTTTGGGTTTTCTGTTAAACAAACGGAGACAAAACAAACAATGGAAAAAAATGATTTAAAAAACCAAATAGATTTTCTTGATAATTCTCTTGCTCTCTTCCAGATTGCCGATGGCTATTTAAAAACAGCTAAAGAAATATCAGAAAACCTCATGGAAAATATAAATTTCGCTTTAAAAGCAAATCAAGAGACAAGGGAACAATTTAAAACAGTTTGTATAAGCTTTAAAAACATAAATCAATAGGAGGGAAACATGATAGGAATAATAGGTTTGCTTATATTTTTAAGCTTTCCTCTTGTAATTATCGGCTGTATAATTGCAGCTTGTACAGGATGGTTTATAAAATGTCCAAATTGTTCAATAGGATTATGGAAACAGATGGGAACAAAACAATTTTGTAACAGGTGCAAGCATATTTGGACTTTAGAACCTTCTACAAACAAATGAAAAAACTTTTGCAACTATTGTTTTTTCTACTAAATTCTATAGTTGAATATTGTAATTAAGGTTTTTGCTTTTATACATAACAATAGCTTGATTATTTATATCAAAAACTCATGATAATTCTGTCTGTCAATTCTTTTAACAGTTGCGTTCTCATAATTATCAACAAAAGCTTTTGGTGGTCTGTATTTTCTGGTTTCTAAACCCCATTTGAACTCAAAACCCTCAAGAAATCCATCATGTTCTTCGATATAGTCTATTTCTTTTTGTTCGTAATTCCGCCAAAAGTATTTGTTCACACGACGTTTATTACCTTGATTAGACTTTAATCGTTCAACTATACAAAAGTTTTCCCACAAAGAACCTATATCAGTCCTCATATCAAGCCTGTTAAATCCTTCAATCAGCGCATTTCTGATACCAACGTCATAAAAATAAACTTTAATTGACTTTGTTATCTCTTTTCGCTTGTTCCTGCTGAAGGCATGCAGCGTAAAAATAACAAAACACTTTTCTAGTAGATCAATGTATCGTTTGACCGTAGCGACATTTATATCCAAATTGCTTGCTAATTCCTGATATGACACTTCATTGCCTACTTGCAAAGCTAAAAGCTCCAGAAGGTTAAACAAAGCCTTTGAGTTTTTAACCTGATCAAACTCCAATATATCTTTGTACAAATAATTGCTTGCTATACTCTCCAGAAATGTTTTTGCAACTTCTTCTGAATTATCAACAATGGCAGGATAACTGCCAAACCTTAAAAGAGTTTCAAGCTTTACATCTAGCTTGTAGTTGTCATATTTTTCCGAAAGTTCCTGAATTGACAGAGGGTAAAGCATAAATTGTATTGCCCGACCTGTTAATGGCTCTTTTATCTTATTGCTAAGGTCAAAAGAGCTTGAACCAGTAGCAATTATTTGTATCTCAGGATATGTGTCGACAATGATTTTTAATATTAAACCTATGTCTTCAACTCTTTGCGCTTCATCAATAACTACAAGTTTTGCATTTGCGCCGATGTAGTTTCTTAAAGATTCATCATCCTGTACTTCAAGAGCTTTTCGGACGGGTATTAAATCACAATTTAAGTATTTATACGGCGAATTTTTATCAGTAAGTGCATAATTGCTGGAAGTAAAATCTTTATCAGCTTCAGCATATTTTTTCAAAATTTCCTTAGATAACGTTGTCTTGCCAACCTGTCTTGCACCGTAAAGGACAAGCACTTTACCTTTAAACAACCATTGCTCAATATTGTCTTGGATGCTTCTTTTAAACATCAGTCATAACCTTTGTTTATCTCACTTCTTCTGAATTATAACATTTAACTATATTTTTTTCTACTAAATTCTATAGTTGAATATTGTAATTAAGGTTTTTGGATTTATATTCAACAATAGTTTGATTATTTTAAACCTAATCATTGATAAGATTCTCTTTTTGTTCTCTTGTCAGCTGCTTAATTCTATATTCTGCCTTCATTGCCTCTATTTTGGTAGTGTATTCCTTATGATAGACAATTTTAACGGGCTTATTTGCCTTTGTAAACTTTGCAGCTGTTCCATTTAAATGATTTTCAAATCTTTTTTCAAGATTATCCGTATAGCCACAATAAAACTTATTGTTGATAGTTAATAAAATATAAGTATAAAATTTTTTATCGGGCATTGGTTTATTTCCCGAACTTCCACCAAGTTTGTTTTTGTTTAAACTTTTTATTTTCTACTTCAAGTTGTTTGTTAACCATTTTTAACTGGTTTATTTCATTGGTTAATACTGCAATTTCTTGTACCTGCCTGAAATATTCCTCTTTTGTTCTACTTTCTGAATCAGTTAATAACTTAACTTGTCCAACCTGTTCAGCATAGTTTATTAACTGGTTTTTTGATTGTATTAACTCGGATACAAGGCTTTTATAAAAAGAGTCGTTTATTACTTGTTCATTAAACTGGTTATTGGTTTTATTAACTTCTGGTTTATTTTCATTAACCGATTTATTAACCAATGTATTGTTTATTATTTCATCAAACATGCTATCTTCAATATAAATAACCTTCATATCTCTATTATTAACCGTTTCGTTTTGCATGCTAATACGGTTTATCTTACTATCTTTTTCTTCATCTAAAAGTTTATTAACTTTCTTCCAAACTGCAGGAACTGAAATCTTTAAAACCTCGGAAAGTTCTTTTGCTGTATATTTTTTCATAGTTTAATAAACCTTTTTTTTACTTAACTAATAAACCAGAATGAGTTTTGTAAACTGCTATTGACACCAACAAATAAATATATATCATGATACATGCTCACGTGGCAAAAACTTTACAAACAAAAAAAGCACTTCCGAAGAAGCACCTTTTTAAAACTTTGCACTTTTATTATAGAACTTCTTCTGGAATTTGCCAATAGTTAGTATGCAAATATTTTGGAGGAATTGAGAGAAAATGCAAAATGCGGCATTACAAGAGGTTTTACATGTAACCTCAAAAAGTTTTGAACTATCACAAGCAATTATTAAAACAAATTTGTTTTCAAAAGTTGAATTAAAACCAGTAGGAAGAATGATTCTTTTAACGTTGTCGGCAATGTATAATCCAAAGCTCGGTTATTCATTCCCTAGTGTTAATAAGCTATCTGAATGTACAGGTTATAGCGACCGTCAAGTGAAAACAGGTCTAAAAGAATTATCAATAGCAGGATTGCTGGTCAGGACGGATAAAAAGATTTATTTCACAAGAAAGTTTCATGAACTTCTGGAGTTGAAAAATTTTTGCCAAAATGATGAAGAATTTTCCAAAACAAGTGAAGTTTCTGCAGCAAAAAGTGAAGTATCTTCACCTACATGTAACATGATAAAAACAAATATTAAAACAAAAAAAGAACAAAGTTTTAATTTTAAATCTCTCTTAGAATTAAGTAAAACTGAGACGATAAGCTATTACAAACAACTTTCAGAGCTTACAGAGGAACAAAAGCAACATCTGTTAAAAATAAAATTAGGACGAATGAATTTAACTTCATTCCAAATGTCCCAATTGGAAAAACTGTTAATGTTAAATGACTTTGAGATGCAAAAAATAAACTCTCTTGAACCTTACCACAAAGCCGAAAACATAGATATATTCTACAATAACAGGATGCGGAAAATAAGAGAACTACAAGAACAATCGCAAAAATCAGAAATTTCCATGCCAGCAGATCCAAAAACAGAAGTTTTATCAATGTTAAAAGTCGGTTATAAAGCATTTAGCAAGAATAAAAGACAATTAGCCGATTTTATCAGTAGGAATAAAAGTAAAATGGAAAAATACGGCATTACTGAATCAGAGTTGTGTGCAAATGGTTAAAAAATGCAGTAGAGAAAAGGCTATTGAATACTTAAATAATTTACCAAGAGGATTAAATAACTTTTATTATGTCTTATAATTAAAAAACAAATGGTTACTATAAGGCGGAGGTTTTAATAATGATTGACAATTCTGTAAGAAATCAAGAGATTTTATTAAAAAGACAACAAGGTCAACTTTTTGAAACCATCGCCAAAGAATACGGTTTGAGTTCCACTCGTATCAGGCAAATATATTATAAAGCTGCTGCTTGGCAAAGAGTTGATCTTATAAAAGCCGAAAGAAATGAAAACAATAATAAATTACAAAGCCCACCGATTTTTTTAAATATTGATTCTGCACAGAGCATAATGCGGGTAGAAGGAATGAATTAATGTCGATATTAATTCAGATGTTTGTCATGAAATTATTACTATTGATTTGAATGTATTACAACAAAAAATATAACTCATGGCATGAATAATCCTTTTTTGTATTTAATGCCTCAAGGATTCAATTAAAACCGATGCAAAATTGATAATTAAACTATTAGTTGAAGTTATAAAACATTTTTTAGATGTTTGAAAAAATGCGGCGGGTGGTTTATTAGTTGAAATTTTACATTCTAAACAATAGAATGGAAAAGAAAAGTTAATTCGGGAAAATTTGATCTATTGGATGTTAGTTTTTCTAACACTAATAAATAAGTCATGTTATTACTTATTGTATATGTACGAAGTACAATACAATTGTTGTTTTTAACATGACTAATAGTTATAGGAAAAAGAACAAAAAGAAAATTTCGGTCTAAAAAACAATAGAAATTAAATTTTATTTCGGCAAAAATCAGCGAGTTTTAAAAATTAAAGCAATCAATCCCAAAACAACCATCGGTTTAAACCAGAAATCAACCCATATCAAAAAACTAAAGCTTTGTATAAAGTCCAATACACTTTGTTGGAAGTCTGCAACAAAAGGAATTGCTGATTTTTCAATAGAGATATTACATATTTCTGAAACGTTTGTGATACAAAATAATGTCCAAAGCAACATCCCTAATATTGCCGAATAAAAAACAAATTTACAAAAGATAAACCTTAAAGAAATCCCCTTTTTGTCATTAATTTGTTTTTCCAAAATGTTACTACTGCAAGTAGGACAAGGTTTTTCTGGGAATAACTTTGGGTTTCCGCATATACTACAATAATCACTCATTATTTATTGCTCCAGACAGTATTAATATAAAAACGCAATAGATTTATTTTAACCCTGTAATTTTTATGAGTCTAATGGATTATTTTTTCCATTTCATTGAGTTTTAGGGCAATAATGGGGGGTGAGCGGATACAGGGGGTATTTAAAATAATTTTTACGAACAATAGCGTTGAATTTTAATTCAGCGATATGAGTAAAATGTACTAAGTACGAAGTATATTGGCGAAAATACAATATGTGTTAGATGTGAAAAATTTACACACTAATAAATAAGTAATAATAAAACTTATTGTATATTTACGAAGTAACATGAAACAATTGTTGTTTTTAACATGACTCATGGTTATAGGGAAATAACATAAAGAAAATTTCGGTCTAAAAAAAATAATGTACTGAATACAAGGTTTATGGGCAAAAATATATTTTAGTTGATATGTTACATGTTTAAAATATGAACACTAACAAATAAGTCATGTTATTACTTAGGTATATTTACGAAGTAACAT
>Ga0209212_1007758_pt1 | contig 11738 bp, 7 predicted proteins | sample RifGroC2_FD_183996 | JGI IMG/M metagenome (GOLD analysis project Ga0209212, IMG submission 183996) | Groundwater microbial communities from Rifle, Colorado, USA - Groundwater C2 (SPAdes) (version 2) | ecosystem: Environmental > Aquatic > Deep subsurface > Groundwater | place: Rifle, Colorado...
TAAATATAAATAAGAATTCGCTAATATAAAATTCCTATTTCACTATCTCTTTAAAAAGTTTATATGATTTGATAATTCTTTGTTAAGTCTTTAAATGAGTTCAGATTAGATATTTATTTACCCTTCATTATTTCAATAAACTCCGGCTCATTTCTTAAAGTATCCAGATCAGTATCTCTCTTAAGCCAATCGTAGTTTGCATAACCGACAGCAAAGGCATTCTTAAGTGATTCAATAGCAAGCTTCTTTTCGCCCATTTGAGAGTAAAAGCATGTAGCGTTGTAAAGCATTAAGGGATCATCTGGGCTTAGCTCAAGTGCTTTGGATGCCTGAACTTTTGCCTCATCAAACCTTCCAACCTGTGCAAGGTCTGTTGCAAAATACATATGCCCGCGAGCGTCATCAGGATGCTGAATCAAATATCTTTCATAAACTTTAAGGGCGGTCTCAAGAATTTCATTGTACTTCTCTTTTTCTCCGAGCCTTGCATACGCTATTTCCAAATCACCATAGACAGAATAAAAATCCGGATTGAGGAGAACGACTTTTTGAAATTGTTCGACAGCCTCTTTGTCTCGATCCCTATTATGATAAATTCTGCCAAGTATCCAATAACCGAGAAAGTTATTTGGATCAAGTTCTATAGCTTTCTGGCTTGCCGTGACAGCATCATCATATAATTGCTTATTAAAGTAAGAAAGACCTAATGCTGCATAGGCTTCAGATAAAGTAGGATCATACATTAATGCTTTAAGACTCGATTCAATTGCTTTATCTAGCCAGGCTGTATTTCGTTCCGCATCAAGATAAAGGGACGAATACGATTCTCCAAGCCCTGCATAAGCTTCAGCATAACGGGGATCCAGATCGATCGCTTTCTGAAAAAGCTGCACGGCGAGCAGCATACTTTTCTTTGAGCGCTGATAAAGAGAATCTCTTGCACGTAAATAACAATCAAATGCCTCAACATTAACTGTAGAGCGCTTGGACAGGACAACTTTTTCAGTAGGTGTAAGCTTAACCATTAACATATCTACTATTTGCTTTGAAACATTTTCCTGTATATCAAATATATCTGCAAGCTTGCCTTTATATGTTTCAGCCCAAAGCTGAGCATCGCTTTCAACATCAATAAGCTCTACAGTTATACGAAGATTTTCCTGGAACTTTCTTACACTTCCTGCAAGAATATATCTTGTCCCTAATTCTCTGCCGATTGTTTTTATATCTTTATTCGTTCCTTTGTATCTCATAGATGTTGTTCTCGGAACAACGCGAATATCTTTTAATCTAGAAAGGTTCGCAATGAGTTCTTCAGTTAATCCGTCGGCAAAATAATCACTTTCCGGGTCTGGACTTATATTATCAAAAGGTAAAACTACTATTGCTTTTGTTTTGGGAGCTAAACTTGCAGTCTGAATTTCTTTTTTAACATCATCTATAGCTTTTAACAGATCATTAATATTCTGAAATCTTTTATCGCGGTCCTTTTCCATCATCTTTTTTACAATAGAATCAATCTGATGAGGAATTTTTTTATTTAATAAGGTCGGAAGCGGGGGTTCTTCATTTATAATAAGATAAAACAATCCGGCTTCATGCTCTGCTTTGAAAGGAAGTTCACCGGTTAATAATTCATAAAACAAAACACCGAGAGACCATATATCACACCTGTGATCGGCGGGGATTGCCTGTGCCTGTTCCGGCGACATATATGAAAGTGTTCCAACAGAAGTTTTAGTTTTTGTAATTCCGGCATCACTCTTAAGTTTAGCAAGACCAAAATCCATTATCTTCAAACGTCCATCTTTATTTATCATAACATTTTCAGTTTTTATGTCACGATGAATAATGTTCTGGTCGTGAGCACTTTTTAAACCCATAGCTATCTGTTCAATCCAATCTATTGCCTGAAGAACAGGAACACCTGTTCCGAATGTAAGAGAAGAAATATGATCCTTCAGTGTTAGCCCTTCTACATATTCCATTGCAATGAATGACGATCCGTTCTCTTCATCTATTTCATATATAGCAAGTATATTGGGATGATTAAGAGCTGCTGCAGATTTTGCTTCTCTTATGAATCTTTGTTTGCTCTCTTCTGAAGATGAAAGATGAGAAGGAAGAAATTTTATAGCTACTGTTCTACCAAGTTTTGTATCATTGGCTTTATAAACAATACCCATCCCGCCTTCGCCGAGTTTATCAAGAATTTTATAATGTGAAATCGTTTTATCTATCATAAAATAAATCTCCAATTCTTTTTTAAGCTTCTAATAGCACAGTGCATCCAAATTGTAAATTGGATCTCTTTAGTTTTGAACATATCAATCTTCTCACCTTCCTTTTATTAATTCTATAAATTCAGGTTCGTTCCTGATGTTTGCAAGATCAGAATCTCTTTTGAGCCATTCGAATTCAGCATAACCGGCAGCAATTGAATTTCTTATTGAATCAATAGCAAGCTTCTTCTCACCTAACTGTGAATAAAAGCAGCCTGCATTATATAACATTAATGGATCGCCGGGACTTAATTCCAGCGCTTTCTTTGCTTCAATTTTTGCTTCTTCTATTCTTCCCACCTGAACTAAATCTGTAGCAAGATACATATGTGCCCTTGCATCATCAGGATGCTGAGACAAATATCTCTGATATGCTTTTAATCCATTATGAAGGGTTTCTTTATATTTTTCTTTATCTCCCAATTGCGAGTATGCAATTTGAAGGTCTCCATATACAGAATAAAAATCTGGATTTAATTCCGTAACTTTATTAAAAACATCAATAGCATCTTTACTTCTATCAAGTGCTACAAAGATTCTTCCAAGCATCCAGTAACCTAAAAAATTATTCTCATCGAGTTCAATGGCTTTTCTGCTGGCTGTTATTCCTTCATCAAATAATCCTTTATTATAATAAGCCAGGCTTAATGAATCATAAGCTTCGGGAAGAGAATTGTCATACATAAGCGCTTTAAGGCTTAATTCAATTGCCTTGTCAAGCAGAGATACATTTCTTTCAATAAACTGGTAGGTTGCAGCATAAGAATGTGCCAAACCTGCGTAGGCATCTGCATATCTTGGATCAAGCTCTATAGCTTTTTGAAAAAGCTGAATTGAGAAGGACAAGCTGTTTCTATTAAAGTGATATAAGAAATCTCTTGCTCTCAGGTAACAATCAAAAGCTTCATGATTAAGAGTTGGACGTTTGGTAAGCACAACTTTTTCTGTTGGAGAAAGCTTAAGCATAAGTGCATCAACAATCTGTTTCGATACCTGTTCCTGGATATCAAAAACATCTGCGAGTGTTCCTTTATATGTTCCGACCCACAGTTGCTCATCAGTCTCAACATCAATTAATTGAGCAGTAATTCTTAAATTATCCTGAAACTTTCTCACACTGCCTTCCATTATATATCTTGTGCCGAGTTCCCTGCCGATGGTTTTAATATCCTTATTTGTTTTTTTGTATTGAATCGATGTGGTCCGTGAAATTACTCTCATATCTTTTAGCCGTGCAAGGTTGGCAATTATTTCATCTGTTAAGCCATCGCTAAAATAATCACTTTCTTTATCAGGGCTAATATTATCGAATGGCAAAACAGCAATTGCTTTCTTTTTATCCTTTTGTAAAGACTTTTCTAATTCTTTCTTAACTGCTTCTATATCTTTTATAAAATCATTTAAATTCTGATATCTTAAAGCCCAATCTTTGTCCAGCATCTTTTTTACTATTGTATCTATCTGGTTAGGAATTTTTCTATCGAGTGAACTGGGTGGGGTAATATCTTCATTAGAAATCATATAAATCAAAGCTGCATCGTGCTCAGTTTTAAATGGAAGTTCGCCTGTAAGTAATTCATAAAATACTACACCAAGAGACCATATATCAGACCGTTGATCAACACCAACTCCCTGAACCTGCTCAGGGGACATATAAGAAATTGTACCGACAGACATACCGGTTTTAGTGAGACCACTGCTTCCTTTTAGCTTAGCAATTCCAAAATCCATTATCTTAACCTGACCGTCTTTTGTTACCATCAGGTTTTCACTTTTAATATCACGGTGTATAATATTTTTATCGTGTGCCACTTTCAGACCCTTAGCGGTTTGCGTTACGAAGTCTATAGCCCGGTCAAGTGAAATGTTCTGTGCTGATTTCAGCAGAGATCTCAATACATCTCCTTCGATAAATTCCATAACAATGAATTGATTTTTATCGTCTTTATCTATTTCATAAATGGATAAAATATTTGGATGGTTTAATGAAGCGGCGGCTTTTGCCTCCTGTAAAAATCTCGCATTATTTTCTTCATCATTTGAAGAATGGGTAGTAAGAAACTTTATTGCGACGAGGCGATCGAGTTTTGTGTCCTGGGCTTTATAAACTACACCCATCCCGCCCCGTCCCAATTCTTCAAGAATATGATAATGTGATATTGTTTTTCCAATCATAATTATATCCTATAATTTAAAACCGATTGGGACGAGGTCTCATCCGTTCTGCTTTGCAGAAAGAGACGGACTTCTCCTATTTTTTCAAGAATTTTATAATGGGATACTGTTTGTCCAACCATAGCTACCTCTTTAATACAGAATTATTTAAAACTCTCCAACGCATCCTCTACAGTTAGATACTGCTCAAAAATCTGGTCTAACTTTGTCATTGAGAGCAATCCTTCAATCTTGTTGGAAATTTTTGCAAACTTTAAATTTCCGCTGCCCTTCTTCACGGTTGTATAACAGGCAACCAGAATTCCAAAACCGGAACTATTGAGAACGGTTACTCCATCAAGGTCCAACACAATATTTTTTTTACCTTCATCAAGTAATTTATGCAAAGTTTTGCTTAACTCTTCGGCAAAAGGTCCTCCAAAAAGTTTTCCACGGAGGTGTACTACAACTGAATTATTATTTTCTTCTATTTTCAGTTCCATTTTATTATCTCCTTAGATAAAAAAGTTACCTAAAATTTTATAATGGAGTATTGTTGAACCAATCATAAGTTTTTCTTTTTATAGCCACGACTTTTTCCAAAGGAATCCCTTCGGTGGATGTCGCATACAACCACACTTTATTATTTGAGTTTGGTTTTTTTTGCGATAAAATTTTTCAATTCAATATGCTAATACCCAACTCATATAATTATTCTTTTGATATTTGACTAATAATATTCTGCTTAAAAATAATAGGAACTGCTCCAACTTCTTTAAGTTAAGAGCCAGCACAAGCATCATTATTTCTATTGATGCACCCTCAAAGTTTTTTCTGGTAAATCTTCTAAATCCTAAATTCCATTTAATATTGCCGAAAACTCTTTCTACCACTTTTCTTTGATTCATCTTCTCTGGACTTTGTTTAATCTTTTCTCTCATCTGCTGGTTTCTTTCTGTAAATTCCGTTCTGGTTATTCTTCTTACATCTCTTTTCCTGGCACATAAATGTTTTATTATACACTCACGGCAATCCTCCGATTCATAAACTCCGGAGCTAACTTCTTTTAGCCTCCTCTGATTTGGGCATATATACTCGTTATCTTCTTTTGAGTAGATGAAAAATTCTGATGTTATTATTTTCCCTCTTTCTAATAATCTCTCCGGCTCAGGTATTATCTTTATTTCTTTGGAATCATTTATATATGCATTTACTTCTTTATCTTCTACGTAATCAATTGTTTCCGATGATATATATCCGCCATCGGCAATGTATTCTCTTTGTTTATCTTCACCTAAGATCTTTTCTATATTTTGATGTTGTTTGCTAAACTGATGGTTATCCGACCTGTCCGGTTCAACCGATACACTTACTATTATTTCTGATTGGCTATCTACCGATAGTTGTACATTATAACCATTGGAATTTATTTCTTTCATCATTCGTGCATCAGGTTCCTCTATATTTATCTGGTGATTCTCTCTTTTTTCTTTCTCCCGGATAGATTCTTGTCTTTTTGCCAGTTCTGTTTTTGATGCTTCTACTTTTTGCTTCCTCTGCTCAAGTTTTTTCTTTTCTGCTTCCAACCTCTTAAGCTTTTTTTCATCTCTGTTTTCCTTCTTATCATTTTCTTCAACTAAGTTCATTAGCTTCTTCATCTTTCTTACTATTATTTCCTCTTCTTTTTCAAGACTCTGCATTCTCATTGAATGCTTCTTGCTGCTTGATGATTGAAATTTGCTTCCATCTATTGCTATGCTGTTAAATGAACTTATTTTATTTTCTTTAGCTATACTTATTAGTTGCGGAAGTAATCCAAATATCTCTTTCCTGAATTTCTTCAGGAATCTTGCTATTGTTGAATGGTCCGGTTTACGGTACTCTGTGAAATATATATAATATACATCCCTTCCACATCTCTTTTCTATTGCCCGCGAGCTTAACACTCCTTCTAATGCTGATAGTATCAGTACCCCGAAGAGTACTTCCGGTCTGTATGCTACAGCTCCTTTATCTGGATATCTTCTATAGAACTCACTGAAATCTAATTTCTTTAATAACTTGTATAATCTTACTGCTTCTGATTGTTCATCAACTAAAAAATTTACATTCGGTTTTTCAAATTGAAATTCCAGATTATCTTTTTGTTCCTTAAAAAATGGCATCTCTTATTTTCTCTTTTTTGATATGTCATTTTATTAATAATTTCTTTTTAATACAATTAATTTTTCTACTTCTTAATTTATTCTATGCGACATCTACCGTAGGGATGACATATCGTCTTTAAAATGAAATGGAATAAGATATCGATCACCCGTAATCGAAAGAAAACCTTTAACTAAGCAGAAGCATCCACAAAATGTAATCGAGGATAAGAATAAGTGCTGCTGATAAAACAAAAGAACGTATCGTTGCAAGTCCAACGCCCTCCGCTCCTCCTTGTGTTCTGAAGCCTATATGACACCCTAACAGAGAGGTAACTCCCCCGAAGAAAATCGTTTTAACTATTCCGCTGATAAAATCTGAAAACTCGAAAAACCTTTTTACGGAATTAAAATAAACTGCAAAGGAAATCCCCAGGAAATAATTAGAAACCAAATATGCCCCGAACACGGCAATTGAATTCGCAAACACAACTAGTATCGGCAGCATAATTATAGATGCTAAAAACCTCGGCATAGCGAGGTATCTTACGGGACTTACAGCCATAGTTTCCAATGCATCTATCTGTTCAGTTACTTTCATCGTGCCGAGTTCAGCAGCTATCGATGCACCTACACGACCTGCAATAACGATTCCCGTTAAAACAGGACCGAGTTCTGTTATTATTGCGCGGCTTGTCGCAGCACCCAAAAATGATAATGGTGCGATTCCTTTTAACTGGTAAGCTGCCTGCCACGCAGCAACAGCTCCTGTAAAAACCGCAATGATCAACACGAGTGGAATAGAATTAACACCGATGTGTTCCATCTGGTGAAGAATAAGTTTCCGGCTGCGGGGTATCCAGGTAAAGCTTTTTATTATTTTAAAAAGTAAACCGGAAACCTGTCCGAATTCCTGGAAGAAGTTTAAAGTCGTTCTACCTAACTTTTGAAGTAGCTTTGCAATCATCTCTTACAAAAATATTTGGCAATGGTTTTAATTTAATAAAAAAAATATGCAGTTGTTTTTCTTCAGGTATATACGAATTCATAAACAGATATCAGAAACAGGTTAAAAAAATTTTCTGATAAGATTTTTACATTGAGACCTTTTTTGTTTTTGGCTTCAATATGAGACATAATTTTTTAATTTTAGCAGCCGTACAGTTATCAACAAAACGAATTTTTTTCTTACAAATGCTAACTAATTAAATCCTAATAAGTTAAAGGAATCTCTCCTATCAAAAAATTGTGCCGTTTTATGCTTTATATTAGAGAATCTATAGCACTATAATTGATAAGCCTGCGCAAAAGAAGGGCATTTTAGGCAAAGAATATTATGAATGATTTTTCAGGCGGTTCCGGCTTCCCGCAAAAAGAAACAAGAATCTTAAAAGTTCTCGAAGAAGCTCCAATATGTATTATCAGTTTTGATGATGAGGGTAAGATAGACTTTGTGAATTCCGCATTTTCAAAGATGGGGAATCTCTATCATTTAAAAACATCTTCCGTTCTCGGAACAAATATCTTTGAGAATGAAATAATACCCGACGTATCATTAGCCAAAGAATTGTCGGAACTTAAACAAGGATATATTTTTGAAAAAGAAATAAAGAACCTGAAAACTTCTTACGGCTCCGAAATAAGTTTAGTGATCAAAGGCTCATCATTTTTTGAAAAAGACAATTTCGCAGGGGGAATGTTAATAATAGAAGATTTGCGTGTAACTGCCGAAGCAAAAGAAGATACTTTCCTGAAACTGCAATCTTTTCAGAATATAATTAAAGAAACTGTCGACCTGTTTTTTATTATCGATAAAAACGGAATAATAAAATATTCTGCCGGGAATAAACTTCATTTAATTTTAAGACGGGAAATTAAAGAGACAAACATCCGGGAATTGATTCCCGACCTGCCGCAGGATTTTAGTAAAACTCTTTCTGAAACCCTTGGCAAACCCGGCGAAAATAAATTTCAGGTTGAGCTAAAAATCGGGCAACAGCTATCTTTTTATGAATGCAGGATCAGTCCTTTGGCTGATAAACAAAAAGCATCACAATACCTTTCTTGTTCATTCACAGATATTTCGGAAAAGAAAAAGTCTGAAGAACAAACAGAAACTTTAAAGTTGTATGAAACGGCAGCAGAAACTATTTCAGACGGATTTTTAGTTTGTGATGCAAAAGGAACAATTACTCATTGGTCACGTTCAGCAGAAGCGTTTACGGGTTTTGCTTCCGCTGAAACGATGCAAAAACCTATATGGAATTTTATTCCTTTGTTAAATGAAAATAATTTTGAACAACTTAAACGTGATCTGCTTCAAATTAAATTTCTTAAAAAAAGAGTACTGATAAATAAAAAATCGGGAGATTCAGAAATTATCGATGCATCATTCTTCCTATCCGACAAAGAAGAAACTATTTTAATTTCTTTCCTTTCTGTTTCCTCGTTACAAAGTAAAGAAGTTGATTTCAAAGCCCTGGAGGAAAATTTTAGGAACCTCGTAAATCAATCGAATGAAATTATAATTAGACTCGATGCTCCGGGAAATATAAAATATGTAAATCCTGCCTTTACATCTCTTCTCCGTTTTACCGAAGATGAAGTAATTGGAAAACCTTTTTTAAAATTTATTGATACGGGGACGAGTCTGGATTTATCAACGTTTCTAGAACAAAAAGCAAAAAGCACAGAACTCCAGTTAATAAGTAAACCGGGAACGAGAATTAGCTTTATTGCCAACATCAATCAGCTAAAAAGCGGAGATGTCGTTGATGGGTACAATCTTTACCTGTTTGATTTTTCCGAAAAGAAAAAGGAGGAGAAAAATTTCACTTTCTTCAAACTTCTTTTTGAAAATGCTAAAGAAGGAATTGCCATCGAGAATAACGGCAAAATTGTTATTGCGAATGATTCTTTTTCAAAACTTTTTGGATATTCTTCCGGCAAAGAGTTAATCGGAAAAGCTGTCCTTGACTTTGTTTCAACTACCGATGTGCTGCGGGTTGCACGATTTTTACAACACAAAGATTACAGGAAAGAAACTTCAGAAAGCTTCGAGTTTACGGGCAACAAAAAAGATGGAGCCGGATTTAGTTGCGAGATGAACATTTCTTCATTCGAAACAGAAGGGAAAACTTACCTGATACTTATCAATCGCGACATATCGGAAAGAAGACGCGCCCTGCAGGCTATCCGTGAATCTGAAGAAAGGTACCGTAATTTAATTGAAAGCATAGATGACTTTTTATATACGTTCGAAAGGAAAGGAAAATTTTTTAAGCCGGTATTTTATACTGCGTCGGTCGAGAAGATAACCGGTTATACACAGGCAGAAATGTTGCACAGTCTTAAACAACTATTCAAGATTATTCATCCCGATGATTTTAATTACGTAAAAGAAAATTTGAAAAATCTTATTAAGAGTAAAACCAAAACTTCAACCGAGATCGAGTTCAGGATAATAAACAAGCAGGGAAATATGATATGGGTCAGAAATAAAATAAAAACTATGCGGAATGAAGACGGCGAAGTTAAGAAAATTTCAGGTTTGGTTAGCGATATAACATTAAGGAAAAAAAGTGAATCCGATTTACAAAAATCAACCCAGAATCTTGTCAAACTGAATGAAACTAAAGACAAGTTTATATCAATAATCTCCCATGATTTAAGAACACCTTTCAGCTCCATTTTAGGCTTTACAGATCTTATACTTAAGGACGAAACGATAACTAATGAGGAGAGGGATCAGTACGTAAGGTATATCCAGGAATCATCGAACGCAATGCTTTCGCTTGTAAATTCGCTGCTTGATTGGACAAGACTACAGACAGGCAGAATACGTTTTGAGCCTGAAAGAATAAAAGCTTCCGACCTGGTTTCAAAATCGATACGGGCTCTCACAGGCACGGCTTTTCAAAAAAACATCACCATCAACTCATCGGTACCGGACAGTATCCACATTTATGTCGATCCGGACCTTATAACCCAGGTTTTCAATAACCTTATTTCAAATGCAATCAAGTTCACTAAAGAAAACGGGAACATAACTATTTCGGCAAAGCCTTCTTCTTACCTCAGGTTTTATGAATTTTCCGTTAAAGATACAGGCACAGGAATAAAACCAGAGGATCAGGAAAAACTCTTCGGGATTGACAATAAATTTACTACTGAAGGAACAGCCGGTGAAAAAGGAACCGGGCTCGGGCTTTCACTTGTTAAAGAAATTATCGAAAAACATGAGGGTACAATTAAAGTAGAAAGCGAATATGAAAAAGGATCGGATTTTATATTTACTCTGCCTGTTGCTTCTGCAAACATACTGCTGATCGATCCGAAAATCACAGACAAGATTCTTTACTCAAAAATATTGAAGCATATTACATCCGATTACACTATTGAAACCGCATCGGACGGAAAAGAGGCGCTCGATAAAATTCTATCCTCAACTTACGCTCTTGTTATAACCGAACATAAATTGCCTGTAATGACAGGCTATGAACTGTCACTTGAAATAAAAAAAGCAGATATAAAAATTAAACCGCCTGTTATAATTTTAAGCAGCTCGTTAGACAGACAAACAATAGAAGATTATAACGAAATAGGTATCCGTTATGTTTTTCAGAAACCTGTCGATCTGAGCAGCTTTAAACAGGCTGTTGAGAAATCTCTCAGGCAGGCTTTAACAAATAGTTAAACGGTAAATTCTTTTTCCGGCTGTCACGAACCATACTTTTATCCCGATAAAGAAATCTGTAAGAATTCAATTGCATTAGCTATAAAATCTACTCTACTGCTTCTTCTCTCTCCTTTATCTGTGCAAGCAGACTTTCAACCATCTGTCTACCCCAATTGGGCATCAGTTCGTTAGCAGGGACAAATGCATCGTATTTTGCAAGCGATCTTTCAAGAACCGGTTTGGCTGCCGCCGGTCCGCCACCGAACTGTTCAGGTGTGTGAAACAAACCTACGCCGATTAAATAATCGGGACGCGGATTTAAAGTATCGAGTTCAGTAGCTTTCTTAAAATTTTGTGTATATGCCGAACCGTACTTCTGCCACCTGTTCATAGGGTCAATTACCATACGCGCCTGTGCAATCATTCCTTTTAAAGTATAAATCTCAGATTCATCCGGTTGAAGTGAATCCGCAATATTTA
>Ga0209212_1007761_pt1 | contig 11728 bp, 15 predicted proteins | sample RifGroC2_FD_183996 | JGI IMG/M metagenome (GOLD analysis project Ga0209212, IMG submission 183996) | Groundwater microbial communities from Rifle, Colorado, USA - Groundwater C2 (SPAdes) (version 2) | ecosystem: Environmental > Aquatic > Deep subsurface > Groundwater | place: Rifle, Colorado...
TTCGGTCCAACTGCCGATTCGGCCCGCCTTCCCTTACCCAGAACAGCGTCGCTCCCGCCACGGCCGCCGGCATGATCAGCAGGTTCAGAACCGGCACCAGCAACGCCGCATAAGTCACCGCACCAAAGCTCAGGCTCTGCCAGCGTCGCTGGCGCAACCAGCCCATCATGTCCGCCCAGCTCAGCTTGTTGTTGTCCGCCGGGTAGTCGATGTATTGCACTGCCATCATCCACACGCCGAACAGCAGCCATAAAGGCGCGGCAACAAGGTTCAGCACGGGGATGAATGAAAGCACCAGCAGCGCCAGCGCGCGCGGTGCGAAATAGCCCAGCTTGCGCAGCTCGCGGCCAATCGTGCGGGGCAGCATGGCCAGCAGCTCGGCCCAGCTGAAAGGCGGCGCTGCGTCTTCGCCGCGCACCACCACCTCGACCTTTTCCGCCAGAAAGCCGTTGAACGGTGCGGCGATGATGTTGGCCAGCATGGTGAAGCTGAAGAACACCATCAGTACCACCAGCACGACGAACAGGGGCCAGAGGATGTATTCGAGAAAGGCGAGCCAGGTCGGCAGGTTGGGCATGAAGGTGTCGACCCAGCCGCTGAACTGGCCGGCCGCGAACCAGATCAGGCCGAAGAACAGCAGCACGTTCACCGTCAGCGGCAGGATCACGAACAGACGCAGCCCTGGGCTGAGCACCAGGCGCAGGCCTTCGCGCAGGTATTGCGGGCCGGAGAGGGCGGATACGGGCATTGGCGTCTCCTGAAAAAGGGCAGGGTTTCGTCGAGAGGGGCGTAGCGCAGCGGGATAGACGATGACTATGGGTTGTATGCAGAACCTGAATTATCCACGGCCTCGGCGGATAGCTAAGGTGGCGCTCAACGGTTTTCGGGTCATCCGTTCCTTCAGCCTTCCCCAAGTGCTTGGGATGACCCTTTTTATTCCCATTGAGCCGGCATGGCCGGCTCAAATCCGTCGAATGGATGCGCGTTACTTGCGCTTGAGCGGTTGCGTGTCGAAACGCACGCCCGGCAGGCCGGTTTCCATGAGCGCGCGAATGTTGCGGTGGTCGCTGCCGTTCGGGTTGGCCAGGACCGCCTGATAGTGCTCGCCGAACGCAAGCAGCGCTTCTTCCGTCGTGAAGTCTTCAAGCAATGCGAGGCCCAGCGTCTTGCAGGAACCTTCGTTCTCGCCGGCAGCGTTCTCCAGTGTGCCGTTGACGAAGCGGCTCGGCTGGTAGTCGTAAGCGCCCTCGATGAAGGCAAGCGTTTCGCTGAATGCGTGGTTGCGATTGCGCAGGCTGGCGCGGAAGTCCTTCAGGTCGTTCATTCTTTCTGGGCCTTGTCGAAAGCGGCCTGCTGCTCGGCAGACGCTTCCTTCTGATAGCGTTTTTTCCACTCGCTGTACGGCATTCCGTACACCTCTTCGCGGGCCTGGTCGATGCTGAGTTCGACGTCCAGATCGTCCGCGGCGGCCTTGTACCATTTCGACAGGCAGTTGCGGCAGAAACCGGCCAGGTTCATCAGATCGATGTTCTGTGCATCGGGACGGGTACGTAGGTGCTGGACCAGGCGGCGGAAGGCGGCGGCTTCCAGTTCGGTGCGTTCTTGATCGTTCATCTCTTGGGTCTCGGCGTTGGCTGAGGTCGGCCGGATCATAACCTTGCGTCAGTGAGCCGGCCAGCCTTGCGCAGGGTCAATCCCGATGCGCAGCCAGGGTGATCGATACGGACTCGGCGAAGCGCAGCGCGTGGGGTTTGTCGACTTCCACTTCGGCGTAGCGCACCTGCGGGTAGCGCATGACCAGGTCGAGAATTTCCTGGGTCAGCCGCTCGAGCAGGGCGAAGCGGTTGTCTTCGACGTGCTGGATGATCGCCTTGGTGATGGTGCGGTAGTTCAGCGCCTGTTCGATGTCGTTCTCGCGCACCGCTTCCGCAGCGGGGTAGAGCATCGTCAGGTTGATCAGCACGTCCTGGCGATTGAGGATTTCCTCTTCCTTGATGCCGATGTAGGTGCGCAGCCGCAGGTCCTTGACGCGGATGCGGGCCATCGCGGGTTCCAGTCGGGGCATGGGGACTCCTTGCAGTCTTCAGATCAGGTGGCGGCCGCCGTTCACGGTCAGTGTGGTGCCGGTGACATAAGGGTTGTCGAACAGGTAGCGCAGGCTCTGGTAGATCACCTCGGCACCGGGTTCGATGCCCAGCGCGGATTTGGCCAGCGCCTTGCGGCGATATTCGGCGTCGTCGTCCGGGTTGAACTGAATCAGCGCCGGGGCGATGCTATTGACCTTGATCGCCGGCGCCAGGCTGGCGGCGAAAGATAGTGTCAGGTTGTCCAGGCCCGCTTTGCTCGCAGCATAGGCGATGTGCTTCTTGCTGCCCTTGCGGGTCACGTCGTCGCCGATGTGCACGATGTCCGCCGGCCCGCCGTGGCGAAGCAGTTCGGCGCAGTGCAGGTTGATCAGGTAGGGCGCGAGCATATGCACCTGGAACAGCTGGCGGAACGCCTCGGCTTCCTGCCCGGGGGTATCCGGGCGCCATTCGGAGGCGTTGTGCACGATGGCCCGCAGGCAGTCGGTCTGCTGCTTGAGAGCGCTGATAAAGGTGGTGATGCCGGTTTCATCGCTGAAGTCCGCCTGCAGCGCCTGTGCGCCAAGGGCGCGAAGCCGGTCGATGCTGTCGCGTTCGCGGCGGTAGGTAAGGATGACCGGGAAGCCGTCTTCCAGCAGTCGCTCGGCACAATGCAGCCCGATCCGCTGGCTGGCTCCGGTGATGAGAATCGGGGCCTGATGCATGAAAATCCACTGCCTGTAATGGGCGGACCGCCCACACATTGAGGCGGTCGCTACAGGCGTGGCAGCTTACACCAGATCGGCTGGCAGCTCCGGCTGCAAATCAGGGTGCAGGCGCTGGTGCTGGCGATAGAGGAAGGAGCGGATCCGCTCGGCGTCCTTTTCCTGGGTGAATTCGACTTCGTAGGCGGCCCGCCCGCCGGCCAGCTCGCGAACGCGATGGGCATCGATTTCCAGCGGGCCGTCGTCGGGCAGCGCCAGGCGCAGGTGGAAGTGCTTGGGTGGCTTGCGGTGTCCGCCGGCATCCACCAGCAGGCCGTGCGGAGACAGCTCGTGCACGCTGAGCGAACTTTCACCACCATCGTTTTCCAGCAGAGGCAGCGGCTGGTCCAGGTGCAGGCGCCAGGCACGCGTGGTTGGCCCGCGCTCGTAGATCACCGGAGGTGCCAGCTGCAGGTCGAGGCTGTGCAGTTCGTCTTCCCTGAGCTGCAGCGGGAAGGACATGCGGAAATCCTCGAATTCCGCCTGCAGCGACAGGTTGGCGCGAGCGGCCAGCTGCAGCAGCAATTCGTTGGATTGCGCGCCGCCGTCGATCCGAAAGCCTGTCGTGCGCTCAGCGCTGGTGCTGCCGTTGCGCTGCATCAACTTGCGGATGAAGGTCAGTTCGTCTTTGCTGAGAATCGTCTCTTCCGCCATGCGGATACCCTCGGAGGGACAGTGCCCTCCACGTTTGGCGTCGCGCGGCGGGGCCGCTATACGCCTGCAACCGGTATGGTCGCGGTGGGGCAATCGGCCCTATGACAAATGGGTTCGACCGTGGTTCCGCAGGCTGCGCATTTTCTGGATGAACGGCTTCGCCTGAGCAGGGTGTGCCGACCAGACTTGGCGATTGCGGCATAATGCGCAGCTTTGATTGCCTCGGAGCGCACATGAAAGTCGCCATTCTTTCCGGGAGCGTCTACGGCACCGCCGAAGATGTCGCCCGTCACGCCGAACACCAGCTGAAAGCCGCCGGTTTCGAAACCTGGCACGATCCCCGCGCCCAGCTGCCACAGATTCTCGATTTCGCCCCCGAAGCGCTGCTGGTCGTGACCTCGACCACCGGCATGGGTGAGCTGCCGGACAGCTTCATTCCGTTGTACTCGACCATCCGCGATCAGTTTCCCGCGTGGAGCGGCCTGCCCGGTGGTGTCATCGCCCTAGGTGACGCCAGCTACGGCGACACCTTCTGTGCTGGCGGCGAGCTGATTCGCGAGCTCTATGCCGAACTGGGCGTGCGGGAGGTCGTGGAGATGCTGCGCCTCGATGCCAGCGAGACGGTGACGCCGGAAAGCGACGCCGAACCGTGGCTGGAAACCTTCGCGGCGGCCTTGCGTGCCTGAGTGGCTCGCCGGGTCAGCGGCCTGGCTGCAAGAGCAACTGCCGGGCCAGTAGCGGCTGGCTAGAATCCAGGGCATCTTCACGACAATAAGAAGAGGTGCCCTCGATGACTGCGTTGCACGCTTTGCCTTCTTTGGAAACCCAAGTAAGCCCCGCCGAATGGCAGGCGCGGGTCGATCTGGCGGCCTGTTACCGACTGGTCGCGCTGCATGGCTGGGATGACCTGATCTTCACGCACATCTCGGCCAAGATTCCCGAGACCGATCACTTTCTGATCAACCCATACGGGCTGATGTTTCACGAAATCACCGCGTCCAGCCTGGTGAAAGTCGATCTGGCAGGCAACAAAGTGACGGACAGCCCGTACGAGATCAATCCCGCTGGGTACACCATTCACAGCGCCGTGCATGAGGTTCGCCACGACGTCGCCTGCGTCATGCACACACATACCGCCGCCGGGGTGGCGGTCTCGGCCCAGCGTCAGGGCGTGCTGCCGATCAGCCAGCAGTCACTGTTCGTGCTGGCCAGCCTTTCGACGCATGGCTATGAGGGCGTGGCGCTGAATCACGACGAGAAGGCGCGCCTGCAGGCCGATCTCGGCGAAACCGCTTTCATGCTGCTGCACAACCACGGTCTGCTGACCTGCGGTAGCAGCATCGCCGATACCTTTTTGATGATGTTCATCTTCCAGCGCGCCTGTGAAATCCAGGTCATGGCGCAGGCCGGTGGCAGCGAGCTGATCGCCATTCCGGAGCAGATTCTGGCCGGTGCGAAGGCCATGGCAGCGGGCGTGACCCGCACTCGCTCGGGCATGGGCGGTGCGCTGGCGTGGCCTGCCCTGCTGCGCAAGCTGGATGCGCAAAGCCCGGGCTATGCGCAGTAATACGGGGCGTTCGCGCTACATCGCCGCCTTGGCGAATTGCTGCAGCTGCGGGTAGAAGTGGCGGAAGTCCTCGAGCAGCGGGTCGTACAGCTGTTCCAGTTCTTCCAGCCCGCCGGCCAGGCCAGCCGGTCGGCTCAGGCGACGGCCCATGTTCGCCAGCACCCTGCCCAGTACCTCGAATTCACGGTAACTACCGAGCCAGTCGTGTGCCGCCATATGCGGTGCGATCACGGCGAGCTTGCCGGGCAGCGCGGGCTCGTCGGCCAGCGCTTGGTAGGCGCGCCGGGTGAACTGGTCCAGCGGCTCGCCGGAGTAATCCGCCCAGTTCGCTGCCAGGCAATGATCGAAGAACAGGTCCAGCAGTATCCCGGCGTAGCGGCGACGCTCGCTGGGAAAGCGCGCTTTGGCCTGCAGCACCAGCGGATGGCTGTCGGTGAAGGCATCGATCTGCCGATGCAGACGGATGCCTGCTTCGATCTGGGCCGGCAGGCGGCCCTGCAGCGGACCTTTGACGAAGTCCCCGTAAAGACTGCCGAGCATGTCAGCGGGGCCGGGGCCGCCAAGATGAAGATGAGCGAGATAGTTCATGGGCGAAGCTTAGCGCAGCCTCGACAGGAGGTCGCTATGCGGCCTCGCGCGCGGCCTCCTGCGCCTCCCCAGACAGTGCCCGTTCGATGGCCCGCTGTGCTTGCTCGGCAAGAGCCCTGCGACTGAGTGAGGCAGCGGGTATCGGCGCCAACAGATGGATTTCTACCTCTGCCACGTCGCCGGCCAACAGCCTGCGCAGGTGCGCGGGCAGTTCGTCGTCGCCGATGAAGGGGGCCAAGGTGTCGGGCTTGCCGTTGCGCAGATAGCGGATAGCCACGGGTTGAACGGCACAGCCGGCCTCTATCGCGCAGGCGAACAGCCGGGGGTGGAAGGTGCGCACGTTGCTGCCGTCGGTCGAGGTGCCCTCAGGGAAAATCAGCAGGTGGCGGCCCTGGGTGAGGTGGTTGGCCAGCTGCTGATTGATCTGCGCGGCATCGCCGGCGCCGCGGCGGATGAACAGCGTGCCAGCCTGGCGTGCCAGCCAGCCAAGCACGGGCCAGCGTGCGACTTCGGCCTTGGCCAGGAACGACAGCGGCCGCAGCATTCCCAGCAGCGGGATATCGCACCAGGAAACATGGTTGGCGACCCACAGCATTGGCTGCGCTGGTAGCTGACCGATTATGCGTACACGATAGGGCAGCGCGGCGGCCAGGCGAACCATGAACCAGCGGGTCAGCTGTTGCCTGCGTTGCAGGGATGCACGTAGCGCGAGGCGGTCGCCGAGACCCAGTGCGGCCGCCAACAGCAATCCCAGCAGGATCACCGCGGCGACCCGCAGCAAGCGCCAGTACAGGCGCAACCGCGTCATCTATACCGCCGCCTTGAAGTGGCGAGCGTAGCGCGGGCACAGCTCCTCGCGCTTGAGCAGGATGAATATGTCGGCAACCTGAAAATCCGGGTCCCAGCAGGGTTCTCCACAGATCTTCGCGCCGAGGCGCATATAGGCCTTGAGCAGCGGCGGCAGCTGGGCAGTGACGTTGTCCGGCAGTTCCAGTTCGGGAAGTGGTGTTCGCGGCTCGGCGTGCAGCAGTTCAGTGCTCAGGTGGCTGTCGCGCAGTCGTTGCATGATTGCTCGGGCCTGGATGCCACCGTCGCGCATCGGGATGCTCGCGCACCCCATAAGGTAGCGATAGCCACCCTGGTTGAGCACCTCGGCCAGTTCGCTCCACAGCACTGCGATGGTCGCACCATTGCGATAGGCCGGCGCCACGCAGGTACGGCCGATCTCCAGCACCGGTTCGTTGATGTCCGCCAGGCCATGCAGGGCAAACTCTCCCTCGCTGTAGAAGCGCCCGAGCTGCTTGGCGGTGAGGTGATCGAGCAGGCGGGTGGTGGCGACCAGCTCTCCAGTTGCCAGATCACGTACACCGATATGCCGACAGTGGATATCGAAGTCATCCATGTCCAGCCCGAACTCGGCGCCATTGAGCTGGGCATCGAACTCGCTGCTGAACACCCGATAACGCAGGGCCTGGGCTTCGCGGAGGGCCCGTTCGCCTTCCAGGCGTTCGGCTCGAAGTTGACGCGTGCTGCGTGGGTCGACGATGGCATTCATGCTCTGTCTCCTTGTCCGCCGGGGTAGTGGCGGGTTGGCGATGCAACGCGAGCGTCTGGTTGTTATCGTTGGGCTCGCTGGTTTGGCGTGATCAGGCTAGGAGCAGGGCGTGTCGCCACTGTGACGTTCGGATGATGGTTGGATGACGGCGCGAGCCAGTGGCCGTAATTGCAGAACCTTTGGAGATGAAGATGCCCTGGAAACGATTGATCGGGCCGCTGCAGCCAGTGGCCGCGACCTCCGGGCTGCGTGACTGGTATCGGTCCGTGTGCGACGTTGCTCCGAGTACGGACTCCTTCAGTCAGGCGGTCTACGGCGGCCGACTGGCGACCACCCCGGGGCTGGCCTTTCTCTCTGGATACCAGGCAGCCCTGCGGGCGCTCTGGCCGGATGCGCCGCCCGGGCTTGGCGCGCTATGCACGACGGAGCGGCGCAAGTTGCGGCCGGACGACATGACGAGCCGTTGCGGGAACGGCCAGCTGAGTGGCAGCAAGGATTTCGTGACGGCGGGCGACGCGGCGCAATGGCTGCTCGTTTCGGCCCGGGAGGAGCGGGCCGGTGAGTCACCGCGCCTCGGCCTGTTCGTCGTCGAGCCGTCCGGTGCCGGCGTGTCATTGGTGACCGGGCCGGATCTGCCTATCGTGCCGGATATCGCGCATGGCAGATTGAGCCTTGAGCAGGCTGCTGGGAAACGCTTGCCTGGTGACGGCTGGAGCGAGTACGTCAAACCGTTCCGCAGCCACGAGGATCTACATGTGCTGGCGGCGCTGACTGCCTGGCTTTACGGTGTGGCGCTGCTTGAGCGGTGGCCGCGCGCGCTGGCACTGCGTCTGCTCGGCGTTCTTGCGGCTGCGGCAGAGGTTGCGCGGCGGCCAGCCCATGAGCCTGCCACTCATCTGCTGCTGGCCGCGTTGCTCGAGCAGTTCGCTGCGCTGCAACCTGAGGTGGACAGGGCGCTGGGGGATTCGCAGGGGCCCCGGGGCGCATTGTGGCGGCGTGATCGCGCAGTGCTGGGCTTGGCGCGCGATGCCCAGGCGCGCCGTCTGGAACAGGCGCTTGCCGCGCTCGGGCTCGAATCTTCAGTAGGCAGTTGAAAGGCAGGGCGCGCGCCGGCGAACAGCTGGGAACTCTGCCCAGGCGAGTCGGGCCTATAGAGGATCGTATTTCACGGCGGCACTTCCGCTGCGGCGGTCTGACCTGCTGCCTTGCCTTGCTCGAACGCATGGGTAAGCTAGCCAACTGCTCGTTCAGCACCGCCAGTGCAGAGGGGCGGCATCGAGGTCGCAGCCCTTGGATGCCGTCCGGAAAAAGGGATTTCATGTCATTTCGTTGCTCATCCGCTTCGTCGCTGTGCCTGACGTCATCTGGCTCTACGCGGGGTGCCGCCCTGTGATGCTGGCTGGAGCGGTGTTCCCCTGGCGCAGCGACAATCAGTTCCGCCTGCTGATAGACGGGCCGGGGTTCTTTCCGCCCATGCTCGATGCCATCGAGCGCGCCGAGCGCCGGGTCGATCTCGAGCTCTATCTGGTGGAGGACGGCGCTTGTCTCGACCGCCTGCTGGAGCCGCTGCTGCGTGCGGCGGCACGCGGCGTTCGGGTACGCTGCCTGTTCGATGGTTTCGGTTGCCTGAAGATGAGCCAGGCCAATCGTGATCGGATGACCGCCGCCGGCGTCGAGCTGCGTCTCTATAACCCGCTTTCGCTCCGCCTGAGGCTGCGCAATCTGCATCGTGACCACCGCAAGCTGCTGCTGGTCGACGGCTGCATCGGTTATGTCGGCGGCACCGGTGTCACCGACGAATTCTGGCGTCCTGATGAGCCCGACGTGCATTGGCATGAGGTGATGGTCGAGATGACCGGCCCGCTGCTGCAGGACTGGCAGGACCTGTTCGACACCCAGTGGGTGTATTGCCTGAAGCGGCGCATCTGGCAGCTGCCCCTGCCCAGTGGTGCGCCGCGCATTCCAGTGCTGCCCAGTGGCTCGGGGCTAGGGCGCGTCGCCTATGCGGCGGCGCGTCAGCACCGCGACATACTGCACAGCCTGTTGCGCAACCTGCGGCGCGCTCAGACGCGCATCTGGCTGGCGACACCGTATTTCCTGCCTACCGGCAAGGTGCGCCGGGCACTGATCCGGGCGGCGCGTCGCGGGGTGGACGTGCGCCTGCTGCTGACCAGTCGCAATACCGATCCCCCGCCGGTGCGCTACGCCGGGCAGCGTTTCTATCCACGGCTGCTGCGTGCCGGCGTGCGAATCCATGAATATCAGCCACACTTTTCCCACCTGAAAATGGTGCTGGTTGACGACTGGGTCAGCGTCGGCTCTTGCAACTTCGATCACTGGAACCTGCGCTGGAATCTGGAAGCCAATCTCGAGGCCATCGACGCTGCGTTGAGTGCCCAGGTGCAGGCATGCTTCGAGCGCGATTTTCAGGACAGTATCGAAATCGACATTAAAAGCTGGTACGCCAGACCGCTGCACCTGCGCCTCTACCAGCGCATGTGGGGCTGGCTGGACCGGCTGCTGGTTAACATCTTCAACCGCGGTGGCTGAAGCCGCCGCGTCACGGAGCAATGCTCCAAACCCGCGCGAAGAGGACGATCCAATGGCGGCGAAGAACATTTTGATGCTGGTGGGTGATTACGCCGAAGACTACGAAACCATGGTGCCTTTCCAGGCCCTGCAGATGGTTGGCCATCGCGTGCATGCCGTGTGCCCGGAGAAGAAGGCCGGCGACAGCGTGAGCACCGCGATTCACGATTTCGAGGGCGACCAGACCTATAGCGAGAAGCCGGGGCACAACTTTGCGCTGAACTTCGACTTCGCCGACGTGCGGGCCGAAGACTACGATGCCCTGGTCATTCCCGGTGGCCGGGCGCCGGAATATCTGCGCCTGAACGAGCAGGTGCTGGCGCTGGTGCGTGCGTTCGATGAGGCCAAGAAGCCAATCGCCGCCGTTTGTCACGGCGCCCAGCTGCTGGCCGCCGCGGGCGTGCTCAAGGGGCGTGCCTGCAGTGCCTATCCCGCCTGTGCACCCGAGGTGAAGCTGGCCGGTGGCGAGTACGTGGACATTGCCGTGGATCAGGCGCATACCGATGGCAACCTGGTCAGCGCTCCGGCATGGCCCGCCCATCCGGCGTGGCTGGCGGCATTCCTCGAGGTGCTCGGAACCCGCATCAGCCTGTAAGATGCAGACCGTCACCCAAGCCCGCCCCGCAGACCGCGCGGCGGGTTTTTTCATCCGTGAGGCTATGCCCTCGTGTTCGTGAGTGCCCCATGACTCAAGCAAAAGACCCCCTTCATGGCGTGACGCTGGAGGCCATCCTGGTCCAGCTGCATGCTCGCTTCGGCTGGGACGGCCTTGCCGAGCGCGTCGATGTCCGCTGCTTCAGCAATGAGCCGAGCATCAAGTCCAGCCTGAAATTCCTGCGCAAGACGCCCTGGGCCAGGGCGAAAGTCGAAGCGCTGTACATCGAAGAACAGAGCGCCGGTCGCTAGTCCGCTCACGAGCGGCGCCACCTGGTCATGCCGTTCGGCAAATTCTTCCCGTCTCCACTGTCCGATCTGGCCGTGCAGGTCGCCGGTGCATCGGCGGAAACCTATTCGTTGGCCAGCCAGACCGAAAGCGAGCTGCGCCAGCAGCGCGGGGAGACGGACATGACGGCCACCGCGGTAACGCAGATGACCGCATTGATCAGCGAGGTCGCCGGGCGCGTCCAGCACACTGCAGAGGAGGCGACGACGGCGAACGCGCTGGCAGACGACGGTGACCGGGTCGCAGCGAGTTCCCGCGAGGCCGCTGCCGAGGAGCAGGCGCATGTGGCCGAAGACATCGCTCGTCAGGTCACCTGTATTGCCGTCACGACCGACAGCAATGTCAGCAAGGCAGACCTGAACATGCAGCGCGGTCGCGACCTGGAATGCGCGGCGAACGGGCTGCGGGCACTGGTCGAACGCTTCAACCGCTGATTGCCGGGCAATAAAAAACCCGGCATCGAGCCGGGCTTTTTATTGGCGTGTCGCTTACTGCACTTCGACCGCCAGGCTGTCGGCGATCTTCTGCTGCCAGATCGCCGGGCCGGTGATGTGCACCGACTCGCCGTTGGTGTCGACGGCGACGGTGACCGGCATGTCCTTCACTTCGAACTCGTAGATCGCTTCCATGCCCAGCTCGGCGAAGGCCAGCACCTTGGACTTCTTGATCGCCTGGGCGACCAGGTAAGCCGCGCCGCCAACCGCCATCAGGTAGACGGCCTTGTTGTCCTTGATCGCTTCGATGGCGATCGGGCCACGCTCGGACTTGCCGATCATGCCCAGCAGACCAGTGCTCTCGAGAATCTGACGGGTGAACTTGTCCATGCGCGTCGCGGTGGTCGGGCCAGCCGGGCCAACCACTTCGTCACCGACTGGATCGACGGGGCCGACGTAGTAGATGAAGCGGCCCTTGAGGTCGACCGGCAGCTCTTCGCCTTTGTTCAGCATGTCGACCATGCGCTTGTGCGCGGCGTCGCGGCCGGTGAGCATCTTGCCGTTGAGCAGG
>Ga0209212_1007762_pt1 | contig 11727 bp, 13 predicted proteins | sample RifGroC2_FD_183996 | JGI IMG/M metagenome (GOLD analysis project Ga0209212, IMG submission 183996) | Groundwater microbial communities from Rifle, Colorado, USA - Groundwater C2 (SPAdes) (version 2) | ecosystem: Environmental > Aquatic > Deep subsurface > Groundwater | place: Rifle, Colorado...
CCTGAGCAGATCGCCGGATGCCTTGCCCTTCGTCCACAACTCATTCCGCGACGTGCTCCAGAATGTGGCGTAGCCCGTTCTCCAGGTCTCCTGAAATCCGGCTTCATTGGCATAAGCCAGCATCAGCACGTCCCCTGTCGCATAATCCTGCGCCACCACCGGCAGCAGGCCGCCGCGCTTCTCGTATTGGAGCATCAGTTCAAGCCCTTCCTCAATATTGTTTTCTGCCATTTGCCATCCTCCTGTTTGTGTATCCCCCTCAATACTTTGGCCTAACCGCCCACATCCCATCGTCGAAGATGGATCGCTTTGCTATCTTTTCCAGATCCGGCTTCAGCGCATCGGGAACTTTTACCCAGTTCCATCCACCCCTCAGCTTTTCCCTCAATGCACAGCTTCTGTTTGCGATATCGAAGAAGCCCGCACTCTCGTAGCCCCTTACCGCCTGTTCCAGCCCTTTTGGCAGCAGGGAGTATGGGTCTCCGGGATTTACGCTTCTCAGCATTCCCATGAGGTCGTTGTATTGCCATCTCGCCGTATCTATCTCCCCGTCCCTTTCGTCTTTGAATGACATGGTGATCCTCCTCCGCGTTTCATGCCCCTCGATCATTCAAACGTGAATAAAGCAAACACAAACTGAATTGCCGTAAAAAATGCAATAGAATTTAGCAATGATGATGCACAGAAACAGCGCTTCCCGGACAGCTCACATACGCGGCCTGATCCGGCTTAAAAGAGCAAGAACTATCAAAATCTCGACGACAATCATCCACAATGAAGGCAACCAACTCCTTTCATGGGCAGTGGGAATGCGCTACGGTATTTAAATATTTCTGATGATGCCCGTAATTTCCCCCAATCTCCGGATGGTGAATTTCCCCTTCGTCCTGTAGCCGACCGTGAGGCAGCCCGCCCTCTTTCCAGCGAGCATGTCGTTCCTGGTGTCGCCCACGAGAATGGCCTGCGGCGGCCTGACGCCGAGCTTCCTGCATGCGGTGAGCGCCATCTCCGGGTGGGGCTTGCCGTGCCTCACGTCCTGGATGGTGATGACGGCGTCGAAGAACTGCCCCAGACGGTGGTGGCGGAGGACTGCCCGCACGATCTTCCTCGTGGAATTGGTGATGAGCGCCGTCCTGAGTCCCTGCTTCCTGGCACTACGGAGGACCGGGATGGAATGGGGGAATACCCTGACGCGATGCTTCTGCCCCGCAAAAAACCTGTTCTTGAGGGCATTGACCTCGGGGATGGTCTTGCCCGGGAAGAAGAGCCTGATGTCCTGCTCCGGGGGAATGCCGAAATGCTTCCTGAACACGCCCTTGGGCACGGGAGGCATCCCTTCCCTGCGCCGTATCTCATTGAAGGTGGCGTGCCACGCGTCCAGCGAGTCGACCAGGACACCGTCCAAGTCAAAGAGGATGGCCTTAATTTCCTTTCTTCGCACGGTACCGTCCCCTTCTTTCAACTGCCTGGAGGCGCTTCAGCACGGCAGCGCTTCCCTTCGCCTCTTTTGCGTAGGATTGCAGGGCATGGGCGAAGCATTCTTTCGCGATGGCATGATGTTTGGACTCCAGCGCCTCCTTCAGGACGTGCAGGTCAACCGCCCTGTCCTCGTCCTTCAACGAGATGAACGACAGGCCGAAGTCGATGAAGAAGATTTCTTTTTTCCCCTTGCGGAGGATCATGTTCGACGTCGTCAGGTCGCCGTGGATGATACCATGATTGTGCAGGAAGGCTATCCTGCCGCCCATCTCCCTCCCTGCTGCCGCGCAGTTTTTTTTGGTGAGGGCATCCTTCAATAACCTCCCTTCAATGTACCCGATGACCACCTGTTCCTTATTGTCGGTGGAAATCACTCTCGGCGCGGGGAAGCCGACGGCCTCCAGCTTGGTAAGGATTTTTGCTTCTCTTCTGGTGCGCATGCCCCTCAACGCGTCATCCAGCTCCCTGATGCGGTAGGACTTGGGGAAGCGGTGCTTCTTCACGGCATTGCCTTCGAGGAACAGCTTCGCTTCCGCGCCGTGAGAAATGAGTGTGGACATAGTAAAAGTAGCCCCGGGCAGATTGCCACGCCAGAACCTCCGGTTCCGACACCTCCCGAATGCATAGCCCCGGGCAGATTCGAACTGCCGCCTGAGCCTTTCCATTGCATTTTCATGCAACCAGAGGGCCCGATCCTTGACCGCTAGACGACGGGGCTGCGAAAATGAAGAACAAAAAACGATTTTTATATGTTTTGGAAACTTTCAAGCGCTTTCCTGGGTCGCCTGCTGTCCCTGGGGCTGCTCCGGGGCCTGCTCCTGCTGCGGCTCCCGGTTCGCGGGCTCGGGCTCGATCCTGCGGACATTCTCCGCGGCGTCGCCGAGGACAAGGGAGCGGATCTCACAGCTCTTGAGCGGGAATATCTTGGCAAGCTTCTGGCGCATCTCCGCCTGGAACTTGTAGGACACCAGGTCATTGAGCAGCTGCTCGTAGCTGATCCTCTTGACCGCCTTGAGCGCGTAATCGGCGGCATAGTGGTGGAGCTTCCTGAGGATGACCGAGGTGGTGTTGCCCCTGGTGACGAGCAGCGGCTTGATCCTCACGATCCTGCCGTCCGCGGTCTCGCAGGCGAACGATATGTCGACGCGGTCGCTCCTCCGGCGCACGAGGCGCTTGACGGAGCTGGGGACCATGGTGTAGGCGATGACGGATGTCGTGCCCTTGCCGTCCTGTATCCCGGTGACCTCGAAGGTGATGACGATGTTCTGGCGCTTGACATCCTTGGTGAGATTCATCAGGTTGTGCACGACGCGCTTGCCGAGCATCTCTTCGGGGGTGTAGCCCAGCGTCTCACCGAGAGCCATCTCGTTGAACATCTTCGGGGCGACAATCTGGCGCCACGATTTCTTGCCCTTCTGGAGCTTCTGCTTCTGGACTGCCATGTGCTGAGGGGGAGGGGGTTAATTTATAAAGGTTACCATCAGGATTTTTTTGGTAGAAAATCAAGAAAATGCTTATGTGGGAATAATTTTACTATAATAAAGTAGTAACAAAATAGGAAACTTTATAAACCCTTTAAGCACAAGTTCCTTCATGGGTGGCGTTATTTACACAGATTTGGACAGGCTGACAGCCTCGGAATTCCACAAAGTAAGCTTGGGCCTCAAGCCTTCTGGACATCTTCACTTAGGAACCGCGCTGACTTTTCTCCAGGGGATGATGGTTATCAGTAAAAACCCTACTGCGTCTCTGGATGTTGCAGTAATGGATTTAGATCTGGATTTCCAAAGAGGAAAAGACTTCGTGTCCTATTCGCATAAACCTTACACAATGAATGGCTATACCCTCTTCAAGGATTATATAGCTGACGAAAGCAGATTGTTGTTGCATGGGCTGGCGGATTATTTTGGTGTAGACCCGTTACGGATTCGGGTGTCTCAATTCAGCGGTATCACAAGCCACCCCCAATTTCAACGCTATCTTACTGATCTTTTTGGATCTGTTGCAGGGCGTACATTGCTCAAGAAGACAATTGTTCCCGGCAAACGAAAGACCAAGGATTTGTTAGCCCCCATTTGCGATGGGTGCGGCCATTCTTCAAATAAGCCCCCCAAATTCAAGGGTGAAGAAGACTTAGAACTACAAACTTACTGTTACAACCAAAAATGCAGCGTTGACGAGTACGCTGTAAAGCTAATCCAACCCGGGAAGGTGAATATCTTTTATCTGGTGGATCCGATAAGGGATCTGATCCCTGATAAAGAAGGTAAAGTCGTTGACCTTCATATCTTTGGGGGGGATTATGGCATTCCTTATGACACCTCCGGGCTTCCAAAAGCAGAGCGAGTATCTAAGCTTATGTCTGCGCTCTCTGATAGGGCACCAACAATTTATGTGGGACCAACCCTCACCAAGGGTGATGTGAAGATAGGAAAATCAAAAGGGAATGGGTATACCATAGGAGAACTCAGGGAAAGGTTCCCTAATTGGATCGAGAGGTCACATTCGCTATTAATGGACAATCCTTCCCAGAAAAAATTGGATTTGTCGGTGTTAGGCCAAAAATACTTTTCTTAACACCGTGAGCCAGAAATCTCCGCACTTCAGTGCGTGAGATGAATGGCTCCAACATCTTTTTCTTCTTAGAAATAAAAAAATGCGTGGCGAGCGGAAAAATACTGCGCCACGCACTAACCCTTCAAGTTAGCGTGAGCTTTGCTCGTCGGAGACGAGCAACATGGAACTCAAATCAACAGCACACAAGGTCGGCATCAACGTGCACCACTTCGAATGGTGCACAAAATACCGATATCAGATGCTCAGGAAGAATGAGTATAAAAAAGCCTGTGAAGATGCTGTGCGCCAGCAGGCGGAGAGGCACGGCATAAAAATTCGCGAACTCTTTGCGATGCCGGAGCACGTCCACGTGAGTTGCGAGCTGCCGCCGAGCATGTCGCAGAGCAAGGCACTCCAATTGCTCAAGGGCGGATCAAGCTACCTCCTCTTCAGAGCGCAGCCAAAGTTTCGGCTGCGTTACCCGAAAGGCCATTTCTGGAGCCCTGGCGCATATGCCGGCAGCGTCGGCTACAACACGGTTGATGTTGTAGACAGCTATGTGAAGAACCAGCGCGACGTCCACCAGCGAATCCTCTCAGACTTCGCAGGAAGCCCCGCACTTTAGTGCGGGGGGGAGGTCACTGAACAAACTGATTTGCATCTAATTCTTAACTTTTAGATAGTAACAAAAACAAAAGTTTAAAAAGGAAGGGCAATGCCTTCCGTGAAGGTGGATGCATGACCGTTGGCGTTGCTTTAAAATGCGAAAATGCCGTTGTTCTGGCCTGCGACAGCCAGGGGACCGGCGGCAACTACAAGGCCCCCATGACCAAGCTGGTGCAGTTGGACGCTTACCGCGGCCTCCTGTTGTCAGGCATGGCTTCCATCGGCAGAGAGGTTGCGGATGCCCTCGTGCCCCAGCTAAAGGAAGGCGCCCATACCACCCCGGATGTTGCGGAGCGCGCGGCCGATATCATGGCTTCCGTATACTCAAAACTTGCCAAAAGGCATGAAGCGCAAGTGCCTCAGTTGGCAGATGCCTATCCCGCGGCGCTGCTTATTGGGGGTTATGAGAAAGGCAGCGGGCAGCCGCAAATATACACTGTATTTTCCCCGGGGATAGCGACTCCCGTTGAGAATTTTGATGCCATCGGGAGCGGAAGGGTCTATGCCGCTCCAATAGTAAGCAGGGAGTTTTTCTCCCCGATGAATCAGGAAAGGGCCCAGTTTTTGGCGGTGAGGGCAGTCATGGAGGCCTGCGAGCTGGACCCGTATGTGGGCGGGGCAATACGATTGGCCTTGATTCGCGGCGGGGACAAGGGATACAAGGAAAGGACGGACTATGTAGAGACAGAATTCCGGCCAAAACTCAAAGAGATTGCGGCATTGAGGAGGAGTTTGGACGATCTTCTGCTGACGCCCGGGACAAAAAATGAGGATCAGTTGGCGATACTTCTTGACAAGCTGGGCGTGTTTGGGATAGGTGACGACGCATTTGTACGATTATCCGGAAAGGCGTACGCCTCGAGAGATAAAAAATAGGGCGGCTACTGTTGTTCTTCACCCTTTCCAGAAAAAAACCCCTCCAGATGCGGCGCGAACCGCGCGTCCACCACCATCTCCCAGTCCTTCGGGAAGCATCCCAGGTAGTTCTGCCGGGCATAGCGCTCGTCAAGGAACACGATCACTCCCCGGTCATGCTCTGACCTGATGCACCGTCCCGCGTTCTGCAGGCATCTGGTGATGGCCGGGAAGACATAGCCGTAGTCCCATCCCTTGTCGAACCTCTGGTCATAGTACCCGATCAATGAGACAATCTCCAGGGTCGGCTTCTGCAGCGGCAGGCCCACAATGACGACTCCTTTCAGCACCCCCGGCATGTCCAGCCCCTCGCCGAACGACCCCGTCGAGACGCCGAGCAGCGCGGCGTTCTTCTGCGCGCTGAACCGCTCGATGAAGTTCTTCTTCTCCTCCTTGGTCAGCTTTGGCTTCTCCACGAACATCTTCCTGGCGCACAAGCCGTGGAAATGGCGATAGACCGCGTCCCGCATGAAGTAGCTGGGAAAGAACAGGGCGACGTTGCCCGGCACCCCGTCGCTGATCCCGGAGCACCACACCGCGATGTCCTTGTACTGCGCCTCATTCCGCTGGAGGAACTTCGTCGTGGTCCTGGGCACCACCAGCGTCAGCCTGTTCCTCTTGGGGAACGGGTTGGGGTATTCCTTCTCGATGGCGCCATCCACCCCCAGGATGTCCTTGTACATCGCCGTCGGCTTCAGGGTCCCGGACATCAGCACGGAGGCATAGCACGCCTTGAAGACATCCCTGCTCATCAGGGAAGGGTCGAGGCACCGGTACGCCAGCGAGAATCCCTTGTCCTGCGCGGAAAGGATGCGGCAATACCCCTCATCCTCTCCCTGCCACGCCTGCAAAAACCTCCCGACGGAGAGCAGGTAGCTTCGCTTGCTCGCCGCCTGCACTTCCTGGCCAAGCTCGATAAGCTCCTCCACAAGGGAATCATAATCGTCATGAGTCTGCTTGACGATGTCAATGGCCTCCTCTTTGGAAATCTTCATTTCTCCATTGTTTTTCATCTCCTCTCCGTCATTGGCATTGTCCTTGAGCGTCTTTTGCAGTTGGGAAAGCAGATTCTCCAGCAATGGGACGAGTTCGTCCTTCTCCATCTTCTTGGCCTCGGCGATGGCCCGCTCCAGGATGAACGTGCTCAGCTTTTCCGTCGCGAGGTTCCGTATCCTTTCCGGCAGGTTGTGCGCCTCATCGACAATCACGATCGCTTTCCCCATCTCCTTGTCCACCTTGTGGAAGAAGCTCGTCCGGATGCCCTCGTTGAACAGGTAATAGTAATCCGCGATGATGACCTGCGCCTCCTTGCCCAGCTCGATGGCCATCTCGTAGGGGCAGAGCCTTGCCTTCCTGGCCTCCTGATTTGTCTCTTCCACATGGAGGGGGACAAGCAGTTTCAGCTCCTCCATCGTCCGTTTTGCCTGCACGGTCAGCGCCTGCGAATTTCCTTTTTTCGTGTTCGCGTAGAACTCGCACTGCTGGTCCTCCCTCAGCTTCCTGCAGTAGTCGTGGAACTCCCCGGAATGGAACGCCTCGGCCCCGTCCTGGGAGCACATGCCCCTCTTGCCGACCACGTCAGCGGCCTTCACCGCGATGCCCTGCTTCTGCTTCATCTTCTTGAGCGTCTCGATCACGATGTGGTGCTGGGTCTGCCGCGACGTCAGGAAGAAGATGGTCAGCCCCTCTTTCTTCGCGACTTCGAGCGCCGGGACAAGCGCGGACACGGTCTTGCCGATGCCGGTCGGGGCGTGCATGATGATGTGCTTCTTCGCGGACAGCGCATCGAAGACATCCTCCATCATCTGGCCTTGCACCGGCCGCACCTTCTCGTGGGGGAAGAGCCGCTGGAATTGTTGCATGTGCCAACGAAAACGATGCGGTTTAAAGGTGTTTTGCTTGCTAGGGTCCAGTGAGGATCGGACCAAGGACGACTCCAATGAAATGCGTGCGCTGTGCGCGCCACTCCGTTGGGAGCAGAGCAGGCATGATAAAAATTATGTCCAACCCGGCAAAATGCCATAAAAGGAAACCTTTAAATATTGCTTAGATGCTCAAAACTATACATTCGGGTGGTTTGATGAACAAGGAAGCGTTCAACGTCTTTTTCCGCGAGAAGCCGGCCATGATGCTGGTCGAGCTGAGGAACGCGAAAGCGGAAATCTACGCCTCTTCCCTCGCCAAGCTCGTGGACTGCACGTACTCTCACGTCGTCAAGATCCTCCAGGAGATGGAGAAGGCCGGCCTGGTCAACTTCGACAAGCAGGGCAGGCTGAAGCTCCTGACACTCACCAAGAAGGGGGTGGAGATTGCCGAGAAGATTGACGCCGTCCGGCTGATGCTGTGATTGCTTACTCTATTGCTTACTCTTTGTCTTCTGATAAACCACTAAAAAGTGGTTAAATTTATATAAGCAGTTCTGTTGCCCTACCGGATGAAGATTGAACCTGTGGAACGCTTCTCCGGTATCGAATTCGCAAGTGCAGAGCATGCCTACAGCGCGCTTCTTCTCTGCATCGCTGATTTGCGCTGCCACGCCCATTTTAATGGGTCCGGGCGCCTGAAGGAGATCGTGCCTGTGTTGGACAATCCGGTACAACTTCTTGATTATGATTTTTTCCGCCTGAATTCTGTCCGCAGGCAACTTGAGGAAAATGGGGAATGCTATAAGGAATATGGGAGCCACATTGCCAGCCTTCTCACCAGCATGACGCTCCAAATCAAGCGCAGCCCAAACGGGGCGGTGCTTGAGATACTGCCTGACCTTGATAACGACATCCTGTATGAGGAGACGCTCATCGACATCCTCAACAACCACAAAGATGAAAGGCTCACCGCGCTCTTCGGCGCGAAACCGTACGAAAGGCTCATGGAGAGAAGCGGTTTAAGGATGGAAGGGACGGAACAGGAAATGCAAGCCAGCCTTTCTCTCATCAAGGGCAAGTTTAAGGTAAGGACCTTCCCCTACCCTGGCAGCAATGAAGGATTTGATGCGTCCTACAATTACGTCCCTCCTTCGGATGGAGGAGGCGGAAATCTCCCTGCATCATCTGTTGAGGTCAGGATTATAGGAAACCAGGACAGGAAAACGATGAGCATTGATTTTTACCACCCGAATAGCTATGAGAAGCATTATCATCCTCCTGCTATTTTGAGGGGCGTGCGGGATCAATTCCAGAAATCACTGGAAACAATGGTGCAGCCGGAACAAAAACTGCTTGCTCCATAGAAATTGGCGGTGCCTCAACTAATCTTCTCCTCCATCGCCAATCCCCCCAGCACCCGCCGCGCTGACTCGAGGAAGGCGGGTTCCATGGGCGAAGGGAACACTGCCCCGGCCGCATGCTGGTGCCCCCCTGACTCGCAGCCCTCCAATCCCTCGACAATCCTGTCCATCGTGCCCTTCAGGTCAACAGACGGGTCGTCGCGTATGCCCGAAATCCGGAGAGAGACCTTGGTGGAGCCGTCAATGAGCTGGGCAAGCGACAGGATGTACGTGCCGCTCTTCATCCCGTTGCCGCGCGAGATGATGGATGCCATGGTCCCCACTATCGTGGGCATGATCTTGTCCCCGGTGTTGATGATGAGGTAGCCTTTCCCCTTCTCGACATGGGGTGATTCCCTGTTCTCCTCGAACCACCGCATCGCGTTGACGATCTCGCGCTTGTATTCCGCCATCAATGCCACCGCCTTCCTCTTGTGGGACTTGTCCCCGATGCACGCCCCGATGCCCAGTGAGCCCTTCCCCATCCTGCCGCACGCATTGAGCAGGGTGGAGAACTCCTTCGCGTCTTTCGTGGGAGAGCCTTCCTCCTCCTGCCGCAGCAGATAGACATTCCCCAGCACGTCCTCGGGAGCGGATTCCCCCAACCGGCGCATGATGACATGGGTGATCATGGTGCGCATCTCCTCTTCTGACAAGTCCTTGACTTTCTTCCACCCCGCGCCGTTCTTGGGATTGATGCCGCACTGGTGCAGGAACTGGATGGCCCCTGATTCGGAGCCGGAGACGCCGGGGATGTACGGGTCGGTGGAGTACTCCAGCACCTTGTGCAGGGGCTTGGTCTGCGCCCCGAACAGCCGGAGGCCGCGGATGATCTTGATTTTCCCCTTTTCCACCGCGGTCTGGAGAATCTCATTGTTCAGCCGGGCAAACCCCCCGTCCTCTTGCATGTCCCCGATGGCGCCTATCACCGCGATATGCGCGTACTCCTCCATCCGGGGATCAACGGCCTTCGAGAACAGGTACGCCACCCCGGCCCCGGCGATCTCCTTGCCGCCGTCGATGCCAAAGGCATGGGGATTCACCAAAGTGATGTTTCCCATCCGCTCCGGCTCGGTGAACTCGTGGTGGTCGATGATGAACACCTTGCGGTCGGGCAGCGTCTTCCTGATGTCCTCGATCATGCCGGACGCGAGGTCGGAGAAGATGACGGTCTTGTAGGATTCCAGCGCGATCTCATTGAGCACCTCCGGCTTGAGCTGCTGCACGATGCTGATGGAATACGTCCGGTTGTCCAGGTTGAGCAGCTTCACCAGCAGGGCGCACGCGGAGATGCCATCCGCGTCGAGGTGGCTCACCAGCCGCACGGCGTCCTTCCTGTCGAGCTTCCTGAACTCATCCGCTGCCTGCTGGACGTGAAGGACGCCTTGCTGGTATGGATCCATTGTTCCTGTCTCTTGCTCCTTCAGCTGGCGGACACTCCGCTCTGCCCGGGCGGCATCGGCTCGCTCTTCGCTTCTGGATTTTCTATCGACGTCCCCATAGCCCACGCAGTGGGTGCCGGAAGCTCGCTTCCGGGCAGGGGCTTCCCCCTGCCGATTTGCCGGGGAGTGTGCTGCACCGCTCACAAATTGATGCCGCCATTCGTCTCCGCCCCGGTTATGTTGGTCATGTCACCCGTCATATGGCGCTAATGGTCATTGCAGGTGCTTATGTAGGTGTTGGTTTTGTCACTTCCCGAATCTCCTCTGCCGGGCGTGGAACTCGGCGATGACCTTCTTTAAATCGTTTTTGGTGAACTCCGGCCACATCTTGTCTAGGAAGAACCACTCGCTGTAGTTGCCCTGCCAGATCAGGAAGTTGCTCACCCTCCGTTCCCCCCCCGGCCTGATGATGAGGTCCGGCTCGCTCTCAAGGTACAGGTTGCGGGAAATCATCTGCTCGTCGATCTCCTTGGGGTCGACATCGTTGTACTTGACCATCTCCGCGATGTTCTTCACCGCGTCCACGATCTCCTGCCTGCCGCCGTACGCGAGGGCGAAATTGACCGTATAGTGCCTGTTCTTCTTGGTGGCATCCATGATTTCCTGCAGCGCCTTCTGGACTTTCGGGGGGAACATCCACAGCCTGCCGATGGCCCTGATGCGGATGCCGTGCTTCTCCAGCTCCGGGCTCCTTCCCAGCCGCCCGAATTCCCGGAGGAAGATGCCCATCAGGAACTCCACCTCCTTTTTCGGCCGCGAGAAGTTCTCAGTGGAGAACGCGTAGAGCGTCAGCTCCCTGATGCCCAGCTCCTTGGCCCACTCCACGAGCTTCTTGACCTTCCCCACGCCGTGCTCGTGGCCCTTCCACGCCTTCATGCGCTGCTTCCTCGCCCATCTCCTGTTGCCGTCCAGGATGATGGCGATGTGCTTGGGGGCAGAAGTCATGCCCTGGGATGGCGCGGCCCGCTTTAAATAATTTGTTGCGGGTGAAGGGATGCGCCCCATTCACAAGCCAAGCAACGAGAAGCAGGTACCTGAAAATGCAGTCACTTGTCGGGTTTGAGGGAATAATAATTAGCCGTCACAGAATAGATTGGCCTGCCTTTTCCTGGCACGGGTACCTTGGATTCGCTCAGAAAATAATAGTCAAAACCCATCTGATTAGCAATTTGCGCAAGGGGACCTCTCGCAAGGTTCACCCCACCATCCCCATCCATAATATTGCTCTCAACTAACTTCAATTCCAGGGTATTGATAGGCACTTCTTTAGGAGTCTTCGCAAACTCATCCTTGACCATTAGTTTTCCATCAGCCCGTACAAGCTCCTGCGCTGCCATGACGCGGGAAGCGTTTGCGCCTATTTAAGCTTTTTGCAGATTACTACGGGAACGGAGTATCAGAGTT
>Ga0209212_1007764_pt1 | contig 11726 bp, 16 predicted proteins | sample RifGroC2_FD_183996 | JGI IMG/M metagenome (GOLD analysis project Ga0209212, IMG submission 183996) | Groundwater microbial communities from Rifle, Colorado, USA - Groundwater C2 (SPAdes) (version 2) | ecosystem: Environmental > Aquatic > Deep subsurface > Groundwater | place: Rifle, Colorado...
CGGGGTTTGTCATTATCAACAGCATGCTCATCGTGGCCGGGTCGCTGGTGGGCGCGAGCGGCATCATCCTCACCAGGATCATGTGCAAGGCGATGAACCGCTCGCTGGCCAACGTTTTGTTCAGCGGGTTCGGCAGCGCGGCCCAAAAGCAGACGAGCGAGGTCAAGGGCGAAGCGAAACCGATCAGCGTCAAGGACGCGTATTATGTCCTGGAGGCGGCGCGCTCGGTTGTTTTCGTCCCCGGTTACGGGATGGCGGTCGCGCAGGCCCAGCACGCGGTGCGCGAATTAGGAAAGATCCTGGAAAATAACGGCGCGGAGGTACGTTACGCGATCCACCCGGTGGCGGGACGCATGCCCGGGCACATGAATGTCCTTCTCGCTGAAGCGGACGTCCCTTACGACCAGCTCTGCGAGATGGACGCCATCAATCCCATTATCGACACCATCGATGTGGCCGTTGTCATCGGCGCCAACGACGTGGTCAACCCGGCCGCGCGCCACGATAAATCCAGCCCCATCTACGGCATGCCCATCATCAATGTGGACAAGGCCAAGACCGTGTTCGTCCTCAAGCGCTCGATGCGCTCGGGCTTCGCCGGCATCGAGAACGAACTTTTCTACTACGACAACACCCGCATGCTCTTCGGCGACGCCAAGGAATCCATCCAGGCCCTCGTCGCGGAATTCAAGTCGGTATAAATTTCGTCCGCTACCTTGTTTTTGGACAGAGGACGAAATTTAAATTCGGATTATCGCCCTTCGCGCGCGAACAACGCCCGCAATTCTTCCTTGGCCTGCTGCAGGATTCTCCGGCGGCCGGCGGGCAGGTTGGTCCCGGCGCGGTTGATGTAGAAGTTGAGCATCGACATCGCGGACGGCAAAGGGCCCGCCTTGCGCCGGCCGCTCGCTTCGGCGGAATCCTTCAGGGATCGCGCGATTGCTCGCGGGTCGTCCCAGGTAAAAATACCGGGGTCCAGGTCAAGGGCGTTACTTTCTTTGGTCACCCGCGCCGACCAGGACCTCCCGCTTCCCCGCGCGACGTTTGTTTTTCTGCTCTTTTCGGCCGTCGTCACCTTTACGCGCCTCCGCCGGCGGCGAAATGCCGCCCGAACCATTGGGCCGCCGCGGCCGCGACCTCTTCCAGGGCGCCGGGCTCTTCAAAAAGATGCGTGGCGTTGGGGACGATGTGAATGCCTTTTTCCACGCGCAGCTCCCGGCAGGCGTCCTGGTTAAGCTTGATCACCACTGTGTCGTTGCCGCCGACGATCAAAAATGTGGGCGCCCTGACCTCCGCCAGCGCGGCCGCGGCCAAATCCGGCCGCCCGCCGCGCGAGACAACCGTCTTGATCAGCTCCGGCTTTTCGGCCGCCGCCGTCAGCGCGGCCGCCGCGCCGGTCGAGGCCCCGAAATATCCGAGGGGGAGTTCGCGCTTTCGCGCCTGGAGCCGGGCGGCCAGCCAATCCGTCGCCGCGGTCAGACGCCGCGTCAAAAAAGGGATGTCAAAACGAAACGCCCCCGTCATCGCGTCCCGGGTTTCCTCATCTTCCGTCAGAAGGTCGAAGAGCAGAGACCCGATCTTCTTCTTGAAGAGATACCCGGCGACAAAACGGTTGCGCGGGCTCAACCGGCCGCTGCCGCTGCCGTGGGCGAAGATCACGATGCCGGCCGCCCCCGCCGGCACGCGCAGGTCCCCGCGCAGGCGAGCGTCCTTGAGCGCGATGACCAGCGTCTCTTCCCATGCGTCAGAGCCGGAAGCTGTTTTCATTTTCGTTCCCCCGCGGTCGCTACATCTTGACGTCGAGATGAGGCGCCTGCTGGAAATTAAGGACCTTTTGGATCCGCACGCGGACTTTGATCTCCTCCTGCGGATAATGCTTCTTGTTCTCCAGCCCCGGCAGGTAACCGTTGAGGACCGCCACATTTTCGATGTCCTCGACCTTGCCGCAGAGCTGGTAACCGGTGTCCTTCTCCGGCCGCCAGATAACGAGCGACACGTTCGGATTTTTTGCCAGGTTGGCAAAGGTGGACTGGCAGGGCCACATCGTCAGGAGGACCGAACCGCCGGGGCCCGCCCCGACATCCTTGACGACCGCGAGATGCGGCGACCCCTCGGCGTCCGCCGTCGCCAGGAACAAATGCCCCACCTCTTTGGCCATCGCGACGGCGCGTTTGATCTGCGTCTGCATCTTTATCCACTCCTCTTTGAGGGGACACAATACTTATTTCCGGGAGGAATTAAGTATCGTGTCCCGAATTCCCTACGAATTCCCTATGTCCCGGATTCCCTCCCGAATTCCCTTTATCGTATCCCGAATTCCCTCCGAATCCTTTTTTATCTGTTCCCTGACGCAATCCGGACATATGCCATGGGTGAATTCCGCCTCAGAGTTTTCCTGAATATAGGCCTCGACCTTTTTCCAGTAGCCTTGGTCATCCCGAATTTTCTTGCAATAGGCGCAAATTGGCAAAAGTCCTTTTAATTGTTTGACCCTGACCAATGCCCCTTCAAGCTCTCTCTTGACCTTATCGAGGGCCTGATAGCTCTGGTCGAGTCTCTCGGACAAACGGGCAAAAACTCCCACCGCTACAGGCGCTATGATGGATGGGCAGATAGTGGCGATAACCAGTATGAGGCCGCCTTGTTCAAGCCTAAATAAATAGATAAGAAAGGAGGTGATGCCGACTGAAAATAATATAGATGTCGCGGTAAAGACTAAAGTCGCCCCCACAAACCCCAACTTGCGCAGCATTTCTCGAAGCATAACTAACCTCCTTGAGTTTCAAATCTCCAGACACATACTTGAACCTTAATTAATTCGGGTTACGTACCTAACCCCCTTGCAAATCCCCAGACATGCAAATCCCCAGACACAAATCCCCAACAAATCCCCAGACACATACCGTAACCTTAATTAGTTCGGGTTCAGGTATGTGTCTGGAGATTTTATTTGCTCTTTTCCAAGGTGATCGTGCTGCTTTGGATCTCCAGGATGTTCGCGACGTCAAAAACACTTTCCGGGATATCTTCAAAGCTGTAATCCGTAAATTTCTGAACGCTCTGCAGGTTCAAATATTCCATTATGGTCCATTGTGTTTCCACTTTCAACGGTACCCCTTTTTCATTCCATATCCAATACTTCGAGTGGTACACCGTATCATCGCCGGGAAAAGACTTTTCTAAAACCGTTGTCTCCTTGCCGTCAATTGTTTCGGCACCCAACACCTTGAAAATGTCGGCGTTTTTACGCGAAATCCCTAACTCAGAACCAGCCGCCCCAGTAAAGGAGGGTTCATATTGCGTAGTAACATTAGAATAGGAATTATAGATATGTGTTCCTGTTGGGGTAAAAACCTGGATTACTTTCTTCGCATTGGCCGTCGGGGAATTAACTTCTCTTCGCAAATAACCTTTTTTGACCCAAACCTTCGTCACAGTGATCCCGGGGTCTCCAGCAATACATTCCGGTAAAGGCCTATCGGCCGTTATCGCCCCCGATTCGGATATCATATAAGACACCGAATCAATCTTCTCGATCCTCGCGATAATATCAGCAAGCAGGCCTTCCTGGGCCAACCCCTGGTTTCCCGGCAGAATAATCAAACCTGCAACGAAGATTTTAATGAAAAGTATTTTCATATCAGTTCGGCCTCCTTGTTATTCCTTTCTTTATTCCGGGGACACTGGACGTAACCTTAATTAATTCGGGTTCAGGTGTGTCTGGCGATTCGTTTTGGGTTCACCGTCGCTTACACCCACACAACCTTAATCTCCCCTTCCACAGCCTTGAAGTCTTTGTCTGTTGTCACCAATTCGCCTTTGCGCAGTTTGGTGAGGGCCGCGGCGAAGCAATCGGCGTAGGGAAGCTTGTACGCGGCCTTTAAGATTGCGGCCTGCCGGGCCAGGACAAGATCAGCTTCGATAAACTCAACGGGGAAGGTCTGGATGAGGTGGGATATCCGCTCCGCCTCCGGGAGGCCGTGCTCCCGGGCGACCGCGTAATACACTTCGCCGAAATTGACCGCGGCCATCAATAATTTCTTATCGGTCTCCGCGGCCTTGACCAAGAGCTCTTTGACCTTCTCATAGCCTTCTTCCTTCTCCAAATAAACCATCAAGGCCGACGCGTCTAGGACTTTGACCATTTTTCTTCCTCGCTTACCTTTTCTTTCTTGCGTTCATCGAGAAGGACTTGCGTCAGCTTGCCCTTGGTCTTCAGGACCCCGGCGGTCTGCTCGAAATATTCACGCGTCAGGGGCTGAAGGACAATTCCGTTGTCTTTTTCAATCACGCACAGCCGGGTCCCCTTTTTGATATTCAGGTGCCGGCGGATCCGTGAAGGGATCACGATCTGGCCTTTGGCGGTCACAGTAGTGGTTGTCATAACATTTCCTCCTTTTCTACGAAAAGGATACCATATAACAATAAGTAAGTCAAATAATATTTAGTACTACAAAATCAAACGTTGGCTACAATTGGCTTTACTCCTTATACGCCTGCGCCAGGCCTTCGTCCAGCAGCCTCTGGTTCAGATATTCCCCTGCGGCGGCCGCGTCGGGCTCGCCGCAGGTCACAGCTCGAATTTCAATTCGATCTGCGGGTTGCGCTTTTTGACTTCCTTCAGGACTTCCTTGACCAGGAGGATCGCGTCGTCAAAGGCCGCGGCCGCTTCCGACAAAGAAATGAGCGCCCCGGCTTCATAGGTGACTTCGTGGCGCTTGCGCCGCATCGTTTCAAAATGGTCGGTCAGGTGACGGTATGACGCGCCGATAAGGGCGGTCGTGGCATCGACCACGGTTTTATGCTGGCCGCCGTCCGTTGGCCTTAGCCCGTGAAAAAGAAGCAGGGCCCGCCCGGCCTTGAGCATCGCGTTGTAGGCCAGCAAGTACGTCGCGCGCTCGGCGATGTCCTTGATCTTTTTGGCTTCGGCCAGATCTCGCGCGGCTTCCCGCAGAAGTTCTTCCACCTGCGTGACGCCCGCGGGTTGTTTGCGCAACCTGCCGGACTTTTCCAAATCCTTGATGACCCCTTCAGACATCGAGACGGCCTTTCAACATAAAGGGGCGTTCTTTGAGGACTGTATTGAGAAATCCCCCCGCCTTTTTCTTTTCCTTCTTAAACTCTTCTTCCGTGTACGCGGTGAAATTGATCTCCCGCCGGAGTTTTACTTCCAGGCCGCGAACCTGGCGGACGAATTTATCCCGGGAGAACTGGCCGACAACGACCAAATCGACGTCGGAGGCCGCGTTCTCCTCTCCCCTGGCGCAGGATCCATAAATGAACGCGCGGCTGATCCCCGGATAATCGTCAATGACGCCCTTTAACGACCCGGCAACGCCTGTTGTCTTGAAAACGATTCTTTTAAGTTCATCAAATAAAGAATACTTCGGATTGAGCACGTAAAACTTCGAATTCCCCCGGACATGAGACGTGAACAGGCCTTCCCTTTCCAGTTTTCTTAACTCGCGCGACAAGTTGCCGGCGTCTTCCTGGATGAGGCCGGCCAATTCCCTGACATAGAAGTTCTCGCCCGCGTGGCTGAAGGTGAAGGCCAGGAGCCTTCTTCTTAATCTGGTGTTCAAGAAAGGGAGCATATTCGGTCCTATGTTGTATATATTACATCAATCGTTGTATATTATACAACGGTGCTTCTTTTAGTCAAGGCGCTATCCTTCATACCTCACCGCCAGGCCTTCGTCCAGCAGCCTCTGGTTCAGGTATTCGCCGGCGGCGGCCACGACGGCGGGGTCGGGCTCGCCCGCCAGGTAAAATACATCCGCCAGATAGCGGCCGTGCAGATCCGACCAGTAGCTTTTAATGATAATAAAATCGCAGGGTTTGAGGGCGGCCTCCACAAACGCTTTGGCCTCCCTGCCTTTGGCCGTGTCGAGTTCGGGGCAGTCGATTCCGCGCAGGCGCAGTTTCTGGCGGGTCACGGCTTTAAGGCCCAGGTCGATCTCGGCGCGCAGGGTGTCGCCGTCAATGACTTTCACGACGAGCGCTTTGTAGGTGTACAGATCTTTAGGCGAGCGCTGGCTGGCCGCGATGTCAAAACCGCCGCCGGCCGACACGGTTTCAAGCACGGGACTTTTAAGCGCGGCGGGAGAAGAAACCCCCGCCGGACGCCACATGCCGAACCCGCAGTCAACAAACACCTCTCCTTGATCCGCCGGGGTGAGCGCCTGCGCCAGCTTGTAGCTGTAGAGCGTGCCGCGGGTGACATTAAGTTTAGGTGACAGGTGTTTCGGCGATAGGGGTAGTTGGCGGCGGTGGCCGTCGATGGAAAGGCGCCTGACGCCGTCGGCGCGCAGACGCGCGGCCAGGTCGCGCACGCTCCAATCTTCCTTAACCGCCTGACGCTCGTAGGCCAGCCTTTCCTCCTTCTTTTCAATCGTGGAAAGCAGCTGATAGTGGCTCCAGTCCAATTCCCCAGACGTCTGGGGAATTGGGTAAGCAATATAGAACTGCCGCATATAACCGAGGTTCGTTTTGGAAAACCCGTCGCCGTATTTCCGGGTGAGGTGCCGGGAGATCTGTTCGAGGAGCGCTTCGCCGTACTGGGCGCGGAGTTTGTTCTTCTGCTCGACGGTGACGATCCGCTTGCCGATCTCCCAGTAGGCGCGGGTGAGGATCAGGTTGAGGGCGCGGCCGCTGTCCTTCTGGGCCCGGGTGTAAATGGCGTCGATCTGGTCCAGGAGGGCCTGGTACTCGGAGGCTTTCAGCGCGCTGGGCATACGGATTTTATAACTTAAACCGCGGGAAGTGTCAATGTGTTTTGGGCAAAGGCGGCAGAGGCCTCAATCACACTACCCCGGACAGGCCTTTTTCTTCTATGATGTGCAACAGTTTCAAGGCCGGGCCGGAGGGTTTCTTGGCACCCTGTTCCCATTTTTGGACGGTAAAAACGCTGGTGTTGATGAACCTGGCGAGGGCCGCCTGGCTTAATTTGAGTTTTCGGCGCAACCGGGCGATCGCCTCCGGGGCATAGGGCTTGACTTCCGGCAAAGCAAGCGCCCTGACTTCCTTGAGGGTGATTTCGTCAATGCTCCCCGTTTTATAGAGGCCTTCCATCGTTTCTAAAGCCATATTTTCGATAGTATTTTTCTTCATAATTGCGCCTCCATCCCCGATATTCTAACTCGCTTCACACAGGCCGCGCTCGAATTCACGGATAGCCCCGCATAACGACCCGTCGGTGATCCCTTCTTTTCTGGCCCAGCAGGCAAAATACTTCGTTTTCAAATAGAACATCGAGGTGTCCCGCAGGCACCAAGTACCATCTGGTACAAGTATAGTACTTAGTACTATGGTTGTCAAATATGGTTTTTACGTGGTTTTTGCGTGTCTTGTCAGGGGGACAATCGAAAGGGGAATGGCCGGAACGCTTAAAGTTTAAGTGCCGGCGGAATATTTGTCAAACTGATTTTGCGGACGGCCGCGCGCGGGCGCGGTTTACTTGAGGTTCTCGATCCCCGCCTTGGTGTTGCCGACCGTGGCGGGCGGGCTGGCGGTGATCCCGACGACGGTCGACACGGGGGTGATCACGCGGATCACCTTCGCCATGACGGTCGAAGGCACGTACAGATAATCGCCGGGTTTCAAAAACACGTTCTCTTCCGTGTTCCCTTCATAAAGCACGGAAAACAAATTGACCTTCCGGACCGTGCTGCCCCTGGCTCCGGGGGTGATGATTTTGGCCTTGCGCATGGCCGCGGCGTCGGTCGGCAGACCGGCCAACATCGCCGCTTCGCTGACGGGAATCGTGTCGGAACGCATCACATATTTTCCGGGCTGGCCCACCTCGCCCAGGACATAGAACACCTTGCTGTTGAATTCCGTGACGGTGACGCTGACCTCCGGAGAGGCGATATACGAAGAAAGGACCGTCTTTATTTTCTCTTCCAGCTCCTCTTTGGTCATCCCCGTGACGTTGATGTCCCCCACGAACTTGTACTGGATCTTGCCTTCCATGCTCACGGGACAGGTGCCGCTGAAATCCGGATGCGACATCACGCTGATCTCCACAACGTCTTCCGGCCCCAGGGTGTAGCGCAAGGGGTCGAAATGTCCGCCGTCCTCTTTCTTGCTCACGGCCGACTCCGTCACCGCGGAGGGCACGTACAACGTGTCGCCGGGTTTAAGGAGCGAATTCTCCTGAAGCGCCCCGCCATAAAGCAGGGCATAAAGGTCCACCTCCCTGGCCGCGCCGCCGTCGGCGCCGGGGGTGACGACCCGGGCTTTGCGCATGGCCGCGGCATCGGTCGGCAGACCGGCCATAAGCACCGCCTCATTGACCGTGATATTTTCCGAACGCATCGTATATTTTCCGGGGCTGGCCACCTCGCCCAGGACATAGAACGCCTTGCTGTTGAACCCCGTGATGGTGACGTTGACCTCCGGAGAGGCGATATACGAAGAAAGGACCGTCTTTATTTTCTCTTCCAGTTTCCCCTTGGTCATCCCCGTGACGTTGATATCCCCCACGAACTTGTACTGGATATTGCCTTCCATGCTCACGGGGTAAGTGCCGCTGAAATCCGGGTGCCGCGCGACGCTGATCTCCACAACGTCTTCCGGCCCCAGGGTATATTTGGAGAAATCAAAATTATCTTTATCCTCTTCCTTTTTCTCCGCCGACTCGGTCACCGCGGCCGGCACGTACAGATAGTCCCCCGAATTCAATACGACGTCTTCGTTCAAATTCCCGGCGTAAAGCAAGGAGTACAGGTCCACTTCCCTGGTCGTGCTGCCGTTGACGCCGGGGGTGATGATCCGGGCTTTATGCATGGCCGCGGCGGCGGTCGGCAGACCGGCCATAAGCACGGCCTCGCTGACCATGATCGTCTCGGAGCGCATCATATATTTCCCGGGGCCGGCCACCTCGCCCAGGACATAGAACGCCTTGCTTTTGAATTCCGCGATAGTGATGTGGACTTCGGGAGAAACAAGATACGCGGAAATGGCCGCCTTTATTTTCTCTTCCAGCTGCCCCTTGGTCAGCCCTGAGACGTTAATGTCCCCCACGAAGCTGTACTGGATATCGCCGTCCAGGCTGACCGTATAGACGCCGCTGAACTCCGGATGCCGCGCGACGTCGATCGCGATCACATCTTCCGGCCCCAGGGTGTAGAGAGAAGACCCGGCCAGGACCCTTCCGGCCGCGGTCGATGTTTCCGGCGTTTGCGCGGTCTGCGGTTGAGCCAGCGATGGCGTTGCCCAAAAGCCGATGATGACAGTCATGATCCATATCGCCATTTTTGTTTCCTCTATTCTTTCTCTATCGAAGGGGTATTAAGCGGGACGGCGCCCTTTAAAAAGCCCGCATTCCTGCCCAATTTAACATTTCACCCAATTTTGTCAACGAATTAAAACAACCCCCCGGGAAGATGGTTTTGAGGAACGCGGGACGCCTACCCTCACTGTTTCGTTTTGGATTTTTGATGAACAAAACGAAACAAGCGTGAGGGTTATTGGCCATAACCTATGGCCAATAAAAATTAAAAAGGCAGAAGGTCCAGGACCTTCCGCCTTTTTACGTGGCTGTTGACCCTCGCGTCAAAAGCGGGCTTTCCGTCCCGCCCCTTACGCCGGGTCAGTACCGCTTACCTTTTGGGGGAGATTAAAATCTTTCCACGAAACCTGGACGTTGAGGCAATGGTGAAAATAGACCCTGGCCACCACCTCGCCGTTCGTCGTAAAAAAGCTCCCTTTGATCTGGAAGCAAAACTTTTCGATCTTGTTGAGCGTGTCGAAAGATTTACGGATAAAGATCTCCGGGGCGTTAACGGCCACCTTCGCCTCTTCCGAGCGGGTGACGTGGTAGAGGAAACTCTTCCTGACCCGGGTCCGGCTTTCCTTGTCTTCGATACGGGAATTGATCGTGATGAGCTTGGTCCCCCGGCCGAGGTCGCGTCGTCTTTTATGGAGTATTTCTTTCATGATATCCCCCTTGGACTATCCTTAAGAAAAGTATACCACGCGGAAATGGCCAAACAAGACGGCGCGGGGGGTTTGGAGAAAACGTTTCCCCGCGATTTACCCGTCGCTGTTTAAGGATTTACAGCGGGCCAGGAAAAATCCGGCGTTAATTCGGGAAAGGTGCCGCGGGATACGGACGACGAGATACGGGATACGGAGGTATTTTACTTCTTTTTAAAATACGGCAAAAAAACGCGCGGTTCCTGGCCGGCCCGGAGCCGCTTGATGTTGGGCCGGTGACGCGCCACCACAAACACGCAGAAAATGACCCCCAGGACGACCAGCGGGAACGTCTGGTTGGTCAAGACCATAATGATGGGCAGGAATACGGCGGCGACGACCGAGGCGAGCGAGACAAACCCGGTCGACAGAAAGACCACCAGCCAGATCAGCAAGGTAAAAAGCAACACGGGACGGATCACGGCGATCTTGAGCGTCAGCCCGATCAACGCGCCGAGGCTTGCGGCGATGCCTTTGCCCCCTTTAAAATCCAGAAAGACCGTCCAGTTGTGGCCGCTGACCACAACCAGCGCCAGCACCACGCGGTGCCACACCTGGGTCAACCCGAAAATGTCGCCGACGAACGTGACCGCCAGGACGCCTTTAAGGATGTCCAGGGCCAGCACGATGGTCCCCGGCCATTTCCCGAGGACCCGGAACACGTTGGTCGCGCCCACGTTGCCCGAACCGTGTTTGCGGATATCGATGCCTTTATAGACCCTGCCGAAAATATAGGCGGTGGGGACCGCGCCCAGAAAATAACCGACCCACAAGGCCAAAACAAGTTTCACGCGCTTGCCCCGTTATTGATAATTTTGATCCCTTTGCGGATATAATCGACCCCTGAAATCGCCGTCAAGATAATCATCGGCAGCCAGACGGCGCTCACCCACGGCAAACGCAGAAGTATCCCCAAAACCGCCGCGATCTGGAAAAATGTCGCCGCCTTCCCCCAAATGGTCGGCTCGACCTCGAAATCGCCGTGAAAAAGGCGGATGATGGCGGCCCCGGAAAGGAGGACCACGTCGCGGCTGATCACGCCGACGACGAGCCAAATGGGAAAATGGACGCCGCCGCCGATGGCGGCGCCGACCTTGTACAGACAGATAAAAGCGCTGATCAAAAGCAGTTTGTCCGCCACAGGGTCGAGGACGGCCCCGGCCTTGGTGCGCTGGCGGTAATGCCGGGCCACGTAACCGTCGACGGCGTCCGAGATGACGGCGAACAAAAAAATCCCTAACGCGACGAGGCGCAAATAATCGTTCTGGGGCGTGTAATACAATACCGTCGCGATCAAAAACGGCACCGCCACGATACGGCACACCGTGATCTTGTTGGCGAAGGTCAGCGCCACCTTATTTCTCCCCGACTGTTTTTAATTTAACCTTGTGGACAGGACAAATTTCCAAACCGGGCGCGTAATGCTCCCCGCCGACCGGGCAATATTTGGCTTTGGGCGCTTCGCCCATTGACGCCGCGATTTTTGACACGGCCTCTCGCGCCTCGGGGTCGGTTTTGATCTGCGCCTCGAGCTCGCGGGCCTCTTGCGGCGTCAACGGCCGGCCGGCCAGGCCGGCGGCGACGGAGGTGATCGCCTGACGCGTTTCAACGGCGGAACTTCTTTTGGCGGAGAGCGTCTGACAGCCTCCCGAGGTTAGCCCAAGGAATACCGGCAAACACCACGCCACAAAATTCGTTTTAAGCCCTTCGCTCATCGCGCGCCTTCCACTATTCATTGATAAACCGCA